>Ga0207757_101214_pt1 | contig 11843 bp, 12 predicted proteins | sample A23P3SouthBayCA_2_FD_187752 | JGI IMG/M metagenome (GOLD analysis project Ga0207757, IMG submission 187752) | Aerobic enrichment media microbial communities from Eden Landing Ponds, California, USA - A23 P3 (2) (SPAdes) | ecosystem: Environmental > Aquatic > Marine > Unclassified | place...
CGCCGCCCCGGTCGAGCCGTCCCGCCGTCTCGCCGCCCCGACCGCGACGACGTGGGTGTGGTTCGGCCGCGAGGCGCGGTTCGCACTCGACGCCGACCGGCGCGCGGTGACGACGACGATGACCGGCCACCACCGCGTCAAGGCGGCTTCGGACGAGGCGAGTCGGGCGGTCGATCTCGTGGAGGCACTAGGGGCCGACGACGGCGGGAGCGACTTTCCCTTCGAGGCCGTGACCGACGTGTTCGGCCCTGTCGAGGGTGATCGCGTCCGTCTCGATCACGGCAAGCCCGACGGCCGGCGGATCGTCCTCGGGCGCGCAAGGGTGGTGAACCGCGACTCCGACGGCACGCTCACCTTGCGTCGCGAGATGACTGCCGGCGGCACCTACGACGCCCTCGGCGTCGACCGCGAGACCGGCGACGTGGCGATCACCAAGGTCCGCGAGGGGCGGTGGTGGTACCCCACCGTCTACCGCGACACCGACGGCGAGCGGAAGGGCACGTACGTCAACGTCTGTACGCCGGTGGAGTGCTTCCCCGACGCCGTCCGCTACGTCGACCTCCACGTCGACGTGGTGAAGGGGCCGGACGGCGCGGTGCGCCGGGTCGACGACGACGAACTCGACGCGGCCGTGGACGCGGGCCAGCTATCCGACGCGCTCGCGGAGCAGGCGCGGACGGTCGCGTCGAGTCTGGTGAACGCGCTGTAGCGTCGGCGTCTTCCGGACCGAGCGACCGGCCCGCCCGTCCCGCCGAGGTCGATATCGAGATAGCTGGCCAGCTACTCCGTCCCGGTGCGGACGTACAGGGTCGGACACGGCGCTTCGAGCATGATCGATTGGGCGACGCTGCCGAAGAGGGCCTTGCCAGTCGGCGACCGTTCGCGCCCGCCGACGACGACGATGTCGGCCTCACACGTCGCCGCCAGGTCGACCATCGCTTCGCCGGGATCACCGACCGCTCCTCGGATCGTGTAGTCGATTTCCGTCCCCGCCAACACGGCTTCGAGATCACGAATCGTCGCGTCGCGTTCCGCAATCTTATCGGGGGACGCCCCCCCGAGTTGGAGGTTCGACTGCGCCTCTTCGTACCCCGCAGTGGTGAACGCGTGCGCGAGGACGACGCTCGCGCCCGTCGGTCCGGCGATGTCGATCGTCTCTTCGGCCAACCGTTCGATGCGTTCGTAATCCCGCGGCCCGACTGCGACCAGTACTGTCTCTACAGCCATGCCCGGCCCGTTCACAGGCTGGCCACATACCGTTATCGACCACCACCCCTTTGCGCTCGCTCACCCTTACTCCGGTATGCTCACGACGGATCTCTCCGACCGAGTGGCGCTGGTGACGGGAAGCGCGAACGGCGTCGGCCGCGAGTTCGCCCTCTCGATGGCTGAGGCCGGCGCTTCGGTCGCGGTCCACTACCACACGAGTGACGAGGCGGCGCGCGCGACTGCCGCCGTCGCCCGCGAGGAGAGCGGTGCCGCGACGACCGTGCAGGGCGACGTGACCGACCCCGACGAGGTGGACGCCATCTTCGACGCCGTCGAGGCGGACCTGGGTACCGTCGACGTTCTCGTCAACAACGTCGGCGACTTCGCGCCCCGTCACTGGGAGGCGCTTTCCTTCGAAACGTGGAACCGCGTGCTCGATACGAATCTCACGGCCACCTACCTCTGTTCGAAGCGGGCACTGCCCGCGATGCGCGAGGCCGAGTTCGGGCGCATCGTCAACGTCGGCTACGCGGGCACGGAGAAGGCGCTCGTCTACCCCAAGAACTTCCCCTATCTCGTCGCGAAGACGGGAGTGATCATGTTCACGCGGATGCTCGCGAACGACACGACGTCGGACGGGATCACCGTCAACTGCATCTCGCCGTACGTCGTCGAGAACTCGGACGAATTTCCGGACGAGGCGCCCCGTGGTCGGTGGGCCTCTTTCGACGATCTGCGGCAGGTGCTCTTTTTCTTCCTCGATCCAGATAGCGACTACGTGAGCGGCGAGAACGTCGAAATCGACGGCGGGTGGATTCCGGAGGCGCTCTAAGCGTTCGGCACGTCGTCCGGGTCGTCCTCGACGGAGCGCTTCATCGAGTCTCGGCGAGATTTGGCGTCACGCCCCGTCACTTCCAGCAGGAAGTCGTTTTTCGCGCTGACGGCGTCTTCGGCGGAGTCGGCGTGCCCCTCTTCGATCACCTGCGCGGCCGGCTTCTCCTCGAAGTGGACCGCGAGTTTGTCTTTCTTGCTGCTGTATTCCATCGCGCCCGCGACGATGCGCTCGAACACCGGGTTGTCCGGCTCGCCGACGACGTAGAGGTCGTTGCTCTCGTACTCCTCAGTCCCCGTCACCGGGCCGAAATACTCCTCGATGGTCCCCTTCAGATCCGGCGCGTTCTCGTCTAAGGTTTCCCCACGACGCATCTTGTACTCCTTCATGGGCCCTGCTTCGAAAGGCGACGGTTTACCAGTTTCGTCCTCCCGTCACCGCTCCGCGATGTACCCGTCGTAACACTCGGGGCAGATGTCGCCGGCGCGCATCGACGAACCACCGGTGACGCGGGCAAAGCCACAGTTCGGACAGAAAAACTCCGTCGCGTCGTCCTCGTCCTCGTCTTCGCTGACGGGTTCGATTTCCTCGGCGGTGACGAACTGTTTGCCGGCGACCGCTCCTCCCGCGGCCGTCGCGCCCGCCTCGCCGTTCGCGGCCTCGTCGACTCCCTCGGGCGCTAGCCCACTGCCGAAGGAGACTTCGGTGGCTTCGCCGCCGCTCGGTTCGGCGTCGAAGCCCTCGTCCTCACCCTCCGGATCGGGCCAGCCCTCGTTCCCGCTGACGACGGTCGCACCGTCGTCGACGGTGTCGTCGACCGCCTCGGCGTCACCGTCCTCGCTCTCAGCCGCCGTTTCGCCGTCCTCGGCGGGCCACTCGCCGTGCCCCCGACCGTTCGTGGGCGCGTCCGGGTCGTCGTCGTCGTCGTCGAGGATGATCGCATCGTCGACGGTTTCGTCGGAGTCGTCGGTTCTGTCCGTCTCGGGGTTGGCATCCGCCGTGTCCGGTTCCGACGACGCTCTCCCCGCGTCGGCGCCCACGTCTTCCGGTTTCGGCTCTGTCTTCCCCGCGTCGGCGCCCACGCCTTCCGGTTTCGGCTCCGTTTTCCCCGCGTCGGCGCCCACGCCTTCCGGTTTCGGCTCCGACGTCTCGTCGGCCGCCGCCGAGGCGGTCCCACCGAGGTCGGGCGTTACGCCGCCGTCGTCGCCCAGCCCAGTCGTCACGCCCTCCTCGCCGGGATTCCGCACGGGGCGCACTTCTTTGTTCTCGCTGACGATTCGGCGTTCGCCACACCGCTCGCACGTCTCGACCGTCCGGTACGTGACGACCACCTCGTTGCCGCGTTCCTCCCGCTCGCGCTCCACCTCGCGGTTCGCGTAATCGTGTCCCAGTAGGCACCTGAGTCCCATTGTGTAGGGGTAGCGGGTCCCGACACCAAAAGCGTCCGTCAGACGTACGTCCGACTCCGCGGGCGCCCGGCGGTACTGGTAAATCATCCGCGGTCGTTACATCCGTGCATGAAGGCCAAACGGGAGTTCCGCGACCGCGAGGACGTCGAGGTGGCCGTCCTCGACGCGTTGGTCGACCGCGGGGGCGAGGGAATGACCGTGTTCGAACTCCGCGCGGCCGTCGACAAGGACATCGACACGCTCGAAGACGCGCTCGGCGAGTTGAAAGACGACTCGCTCATCTCGGTCGAGCGGGACGACGGACGGACGGTCGTCCTCCCCGACGACCGGGTCGTTCCCGACCCGAGCGAACTGCCGGACGACGACGAGGGCCTGTTCGACGCTATCCGCAACCGTCTCGGTCTCTAACCGGGTCACTTTTTCCACCGCCCCACCTACGTCCCGTCGATGCAACACCGGAGTCGGCATGCCGACTACGGCGCCGAGTTTGAGACGCGCGGCGGGCGAACGGTCGTGTCCCACTACGGGCGCCCCGAGCGCACCCACCTCGCCGTCCGCAACGGCGTGGGTGTCATCGAGATGGGCTACGGCGTCGTCGTCGTCGAGGGAAGCGACGCCGTCGACTTCGTCGACAACGCCGTCTCCAACCGCATTCCCGCCGCCGACGGCGAGGGGTGTTACGCACTCCTGCTGGACCCGCAGGGTGGGATCGAAACCGACCTGTACGTCTACAACGCGGGCGAGCGGCTGCTCTGTTTCACACCACCCGCCCGCGCCGACCCTCTCGCCGCCGACTGGGGCGAGAAGGTGTTCATTCAGGACGTGGCGATCCGCGACGCCTCCGACGAGTTCGCCGTCTTCGGCGTCCACGGCCCAACGTCGACTGAGACGGTGGCGACCCTGTTCGCCGGCGCCAGCACGCCGGACACGCCCCTGACCTTCGCCCGTGGCTCCATCGCCGACGCCGGCGTCACCGTCGTCGCCGCCGACGATCCGACCGGCGAGACGGGCTACGAGGTGATCTGCCGCGCCGACGACGCCGACGATGTGTGGGACTCACTGCTTACCCGCGGCACCCCGACGACGCCCGTCGGCTACCGCGTGTGGAACTCCCTCACGCTGGAGGCGGGCACGCCCCTGTTCGACACCGAACTCGTCGGTCGCATCCCCAACGTCGCCGGCGTCCGCAACGCCCTCGACTTCGACAAGGGGTGTTACGTCGGGCAGGAGGTGGTCTCTCGCGTCGAGAACCAGGGACGGCCGAGCAAGCGACTGGTCGGTCTCGAACCCGGCGCAGTGCCCGACGCCGGCGCCGCCGTCTTCCGGGGCGACGAGAGCGCCGGTGAGGTGACCAGGGCCGTCGAGAGCCCGTCGCTCAGTCGACCGATCGCGCTCGCGTATCTGGACAGTGGCGTCCTCGACGACGACGGAACTCCTACCCTCACCGTCCGCGTCGACGGCGACGAGGTCGACGCCACGGTCACCGCACTGCCGTTCGTCGACGGGAGCGGGCAGTCGGCCCGCCGCCCCCGCTACTCCGACTGACCGCGCTGGTTCTCGTCGGCGCCGCCGGGCCACAGCCCACCCAGCAGCGCCCGCAGATGCTCGGCCGAGAAGAAGGAGGTGGGGCGATCCATGTGAACGCCGATTTCGCCGTCGAGTGCCCACAGCCCGAGCCGCTGGACCGGTTCAGGGAGCGAGTACGTCCGACGGATCAGACTCCCCAGCCGGATCTCCCGGCGCAGGTCGTTCCGCCACGCGCGTTCGTAGGCCGCGAGCGTCGGCGGGTCCGCCGGGTCGACCGTGTCGACGGCGTGCTCCGCGGCGGTCATGCCGTAGAGGATGCCCCCGCCGGTGAAGGGCTTGGTCTGGGCGGCGGCGTCGCCGACGAGGAAGGCTCGGTCGCTCGTCACCGTCTCGGGCGGGCCGATGGGGATGGCGCCCGAACAGCGGTGGGTCGTCTCGGCGTCGTAGGCGTCGGTCAGGCGGTCGAATCGCTCGGTCACGTCCATTCCCGGCGGCGCCGCGAGGCCGTACTCGACGCCGGCGTCGCCCCGGGGGATGCGCCACGCGAAAAAGCGCGGGACGGTCAGGTGGACGTCGACGAAGTCGCCGTGATCGGGCGTCTCGTCGAACGCGAGGACGCCGTGCAGGGTTTCGGCCGGCTCCGGCAACCCGACTTCGCGGCGGACCTTCGAGACGGGACCGTCACAGCCGGCGACCAGTCGTGTCTCGAAGGTGCGTGTCTCGCCGTCGGCACGGGCGGTCACCGTCACGCCGTCGGCGCGTTCGTCGACGCCGACGACGGTGTGGCCCTCGCGGACGTCGGCGCCCGCGTCCGTGGCCGCCTCGGCGAGCGTCCGGTCGAGTTCGACCCGGTCGATCACGTTCGACACCTCCGTCGACTTGTAGAAGGGGTACGCCCGGGAGTCCGGCCCCCCAAGTCGGAAGTTCGCGCCGTACACCCGGTTCTGGAGGAGGTCCGCCTTCGCGTCCTCGGGGACGTACTCCCAGATGTCGGTGCTGACGTGACCGGAACAGGCCAGCGGCGTGCCGACCGTTCCCTTCTCCAGCGCGAGCACGTCGTATCCGGCGTCCGCCGCCCGGCGGGCGAGGCGCGCGCCCGCGGGGCCGACACCGACTACGACGAAGTCGTACATGCTCCTCGTTCCGCCGCACCGGGACAAATAGTCGGCGGTCTCACGAGCGAGCGGAGCGAGCGAGTGAGACCTCGCGGACGAGCGAAGCGAGTCCGCGGTGGTCCCGTGAGCGAGGCGGGCGAGCGAACGGGAAGAAGGAAGAGCGGAGCGAGCGAGTGAGACTTCCCCGAAGCCAAGAACTTAACGGCTGGCGGTCGACGCCACGGATATGTCGCGCAGACGGGATCCGGTCGAGGAACGCGCCGACGACGGCGTCGACCTCTACGACGTCGCGACGTGGGAACGGCGTGGGCCGCTCGACACTGTCTCCGCCGGCATCTACCGCGTTCTGGTCGCCTCGGCTCGCCTGTTCGTGATTGGTGTCGCCCTGCTCATTCTCGTCGGCATCGGCGGCTTGAGCGCGCTGACCGACCCGCAGATCGGGGCGCTGACTCTCCTCTCCGCGCTCCCGGCGCTCGGCCTCGCAATCTACGTCCGGCAGACGGACGTAACGAGCGGCGAACCGCTCTCTCTCCTCGTGGGAACCTTCCTCCTCGGCGTCCTAACCGCCAACTTCGCGGCGGTGCTCAACTCGGTCACGAAAGGCTACTTCACCGCCCTCGGCTTCGTCGGCAACGCACTCTTTTTCTTCCTCATCGTCGGCCCCATCGAGGAGACGGTGAAACTCCTCGCTGTCCGGCTCTACGCGTACGGCCACGACCGCTTCGAGGCCGTCGTCGACGGCGCAGTGTACGGCGCCGTCGCCGGCCTCGGCTTTGCCACCATCGAGAACGCCCTCTACATTACGCAGAACCTCGACGCGCCGATGGCGACCGGGCTCGGTCTCATCGGCGCCGGCGGCGGCATCACGGCCGTCCGTGCCCTCGCCGGCCCGGGCCACGTCATCTACTCCGCCTTCGCCGGCTACTATCTCGGTCTCGCGAAGTTCAACCCGGAGAACCGCGGCCCCATCATCATCAAGGGCCTCCTGATCGCCGCGTTCATCCACGCCACCTACAACACCACCGTCGGCATCGGGTCGGCGCTGGTCGCCGTCACGACCGGCCTTCCGCAGCTCCCGTCGTACTTCGTCTACGTCCTGCTCTACGACGGGTTCTTCGGCCTCCTGCTTTTCCGGAAGATCCGCCGGTACAGCCACACTTACCGGTCGGTCCACGAGGACGAGGCGGCCGAGGAGTCGACGTTCGACGTGGAAACGACCGAGTTCGAGTCGTAGCGGCGGCGCCACGAGCCCTGTCGCGAGCGGAAACTACGGCGCGTAGCCGTACAGTCTTGGATCGACGCCCGACTCCGGCTCTCGACGACAGCTCCGTACGTGTGGCGTACGCGGTACGCGGGCGGACGGACACGAGGCGCCGTCGCATCCGTCGCTACGCCTCGTCGACCAGTCGCTCCACGTACTTCGCGACCACGTCAACCTCGATGTGCACCGGATCGCCCGGTTCCTTCGCCGACAGCGTCGTCAAGTCGTAGGTGGCGGGAATGATGGCGACGGTGATGGTTCCGGCTTCGTCGTCGAGTTCGGCGACGGTGAGGCTGATGCCGTCGAGCGCGATAGAGCCCTTCGAGACGACGTACCGGTCCAGTTCGGGGGGGAGCGAGAAGGTGAACGCCCAGTCGTCGCCGACGCGTTCGACGGCCTCGACGGTTGCGACGCCGTCGACGTGCCCCTGGACGATGTGGCCGTCGAAGCGTCCGTCGGCGGGCATGGCGCGTTCGAGGTTGACGGGGTCGCCGACCCCGACGCCGCCGAGGTACGTCTTCGCGACCGTCTCGCTCGCCAGGAACACCTCGAACCAGTCGTCGTCGTAGCGCTCGACGGTGAGACAGACGCCACTGACGCCGATGGACTGCCCGTGTTCGACCGCGTCGAACCCGTGGCGGATGCGGAGCCGACGCCCTTCCTCGGTCACGTCGACGCCGACCACCTCGCCCGTCCCCTCGACGATGCCCGTGAACATACGCGTCCGTTCGCCGCCGCCGGTGTAAGGGGTTGCGATCCGGCGCCCGACACTTATCAGCCTGCCCGCCGCGTTTCCGGTATGACTCTCAGCGGTCGGCTCAGAACCAGTTTCGTGACTGGTCTCCTGCTCGTAACGCCGCTCGCAGTGACGCTGTTCGTCCTCCAGTTCGTCTTCGTCCGCACGACCGGCCTCCTGAATCCGCTGGTGCAGGCGACGCGACTGACGAACTACACCGGCAACGTCGAGGTGGTCGCCCAGTTGCTCGCGGCCCTGCTCATCGCCGCGGCCATCACCCTGCTCGGCTATCTGGCCTCGTGGCGGCTGGGCAAACGCCTCTTCGGTGGCGTCGAACGCGCCATCCGTCTCGTGCCACTCGTCCGGACCGTCTACTTCGGCGTCCGGCAGGTGAGCGAGTCGCTTGCCCAGCGCACCGCCGGCTACGACGCCGTCGTCCTCGTCGAGTTCCCGCGCGAGGGCGTTTATGCCGTCGGCTTCGTCACCAACGAAGCGCCGCGTGCAACCCGCCGCGCGACCGACGCGGATCTCGACACCGTCTTCCTCCCCAACAGCCCCAACCCGACCGCCGGGACGCTGGCGCTCGTCCCCCACGACGACGTGTACGAGGTCGATATGTCGGTCCGGCGGGGGCTCCGTCTGCTCGTCACTACCGGGTTGAGCGTCGACGACGTTGACGAGTTGCCACCGGGCGTCGCGGAGTGACGCGAGACCGACGCCCCTTTTGTCTCGTCGGGGCCTACCGCCGCCAATGCGACTCGGGATTCTGGAAACCGTCGGCCTCGCGGCCTCGCTCATCTTCGCTATCCCCGTCGGCCTGTACGGCATCGAGACGGCTCTCTCCGGAAACCGAATGCTCGGGGGCGGCCTCGTTATCGTCGCCGTGTTGATGGTCGTGTTACCCCGTCGGCTCACCACCCCCGCCGACCTGCCCGGCGCCGTTCTCGAACGCGTCGTCGGGGGGGCGGTGAAGGAGCCGAGGTCAGAGTCGGACGACGACGAGTGACTATCGGTACGCGGCGGGCGACAGCGACGCCGACAGGGTCCCCAGTCGCCGACACTCCGACTCGGTGATGGCGTACCACTCGCCGACGCGCACGCGCCCACGGTCGGTCTCGGGGTCCGGGTCCCGTGCCGTCGGATCGAGGACGAACACCTGACCGGCTTCGAGCGGCGTGTCGGTCGAGAAGTCCATTCCGGCGTCGACCCCGTGGGCGACCGCCCCGTCGCCGACGGCGAGGCCGTAGGCGCCGAGTTCCGCGACAGCCTCGTCGACGATTCGACGGGCCGGCACGCCCGGCTCGGCCACCCGGCGGACGGCGTCGTGGGCCATCTCGACGGCGACGGCCGCCCGACGCTCCCAGCCCCCGCTCCCGTCGAGGACGAACGTCCGTGCGAGGGGGGTCGCGTCGCCGTCGACGCGGGGGGTGATCGCGACGATGATCGGAGCGTCCGCTCGGAGCGTCCCGTCACCGGCCGCGACGGTCGTTACGTCCGTCAGTCCCGCGGCGTCGTCGCCGACGGTTTCGAGAGCCGCCGGGGTGAGCGGATCGCCGTCGGCGTATACTCGCCCGTCGACGACCGTCGCCTCGTCGAGGCGGGTCGCGACGGCGACCAGTCCCGATTCGGCGGCCGACCGTCCCGCCTCGACGCTCACGGCTCGGGTTCGGGGGCTGGCGTCGCCTGCGCTTCCACCAGCATCTCCTCGGCGTCCTCGTCGCGGAGTTCGTTGTGGAGGATGACGCTGATCGGGAGGGTCGGCGCGCCGCCGATGAGGTTCTCCAGGAGGACGAGGCGTTCGCGCGCCCGACTCATCCCGACGTAGAACACGCGCCGCTCGTTGTCGGTGAGGAGGGGGACCGGGCTGGTGTGGGCGGTGAACTCTTCGACGCCGTCGACCGCCGTCGGGTCGTCGACGCTCGCGGCCATCTGCTCGACCACCTTCTCGGTGAGGTCGGTACAGACGAAGACGTGGTCGGCCTCGCGACCCTTCGCGGAGTGGATGGTGCCGATGCGGACCCGACTTGGGTCCATACCCTGATACTCGCCGTCGAAGTAGGCGTCGACCGAGTTGCGCTGGAAACTCGTCACTTTCCGGAGCATGTCGCCCGCGGAGGCCCGGTCCGGCATGAAGGGGACGTGGTCCTGTACCACCGTGGATTCGATCTCGATCTCCGCGATGTCGTCGACCTCTGCCGCCTCCTCGCGGTCGTCGAGCGTCTCGTAGAACTCGTCGCGTTCGCTCGTCCCGAACGCCGAATCCTGGAGCATGTCGGCGAGGCGGCGGGCCTCCAGCCCCGTGACCGGATCGTCGGCCGCCAGTTTCTCGACGGCGCGGACGTACTGTGTGAGGCGATCGGTCCACATCCGCTGGTCCGTCATCACCGAAAATGGGATGCCCTTCGGGAGGAAGTCGTCGATGAACTGGAACATCTGGTAGCGGGCCCGGAAGAGGATCATCAGCGTCTCCTCCGTACTGTCGACGGTGTGCTGGACGTTCCGAACCACCTCGAACATCGAGGGGTTCTGGATGCCCTCGACGACGCCGCCCTCCTTGCGCGGATTGAGGTCCTTCTCCTGGCGCTTGTCGATGTGGCGAATCTCCCGGTTGACGACGTTGAGGATGCGCGAGGGGAGCCGGTAGGAGTTGGGCAACACGATGTCCTCGTGGACTTCGGCGTCGAGCAGGATGTTGGGGTCGGCGCCCTGCCAGGCGTAGACGACCTGGTCGTCGTCGCCGGCGATCAGGACCCCCTCCATGTGGGGTTTCCACTCCTCGTACACCTCGTACTGGAGGGTCGTGATGTCTTGGAACTCGTCGATAACGAGGTAGTCGACGTGGGGGACGAGCGACCGCTGGGCCACCCGTTCGAGCATGTCGGCGAAGCCGACGAGGTCGTGTTCGCCCTTGTAGGAGCGCCACGCGCGGATGACCTCGGGCACGTCGACCCGGTCGTCCTCGGTCGGCCACGTCGGCGTGTACTTGTTGCCCTCCTGGGCGTTCGGGTCGATATCGGGCGGGAGCCGCACCGTCTCCACGTCCCACTGGAAGGGGACGTCGTACCAGTCGGCCACGTCGCGCTGGGTGCGCTGGAGCCACTGACTTGTGGCGATGATCTTGTTACCGAGCGTCGTCGACCGGGCCGTTCGGCGTCCGGCGCCGCCGTACTCGTCCTCGTATTCGACGCCGTACTCCTCGCAGAACTCCTCCTTGTCGCTCTCGCCGACGACGTCGCCACGCGAGAGGTCGAGCAGTTCGTACGCCTTCGCGTGCATCGTACAGACGTTGCCCTGGAGCGCACGGGGGCTCATATCGAGGCGCTCGGCGAGGCGTTCGCGTACCTCCGCGGCCGCCGCTCTGGTGTACGAGACGACCAGCACGTCGCGGATGCTCACGTCGTCGTTTTCCATCAGCTCGTCCACGCGGTCGAGGAGGGCCGTCGTCTTCCCGCTACCGGGGCCACCGAAGAGGCGGGTAACCGTCGCGTCGTCACTCATTGTCACGTCACACGCCCCGTGGCTGTATAAACGACGTGGCTCAGGGGTTGGTCGACGACGCTGGCGCTGACCCGGCTACGCGGCCGGGTCCCAGCCACAGACCGAGCAGTCGGTCGCGGCCTCGTCGTGCAGTGCCCCACAGTCCGGGCACTGCAGCTTGTTATAGGATCGTTCCCAGCGTACCGGTGTGGTCTCGTGGCCGTTGTCCGCGAGGAACTGGTCGAACAGTTCGTCGTCGTGTTCGCTGGGTCCGGCT
>Ga0207757_101215_pt1 | contig 11831 bp, 11 predicted proteins | sample A23P3SouthBayCA_2_FD_187752 | JGI IMG/M metagenome (GOLD analysis project Ga0207757, IMG submission 187752) | Aerobic enrichment media microbial communities from Eden Landing Ponds, California, USA - A23 P3 (2) (SPAdes) | ecosystem: Environmental > Aquatic > Marine > Unclassified | place...
GCCGGCTGGAGCAGGCCCAGCGAGGCCAGCGGGATCATCGCGGTGTTGTAGCCGAGCGCCCAGAAGAGGTTCTGCTTGATCTTCGAGAGCGTCCCCGCCGAGACGTTGATCGCCTTCACCACGTCGAACGGGTCCGAGCGCATCAGCGTCACGTCCGCGGCCTCGATGGCCACGTCGGTGCCCGAGCCGATGGCGACGCCGACGAACGCCGAGGCCAGGGCAGGGGCGTCGTTCACGCCGTCGCCGACCATCATCGCCCGCGACCCGTCCGACTGGATCGACTCGACGGCGTCGGCCTTGTCCTCCGGGAGGACGCCCGCGCGGACGTTCTCCGGATCGATCCCGACGCTGTCGGCGACCGCGCGGGCGGTGCGCTCGTTGTCGCCGGTGATCATGTGGACGGCGATCCCCCGTTCGTGGAGCGCCTCGACCGCGGCGACCGCCGACTCGCGCACCTCGTCGGCGACCGCGAGCACGCCCAACAGCTCGCCGTCGGCGGCGACGAGCATCGCCGTCTTCCCCTCCGTCTCCAGCTCCCGCATCGTCTCCATCGCCGGCTCGGGGTCGACGTCCTCCTCGCGCAGCAGCTCGGGCTTGCCGACGACGACGGTGCCGTGCTCGGTGCGCGCGCGGATCCCCCTCCCGGAGACGTTCTGGAGCACCTGCAGGTCGCCCGGTTCGACGCCGCGATCGCGGGCGCCGGCGACGACGGCCTCGGCGATCGGGTGCTCGCTGCCGCCCTCGGCGGTCGCGGCCGCCGCGAGCAGGCGCTCGGTGGCGTCGGCGGCGACGCCCCCGTCGCTCCCCTCGGTGTCCTCCGCGACGGGCGCCGCGCCGTCGGCCGCCGCCGAGACGGGAACCGCGTCGGTGAGGGTCATCTCGCCGCGCGTGAGCGTCCCGGTCTTGTCGAACACGACCGTGTCGGTGTCGCGGACGCGCTCCAACACGTCGCCGCCCTCGAAGAGGACGCCGTGCTGGGCGCCGATGCTCGTTCCCACCATCGTCGCCGCCGGCGTCGCCAGCCCCAGCGCGCACGGACAGGCGATGAGGACCGCGGAGGCGAACACCAACACCGCGAACTCGGTGACGCCGACCGCCGCGGGACCGCCGGCGGCGAGCCCCCACAGCGGGAGCCCCGAGACGACGCCGGCGAGCGTCTCGGGCGCGAGGTACCACACCGCTCCCCACAGGAGCGCGTTGGCGATGACCGCGGGGACGAAGTACGCGGAGATACGATCGGCGACGCGCTGGATGTCCGGCTGTCGCGACTGCGCCTCCTTCACCCGCGTGACGATCTGCTGGATCGCCGTCTCCTCGCCCACCTTCGTCGCCTCGATCACGAGGACGCCGTTCTCGTTGACCGTCGATCCGATCACCTCGTCGCCGGGCTCCTTCCCGACGGGGACGGACTCGCCGGTCACCATCGACTCGTCGACGGCGGACTCCCCCTCGCGGACGACGCCGTCGGTCGGGACGCGCTCCCCGGGTCGCACCTTCAGGCGGTCGCCGACGGCGACGTCCTCGAGGGGAACCTCCTCCTCGGTGCCGTCCTCGCGGACGACGGTCGCGGTGTCGGCCTCCAGCTCCAGCAGCGACCGGATCGCCTCGCCGGCCTGCGACTTCGACCGTGCCTCGAGGTAGTTGCCGAACGTGATGAACACGAGGATGAGCGCGGCGGTGTCGAAGTACAGCCCCGCCCGCGGGAGCACCCCCAGCAGGGCGATCACGGAGTAGCCGTACGCCGTGGACGAGCCCAGCGCGATGAGCACGTCCATGTTGGCACGACCGTTGACCACGAGCGCCTTGTAGGAGTTCTCGTAGAACTCCCGACCGAGGAGGACCTGAACTGGCGTCGCGAGCGCGAACGCGGCCCACCCGACGTGGAGGTCCGTTCCGGGGATCGCCTCCGGGAGCACGCCCGGCGCGAACAGTTCGAGCACGAGCATCGCCAGAAGCGGCGTCGACAGCGCCGCGCCGAACAGCGTCAGCCGACGCTGGCGTCGCAGCTCGGCCGCCCGCGCGGCGTCCTTCGCGGACTGTCCGTCGTCGCCGTCCCCGCCGTCCTCGCGGATCGGTTCGTAGCCCGCGGCCTCGACGGCGTCGTCGATCTCCTCGCGCGCCGTCACCGACGGCACGTACGTCACGGTCGCCTCGTCGGTCGCGTAGTTCGCGTCGACCGAGACGACGCCGCGGAGGTCGCGGACGGCGTCCTCGATGGTCGCCGAGCAGTTCGCGCACGTCATGCCGGTGATCCCCACCGTCACGGTCTCGGCGATCGGATCGTAGCCGGCCGACTCGACCGCGTCGAACACCTCGGCCAGCGAGACCCGGTCGGGGTCGTACTCCACGGCCGCCTCGTCGGTGGCGTAGTTCGCCGTCGCCTCCGCGCCGTCGAGGCCCGCCACGGCGTCCTCGATGGTGGCGGCGCAGTTGGCGCAGGTCATGCCGCCGATGTCGATCGTCACGCGTTGCCTGTCACTCATTGCTCCCTAGTACGGGGTCCGTATTCATGCGGTTTGTGCCTTCGAAACCGGTGCTCAGATCGGATGTCTGTCCACCAAACGAAAGCAGAGGGCGGCCGATTTTTTCGATCGGAATCCGATGTGCGCTCCGCGATCGAAACCGGAATGACGGCCCGACTGCTACGCCCGTCCATGACGACGACGATGCGGATCACCGGGATGACCTGCGGCGGCTGTGAGACGAACGTGGTCGAGGCGCTCGAGGGCGTCGACGGCGTCGACGCCGCGACCGCGGACCACGAGTCCGACGAGGCGGTCGTCGAGGGGGACGCCGACCCGCTCGACCTTATCGCCGCGGTACCAGAGCAGTACGAGGTCGCGTCGACGGCGTAGGTCGGCGGCCCGCGGTCCGGTCGCTGCGATCCTCGCCTACCGCCCCATCCCGTAGAACTCCTCGTTGGGGCGCCAATCCGCGAACGTCGCCATGCGGTTGGAGAGGTTGAAGAAGGCGGCGACCATGCCGATGTCCCACACTTCCTCCTCGGAGTACCCGGCCTCGTACAGCAGATCGAGGTCGTCGGTCGCCACCGCGTCCGGTTCCTCCGTCAGTTTCACCGCCACCTCCAGCATCGCCATCCGCTCGTCGCTCACGTCGGCGGTGCGGTGGTTGGACACGAGCTGGTCCGCGAGGTGGGGGTCCTCCGCGTAGATGCGCACGAGCGCGCCGTGGGCGACGTTGCAGTACAGGCAGTTGTTTCGCCCGGAGACGGCGACGACGATCATCTCCACCTCCTCGCGGTCGAGGGTGGTGTCGTCGACGAGGGCGTCGTGGAACGCCATGAACGCCCGGAAGTGGCTGGGCTTGTACGCCAGCGCGGACATGACGTTGGGCGTGAAGCCGGCGCGCTCGGTCTCCTCGTCGAGACGTTCGCGGATGTCCGCGGGGATCTCATCGTAGTCGGGGACGGGGAAGCGTCGCTGCGCGCCGTCGAGTAGCTCCGGTCGGGGGGACTCCTCGCTCATACGGGTGTGACTTCGGCGACCCGGGCTAAAGTGCTAGCCCTCGCCCGCGGCCCTCAGATCGCCGCGCCCTGCACCGCCAGCGCGACCGCACCGGCCATCGCGAACACGCCGAGGACGAACAGCCCCCAGTTCCAGACCGTCGAGTCGGCGCCCGTCAGGTACAGCGACCACGTCCGCGGGTACGGCCACAGGAAGTTGACGCCGGCGGGGGTGATCACGTCGCCGAGGAGGTGCGCGACGACGGAGCCGAACCCCAGCAGGAAGCCGAACGCGACCATCGAGACGCCGCCGGGCACCGCGATCGAGAGGACCGGCTCGACGAGCGAGGCGGCGCCCGCGAAGACGGCACCGACGACGACCGCGAACAGCAGCGAGTGGGTCGGTCCCCGGTGCGGGATCCCGGGAACGCGGTGGTCGACGTCCGGCAGCATCGCGAGGTAGAGGACCGTGCCGACGACCAGCGCGCCGAACACGGGGGAGCCGGTCGAGAGCAGCCAGAACGTGATCGGTGCGAGCGTGAGCAGGGCGACCCCGAGGTGCCCCCGTTTGTACACGGCCGACGGTGGGGCGGCGTCGACCAAGAACGCTCGGGATCGGGCGCGACGGTCCCGGTGGACGATCGCCGGCGGCCGTCGTCGCGAGGTGGCTACCGGTTCCAGGCGGCGTCGTCGGGGTCGATGACGCGCTCGCGGACGTCGTACTCGGCGATGCGGTCGAGGTCCTCCCTGTCCAGCTCCAGTTCCTGCGCCTCGAAGTTCGCGCGGACGTGGTCCCCGGTCGCCTTGGGGATGGGCACGAGCGCCTCCTGTGCGAACGCCCACGCGAGACAGACGGCGGCGGTACTGGTGTCGTGCTTCTCCGCGATCTCAGTGAACAGCGGGTCGTCCAGCGCCTCGCCGCGCCCAAGCGGCGAGTAGCCGACGAGGGAGTGGCCGTGCTCGACGGCGTACTCTCGCAGTTCCGTCTGCGGGAACAGCGGGTGACACTCCACCTGGTGGGCCGCGACCGGTGCGTCGAGGATCGCCCGCGCCTCGTCGAGCAGGTCGGGCGTGAAGTTCGACAGGCCGACGTGATCACACAGTCCTTCCCCGTGCAGTTCGTCCATCGCGCGCAGGGTCTCCTCGGGGTCGTACGCCGAGATCGGCCAGTGGACGTACAGGAGATCGACCGTGTCGAGGCCGAGGCGCTCCAGCGACTCGCGCGCGGTCCGTTTCGCGTCCTCGTACGCGAGGTTGTCGGGGTGGACCTTCGTCGCCACCACCACCTCCTCGCGGGGAACGTCCGCCCGGCGGATCCCCTCGCCGACGGCCGCCTCGTTGTCGTACATCTGTGCGGTGTCGACGTGACGGTAGCCCGTCTCGAGGGCCGTTTTCACCGTCTCGGCGCACTCCTCGAAGTCGTCGTTCGCGGAGGTACCGAGGCCCAGCGCCGGGAGGTCGAGATCGGTCATCGTCCGTGCTGTGCGCGTGGCGACCGAAAGGGTTCGGGAGGCGGAACCTCGCGCGGGTGGCGAGTGTGGGTGGCGAGTGCGGTCCAGCGGACACGTCGCCGTCGGCGTCCGCGTCGGGTCCGTACACCCCTCACACGTTTCTTTCGGTTGGATAACACCCATGATCCCCGCGGGGGATCCGACGGTCGTGACGAACACGCCTCGACGAGTCGCGGCAGCGTCCGGAGCCGGCGCGATGGTCGCCGCACTGGGCGGCATCGCACTCGCGGTCGCGCTGGCGCCGTGGTTCTCGCCGACCGCGAACGCGCTGTCGGACCTGGGGGTCGCCGACCGCGCGGCGGTCGCGACGGCGTTCAACGGGGGACTCCTGATCGGCGGCGGCGCGGCGCTCGCGTACGCGTGGGCGCTGTGGGCGGCCGCCCGGACGCTCGGCGCCCGGGTCGTCGCCGCCGAGTTCGCCGTCGCTGCGCTTCTCATGGCCGGGGTGGGCGCGTTCCCGTCCGGGACCTCGCTTCACTTCCCGGTCGCGCTCGGCTTCTATCTCGCGCTCACGCTGGTGCTGGCGACCGACGGGGCGGTCCGGCGGGCGGCGACGGCGGGACGACTCGCGCTCGCGGCCGCCGGCGTTCACCTCGGGCAGTGGTGGCTCTGGATCGCCGGCGTCAGGCTCGGACCGGGGCTCGCGATCCCGGAACTGGTCGGCGCACTCCTGTTCGCGGCGTGGGTGCTCGCGGGGTCGCCCGTCGCGCCGCTGGCGATGGAGGCCCGAGATCTGACTCGCCCCTCGAAATGAGGCGCGATCGGACGGTCGAACAGGGATCCCCCGGCGCCGACCGTTGCCGGACGGCGCCGCCGCCGGTCGATCAGACGAACCGTTCGTTGAACCGGTTCACGGCGTCGTCGGTGCCGGCCACGACGAGCCTGTCGCCCTCGATCACCTTCGTGTCCGGGCCGACGTTCGTGAGGAGGTCGCCGTTGCGCTCGACGGCGACGATGGTGACGCCGGTTTCGGCGCGCACGTCCGCCCCCGCGAGCGTCCGGCCCTCCAGACGCGGGGCGACCGTCCGGATCAGGTCGACCTGCGTTTCCGGCCGGAGCACCTCCTCGTCGAGCAAGTGCGAGGCGATGAGGCGGCCCGACACCGTCGACAGCGAGAGCACGTAGTCGGCGCCCGCGCGATACAGCTTCGGGACCGAGTCGGCGTCGTTCGCGCGGGCGATCACCTCGGCGTGGGGCGCGACCTGCTTCACCGCCAGCGTGGCGAAGATGGTCGTCGTGTCCGAATCGAGCGCGATCACCACCGCCCGCGCGTCGTCGACGCCCGCCGCCTCCAGCGTCTCGCGGTCGGTCGCGTCGCCGACGATGTCCACGCCCGGCACGTCCTCGTGGTCGATGACGGTCACCTCGTCGCTGGGGCGCACCTCCGCGGCCGCGCTGTGGCCGACCACCCCGTACCCGGCGACGACGACGGAGCCGCGCCGCCGTCGGCGCGTCTCCGAGAGCGTGAGGTCCTTCATCGCCTCCAGCTCGGACTCCGTGCCGACGACGAGCAGGACGATGTGCTCGTCGATGACCCGCTCGGGACGCGGCGGCGACTCGAACTCGCCGTCGTCCCACGCGCCGAGGACGTTCGCCCCGGTTCGGTCGCCGATCGAGGACCCGGCGACGGACTCGCCGACCAGCGGGCTGCCGTGGTGGACGAGCAGCTCGGCGATCTGGAAGTCCTCGCCGATCTCGACACCGTCGCCCAGTTCGTCGGCGACGCTCGCGGTCGCCTTCGAGCCGAGCGTCTCTCCGAGCAGGCGCCGCGGCGACAGCACGCGGTCGGCACCGGCGTAGCGGTGGTAGTCGGCCACGTCCTCGTCCTCGACGAGGCTGACCACGCGAACGTCCGCCGAGCGCTCACGCGCCGAGAGCACGATGCTGGCGTTCGCCTCGTCGTCGGCGTCGGCGACGAGCGCCCGCGCCGACCCGATGTTCGCCCGGTCGAGCGTCGCGACCTTCTCGGGGTCGCCGTGAACGACGGGGTGGTCGGCCGCGAGCTCGACCGCGCGGTCGGCGTCGGGGACGACGACGACGTACGGCTGGTCGCGCGAGCGCAGCTCCCGCACCAGCATCTCCCCCCGCGGGGTGAACGCACAGATGACGACGTGGTCCGTCCGATCGGTCGTCGTCGGGGGCGAGCTCGTCAGCGCCTCGTTCACCAGCGGGACGACGACCGCCGGCAGCGCGAGGAAGATCAGGCCGACCCCCGCCAGCTGCATGACGGTCATCAACAGGAGCATGCCGTCGGAGGTCCACCGGTCGGCGTCCAGTCCGAACCCGGTCGTGGTGAACGTCTCGACGACGACGTACAGCGAGTGGACGTAGTCGACCTGTTCGCCCTCGAACGTCGCGAACCCCCACTGATAGACGAACGCGAGAACCACCATCACGCCGAGCGCACCCAGCAGATACTCTCCCGCGCGCCGGGTCGCCGAGGTCATAGCTGGTCTTCCCGGGCGGGTGGATTAAACGCCACGCACCCGGACCCACGGACGTGACGGACCACGAAGCGACCGACCGCCGCCGCGACGCCGTGCTCGCGCTCGTGGCGACTATCTCCCTCCTCGCCGGCACGAGAGCGCTCGGCGTTCCGGTCGCGCGCCTGTTCGACGCCGACGCGCTCGCGGCGGCGGTCGTGGGGATCGCCGGCGCCGTCGCGCTCGAACTCGCAATGGCCCACGACCCGGAGACGGCACGCCGGCTGTGGGCCGACCGGCGCGTCCGCTGGGGTGGCACCGCCCTCGTCGCCGCCGGCGGTCCCGCGGTCGTCGTCCTCGGGGGGCCGAGGCTCGGGTTGCTCGCCGTGGCGACGCTGCTCGGGGGGCTGTGCGGCTACGTCCTGCTGCTCGCGGCTGTCGTCTCGGGCGCCCTTCCGTCGCCGGAGACGTGGTTCGATCGCGCGTGATCCGGGGACGGACTGATACGCTCCGGCGACGAACGCCGCCCGTGCGCGAAGTCACGCTGGACGCGACCGGGCCGATCCGACTGGACGAGGACGACATGGACGACGAGTACGGCGACATCGCGGTGTGTCGCTGCGGGCTCAGCGAGGAGTTCCCGCTCTGCGACGGCTCACATCGCCGAGCCGAGGGCGAGGAACCGGGCGTCCTGTACACGTACGTCGACGGCGAGCGGCGCGCCGTCGAGGAGGTGCGGCTCGCCGACGGGGACGTGCTCGTTCCCGGCGGCGACGGGGACGGCGGAGAGGGCGTCTCGGACGCGGAGGAAACGGAGTAGCGGTCCTCAGGCGCCGACGGCGGCGCCGACGTACAGCGCGACGACGAGGAAGATCCAGACGGCGTCGACGAAGTGCCAGTACATCGAGGCGGTCGTCACGGAGACGTGCCGGTCGGCCGAGTACTGGCCCGCGAGTGCGCGCACGAACACGATCGCCAACAGGACCGCGCCCATGCTGACGTGGAGCCCGTGGAGCCCGGTGAGACCGTAGAACGCCGAGCCGAACAGCCCGGAGGTGAGCGTGAACTCCTCGTGGATGATGAACTCGTAGTACTCGTACACCTGCCCGCCGATGAACACGATCCCCAGCAGCAGCGTGACCGCGAGCCACCCGAGGAACCGCCCCCGGTCGTCCCGCCGGATGGCGCCGTGCGCGAAGTGCAGCGTCACCGAGGAGACGATGAGTATCGCGGTGTTGATGATGACCAGCGACCCCAGCAGCGTCGGCAGGTCGCTCGCGATCTCCGCCCACGCGTCCTGCGAGCGGATGAAGAAGAAGTACGTGAAGCCGGCGCTGAACGTGGCGATCTCCGACCCGAGGAACGCGAGCATCCCCCACCTGAGCTTGTTGGCGCTGTGTTCGTCGGCGCCGCGCTCCCAGAAGTGGGTGACGAACGCGTGGTACATCCACCCGTAGATGCCGACGAGGAACAGCCCGATGCTCCCGACCAGCACGCCCGGGCCGACCATCGGACCGACGATGTTTCGATCGCCGACGGCCATGAGATACAGCGCCGCGCCGATGTAGATGCCGGCGCCCCCGAGCGCCGTGACGAACGGCCACCACGAGGCCTCCCCGAACCCGCGCGGCCAGTCCTCGACCGCGGGCAAGTGGTGCCCGTCGTCGTGGGCGTCTTCCGTTTCTGTAGCCATGCGCGCCGGTAGCCGACGCGGAGACAAAAATCCTCCCACCTGCGTCGGCCGTCGACGGCCCCACGGCGATCCGATGCCGGGACACGTCCATCCGATGCCGTGACCCGCCGATCCGATGGCGCGTCGACACCCCTCACTCGTGGGTCCGCTCCCGGTAGTTTGTGCGAACGGCCGATACACATACTACGGTAGACGGTAACTATCGGCTGTATGCCGGAGTGCAGGAACTGTAGTTCGTTCGTCACTGAACGGTACGTCCGAGTGTTCGCTCCGGAAGGGATGGACAACGTTCGCGTGTGCCCCTCCTGTGAGGACATGATCCGCGAGGGTGCCGGCGTGCGGGAGGCGCGGTCCAAGCGCGCCTGACTCGACCCGCTCGCTCTCCACCGATCTGCGCGTTTCCGTCCCCGGGGCGTCTTCCGCCCGTCGAGCGCCTCCGCTTTCCGCGTCGGCGTTCGACGTCGCGTCGCCGATCCCGACCGCGAGGACGGCGAGCCTCCGCCGAGTGATCGGTTCCCCGCCCGAACCCCATGACACCGTCACGGCCGCGGCGGTTTCGCAAGCTACTCGGCGCCCCGCCCGCAATCGACGGTGATGGATCGCCACTCACGCCGCCGCCGTGTCGCGAGACGCGCGACCTCGTTCGCGCTCGCGGCGCTGGCGGTGATCGCGAGCGCGGCGCGGGTCGCCGCCCACGCGGGGGGCGTCCGCGGCGCGACCCGCGAGACGGTGACGGTGCCGACGTGGCTGTTTCTCGCCACGGGCGGCGCCGTCGTCGGCGCGTCCTTCCTCCTCGCGTCGGCGGTCACCGACCGAGCGTACATCCGTCGGATCGACGGCTGGGGCCGCGCGCTCCCCGGCGCCGGTCGCGTCGCTCGGCTTCTCGCGAGAGGGGGCGGGATCGCGGCACTCGCGATCACGATCGTCGCCGGCCTGTTCGGCCCGACTACGGCCGCCGACAGCGCGACCGTCCTGATCGTGTGGGTCGGCTGGTGGGCCGTGTTCGTGCTCTCGGCGTACCTCCTCGGCAACGCGTGGCCGACGGTCGACCCGTTCCGTGCGGTCGCCCGCACGCTCCCGTCGCTCGACCGCCCGTACCCCGAGCGGCTCGGGTCGTGGCCCGCGGTCGCCGGCCTGCTCGCGCTCGTGTTCCTGGAGGTCGTGACGCCGATGGCGGACGACCCGCGACTGCTCACCGCGCTCGTGCTCGGCTATCTCGGCATCTCCGTCGCCGGGAGCGTCGTCTTCGGCGTCGACGACTGGTTCGGACACGCGGACCCAGTGTCCCGGCTGCTCGACGCCTACGGTCGAGTCGCCCCCGTCACGCACACCGACGACGGCCTTCGCCTGCGTCTCCCGGGGATGGGTCTCACTGACGCCGCGTGGATCGACGGCCGCGACGACGTCGGCTTCGTCGTCGCCGTCGTGTTCGTCACCACCTACGACGGGTTCGTCGGCACCGGAGCGTGGGCCGACATCGCACGCCCGTTGGTCGGGGCGGGAGTCCCCGCGCTCGCAGTGTATCTCGCGGCGATGCTGGTCGGGTACGGCCTGTTCCTCGCGCTGTATCTGGCCTCGGCTCGCGCGGCCCGGCGGACCGCCGACACGTACCTCGCGCCCGGCGTGCTCGCTCGACGCTTCGCGCCGTCGCTGCTGGCGATCGCCGCCGGCTACCATCTCGCGCACAACCTCGCGACGGCGCTGTCGCTGTCGCCGACGCTCGCGGTCGTACTCTCGTCGCCGCTGTCGCCGCCCGCGAACGTCCCGGCGCTGCTCGTGCCCGACTGGATCGGCGCCGTCGGGATCGCCGCGGTGCTCGCGGGGCACCTGTTGGCCGTCTGGGTGGCACACGCGGTCGCCTACGACCTGTTCCCCGACCGACTCCAGGCGATCCGGAGCCAGTACGGCGTCACCGTCGCGATGGTGGCGTACACGATGGCGAGCCTGTGGATCGTCTCGCGCCCCGGGGGTGCGCCCCCCTTCGTATGACCGACGCGAAGCCGGCCGGCGACGGCTCCCCCACCGGTACCGACGCGCACGACACGACGGCCGACCCGTACGAGGTGCCACCGGACACGACCGCGGTCGCGTGCCCGCGGTGCGGTCGTCCGTTCGCCCGCGAGCGTCACCGCGACCTCCACCTCGGCGTCGACCACCGGGACCTCGACGACGACGAGCGCGCGGCCTACGAGGACGCACGCGAGGCCGAGACCGACGAGCTCCGACGGTTCCGGATCGTGTCGCTGGGAACGCTCGTCCTCCTGTACTTCGGGTTCCTGTTCCTGTACGCCGTCGCGGCCTGACCGGCACCCTCGACTCCCGAGCCGAAGCTGTCAACGACTGAGAACCACCGTCCGACGGCCGTCCGACCAGGCGGAAGGTATTTGCATCGGACGCAGCGATGTATCGGCGATGGACGGCGAAACAGTTGACACGGTGACCGGGTGGGAGTCCGAGCCGCTCTCGGGGGGGATCGACGGGCTCCGTACCCTGCAGTCCCGTGAGTTCACCGGGGCGGTCACCGAGGGACACGCGTGGCTGTTCATGTTGAACGGTCGCGTGGTCGGCGTGTTCGACGGGTCGTTGGACTCGTTCGCGGACGCCGACGGAACCGCATACGCCGCGCCCGATCCGTCGCTGCCGCTGCTGTACGCGATGCGCGGGCGCGGCGGCGAGACGAAGGCGCGCTACTACACGAACGACACGGCCCTGTCGGCCGCGGACGCGAAGCTCTCCTCCGG
>Ga0207757_101224_pt1 | contig 11751 bp, 8 predicted proteins | sample A23P3SouthBayCA_2_FD_187752 | JGI IMG/M metagenome (GOLD analysis project Ga0207757, IMG submission 187752) | Aerobic enrichment media microbial communities from Eden Landing Ponds, California, USA - A23 P3 (2) (SPAdes) | ecosystem: Environmental > Aquatic > Marine > Unclassified | place...
GAGCCGGCGACAGACGAGGTCGCGGACCGCGACCGTCACCACGAGTTCGACCGGCTCGGTGCTGTCCGGGTTGGTGCCCCTCTCGTCACCGTCCGGCCGGACCGTGAAGACCGCGTGGCCGTCACGCTCGGAGAGGTCCGTGACGGTCCCGAGCCACCAGTTCTCGGGGTCGTGGGGCAGCCGTGCGTGGACGCGGTCGTGGGCCATACGCGCCGTTGGCGCCCCGATAGCACGGGCGTTCCGGTCGGGCGGTGACGGCCGCCCCGTCACGTGTCGCCTCCACGACAGCCACGACCGCCTCGGCCGGCTTCAGCCCCGGCACCTCGTTCGTCGCATGGCCGACCGTAGGATGCCCTCATAGGACGCCCTCGCAAACGTCCCGTGCGCGCGCTCTCCCGTGTATGTCCGTGTCTGAGTGAAAGCGGCGGTTGAGCTACCCATGGCTTGATACCCTCGGCGGTGGCCCTCACGGATATGGGAGACGGAGATACCCTGCTCAACGCGGTCATCGGCGCCCTCGTCACGGTGGTCCTCTCGTTCACCGGCTTCTCGCCGCTGCTGGGTGGTGGTGTGGCCGGCTATCTCCAGCGCGGTGACCGGAGCGAGGGAGCCCGTGTCGGCGCGCTCTCGGGCGCCATCGCCACCGTCCCGTTCGTCCTCCTTCTCATGTTCGTGGTGGGCATCTTCGGCCTGTTCCTGGCGGGCGGCGGGCTCACGGAGGCCGGGCTCGGGCTCGCCTTCGGCGTGGTGGTGTTCGTCTTCGCACTGGCCTGGAACGTCGCTCTCGGGGCGATCGGCGGCTACCTGGGCGTCTACGTCCTTGCGGAGTTCCAGGACGGTCGCGCCGATGCGACCCGCTGAACGGCCGGGGGACGTGACCTCACGGCCGGATGTACAGGTTCGGTCACTGGTGTACGTCGCGCGAGCGCTACCACCTGGTTGTGTGACGACTCACTGACAGCAACTCTTGCCGTTCGGCGATACGTTCTGGTAGCTCCGGTTATACGGGCCGCTGATTGCCGGATAGTGTCGTGTGTCCGTTTCACATGACTGGCCAGCAAGCTTATACAAACCCACGGGATAGCGGCGAGGCAGCATGAACTGGAAAGCACTCGTGGTCGCGGTCACCCTGGTCGTCTCCGCCGTGGGGACGCCGGTGGCTGCTGCCGCGACGACGAATGCGGCCAGCGGGCAGTCCTCCGCGCAGGCACAGAGCGGTACCTACGTCTCGTTCGATACGGCCGACAGCGCGGTCGTGGACTACACGGTCAACGGGAAGACGGTCGTCGACCGGCTGAGCGTCCAGTCCACGTCGGAGGCCAAGTCCCAGACCGGTGGTGAACTCGGGCTCAGCGGCGATGCCGGGTTCTCCGGCGCGGGCCTGAGCCTCGCCAGTAGTTTCGATGCCAGCACGAGCGCCACCATCCAGTCCGAGAGCGGCGCGGAGCTCGTCGCCCACGACAACGACCGCGGTATCGTGGTCGTGAAGGCGAACGGAGAGAGCCACGTCGCACGCTTCAACAGCTCGGACGGCTCCGAGGCCGAGCAGGCATCCGAGAAGCGCGCGGTCATCACGAGCGACGACGGCGCCACGGCGACGGTCATCGTCGTCGGTGACGGGAACGTGACCGTCTCCGACGGCGGCAACGTCACGGCGATGGCCGAGGAGAACAGCCGTGTCGTCTACCGCCAGTACGAGGGCGAGCGCAACGACTCCGAGAAGCAACAGGAGCGCATGATCGCCAACGGCACCGCGGTCGCCGAGGTGTACGTCCAGGCCGCCGGTGACGCCGCGAGCGACGCCGACGACGACGACAGCGACGACAGCGACAGCACGCCGACCGCGACCGACTCGCCGACCGAGGACTCCAGCGAGGAGGCCAAGGAGCGTAGCGCCGATGTGGTCCGGTACAGCGAGGACACGACGGTCGAGGTGACCGAGAACGCGGCCGGCACGTTCAACGCGACGGTCGAGCGGAGCCAGAGCGAGGGGAAGGTCGTCATCATGAGCGTCTCGGAGGCCGCCTTCGAGAACGCCGAGGACGCCGAGGTGTACGTCGACGGTGAGGCCGCGGCCGAAGCCTCCTCGTACTCCGAGGTCCAGAGTGCGACCAACGACGGCGAGACCTCGAAGTACCTCGTCCGGTCTTCGAGCAGCGCGCAGGCCTCGACGGACGTGGTGGTCGGTATCAACCACTTCTCCGCCCGTGAGGTCTCGATGCAGTCCGGCGGTGACGGCGGCGGCGCAATCAGCGGCGGCCAGCCCGGCTTCGGTGCCGGCGTCGCTGTCATCGCGCTCGTCGGCGCGGCTCTGCTCGCGCGTCGCCAGGCCTGACCATCGGAATCGCAGCTGACCGACACGGGCACCCGCGCCCGTGACCACGGTTCGAGCGGCTGACCCCCCGGGGCGCCCGGGGTCCGTGCCCTTCTCCGTTCTCTCTGGTCGGCGTCGACGGCCGTTCCGTCGCAGACGGATTCCGCCGCGGCGGCGACGGAACCGGCCGGTACGAGCCCGGGCTTCTCGTCGCCCGCGATGTGCGCGCCCTCGGTGGCGCCGGCCCGACGCGAACCGTCTCTCGGATATCGGTGTCCGACTCCCGCTCCGCTCCGAGCACCGGATCGCGATGGAAGGCGCGACGCATCGACCAGACCGAGAACAGGAGATGGTCTATCCAGCTGTAATACCTGTCGAAGAATCGGTGGGGATGAGATATCGTTCCGGTTCTCGGTCGAGGGCTACTGACCGGGGAACAGCTGACCGACCCCGGCCGACGAAGTGATGATTGCGGTTGTAACTCCGAGCGGTCAGGAGAGGAACCGTCGGTGGACGTGGGCGGTGGAGTACTCGACGCCGAACTCCTCGACGATCCGCTGCTGGAGTCGTGGTGCGGTCCATTCCTCGGCGTCTTCCGGTGGGTCGGCCAGCCAGGACTCCACCTCGGTGCGTTGTTCGACCGTGAGCTTCGGGGGGCGACCCGGACGGTGCTCGTCCTCCAGTGCCTCCTCCAGTCCCCGCTCCTCGAAGCGGTCGAGCCAGTAGTAGACGGTCGACTTCGGGATGCCGTATCTGGTAGAGAGCACGTCGGTGCCGACCCCGTCCTTGTAGGCCAGCGCCACCATGAGCCGCTTCGCGCCCTTCGCCGACGTTGCCTCCTCCAGGGCCGCCTGTAGCTGGCCCACGTCGAACCCTTCGAGCTTGCCCATCAGCTCGCTGTAGCCGACCAGCAGTCTAAATACTTTTGTCGAATTGTTCCAACCACCCGCAGAATATCGTCCCGGCGGAACTCCTAATCGGCCCGATAGCGTGCGGGAAGGTCACCCTCGCTGAACAGGAAACGCGAGAAGCCTGGATGGGCCCTGCCGGATTCGAACCAGCGCTCACCCGGTGTCTCACAGTGCTCGACAAAGTGTCGAGGAACTGATATGAGCCGGGGGCTTTAAACCAGACTAAGCTAAGGGCCCTACCCGGGATACTACCCTAGGCGCCCAAATAGCTGTCTCTTCCCGCACTCGTGTGTGTGTGTGGTCCGGGCCGGTGTCTCCCCCCGGCCGAGTTCCGCATATACGTGCATCCGAACACCTTCGCCCCCGGTTCCCGTCGCCCGGGCAATCGCCCCGAGATACTTCCCCGATGCCGTGTCTGCCGCCCACATGCAGGTCAGTCGTCGAACCATCGCGAGACTGCTCGCGTTCGCGTTCATCACGAACCTCGTCGTGATGGGGGCCGGGGCGCTGTACTCCTACGAGAACGCGCCGCCCATCCCCCGCGAGTTCGAGGGACCCGACGGGGGGACGGTCGCGACCGCCGAGCAGGTCCGGGCCGGGAAGGTACAGTTCCAGCGTAACGGGCTGATGAACCACGGCTCCATCCTCGGGAACGGCGCGTACTACGGCGTCGACTACACCGCCGACGCGCTCGACCTGAAGGTCGGGGCCATGCGGGAGTTCTACGCCCGCGAGCGGTACGGCGGCGACTACGACACGCTCGACGGGCCCGAGCAGGCCGCCGTAGACGACCGTGTCGAGTCGGACCTCGCGAGCACGGACACGACCTCGCCCGTGCAGCTGTCGGCCGCCGAGGCGTACGCCCACGAGCAGGTGCGCGAGACGTACGTCGAGCGGTACCACGAGGGCGACCGCGAGCGCGGCGTGCCGGCCGGGATGATCGCGACGGCCGAGGACGCCCGCCGGTTCGCCGACTTCGCGCTGTGGACCGCCTGGATGGCTCACACGGAGCGCCCGGGAACCGAGCACACCTACACGAACGACTGGCCGTACAACCCGGTCGCGGGCAACGCCCCGACGGCGGCCGCGATGACGTGGAGCGTGCTCGCGATGGTGCTGCTGGTGGCCGCAGCGGGCGGGGGTATCTGGCTCTACCGCTCGCTGGACCTCCCGGACCCCGAGGTCGAGGGCATCTCGGTGCCGGAGCCGGACGCGGTCGCCCTGCTCCCGAGCCAGCGGGCCGCGACGCGGTTCATCCCGGTCGCGGCCGGGTTGTTCGCCGCACAGACCCTGCTGGGCGGGTTGCTGGCGCATTTCTACATCGAACGTGACGCCTTCTTCGGGCTGGGGGCGCTCGTCGGCGTCGACATCCTTCAGGTCATGCCGTTCGCCATCGCGAAGACCTATCACATCGACCTCGCGGTGCTGTGGATCGCCACGCTGTGGCTCGGCGCCGGACTGTTCCTCCCGCCGCTGTTCACCCGCGTCGAGCCCGCGAACCAGACCCGCTACGTGAACGTTCTGCTGGGTGCGCTCGTGGTCGTCGTGGTCGGCGGGTTCGCCGGCATCTACCTCGGCTCGAACGGCTACCTCGGGGACTGGTGGTGGCTGCTCGGCAACGAGGGGCTGGAGTACCTCGAAGTGGGCAAGGTGTGGCAGTTCGGCCTGCTGGTCGGATTCGGGCTGTGGACCCTCGTCGTCGCGCGGGGCTTCCGGCCGCTACTCGCCGACGAGCCCCGGTACGGACTGGCGCACATGATCCTCTACGCCGGCGGCTCCATCGGCCTCCTGTTCGTCGCCGGGATGCTGTACACCCCCCAGACCAACATCGTGATGACGGAGTTCTGGCGCTGGTGGGTCGTCCACATGTGGGTGGAGGGTGCCTTCGAGTTCTTCATCGTCGCCGTCGTCGGCCTGACGCTGGTGTCGATGAACCTCCTCCGGCGCGAGTCCGCCGAGAAGGCCGTCATGGTCGAGGCGCTGCTCGTGATGGGGACCGGCGTCATCGGCGTCTCGCACCACTACTGGTGGATCGGCCAGCCCGACATCTGGGTGCCGCTGGGGAGCGTCTTCTCCACCCTCGAACTCATCCCGCTCGTGTTCATCCTGTTCGAGGCCATCGCGGAGTACCGCACTCTCGGGCAGGCCGGCGAGTCGTTCCCGTACCGCCTCCCGTTCGCGTTCATCGTCGCCAGCGGGGTTTGGAACTTCGTCGGCGCAGGCGTGCTGGGCTTTTTCATCAACCTCCCGCTGGTCAACTACTACGAGCACGGCACCTACCTCACGGTGGCCCACGCCCACGCGGCGATGTTCGGGGCGTTCGGCTTCCTCGCGTTGGGGCTCGCGACCTACATGCTCCGGCTGACCGTCGACCCCGGTCGCTGGACCGAGCACCGCCTCCGGTGGGCGTTCTGGTGCTGGAACCTGGGGCTCGCGGTGATGGTGTTCGCCTCGGTCCTGCCCGTGGGCATCCTCCAGCTGGAGGTCGTCTTCACGCAGGGGTACGACGCCGCCCGGTCGCTGGCGTTCTACAACGGCGAGCTGGTGCAGGCGCTGTTCTGGGCACGCCTGCCGGGTGATACGCTCATCATCATCGGGACGCTGCTGTTCGGCTACGACGTGGTCCGCAAGCGGTTCCGGCTCCGCGCGGTCACGCCCGAGGACGAACGTGCGGAGGAGGGCGTCCTGGCTGACGACTGACGCGTCCTGGCCGGCTGCCCCCCGCGCCTGCCGACCCGTGGGCGGCCATCCACGGGCGACAACGGAATACACGTTTAACTCCGCCGGCCACTGCTGCCGGAAGGCCTTCACCCGCCGAGCCCGTACCGCAGACACCGACCATGCCCGAAAGCACCCTCTCGCCGCCCGACGACTCGGCACGCGCCCCGGAGTCCATCTACGCGTGGCTGGCGTGCCCCTCGTGTGGCTCCCGCGAGGTTGTCCGCGGCCCTCGGGCCGCCGACGGTACCGTCGAGATCCGCTGCGAGGACTGCGGTCTGACCGGCCGCTACGGCCTCTAATCGCGCCGAACCCGGTCTGCGGTTGGGAATCACCGGAACCTGTTTGTATCTCAACTGCGTCGCGGCCGCTAGGTGCTCTCCACACTGGGCGTCACTGTGTCACTCCCCCTGCTGGTCTACGTCGGCGTGTTCCTAGCAGCGGCGCTGGCCTGCATCGCGAGCCTCACCCGGCTGTCGACCATCGAGGACGACGACACCCGTCGGGGGATGGCGGGGCTGCTCGTCGCGAGCGGCCTGTGGGCCATCTCCCACGTGGTCTTCCTCGTCGTTCCGGTGACGGCGGTCCGGCTCGCGGCCTACTACGTCGGTCTCGTCGTCGGGTTCGCCGCGGTCGGTGCGTGGCTCTACTTCTGCTCGGCCTACACCGGCCGGGCCCTCCACCGGAACACGACCTATCGCCGCATCGCGGTCGCCATCTTCGTGGTCGTGGTGGCGGTGAAGCTCACGAACCCGATCCACGGGCTCTACTTCACCACGACGGCAGCTACGTCGCCGTTCCCCCATCTGGCTGTCGAGCACCGGCTGTTCCACTGGCTCGCGATGGGGCTCTCGTACGCGCTCGCGGCCGTCGGCGGCTTCATGCTGCTGGAACTGTTCACGCTGACCGGCTACGATGCCCGGGCGCTGACGTTCTTGCTCGGGCTGACGGGCCTGCCGCTCCTCTTCGATATCCTCGGCCGGCGGAGCGCGGTACTGGTCGACATGACCTACGAGCCGCTGGGAGTGGCCGCCTTCGCCGTCGGGGTGCTGTTCGTCTTCTCCGAGCGCTTCCAGGCCGTCCGGCTGGCGGGCGATATCGCGGACCCCGTCGTCATCCTCGGTGAGAGCGGGACCATCCGCGACGCGAACGAGGCCGCCGTCGAGCTGTTCCCCGAACTCGAGGGGGCGGTCGGTGACCGCCTCGAGAACCGGGTGCCCGTGCTCGCCGGGGAGGTGGCGCAGAGCGGCGAGGTCCTCGAACTGGAGCGTGACGGGGAGCCCCGGTACTTCCACGTGTCCACCAACCCGTTCACCGTCGGAAACACCCGCATCGGTCGGATGGTTCTCGTGAACGACATCACCCGTGAGGAGCGCTACCGGCGGCAGATCGAGCAGCAGAACGAGCGACTCGGCCAGCTGGCTGGCGTCATCTCTCACGACCTGCGGAACCCCCTGAACGTGGCATCCGGGCGGCTGGAGATGGCACGCGAGCAGCACGACAGCGAGAACCTCGCGGCCGTCGCGGGGTCGCTCGAGCGGATGCAGCGGCTCATCGAGAACCTGCTGACGATGGCCCGGCAGGGGCTGGACGTCGGTGACAAGCAGCCCGTCTCGCTGGCGACGGCCGCCGAGAAGGCGTGGTCGACGGTCGGCACGGCCGAGGCCGCCCTCGTCGTCGAGGGTGACATGACCTTCCGGGCCGACCCGGACCGGCTCCGACAGGTTCTGGAGAACCTGTTCCGAAACGCCGTCGAGCACGGTGGCAACGCCGTCACGGTCGGCCCACTCGACGAGGAGCCGGGCTTCTTCGTCGCCGACGACGGTCCCGGCATCCCGCCCGAGCGGCGCGAATCGGTCCTGGAGTTCGGCGAGAGTGGCGGCGACGGCAGCGGTCTCGGGCTGGCCATCGTCGACACCATCGCCGAGGCGCACGGCTGGTCGCTCACCATCACCGACGCCGTGGACGGCGGGGCGCGCTTCGAGTTCACCGATGTCGAACTCACTCGGGCCGACGAGGGCGGCACGGCCCCGACGGACATGTGGGAGGCGGCCGGCGGGGAAGCGGACAGGTGACCGCGCCGCGGCTCGGTTCACGACTCCGTGCGGGAGCGACGGCCACGGGGACGTTCTCCACTCCCCTGCTGGCTCCCTGTGGTCCGCTCACACCGGTGCGACAGCTTCAACCCCGTCACCCGGATACGTTCCGGCGAGATGCCCATCGAACTGGACGGCGAGTACACGACGGCACGGGTGATGGTCGAGGACGAGTCGCTGGTCGGGGAGGGACTCCTCGACCAGGTGCAGGAGTTCATCGACCACCCCGCATTCACCGAACCCGTCGTCGTCCAGCCCGACGGCCACTGGGGAATGGGTGCCCCGGTCGGGTTCACGATGCCGCTCCCGGACCGCGTGGTCCCGAACGTCGTCGGGGTGGACGTGGGCTGTGGGATGACGGTCACCCACCTCGGCGACTCGCTCCCGCTGGCCCACGCCGAGCGCGAGCGCCGCGTCCGCGAGGCCGTCCCGATGGGCCGCAACGTCCACGACTACGACGATGCGGTCCACCTCGTCGACGAGTTCCCGTTCGCGCGGGCCAACGAGCGGTTCGAGCGGTTCGACCGCTCGTTCCGCGAGCGCTTCGGCGAGCCCGTCGCCCCCACCTTCGAGTTCGACGGCTACGACGGCGACTACTTCGAGGCGCTCTGCGAGCGCGCCCTCTCCCGGCAGCGCCAGGGGATGGGCCACGTCATCCGCTCGGCCGGCACCCTCGGCGGCGGCAACCACTTCGTCGAGTTCGCCCGCGCCCGCGAGTCGGGTGACTACTACCTCGTGGTCCACAGCGGCTCGCGCTACCTCGGGAAGGCCGTCGCGGAGTTCTGGCAGGCCCGCGCCACCCAGCTCCGGAACGCCGACCGGGTCCGCGAGCGCATCGACCCCGACGACCGGCGCTTCCTGAAGTTCGACCCCGACGACGTGAGTGACGAGGAGCTGTTCCGCTGGGTCACCGGCGGCATGGGCGAGTCCCACATCCGCAAGGAGCGCCTCCGCGAGGAGCTCGATGGGAAGGAGATCGAGCACACCTTCGCCCGGCTGGGCGACCTCCAGCCGCCCTCGGGCGACGAGGGCCGCAACACCGACCTCGACCCACTGGTCGGCCGCGAGGCCCACGGCTACTACGTGGACATGCTGTTCGCCCAGCAGTACGCCCGCTGGAACCGGGAGCTGATGTCGGGGGCCGTCTGCGACGCGCTGGGTGTCGCGCCCGAGGAGACCTGGCACTCGGTCCACAACTACATCGACTTCCACGACCTGACCATCCGGAAGGGCGCCACCCCGGCCCGCGAGGGCGAGCGCCTCCTGATTCCGTTCAACATGGCCGAGGGCGCCGTCATCGCCCGCGGGAAGGGCAACGACGACTGGCTCCGGACGGCACCGCACGGCGCCGGCCGTCGGATGGGCCGGCGCGACGCCCACGACCGCCTCTCGATGGCCGACTTCGAGGCCGCCATGGACGGCGTCTACTCCGAGTCCGTCGTCGAGGGCGTGCTGGACGAGGCGCCCGCGGCGTACAAGCCCGCCGACGCCATCGAGCGTGCGCTGGAGCCGACGGCCGAGGTGGTCGAACGGCTGGAGCCCGTTCACAACCTGAAGGCGACTGATTAGTCCAATATTTTCCCGATATCAGGTTTATTCTCGGAATATTCAATCAATTCACCATCGACAGCGAACTGCTTCCGGAGCCCTCGCCCGCTCGGAAGTCCGCCAGGAACGTGGGTCAGTCAGCAGCTGTGAGCCTCGTTCCTCCCCAGCCGCCTGCGGTGCTCACTGCGTTGCGCTCCTCGGCCCTCGCGCGCTTAGAGACGGCCGACGACAGCCGGGGGCTCGCGGCACAGGGCCGTTCGCGGGGGCAGTCGTCGGCCGCCAGCGCACGCCCGCTCGACTGACGAGGCCGGCACGCACCAGTCAGGCGGCGGGTCGCCCGGCCGGTTCCGTGTACAGGAAGCGCGCGAGCGCCCTCCCGACGAACCCGCGACCGCGGGGAGCGTGGTGAGTCGTCTGCGGCGCTCGCGCGGGGAGGTGTGGGGACACGAGCACTCCGCTGGAACCACCACGCGCGAACGCTCGGTGCGACAAGCAGCAGGGTGGGACTGAAAGGGGCCGCCCGCCTCGACCGTTCCCGGGCGACGTAAGCACCGCAGGGAGCGAACGAAGTGTGTGACTGAGGAGCGCAGCGAGCCCCGGAACGTCGAGCGGGCGGGGGCTTTCAACAGGTATCCGTCGTCCCTGTTGCCGTCACGGAGAGTGCGGGCGGGGGCTTTCGAGGTTGTTCTGTTGTGGGTGCCGTCGTAGTGAGAGCGGGCGGAGACGTTCGATTCCCCTACTGCATCTCACGGCACCAGTTGCATGGTCGCGGCGAGCGCGAGCGCGAAGCCCAGCAGGAGGACGACGCTCCCGGTCAGGTAGAGGCGGTGGCCGTCGGCGCTCTCGTCGAGGAGCAGACGTTTGTCGCGCGTCGAGACCAGCATCCGGGTGCCGTCGACCGGATGGGTCACCACGGCTTCCTGGGTTGGGAAGCGGTCGTCGTCGCCGCCCGTCAGCAGCTCCGAGGAGCCGCCCGCCCGCCCCGTGTCCCGGCGGGCGTAGCCGAGAACGTACACCTCGTCGCCGGCCTGCAGCGTCGTCTCCTCGTAGGTCCGGTTCTCCAGCCCCTCGTTCGCCCGGAGGTGCGGGGAGTCCTGTACCCATCTGGTCAGGCGGTCGTCCGCAGCCGTCCGGGCGGGGACGAACACCTCCGCGTCGAACCCGCCGAGGTCGACGGTCGCGCGGGCCGTGCGGACCGTCGAGGCGGGCGCCCCGAGCTCGCTGTCGAACTCGAAGTCGCGCGTCGCGAGGCTCCCCGGGTCGACGAGGACCCTGCTGCGCCCGTCGTCGACGTAGAACGGGACCGAGCGAAAGCCCGTCGCGACCCGGCGCGTCCCCGCGATTCCCGTGCCCCCCTTCCCGCGATTGGCGCGCCAGGCCGTCAGGACGGCGTTCTCCGTCCCCGAGACGGGGGCCGTGAACGTCCCGTCCGGGTCCGGCTCCACCGTCCGGACCGGCGCGTCCGGGGCGGGGACGACCGTCCCCGTCAACTCGACCAGGCCGCGCTCGGTCGTCCGGCCGGTCCCGGCCGGGATGGTGGTCGCCAGCCGCGAGTGGCGCTTCCGGCGGCGGTCACCGGTCCGTCCCAGCATGAACCCGACCCCCATCACCACGACTCCTGCGACCGTCAGCAGGATGTGAACCGTCGCCATCAACCATGGAGGGGAACGCCCGGGGGATAACGTTGCGCCCGTCGGTTACCGGGGATACACGAGTGGCGGGCGGACGCGTGGTCCCACGGGTGGCGGCGGCCCGCTCGGCCGGCACCTCCAACGAGCAGCGGCGGTCCCACTCGGCCGGCACCCCTCGCGATCGGTGGCGGGTTTCAAGCCGCGGCCGCGAGTAGGCCCGCGCGTGCATCCCTTCCACGAGCGCGGCGACGCGTCCGGGGTCGCCACGACCGACGGCGGGACGGCGGCGGGCTTCCGGTTCGCCTACGAACCGGGGACCGTCGTCTACGGCGAGGGACGGGTGAGCGACCTGGAGCGTGAGCTGGCTGCCATCGGTGCCGAGCGGGGACTGGTGGTCGCCGGCGAGACCGTCGGCACCACCGACGCCGTCGTCGGTCCCGTCCGTGAGGGACTGGGCGACCGGCTCGCCGACGTCTTCGCCGGGACGACACCCGAGAAGCGGCTGGCACAGGCCGCGGCCGCCGCGGCCGCCT
>Ga0207757_101225_pt1 | contig 11746 bp, 12 predicted proteins | sample A23P3SouthBayCA_2_FD_187752 | JGI IMG/M metagenome (GOLD analysis project Ga0207757, IMG submission 187752) | Aerobic enrichment media microbial communities from Eden Landing Ponds, California, USA - A23 P3 (2) (SPAdes) | ecosystem: Environmental > Aquatic > Marine > Unclassified | place...
GACGAACTCGCTGGGGCGCCCGCTCGGTCTCGACCTCTCGGGCGAGCCACACCTCCACTACAGCCCCGGCTTCCAGTCGGTCGTGACGACGCGCCGGTAGGACGAGCCCGCCGTTCGGGAGGTTTTCGCCGATGGGGGGAGAGGCCCGGATATGCGCGTCAGCGTCATCGGCGGCGGTCGGGTGGACGAGGCGACCTACGAGCGGGCCCGCGAGGTCGGCCGACTCTGCGGCGAGCGCGGCCACACCGTCGTCTGCGGCGGGTACGGCGGTGTGATGGAGGCGGCCTGCCGCGGTGCGAAGGCGGCCGGCGGCCACACCGTCGGCATCCTCAAGGGTACCGACCCGTCCGCCGCGAACGAGTACGTCGACACGCCCATCGTCACGGGGATGGGCAACGGCCGGAACGTCATGGTCGTCCTGAACGGCGACGGCGTCGTCGCGGTCGACGGCGCGACGGGGACCCTCTCGGAACTGGCGCTCGCGCTCGACGACGGAACGCCGGTCGCGGGGCTGGACACGCACGACCTGTCCGAGTTCGACGGCTTCGAGGCGGTCGACTTGCCCGAGGCCGCAGTCGAGAGCGTCGAGCGGCGGTTGTGAGTGTGTGCAATTTCCCTGGCTACCGTCTTGTTCTGGCATGAAGGGCCGAGATAAATAGGAAGTGTTAGCACTAATCGTATAAAATGGGTATTATGGTGGCTGTTTGTGGTTCTTTTCGGTAGCCTAGCCGACCGAAACACCTACTGACTGACGGGCGTGGCGGCGGGTATGGCAGACCAGTACTACGAGGACATCACGGTCGGCGAGGAACGTTCGTTCGGCGAGTACGAGGTGTCGGAGGCGGAGATCATCGAGTTCGCCGAGCAGTACGACCCACAGCCGTTCCACGTCGACCCGGAGGAGGCCAAGAAGACGTTGTTCGGCGGCCTCATCGCCAGCGGGTGGCACACGGCGGCGATGACGATGAACATGCTCGTGGAGAACTACCTCAACGACTCGGGGGCCATGGGTGCGGCCGGCATCGACGGCCTGCGGTGGAAACAGCCGGTTCGACCCGGCGATACGCTGACGGTGGAGACCGAGGTCGTCGGCAAGGAGCCCTGGGACGGGATGGCCGGTGTCGGCGTCATGGAGAGCGAGACGACGACGCGCAAGCAGGACGGGACGCCCGTGATGACGATGACCGGGCTGTTGCTGTTCCCGATGCGCGACCCCTGAGAGGGTGTAGAATCGGAGAACGTCGGTGGCAACGGGCACGACGGGATCCTGTTGGAAGCCCCGGACGCTCTACGACGAGAACTCCGACGGATATCCGTAGAAAGCCCCCGCCCGCTCGACTTCCGTCAGAGCAAGCTCTGACGAGCCCTCGTTCGCTTCGCTCGCGAGGACGCCGCGGTGTTCCGGCACGCTCCCTGCGGTCGCGGCCTTCACAGCGATGGCGCGAGCGCGCTTCCTGGTCCCGGAACCAGTCGAGCGAGCAGCCAGAACTCGGGAGTCACACCACGCGCCGGTTACCCCACGGGCGCCCGGCAGAGCCCCTCGGGGCGGGTCGCGTCGAGGGTCAGGCCGAGTTCCCAGCGGTCGCCGTCGCGGGCGGCCCGCGTGACGGCCGGGCGGCGCCCCGCACGGAGGAGGCCAAGCGAGAGCGGCAGCGTGGGGCAGCCGCCCGAATCGCCGCCGGCCAGCACGTAGCCGTCGAGCACCACCGTGGCGCGTCGCGCGTCGCCGTCGAGGTAGTCGTGGGTCTCGAAATCCTCCACCAGCCGGAGCGTGCGGAGCCGCAGCAACACCCCGTCGACGGGGTCGGGCGAGACCGTCGCCGGGGCCGAGAGCCGTCCGGCGGCGTCGGAGAGGACGAGCGCCTGCTCGGTCGGGGCGAGCCGCTCGGCCAGCTCGGCGGCCGCGGTGCGCAGCAGCGAGCAGCAGAGCTCGTCTCGACCAACTGTCTCGGCGGCGTCGAGGTAGCGGTCCATCACGGTCCGCTCGACCGCGTCGAACCCCTGCGCGGAGAGCGCCTCGAAGGTCGCGCCGGCGAGGTCGTGGCAGAACTCGACCATCGCCGTCGCGTGCGGGCGGGGCGGGTCGTCGGGGAGCGCCTCGCAGGCCACGAGGTCCAGCGGCGGGAGGCGCTCGTCGTACCGCCGGAGCGCCGCCCGGTAGCGGCCGGCCAGGGCGGCGGCCTCGGCCGCCGACTCACGGTCCGGGAAGCGCGCGTCGGCGACCGGGAACGGCTGTTCGCCCGTGCGGGCACAGACGACCTCGAACCGGCCGGCGGAGACGGCGAGCGCCTCGATGCGCTCGCGCAGCTCGTGCAGGTCACGACCGACCATCGGCCACCTCCCGGCGCTCGATGCCGTTCACCATGTCGTTTTGGCCAGCCTAAAACAACTTAACCGTACCGGAGCGGGGGCGCCGGGTCAGGGGGGAGTCCCCCGGTCGTCGATGTCGGCCCGGTCGACCAGCTCGTCCACGACACCCTCGCCGGCCTGTGCGGCCCAGAGCGCGGCGTAGAGGCCGCCGTCGTCCTTCAGCGCCGCGTGCGTGCCCCGCTCGACGACCCGGCCGTCCTCGATCACGAGTATCTGGTCGGCGTCGGTGACCGTCGAGAGCCGATGGGCGATGGCGAGCGTGGTGCGGTCCTCGCTGAGGCGGTCGAGCGAGCGCTGGATACGCGCCTCCGTGGCGGTGTCGACCGCGGAGGTGGCCTCGTCGAGGATGAGGACCGCGGGGTCGCGCAGCATCGCCCGGGCGATGGCGATACGCTGGCGCTGGCCGCCCGAGAGCTTCACCCCGCGCTCGCCGACCCGGGTGTCGTAGCCCGCGGGCAGGTCCGTGATGAAGTCGTGGGCCTCGGCCGCGCGGCAGGCTTTCCGGACCGCGTCCGTGTCGGCCTCGAACCGGCCGTACCGGACGTTCTCGGCGATGGACCCGTCGAAGAGGACCGCATCCTGCCCGACGTAGCCAACTGCATCGCGGAGGCTGTCGCGGGTCACCTCGCGCACGTCGTGGCCGTCGACCCGGACCGCGCCCTCGGTCGTGTCGTACAGCCGGAGGAGGAGCTTCGCGAGGGTGGATTTGCCCGCGCCCGTGGGGCCGACGAGCGCCACCGTCTCGCCCGGCTCGGCCTCGAAGTTCACGTCCTCGAGGACGGGCCCCTCGTCGGTGCCGCCGTCGGCGGTGGCGTCGCGGCCCGCGCGCTCGGTGTCGGCTGCGTCCGCGTCGCCCGGGCCCTCGGGGTACGCGAACGTCACGTCCTCGTACGCGACGTGGCCCTCCACGTCGGTCAGTTCGACCGCGTCCTCGGTGTCGGTCACCGTCGGCGGGATGTCCATCAGTCCGAAGACGCGCTCGCTGGAGACCTTCGCGTTCTCGTAGCGGTCGACGATCTCCGAGACCTCCGCGAGCGGCGAGACGAACCGCTGGGTCAGCAACAGGAAGGTGACGAACGTCCCGACCTGGAGGGGGTCGGCGCCGGCGACTGGCGGGCCGACCAGCAGCCAGTATCCGCCGACGCCGAATGTCAGGGCGAAGGAGAGCCCCGCCAGCAGTTCCATCCCCGGACGGTAGAAGTACGACAGCCGGAGCATATGCATCGTATCCTCGAACAGCCGGCGGCTGGCGCCACGGACGCGGTCGGTCTCGTACGGTTCGCTCGCGGTGGCCTTCGTCAGTTCGACGCCTGCGACGGCGTTCTCGATGCGCGTGTTCAGGTTGGCGACGCTGGAGCGACGGGCGGCGTAGCGCGGCTCCGCGGCGCGCATGAACCACGCCGTGAACAGCACCATCACCGGGACCGCGACGAGGGTGACGACCGCGAGGTACGGCTGTTCGAGGAACAGGACGACCGCGATACCCAGCAACAGCGTCCCGAGGCGGACGCTGGAGACGAGCGCGTCGTCGAGGAACAGCTCCAGGTTCTCCGTGTCCGAGGAGAGGATGGAGAGCACCTCGCCGGTCTGCTTGTCGTCGAAGAAGCTCATATCGAGTCCGGAGAGCTTCTCGAAGCAGTCCACGCGAACCTCGTGCATCACGCCGTGGGCGAACTCGTTGGCGGCGACGCCGTACACCCAGGTCGCGAGCGCCGTCACGGCGAACGCGCCGCCGATGGCGACCAGCGAGAACTCGAAGGCGGCGGCCTGCGTGCGCGGGAGCCACTCCGGCGGGACGAGCGGGAGCCGGAACTGGCCCACCCCGAACACGCCGTCGATGGCCGCGCCCAGGACGACCGGCGGGACGAGCGAGGCGAACTGCGCGACCAGGTTGGCGAGGACGCCGACCACGAACCAGCCCCGGCGGTCGCTCCCGTAGGTGCCGAACAGCCGCCGCATCGGCCGGTCGATGTCCGCGCGATACCGGTCGAAGACGCTCTCCTCGTCGGCCGCACTCATTCACTCGTCGTCGGGGAGTCGGGCGGATAGGGGTTACTCATCGGAATGATATGTGGTAGAGAACACCTGCATCCTCGATATCGACCTCGTGGGGTGGCCTCCGTCGCTTCGATGTATCTCGATTCACGACTCTGAGATTCTCTGACCCCCCGATTCGGGAGCGTGAGGGCACGCGATGCCATACAGCGTCGGGTCCCCGGAGTGTCCCCCACGACGTACCGCCGAACCACCACCTACATGCCACGGACCCCCATACCAGAGCGCCAATGCCCGACGAGCCAGCACACGAGATGCCCGAGGACGCGGCGGCGATGATCACGGAGTACCTCGAGAACCAGCACGAGTTCCTGTCGTGGCTCGGGTTCACCGTCGAGGAATTCACCGCCGACCGGCTCGTGGGCCGTATCCCGTTCGACGAGAAGCTCACGAACCCGACCGAGCCGCCGACGGTCCAGGGCGGCGTCGCGTCCACGCTCGTCGACACGACCGGCGGCATCGCGCTCCGGCCGTATCTCACCGACCCCGTCAACGACGGCATCGCCACCATCAACCTCAACGTCAACTACCTCCGGCGAGCCGGCGGGGACCTCGTGGCGACCGCCGAACCCATCCGCGCGGGCGGCAGCGTCGGCGTCTCCTACATCGAGGTCGTCAGCGAGGTGCCCGGCGAGGGGCAGAAACCGGTCGCGGCGGGGACGGGCGCCTACCGGCTGTTCAACTCCGAACGGAACGACGGGGACGAGGGCGAGTAGGTCACAGCCGCTTCCTGTACCGGAGGCCGACAATCCGCCCCTCCGCGTACGACACCCGCTCGACTCGCTCGTAGCCCAGCGACTCGTAGAGGCCCTGCGCCGCGTGCTGTTCCTCGCCAGTCTCGAGTACCACCCGGTCGGCACCGCGCTCGTGGGCGGCATCCTCCAGCGCCCGGACGACGGCCCGACCGTATCCCTGTCCCTGATACGCGGGCAACACGGCGACGCGCGTCATCTCGAACGCCGGAGGGCCGTCGCCCGGTTCGACTGGCTGGAGGCCGCCGACCGCGACCACCTCGCCGCCTGCCTCGCCGACGAGGAACGCGCCGTCGGCGTACGCCTCGGTCGGAGCGTCGAGGTCCGAATGGTCCGCACCCGGAAGGTAGGCATCCGCGTCCCGCATCGCGTGCTCGTAGACGGCACGGGCCCGCTCGGCGTCGGTCGCCGCGACGGGCCGCAGGTAGAGGGCATCGGTCACGGTCGATGTTGACATCCGAAGGGGATTGAGGGTACCGGCTGCAGGGGATATAGAGAATGTGGCCAGGATTAGGAGATGGAGTTGGTACTTCGTCTATAGCTGGGTGCATTTCCAATATATGGTCGGATACAGCCGTTTCTCGAACCGGACGAGCTCGTACGCACCTTCCTGCAGTCGCCCGACCTCCTCGTAGCCCCGCGACCGGTAGAGTTCGACGCCGGCGCGCTGGCGGGCCGCCGTGGTGAGGACGACCCACTCGAACCCCGCACCGGCGGCGCGGTGCTCCAGTTCCTCCAGCATGGCGGCCCCGATTCCGTGCCCCTGCATCTCGGGTGCGACGGCGATGCGGAACAGTTCGACGGCCGCGGCGGGGTCGGCCTCGCCGCCCGCGAACCCCTCGTGCCCGCCCGCCGGCAGGTCGCTCGCGGGGCGGAACCCGCCCATCGCGACGATGCCGGACGGCGCCGCCCCGTCCGCCTCGCCGACGAGGAACTCCCCGCCGTCGAGGTACGTCGCCGGGATGGCGTCGAGGTCCTCCGTGCCTGGCACGTCGTCGGCGTCGGTGCCGGCGTCTCGGAGCGCCCGCTCGTGGAGGGCGTGGAGGTCGGCAGGGTCGTCGTGCGAGGGGTCGAAGCGGCGGAACCGGACGCTGTCGACCCCGGTATCACCGGCGTCGATGCCGTCCGCTGCCTCCCGCTTCCCGTGCCCGTCGTCCTCGGCATCCATAGCGAGTGACGGCGGGCGCCCGTGGCTTCAATCGCGGGGGAACGACGCCGGCCCCCAAGAGCGGTCGCCGAGCGGCGTGGCGTCGCTCCGTGAGGGCGGCCGCCCCGCGCTGGGTGACTCCACCACCGATTTACCCGCCCGGGCGCTGCCGACGCATCATGAGAGGAGCCCCGCGATGAGACGGCCCGTCACCGGACGTGACGGCCTCCGGCTCGTGCTGGTTCTGGTCGTCCTCGTCGCCAGCGGACTGCTCGTCTCCAGCTGGCTGGCGACGCCGCCGGACGCGGCCACCGTCGCGGCGAGCGGGACCGACCGGCCGCTCGCCGACCGCGATTCGGTGGTCGGCGACCGTAGCGGTCCGACGGTCATCACGACCGACCCGCCCGGCGGCGGCGACGGACGGGCCGCCATCCTCGCGTTCACCGCCGACGGACGGCCGCTGTACCACGACGACAGCTACGGCAACTACTTCGACGTGGACCCGGACCCGCCGGGGTCGATGACGGTGCTCTACGTCGCGGGGTCGCGGTACGACCCGTGTCCCGACCGGCTCGCGGCGCGGACCGACCGGACGTTCGAGGGCGGTTGTGCCGAGGTGGTCGTCGAGCGGACGAACCTGACGACCGGCGTGACCGAGCGCCTCCACACCGCCGTCACGGCGTGGGACATCTGGCACGATGTGGACCGTGTCGGCGAGCACCGGCTCCTCGTCGCCGACATCGCACAGGACCGGGCGTTCGTCCTGAACACCCGGACCGGCGAGCGCGAGTGGACGTGGGCGGCCGAGCAGGACATCGACCGAGACGCCGGTGGACAGGCTGGCGACTGGACACATATCAACGACGTGGAGCGGCTCCCGGACGGTCGGGTCATGGCGAGCCTCCGCAACAACGACCGCGTGGTGTTCATCGACCCGGGTGAGGGCGTCGACCGGAACTGGACGCTCGGTGCCGAGGACGCATACGACGTGCTCTACGAGCAGCACAACCCGGACTACATCCCCGCAGCGCGGGGCGGTCCGGCTGTTCTCGTCGCGGACTCGGAGAACAACCGTGTCGTCGAGTACCAGCGGACGCGGGGTCGGTGGCGCGAGTCCTGGTCGTGGCGCGACGACCGGCTGCGCTGGCCCCGTGACGCGGACCGGCTCCCCGGCGGCCACACGCTGGTGACGGACTCGCAGGGGAACCGGGTCCTCGAACTGGACGACCGCGACCGGGTCGTCTGGCAGGTGACCGTCTCGACGCCGTACGAGGCCGAGCGACTCGGCACCGGCGACGAGAGCGCGACCGGCCGGAGCGAGGCGGCGCTCCGGAACGGTACCGGGACGGCCGGTGGTGACGACCCGCCACGGCGGTCGAAGACCGGGCTGGCGTGGTTCGTCGCCTTCCTCCGGGGCCCCGTCGTCAACGGGTTGCTCTACGCCGCTCCCGGCTGGATGACCGTCGCCGACCTCGCGGTCGCCGGTATCGGTCTCGGCGCGCTGGGGACGCTCGCAGCTCTGGAGCTCCACTGGTCGCGGTTCGGGCCGGCGTGGCTCCGCCGTCGGTGGTGAGTGGTCGGACCCGGTCCGGGCTCAGGCGAACGACACGTCGGCGCCCGATTCGACCTCGCCGAACAGCCAGTCGGCGTGCTCCAGGGCGTACTCCCGGTGGTCCTCCTCGATGGCGCCGATGGCGTCCTCGACGAGGACCGGCCGGTAGTCGCGCAGGCCGGCCGAGCCCGCGGTGTGGAGCACGCAGACGTTCGCGAGCGTGCCACAGACCGCGAGGTCGTCGACGCCCCGCGCCGAGAGCCAGCCGTCCAGCTGCGTCTCGTGGAACGCGTCGTACGTGTGTTTCTCCACGACGAGGTCCTCCTCGCGTACGTCGAGCTCCTCGACGAGCTCGGCCTCCCAGCTCCCCTCGACGACGTGCTCGCCCCAGCGCTCGAACTCGTCGTAGTAGTGGTTCCCGTCGAACTGGCCCGGTGGGTGGACGTCTCGCGTGTAGACGACCCGTGCGCCGGCGTCGCGGGCGCGCTCGACGAGATCCACGACCGGCTCGATGACCGCCTCGCTGCCGGGCGCGTACAGCGCGCCGTCGGGCTTGCAGAAGCCGTTCTGCATGTCGACGACGACGACCGCCGCCGAATCGCCCTCGAGTGTCGCTGGCATGGGCGGGGCTTGGGCCGCGCGGGAGAAAACCGTTGTCCGGGGTGCCCGGTCGTCGTCACACGACATGGTCCGTCGCCACGCCTATGACCGCACCCGCCGAAGCCGCGGTATGCGAATCGAGTACGACCGGGACACCTGCATCGGGATGTTCCAGTGCGTCGCGGAGTGGGACGGCTTCGAGAAGGACGAGAACGCCGGGAAGGCGGTGCTCGTCGATGGTGAGGAACACGACGACGATGTCTTCGTCCGCGAGGTGCCCGAGGACGCAGAGCTGGACGCGAAGTTCGCCGCCCGCGCCTGCCCGGTCGAGGCCATCACGGTCTACGACGACGACGGCGAGCAGCTCATCCCCTGACCCGGGGCCCGAACGCACCCGTTCCCAGGAACTGGGGGTCGGGCACAATCATTACGTTCTCCTTCCGCGTCCGGTCGCGTATGGCAGGGAGCGAACAGTCCGGCGCCAACCCCGGCGACCGGACACCGACGGCGAACGCGTCCCCGTGGCACGGCGAGCGGGAGCGACACGTCTCCGAGTGGGCGGTACTGTTCCGGACGGCGCCACGAGAACGGTAGGCGAGCGGAACGTCGCTTACGCGATCTCGTCGTACTGGTCGGAGAGCTTCTCGGCCGCCTCGTCCATCAGCTCGGCCTCGTAGTCGTCGAGGTCCCACTCGACGACCTCCTCGATGCCGTTCGAGCCCAGGCGGACGGGCACGCCGAACGCCGTATCCTCGTAGCCGTACTCGCCGTCGAGGACGAGCGAACCGGGCAGCACCTCGCCCGTGTCGCGGACGACGGCCTCGACCATGTGGGCGACGCCCGTCGCCGGGCCCCACTCGGTCGCGCCCTTCCGCGAGATGACGTCCATCGCGGACTCCTGCAGGTCGCCGAGGATCTCCTCCTTCTCGTCCTCGCTGAAGTCGGGGTCCGTGCCGTCGACGCGGACCTTCGAGAAGACGGGCACCTGCGCGTCGCCGTGCTCGCCCAGGATGGTCGCCTCCACGTTCTGGACCGGCGCGTCGAAGCGCTCGGAGAGGACGTAGCGGAAGCGCGCCGAATCGAGACGGCCGCCGAAGCCGATGACCTTGTGCCGGTCGCGGTCGCCAGACTCGTACAGGTGGCGGTTGAGCAGGTCCACCGGGTTCGAGGTCGTGATGGAGACGAAGTCGTCGTTGTACTCGGCCAGCGAGGAGCCGATGTCGTCCATGATGGGCGCGTTGTCGCCCGCGAGGTCGATTCGGGTCTGGCCCTCCTTGCGCGGGATGCCGGCCGTGATGACGACGACGTCCGAGCCCTCGGTCGCCTCGTAGCCGCCCTGCCGGACCGTCGTGTTGGAGTCGTAGGCGATGCCGTGGTTGGCGTCGGCGGCCTGCCCGATGGTCGTCTCCTCCATGTCCGGGATGTCCACGAAGACGAGTTCGTCCGCGATGTCCCGAAGCGCGATGTTGTACCCCGCCGCCGCGCCGACCGTCCCGGCGGCGCCGATGACGCTCACTTTGGTCATGTGTCGTTCGTGTGTGGGTGGGCCTCACCCGTTAAGGATTGCTCTTTCCCGTTGTTCACGGACGAACGTGAGAAATCCGGGCCGGCACCTCGACGCTCACTCCAGCCGGTCCAGTACCGCGTCGGCGTCGTAGGCGAGCGAGAACTCCCGTGAGCGGCCCCGCCCCTCCACGTCGGCGTACTCGGCCTCGACGAGCCCGAGCTGTTCGAGCTTCTTCAGTATCTCCGAGTAGCGCGTGTAGCCCAGCCCCGTCTCGGCCTCGAACACCTCGTACACCTCGCCGGCCTGCTTGCCCTGGTGGTCGGCGAGCACCCGGAGGAGGTCCGCCTCGGAGTCCGAGAGCCCGCGGAGGTGTCGCGAGAGGTGGACATGCTTGGCCTTCTCGTAGGCCGTCTCCACGTCCTCGCGCTCGACGGCCGTGGAGCCACGCATCTCGGCGGTCATCCCGGCGCGCCGGAGGAGGTCGATACCCACGCGCAGGTCGCCCCCGGCGTCCGCCGTCAGCGCCGCGACGCGGTCGAGGACCTGCGGCCCGACCACGCCCTCGCGGAAGCCCTTGTCCACCCGTTCGCGGAGGATGTCGACGATCTCGGCCTCGTCGTAGGTCGGGAAGTAGACCTCCTCCGGGCGGAACACCGACTGTACCCGAGAGTCCAGCTCGTCGATGACGTCGAGGTCGAGGTCCGAGGAGACGACGACGACGCCGATCTTCGCGCCGGAGTGCTCCTCGTGGGCCCGGATGAGCGAGTACAAGGTTTCGGAGGCCTCGGACTCGTAGAACAGGTAGTTCACGTCGTCCAGCGCGACCACCAGCACCTCGTCGTCCTCGACGAGCCGGTCCGTGATCTGGCTGAACAGCTTCTTGAACGAGATGCCCGAGGTCGGCGGCTCGTAGTCGAACATCCCCTCGAACAGCTGGGAGAACACGGAGTAGCGCGTCGAGTTCACCTGGCAGTTCACCCGGACCGCGCGCACGTCGGGCATCCCGGACAGCTCGTCGAACAGTTTCCACACGGCGGTCGTCTTCCCGGTGCCCGGCGGACCGCGCATCATCACGTTCAGCGGACGCGAGCCACGCACGGCGGGACGGAGCGCGTACTTCAGCGTCTCCATCTGGCTGTCCCGGTGCTTGAACGTCTCCGGGAGGTAGTCGAACTCGAAGACGTGCTCGTCACGGAAGACGGACTCGTCCCAGCCGAGCATGTCCTCGCCGCCCATAATTTCACTTTCACCACGGTCGGGCGGCCACTTCAAGCTTCCCTCCGGTGTGTGACGCTGGGCACACGGTGCCCCTCGTTTCGGGTCGAGGTGGGAGTACGCTCAAGACGCCAGTACGCTTGGTAGGGGCATGCACGTCGCCGTACTCCTGTACGACGGGTTCGACGAGATGGACGCGGTGGGGCCGTTCGAGGTGTTCGCGAACGCCGCCCGCGTCGGCGCCGCCCGCGTCGGCGCCGACTGCGAGGTCTCCCTCCGCGAGGTCGACGACGCGGCGGTCGTGACCGCGAGCCACGGGATGCGGGTCGAGCCCGACGGCCCGCTCCCGCAACTCGGGGGCGACGACCTGCTCGTCGTCCCGGGCGGGGGGTGGAACGACCGCGACCGGCCGGGGGCGTGGACCGAGGCCGAGCGTGGTGCGGTGCCGGACGCCATCGCTGCCATGCACGACGGCGGCGCGACCGTGGCGAGCGTCTGTACCGGCGGGATGCTCGCCGCGCGCGCCGGCATCCTCGACGGCCGACCGG
>Ga0207757_101227_pt1 | contig 11732 bp, 10 predicted proteins | sample A23P3SouthBayCA_2_FD_187752 | JGI IMG/M metagenome (GOLD analysis project Ga0207757, IMG submission 187752) | Aerobic enrichment media microbial communities from Eden Landing Ponds, California, USA - A23 P3 (2) (SPAdes) | ecosystem: Environmental > Aquatic > Marine > Unclassified | place...
GGAGATGCGCGACAAGCTCCTCGACGCCAACGCCGAGAACAACAAGTACCAGCAGAAACTGGAGCGGCTGACCCACGAGAACAAGAAGCTCAAGCAGTCCCCGCTGTTCGTGGCGACGGTCCAGGAACTGACCGGCGAGGGCGTCATCATCAAGCAACACGGCAACAATCAGGAGGCCCTCACCGAGGTCACCGACGAGATGCGCGAGGACATCGAACCGGACTCCCGGGTCGCCGTCAACAACTCCCTCTCGATCGTCAAGACCCTCGACGACGAGACCGACGTCCGGGCGCGGGTCATGGAGGTCGAGGAGAGTCCCGGCGTGACCTACGCGGACATCGGTGGCATCCAGGAGCAGATGGACGAGGTCCGCGAGACCGTCGAGATGCCCCTGGAGAACCCCGGCATGTTCGAGGAGGTCGGCATCGACCCGCCGTCGGGCGTCCTGCTGCACGGGCCGCCGGGGACGGGCAAGACGATGCTCGCGAAGGCCGTCGCGAACCAGACCGACGCGACCTTCATCAAGATGGCCGGCTCCGAACTCGTCCACAAGTTCATCGGCGAGGGCGCGAAGCTGGTCCGGGACCTCTTCGACCTCGCGCGCCAGCACGAGCCTGCGGTCATCTTCATCGACGAGATCGACGCCATCGCTGCCAAGCGGACCGAGTCGAAGACCTCCGGCGACGCCGAGGTCCAGCGGACGATGATGCAACTCCTCTCGGAGATGGACGGCTTCGAGGACCGCGGCGAGATCCGCATCATCGCGGCGACGAACCGCTTCGACATGCTCGACCGCGCTATCCTCCGGCCGGGTCGCTTCGACCGCCTGATCGAGGTGCCCAAGCCCGACGAGGCGGGCCGCGAGCAGATCTTCAAGATCCACACGCGCGAGATGAGCGTCGCCGACGACGTCGACTACGAGGCGCTAGCTGCGCTGGCCACCGAGGCCTCCGGGGCAGACATCAAGGCCATCTGCACGGAAGCCGGCATGTTCGCCATCCGCGACGACCGCACCGAGGTCCGGATGGCCGACTTCACCGAGGCCCACGCCAAGATCGAAGCCGAGGACGAGGACGAAGACGTCTCTCGGACCTTCGCGTAACGGCATCTTCGGCCATCGCTCCGCCGCGTCTTTTTCTGCCGCCCTTTGGGCGAGTGAGTGCTAGTCGGATAGTCAGTCGACTGACCGCCGACGCCGCGCGGCCGACGGGGAGATGGACATTCTTATACTGGCCGACGGCGACTCCTGTGGCATGGTAGCCAGTGGCGCCACCCGCGACGACCGAAGCGCTGCCACGCTTCCGAACGTCCTCCCCCTCGACCTGCCTCACCTGTCACGACTCAGCTGGGAACTCGGTTCACGGGTCGTGGACGACGCGACGACCGTGGGCCGGTGGCAATCGATCGGGTCGCGATGGACGGTGTCGGTCCACGACGCCACGAGCGAAACTGTCGTCGTCGAGACCCAAACGCCCGCCGGCCGGCAACGGTACTACGGCGCGATACGCGCAGAACTCGACGCGGCCATCGACCGGCTCGAGACGGCACCGGCCTGGCAGCGGACCGAGTGACGCGCTCTCGGACCTGCCGGAGTAGCTCTGATACCCACAAGGATTAATTGCGCCCCGGCTCCGACCGGGTGGTATGAGTGCCGTCCGCGCGCGCGTCGACCACCCGGCGTGGCTCACCGCAGCCGCGACGCTGGTGGGCTACGGGGCGATCCTCCTGGTCCTGTTCGTCGTGCTGTTCGTCCTGCCGCTGCTGCTCTTCACGGCGCTGTGACCAGGTGGGGAGGCGTCACATTCCCATGTCCGTGGCCCCCTCGGGGACGGGGAGGTCGTGGAGAGCGACGCCCAGCAGCTCTGCGGCGTGGTCGAGCGCCATGTCGAACCCGTAGTAGCGCTCCAGTTCGTCGCCGTCGGCCGTGGGTCGCACCTTGAGCATGGCGTAGCCCTCGCGGTTCTGGGCGACCGCTGCCGTCCGGCCGTCGCGCTCGAACGCGAGGACACGCTCCGTCTCGGTCACCTCGTAGCGGGCGCGGATCCCGTTCTCGGTGACCTCGGACTCCGACATGCGCGGAGCGTTCGGCCGGCGGGGATTCAACGCTGTCGGTGTGGTCGTGCGCTCCAGGTCAGAGTTTTGGGGCCGGCCCGCAAACGAGCGGGCATGGCACGCGAGTACCTGGAGGTCGTGGCATGACCGACGCGGTCGTGCTTGAGGTCGACGAGAACGGCGTCGCCACGCTGACGCTGAACCGACCGGACCGGATGAACCCCCTGACGGGACCCATCGCCGACGCGCTGTCGGCCCGCCTCGAGGACCTCGAGGGGCGCGAGGACGTTCGGTGCGTCGTCCTCGAGGGGGCCGGCAGCGCCTTCTCGGCGGGCGGGGACGTACAGGACCTCCAGGACAACCTCGAGAGCGACGCGAGCCACGGGGAGGTCGCACGCCAGATCGAGCAGGGGTTCGGCGACGCGATGGCGCGAGTCGCCACCTGCTCGCACCCAACCGTCGCCAAGGTCGATGGGCCGGCGGTGGGCGCGGGGGCGACGCTCGCGATCGCCTGTGACGTCGTCCTGGCGAGCGAGTCTGCCGTCATCGGCTTCGTCTTCACCCAGGTCGGGCTGAACGTCGACGGCGGGACCTCCTACCTGCTGCCGCGCGTCGTCGGGCGCAACACCGCGATGGAACTCGTCCTGACGGGAGAGGTCTGTGACGCCGAGCGGGCGGCGGCCCTCGGCCTCTTCAACCACGTCTATTCCGAGGACGACTTCGAGGCCGAGGTGTCGGCGATGGTCTCCCGCATCGCGTCCGGCCCGACCGTGGCGCTCCGCCACTCGAAGCGACTGATCCGGGACGGCCTCGACAAGTCCCTCACCGAGGCCATCCACGACGAGACGCTGGCCCAGGGCGTCGTCTTCGACACGCACGACCACGAGGAGGGCGTCCGTGCCTTTCTCGAGGATCGCGAGCCCGAGTTCGAGGGACGGTAGCTGCGGGCCGTCGCGAGTGCCGCCCGCGACCCTGTGAGGCAACCCTTATGCGAGTCGCTGGAAAAGCCGCGAGCATGATCCAGACGAGTCCGGGAGAGACCGTCGGCGTCGTCGGCGGCGGCCAACTCGGCCGGATGCTGGGCGAGGCCGCCGGCCCGCTGGGGATCGACCTGGTCGTCTCGGACCCCACGCCGGACTGCCCGGCCGCGCCCGTCGTCCGCGACCAGCTCGTCGGCGACTTCGACGACGAGGAGACGCTGCTCGAACTCGCCGAGCGCGCGGACTACCTTACCTACGAGATCGAACTGGCCGACCCGGACGCGCTGGCTCGCGCCGGCGAGGCGACGGGGACGCCGGTCCACCCCGATCCGGACACGCTCCGCACGATCCAGGACAAACTCGTCCAGAAGCGCACGCTGGCTGACGCCGGCGTCCCGGTGCCGGAATTCCGATCCGTCGACACCGCGGACGACCTTCGGGCGGCCGGCGACGCGCTCGGCTACCCGATGATGCTCAAGGCCCGCGAGGGCGGGTACGACGGCCGGGGGAACGTCCCCGTCGAGAGTCCCGACGACGTCGAGTCTGCCATCGCCACCATCGACGGCCCGGCGATGGCCGAGGCGTTCGTCGACTTCCAGCGGGAACTCGCCGTGATGGGCTGTGTCGGCGACGCCGAGCGGGACACGTTCCCGGTGACCGAGACGATCCACGAGGCCGAGATCCTCCGGGAGTCCGTCTCGCCCGCACGCGCCTCGCCCGACGTGCGCGAGCGCGCTCGTGAGGTCGCTCTGGACGTCCTCGAAGCTCTGGACGGGAGAGGCGTCTTCGGCATCGAGCTGTTCCAGGGCCCCGACGACGAGATCCTCTTCAACGAGGTTGCCCCCCGGCCGCACAACTCCGGGCACTGGACCATCGAGGGCTGTCACACCTCACAGTTCGAACAGCACCTCAGGGCGGTGACGGGGCGGCCGCTCGGGACCACGGACCGTCGCGCCCCCACGGTCTCGAAGAACGTCCTGGGCGACGTCGGGGAGCGCCAGCGGGCGCGGCTGGCCGGCGTCGAGTCGATCCTCGCCGCGGACCGGTGTGCGTTTCACTGGTACGGCAAGCGCGAGGTCTACGACCTCCGGAAGATGGGCCACTACACCCTCGTCGGTGACGGCGACGAGCGCGCGGGGACGGACCTGCTCTCGCGGATCCGTACAATCGGCAGCGAGATCGAATTCCTGGACGAGACGCACTGATCGATCTCTGCGGTCGGCGGCCCTGGACCACCTGGCCACGTGGAATCGGTGTCCGCGGGCGGAATTCTGGAACTGGCCGCCAGTATGGGCGCGTTTCGTGCCGTGACGGAGGCTCGGGACGCTAGCGACGGCAGACGCTCGGTCGAGTCACTGCCGTGGGCGTGGGCTACCGTCGTGTACCTCGAAACCGATCCGTCGCTCGCCGTCGCCCGCTCGGGTCCGCCTGGTATCTAATGCCGATCGATACACTATCAAAATAAGGAGGTGTGGGTGCGGAACCGGCGGTCAGTACGTGAGCCGATCCTCGAATAGCGGTTTTCGACCGTTCTAGCGGGTCGGTTGGAAGTAAGACGATCGTATATCAAGTACTGACACATTTAAAAATTTTTCAATGTTACTAACAATCCCCGGGTCGCCCCATTTCTGTCCACATGGCCTGGACATCGCGCACGGCTTCTTCAGGGATCGTACTGATCGGACTCGGCCTGCTGGTGTTCGTCGTCGCTGCGACACTGGCGGCAGGGGCGATCGGACCGGAGGCGCCGGGGCAAGTGGACGAAACGACGGTGACAGACGGAGAGAACGGCTTCAGTGGGGAGACGAACCTGACCGAGGCAGACATTACGATCGAAGGAGAGACCGAAATCGACCTGGCGGGGACGAGCATCGCGTCCGCGGGTGACGTGAATGGCGACGGGGCGGTCGACTTCCTCGTCGGGGCACCGAGAAACGATACGGGCGGCACCAACGCCGGTGCAGCCTACCTGTTCTACGGGCCGCTCGACGAGAGCGAGTTGAACGTCTCCGAGGCCGACGCGACGTTCTACGGGGCGACTCCCGGCGAGTGGGCGGGCCGGTCCGTCTCGACGGCTGGTGACCTCGACGACGACGGGTACGACGACGTGATCGTGGGGGCACCGCTCCGCGACGTCGACGGCGCCGAGGCGGGTGCTGCCTACGTGATCGACGGCGGCCCCGACCTCGCGGGCTCGATGAACCTCTCCGAGGCGGACGCGACGCTCCTGGGAGGTTCCGACGCGCGCGCCGGCTGGGCGGTCTCGAACGCGAGCGCCGTCGACGACCAACCCGGCGTGATCGTCGGCGCCCCGTACTGGAACGGCACGGGAGGGACGCCCGGTGCCGCCTTCCTCGTCTCGAACGAGACGCTCGCGGACGGTGACACGATCACGCTGGACGACGCGGCCGACGCCACCCTCCGGGGTGCGTCATCGCACAGTCTGGCTGGCTGGTCCGTCTCGCACGCGGGTGACGTGACCGACGACGGCGTCGCCGACGTCGTCGTCGGTGCACCCGGCTACAACACCACGGATCCCCTCGCCGAGGAGGCCGGGGAGGATCCCATCCAGTCGGACGCGGGCGCGGCCTACGTCGTGGAGGGGCCGCTCTCCGGGTCGACGAACCTCAGTGACGCCGACGTGACCCTCACCGGGGAGGCCGCGGGGGAACAGGTCGGCTTCTCGGTGTCGGACGCGGGTGACGTGAACAACGACACCGTCGCGGACGTCGTCGTCGGTGCACCGGACACCGACGCCGACGAAACGACCGAGGACGCGGGCGCGGCCTACGTCCTGTACGGGACGTCGGAACTCGCGGGCACGTTCCCCGTCTCCGAAGCGGACGTGACGATCACGGGCGAGGCTGCTGGCGACCAGGCGGGATGGGCGGTCAGTTCCGCGGGCTCCGGCGACGTGTCCTGTGACGGGGTGGACGACCTGCTCGTCGGCGCGCCGGGCCACGACGGCGGCGCCAACGATACGGGCGCGGCCTACGTGGTCTCTGGATCGTCGAATCTCGGTGATTCGATCGGCCTCGCAGACGCGAACGCCACGTTCCTCGGGGCTGGCGCGGGCGACGAAGCGGGCCGGGCGGTCGCCGACCCCGGCGACGTGAACGGTGACGGCGATCTGGACGTGGCCATCGGTGCGCCCTTCAACGACACGACCGCGAACGTGACCGACGCCGGCGCTGCGTACCTGCTGATCGCCGACTGTCCGGAGGAGGTGCCCGAAACGGATACGCCGACGGAGACTGCGACGCCGACGGAAACCGAGACCGAGACGGAAACGGAGACTGCGACTGAGACGGAGACGGAAACGGAGACTGAGACCGAGACGGAAACGGAGACTGAGACCGAGACGGAAACGGAGACTGAGACCGAGACGGAAACGGAGACTGAGACGGAGACCGAGACGCCGACTGAGACGGAGACCGAGACGCCGACTGAGACGGAGACCGAGACGCCGACTGAAGAACCTCCAGCGTTCAATCCCGACGAGGTCGTCCTCACGGCTATCTGCACGGACGAACAGGACGACCTGGCACGATTCCGGATCACGAACGACAACGACCAGGCAGCGAACGTTACCTGGGACGTCTACGGGACGAGTCAGACCGGGAACGTCTCCGTCGACGCGAACGGCGAGGAGTTCATCGTGGTCGAGACGAACGACGCCGACGACGCGACCGTCCGCTTGTTCTACGACGGGGAGCAGATCGACGTGAAGGCCAACAATCCGTCGACCTGTGATCTCGGAGACCCGAACGAGGCACCATTCGACCCTGGTCAGTTGACGCTGACCGCCATTTGCACCGACGAGCAGGACGACCTGGCACGGTTCCGGATCACGAACGACAACGACCAGGCAGCGAACGTGACCTGGGACGTTTACGGCACGGATCAGAGTGACGAACTGTCAGTCGACGCGAATAGCCAGGAGTTCATCGTGGTCGAGACGAACGAGCAGCACGAGGCGACCGCACGGCTGTTCTACAACGGGTCGCAAGTGGACGTCAAAGCACAGAACCCCTCCAGCTGCGATCTCGGAGAGCCCAACGAGCAGCCGTTCGACCCGGGCAACCTCACGCTGACCGCGATTTGTACTGACGAGCAAGACGACCTGTCGGAGTTCCGGATCACGAACGACAACGATCAGCAGGCGAACGTGACCTGGGACGTCTACGGCACGGATCAGGGTGACGGCCTGTCGATCGACGCGAACAGCGAGGAGTTCATCGAAGTCGAGACGAACGACGCACACGAGGCGACCGTGCGCCTGTTCTACGACGGGCAGCAGATCGACGTGAAGGCACAGAATCCCTCGGCCTGTGATCTGGGTGAGCCCAACGAGGAGCCAGCAGAGCCGGAGCCCCCTGACATTAGCGTCGAAACCGAGTGTAGCGACGACGGTGCCGAATCGACGGTGACGCTAAACAATCCGGATAACGTGACGTACCCGGTGGACGTCCAGCTCAAGGTTCAGGGAACGGTCGTCGGTGAGGTCACGTTCGAGGAAGGTGAGACGGAGCAGACGGCAACTCTCGACATCTCCGCGGCGGACCTCGACGACGGTCGTGTGGTCAACGTGTTCGTCAACGGCGACCGCGCAGACGATCTGCAGGATCGTGTCCAGTGTGATCAGGAATCGTCAGAGCCCAACGTCGCTGACGTCCGATGGAACGGTTGCGGAACAGTCTTCGTGTGGATCGAGCCGACGGAGTACGAAGGTGAGATATCGGTCCCGATAGAAATTGAATCCCAGAATGCCGATGTGACCGAGGAGTCGGTCGAGATTGCGAGTGACGATCTAAACAATCAGGGACGGTATACGATCCAGCAACAACAGATCGCCGACCAGGGGGAGCGACTGATTACAGTCGACGGTATCCAAAACCCACAAGAAAACTGTCCGTTCGAGGGTGGTGGGGGGAGTAACTAACCTCGAAATACCCTTTTTGTTGTGGCTTTGACGCGTGATAGATTCTCTGGACTCATCTGTTTGGATTTGCCTTTAGGACTCTCGGACTCCACGTTTACGAAGACTCAATATTCGGGGAATCCAATAGCTCTTGACTCAGCGCTCGATTTGCCTCGTGCTTCTAACGTGGGGCCGGATCACGTTGACACTTCTCCGGGACGCAGATGGATATTAGTGATTGGATTGTAGCTTACGAAAAGTGGCCGCTGAATCGGGCGGGCTGACTTCTCGGGCCTCGAGAAAGGTGACTTGGACGGTACGACCAAGATACCGTTCCACGACGGCGACCTGTCGGCAGAAGGCGGACGGTCCGACGTAGCGGTGAGTATGACAAACCAGACCGACGGTTGCGGTCACCACCGGCGTCGAACTTATCAGGACTCGCGGTCGAGCACTGCGTCAATCTCTGCTGCGGCGCTGGCGTCGTCGTCCAGTCCAAGTTCCTCGGCGAGACCGACTGCCTCGATAGTTTCTGTGAGCTCCCACCGGGGAACACCTGCCGTCCTCGCGGCCTGCGTCACCGTTATGTCCGCGATTGCACACAGTCCGACCGCCGTTGCCAGATCGACATCGACGTCCTCACCAACCTCGCGGTTCATGGCACTGTCTAGACCGATCACTCCTCTTGAATGTGCGCCCCGACTCGCCTCTCGAGACGGACCATTTACGTGATCACCGCGCACACGGGCGCACATGAGCGAAACGCTGGTGGACCTGATCGACGCGCTCCGGGCGGAGGCCGAGCGGGATCGACCGCCCGAGGACACTCCGGACGTCGGGATCGTCATGGGCTCCGACTCGGATCTGGACGTGATGATGGGCTCGGAGACCGGCCGGCCCGGTGCCTACGACGCGTTCGTGGACGAACTGGGCTTCGCCGAGCAGACGAGCGCCGACGACCCGCCGGACGAACGGTTCACCTTCGAGACCTACGTCGTCTCGGCACACCGGACGCCCGAACTAATGTACGCCTACGCGGAGACGGCCGTCGATCGCGGACTCGACGTGCTCATCGCCGGCGCGGGTGGCAAGTCCGCCGACCTCCCGAACATGACCGCCTCCATCGCCTACCCCCTGCCAGTCATCGGCGTTCCCGTCCAGGAGAAGTCCGTGGATTCGGTCATCGGCATGCCGACGGGGGCACCGCTGGTCGCCGTCGACGCCGGGAAGTCCTTCAACGCCGCCCTGTCGGCGGCACAGATCCTGGCCCGCGAGCACGAGGAACTTCGGGAGCGGCTGGTCGACTACCACGAGGGGCTCAAGGACGAGGTGGCAACGACGTCCCGGGACCTTCACGACCTCGGGACGCCGGGGTTCAAGCAGCGACGCGACCAGTGATGGCATAGTCTGTCCGGTATTGGCCATCCACTGGCGTGTGGCGTCGGTCCGTCGGATCGAAGACTGGCCAGGAAGCGACTGGGTCGGGACGGTTGGGTCGCACTGCGGGACCGGTTACTGACGAGACGTCGGAGGGGACGCAAAGTGGGGCGAGGATGGCCGAAATCGGAACAATGAATCCTTATATGGCACCGCCTCAAACCGCCGAACGATAGGAGATACCTGTATGGCCAATCCATGGATCGCAATCGCCGCGCTGGCCGTCGTGGCGATCGCCATTCCGCTCAGTATGATGGCGGTCTCCGCGCTGTTGCGGCCGAGCGTGCCGGAGTTTAGCAAGCGCGCCACCTACGAGAGCGGCGAGGTGCCGACGGGGAGCAGCACGGGCCTTCGCTTCAACATCCAGTACTACATGGTCGCCCTGCTGTTCGTCGTCTTCGACATCGAGACTGTCCTGATCTTCCCGTGGACCGTGGTCTACGGCGAGGCCGTCGCGGAGGTCGGCCCCGTACGGGCGCTCGCTCCGATGCTCGTCTTCATCGGCATCCTCGTCGTCGGACTCGCGTGGGCCTGGCGCAACGGCGCTGTCGAGTGGATCAGGAGTCCACGCGCCGAGAGTCAGCGGGTGAACCGTCAATCATGAGTCAGAACACGCAACTGCACGACACGCTGGAACAGGCACAGTCGACCCAGGACGCACGGCTGGGCGAGGGCGTCGACGACCGCTTCAACTCGAAGCTCCGGGAGGCCTTCGGGAACACCCCGTTCATCCTCACGAAGTTCGACAAGTTCATGAACTGGGTGCGGGGCTCGTCGATGTTCATGCTCCTCTTCGGGATCGCCTGCTGTTCCATCGAGATGATGCACACCTACGCGGTCAAGCACGACCTCGACCGCTTCGGTGCGGGCGTCCCGCGGGCGTCGCCCCGCCAGGCCGACGTCATCATCGTCCCGGGGACCATCGTCTCGAAGTTCGCCCCGCGGATGAAGCGCGTCTACGATCAGATGCCCGAGCCCAAGTTCGTCGTCTCCATGGGTTCGTGTACGATTTCCGGGGGCCCGTTTCAGGAGGGCTACAACGTGATCAAGGGCGTCGAGGAGGTCATCCCGGTCGACATCCACGTACCCGGGTGCCCGCCGCGGCCGGAAGCGCTGATCTACGGGATCGCGAAGCTCCAGGAGCGCATCGCCAACGGCGAGAGCTCCCCGGTCACGGTCAAGCCCTACGAACTCGAGGAGTTCGGCGACCTGGACCAGGACGAACTCGTCGACCACCTCGCCGACCAGGTCGACGAGGACGACCTCGTCATGCGGTACAACTGGGTTGATTCGCCATGAGTCTGGAACAGCCACGACCGGCCCAACCGGACGTCGGCGTCACTGCCGACGGCGACCTCGACTACGACGCAGTGGCGGACCTGCTCGGCGAGCACGTCATCGGCCGGGAGTCACACGTCAACGCCGAGGCCTTCGTGATCCGGCCCGACGAGGTCGACGCGGTCCTCTCGACGCTCAAGCAGGAGGCGGGGTTCGACCACCTCTCCTGTGTCACGGCCCAGGAGTACCGGGACCGCTACGAGTCGATCTACCACCTCAAGAAGTACGACGCCCCGACTCACCAGCTGTCGGTCGTCGTGCCGACGTCCCGGGAGAACCCCGTCAGCCAGTCGGGCGCGGACGTCTACGACACGGCCATCTGGCACGAGCGGGAGGCCTACGACCTCGTCGGCGTCGAGTACGAGGACAACCCTGACCTCCGCCGGATTCTCCTGCCCGAGACATGGCAGGGCCACCCGCTGTCCCTGGACTACGACCAGGACCAGCCCCAGATCGTCCCCCTTCGCGAGCACGCCAATCCGCTGGAGAAGCGGACGGAGGTGCCCGGGGAGTCGGACACGATGTTCGTCAACATCGGCCCGCACCACCCGGCGACCCACGGCGTGCTCCACGTCGAGACGGTGCTCGACGGCGAGCAGATCGCCGACGTCGATCCGGACGTGGGGTATCTGCACCGCTGTGAGGAGCAGATGTGCCAGCAGAGCACCTACCGCCACCAGATCATGCCCTACCCCGACCGGTGGGACTACATCTCGGCGGGCATCCTCAACGAGTGGGCGTACGCGCGCGCTGCCGAGGACATGGCGGACATCGACGTGCCCGAGTACGCTCAGGTCCTGCGGACGATGGGCGCGGAACTCTGCCGGATCGCCGCGCACCTGCTTGCGGTCGGGACCTTCGCGCTGGACATCTACGGCGACTTCACGGCCACCTTCATGTACGCAATCCGGGACCGCGAGGACGTCCAGAACCTCCTCGAGGACCTGACCGGCCAGCGCCTCATGTTCAACTACCTGCGCCTGGGCGGCGTGGCGTGGGACGTG
>Ga0207757_101228_pt1 | contig 11730 bp, 5 predicted proteins | sample A23P3SouthBayCA_2_FD_187752 | JGI IMG/M metagenome (GOLD analysis project Ga0207757, IMG submission 187752) | Aerobic enrichment media microbial communities from Eden Landing Ponds, California, USA - A23 P3 (2) (SPAdes) | ecosystem: Environmental > Aquatic > Marine > Unclassified | place...
ACGTTCGAGAACAATCAGCTCACGGCGGGCACGCTGGACATGAAGGTAGCCGCGACGGAGTACTACTCCGACTGGTCGCCCGACGAGGCGGAGTACGCGAGCATGGCGGGAGGCGCCGCGTCGACGGACATTCGACTACCCGCGGGCGAGGGGCAGTCCGACGCCCAAGACATCGCCATCGACATCGACGGCGACAACTACGCGAACTTCTTCGACGCCATTTCCACCGACGGCGACGGCAACCCGTACAACCGGATCAACGGCGGCGTCTCGGCCGCGGTAGAAGGTCTCTGTGGCACCGGAAGCGACGCGGACGGCCCCGTGATCATCGACATCGGCGACGTGAAGCCCGGCGACTTCGGCGGTGCGCAGTTCGCGTTCGAACTGTGTGACAACCCCGGCTACGTCTGGCTCACCGGTGGGCTTCGGGACGCCAGCGAGAACGGCGTGACCGAACCCGAGGGCGACGACCCCGACGAGGAGGCGGACACGGTCGAACTCCTCGACGAGATTCAGGTCGCCTACGGCGTCGGCCCGATCAACGGCGACACGTCGGCCTTCGAGGACACCGATTCCGGCTTCCAGCCCACGAACCAGCAGAGCCTCCGCGAGTTCTTGGAGATGGTCGACAGCGGGACCGGCATCGCCCTCGAGGGCGACACGCCCGCAGAACAAGGTGGTGGCACGGGCCGCAACTGTTTCGCCGGCAGTCCCGAGGCGGAGTCGGCGGTTCACGAGGTGAGCGTGGTCTGGTGGCTGCCCATCGATCACGGCAACCAGGTACAGTCCGACTCGGCCGAGTTCGACCTCGGCTTCTACACGGAGCAGTGCCGGCACAACGACGGCAGCGGCAACCGGGCGATGACCATCACGACCGAACGGGCGTTCAGCGGGGTCGACTCGCAGAACTGCGACTTCGGCAGCCCGATCAGCCTCCCGTACGGAGACCTCGGAAGCGAACAGGTCCTCAGTATCGACCTCCTCAGCGATCCGGTCGAGATCGAGATCGATCTGGCGAAAGAGCTCGTCGGCGGCCAGTACCCGGACAACTTCGGGCTGGCGTTCAACACCGACGACGACGACACCGCCGACGACGCCGGCGACTTCCAAGTGCTCTACACGGCCGGGAGCGGCTTCTCGTACGAGTCGCCGGTCGCGACTGGGCCTTCTCCGGGCCTCCCGAGCGGCATCGACGGTACAGCCGAAGGTAACGGTCGATACACCATCGAAATCGACCGCAGTCTGCTCGGCACCACCTTCGCCGTGGGTGGCAAGGCGGGCTACGCGAGCGAGACGCCGCCGAGCGGCAGCGGCAACGTCGTCGTCAACTTCACCCCCGAGTTCTGCTTCGGACCGGATGGCTTCGACGACGCGAGCACTTACGTCGACGTGAATCTCGAATAACCGGCCGGGACACACCAGCGCCGGGGCATCTTTTTCGCTCCATTTCACAGCAACGCCGCACATTTGTACGCGCGCTTCCTCCGTTGGCGCATGACTATCCGACACGACGACCTGTCGGTCCGCTGGCTCGGCTACGCGACCGCTCGGGTCGAGGGTGAACGGGTCGTCTACACCGATCCCGGCCGCTACGGCGTCCTGACCGGCGAGTGGGTAGCCCCCGACGGCGTCGACACCCGCCATCCGGTCGGCCCAGCCTACGACGCTCGCGACGGCGACCTCGTCCTCGTCACGCACGACCACCACTACGATCCCGACGGGATTCGCCGCGTCGCGTCACCGGACGCCACGCTCGTCGTCTACGAGGGTGTCGACGCCGAGCGCGCGGGCCGGCCGCCGTCGCCAGAATCGCTCGCCGCGACCGAGGGCTACGACCTGATCCGGATCGGCGAACGCGAAGCCGTCGAGGCGGCGGGCGTTCCCGTCCGGAGCCTCCCGGCGTACAACGACCCCGACGGCCCGCACGTACGGGCCGACGGCTCCGTCGTCCACCCCGAGGGGTTCGGCGTCGGCTACCGGTTCGAACTCGACGGCGTCCCGATATTCTGGCCCGGCGACTCCGACGTGCTTTCGCACCACTCCGGCCTCGACGTATCGCTCCTGTTCGCCAACATCTCGGGATCGGTGTGCATGGACCGCCACGAGGCCGCCGACCTCGCCGAGACGCTCGATCCGGACCTCGTCTGTCCGATCCACTACGACACGCAGGCGTTCCTCGCCGCGGATTCGCGGGCCTTCGCGGCCGACGTGGCCAGCCGTGGCGTCCCGGTCGTCCTCGACGAGGGTTGGGACTGAATCAGGCGTCGACACCGGGCGTCGCCCGGTCGTCCACGCCGTCCGCGTCGCTCCAGTCACCGATGCGTCGGAACTCGACGCCGGCGTCTTCGAGGATGCCGACCAGCGTCGCGTTACCGCCCGGCACGTCGATGAACTCCCCCGAGACGTGGGCGTCCGGGTGTTCGGCGGGTTCGGGTTCGAAGTGGGCCGCGAGTTCGAGGCCGTCGGGATGGGCGTAGCCGCGGATGTGGGTCTGCCACCACTCCATTCCGGAGGGGTGGTCGCGGACGTACCGCACCCGGCGGAGATTGACGATTTCGTTGCGGTAGCTGTAGGACATCTCCCACCCCGGTTCGAAGAACCGCTCGCCGAGGAACGCCTCCGCCTCCGGTTCGTCCATCGGGACGACGACGGCCGGGTTCTCGGGTTTGGGCTTCGAGAAGAACGTCTTGCGGAACCACCAGAACGAGCGCCGGAGCGCCCGCAGCGGCGTCTCGGGCAGATGTCGGAGTCGTTCGATGTCGAATTCGAACTGCATACCCCCGATACGTCGCCGAGCGGAATAAGTGTGAGTGAGGCTACAGCACAGCCATCTCGCTCAGTCGCGTGGGGAGGTACTCGTCGGTGACGAAGTCCAGCCCGCGGGAGGCGAGCGCCTGCTGTTCGGCCTTCTTGCCGATGTCGAGCTGGAGCTCGATCTGTTCCTCCCAGTAGTCGGTCATGAACCGCGGGTCCTCGAGTTCCGATTCGAGGGCGTTCACGTCCGAGTCCGCCAGCGGGTCGGTCGGCAGGTCGTACTCGACGATGTCCGCGGGCTGGATACCGACGAACCGTGCCTCGGGCGTGGCGAGGTACTCCGAGAGGTGGGCGCTCTTGATCGACCCGTAGGCGACGGAGCCGTAGATGCGATACGACCACGGGTCGCCGTCGGTGAAGACCACGACGGGCAGGTCGAGTTCGTCGTGGAGGCGCTTGGTGATCCGGCGGGTCGCCCGCGCCGGCTGCCCCTTGAGGTGGACGATCAGCGCGTTGTACTCCTCGTCGAAGCCGTTCTCGACCAGCCGGTCCCGCATCCCACCGGTCTCCACACAGAGGATGAAGTCGATGTCGTGGTCGAGAAAGTCGATGGTGTCGGGGTTGTTGGGGATCTGATACCCCCCTTCGCCCACGTCTTTCTGGCAGTGGATTTCGCGCTCGCCCCGGCGGGTCTGCTCGCGGAGTTCGAGCGGTCCCATCAGCGTCGCCCCCGACTCCTCCGGGCGCATGTGGAAGTCCTCGCGGGTCACCTCGGAGACGATTTCGAGGTCCTCGATCAGTTGGTTGGACTCGTCCTGATCGGAGAAGGCCGCCTCGTCGGCGTCCCACGACTCCGAGAGGTAGTAGAGTTCACGCAGCGTCGACGACCGGCCCTCCTCCAACTGTCGGGCGAGGAAGTCGATGGTGTAGGTCGCCTTGAGGAGCTTGCGGGCGCCGCGGACCGAGTTGGCCGACCGGGTGGAGGTGCGGTCGCCGTACACCCACACGCCGCTCTCCTCGTCGTACTCGATGTTGCTCTTCGTCCGCGTCGGAAGGCTCATCTCCGGCACTTCGCCGCGGGCGAACTGGTCGTAGAACTCCGCTGCGAGGTCGATCAACTGCTCTCTGGCGCGTTCGTCTTGTGTGCTCATGTGTTCACCGTGAGCTTCTCGCTCTCGACGCCCTCGATATCGAGGTCGAAGGTCGCGTCGTCACCCACCTCGTATGTGAGCGTCGCCGTCTCGCCCGCCGACACCGACGGGGACCACTGTACGAACCACTCGCCCTCCAAGTCGACGACCGACGCGCCGTCGCTTACCGCGGTCGGCTCCACGTCCACGATGTCGGTCACGTCGAGCGTCTCCTTCCGCTCGGAGTGGTTTCGGACCGCGAGCGTGACCGTGCCGTCCTCCACCGCGCGCTCGACGATCACGTTGTTCATGATGCGGCCGAGCGCGCCGTCGATGTTCGGGCGTTCGCGGCCGGTCACCGCGGCGAGTTTGTCGGCCATCTCGGGCAGGATGCGCCCGAGCACGTCCTGTTTCTTGCGCCGTTTCTCCAGCGACCGCCGGCGGTTGAGGTAGGATTTCAGCTCCCGCGCCGCCTCGCGGATGGCGAGTTCGATCTCGTCTTCGATTTCGGGGACGTTCGCCACCGCGTCCTTCGACTCGCTGGTGAAGGGGACGTTCGTGGAGGCGACGTGTACCATGACGACCGCGGGGCCGGAGGGGAGGCCGCTCCCGCCCGGTTGATCCAGCCCGTAGTTGCGCCAGCCAATCGTCTTCACCACGTCGGTGATGGCACACGCCCCGCGCTGGTAGACGAGGGGGACGCGGTTGGCGAAGCGCATCACGTCGACCGACCCGTCGCTCTCTAGGTCGCCGCCGTAGGCGATGCCCGCCTCGACGATGAAGGGGTCGCCGCCGTGAACCTCGGCGTCGCGGGTCGACGCCGCGTAGAAGTCGGCGTCGAACTCCTTGCGTAGCCCCGCCTCGACGAGATCAGCGGTGATGGGCGAGAGACAGTCCGTCGGCGGCGCGAGGATATCCGTCTCGCGCATCGCGTCGAGGAGTTCGGAGGCGGTGTCACGGTCGTCGGCGATGGCGTTCACCTTCGGCAGGTCGTCTGGAACCGTCCGCATGTGGGTCCAGACGGCGTCGACGACGTTCTCGCGGGCCGTCTCGCCGAAGGTGGCGTCCTCGGCTTCCTCGACGCGGTCCGCAGAGCGGTCGACGTAGGTGGCGAGTTCGTCTCGGGTGGCCCGGTGTCGTGAGTCGTCCGCCTCCGCGAACTTGTCGGCGAGGCGCTCGGCCAGTCCCTGTACCGCCGCGTCGTCCTTCCGGGTGCTGGTCGCGTCGTCGACGCGCTCGTAGAGCGACGCCGTCAGCAGGTCGGGTTGGGTGAGTTCCGCCCACGCCGCGTCGACGGCGTTCTCGCGGACCGTGGCGCCGAACGTCTCGTCGAACTCCTCCTCGACGGCGTCGGCGAGGTTGTTCACCACCGTGACGAGTTCGTGGTGGGCGATCCGGTCGCGCTCACCCACCGTCTCCGCGACCCGTTCCCCGAACCACGCCGTCGCCGCCGAACTCTTGTTGGCGACGGCGTCGATGGTCGCGTCCTCCACGTCCGCGTCGTCGTGAGGGGTGGGTGTCGTCCACGCCACTTCACGGCCGAAGTGGTTGTCGCGGAAGCGATCACACACCTTCGTCGCCGTCTTGCCGCCGACGCGCGTGAACTCGCTCTGGAGAAAGCCCGAGACGGAGTACGACTCCGTCGCGTCGAGCATCTTCAGGAGCGTGCCCAACTCGACGCCGTGGGGGTGGGGGCGAATCTCCTCCGTCTCGGCGGGGAGCTGGTCGGTACCGCGCTCGAATTTGAGGGGCTCCTCCAGCCCGGGTTCTCGAAGTTCCACCCTGGCGTGCGGGTTGACGACCGCCGTGTGTTTGATGTAGTCGTGGAGCTGGTTGCGCGCCCGCATGTTCGCCTCCATCTCCAGTTCGATTCGGGTGCCGTGGGGGCGGTCCCACGAGGTGGTCCGCTCCTCCCTGATCTCGGGTTCGTTGTCGTCGGTGTCGACGATCAGTTCGAAGTACTGCGCGTCGGCGCTCCCCTGCGTGCGACTGGTGATCTTGGCGGGTTTGCCGGAGGTGAGCTGGGAATAAAGCACGGCCGCGGAAATTCCGATCCCCTGCTGACCGCGAGCCTGTTCTCGGGCGTGAAACCGAGAGCCGTACAGCAGTTTCCCGAACACGCGCGGGATCTGTTCTTTCGTGATGCCCGGTCCGTTGTCCTCGACGATCAGTTTGTAGTAGTCGCCCGCCTCCGCGATTTCGACGTAGATGTCGGGTGCGATGCCGGCTTCCTCCGTAGCGTCGAGGGCGTTGTCGACCGCCTCCTTGACGGCGGTGACCAGCCCCCGTGCTCCGGAGTCGAAGCCGAGCATGTGTTTGTTCTTCTCGAAGAACTCGGCGATGGAGATGGCCCGCTGGTTCTCGGCCAGCTCCTCGGCGATCCCCCCTTCGTCGCCGAGCGTCGACTGGAACGATGTCATCCGTGAGGGTCTACCGTCACGACGTTTAAAAGGCCACCGCCAGCGAGGTGAAAGTGAAATCTCGAACGGCGAGCGCGCCCGAGGCGGCACGGCCCGCACCGTCCACCCGATCACGACGACTGTCGCCCCCGCAGCCGACGAATCACGAACTCGGCTTGTGGAATCCCGAGCGGATTTTCTCGCTGGGAAAACAGTATCTTTCGTCGCGCGCACGCGTGCGAGTGTTTAAGGGGCGTGGTCGTCTACGGCGAGTAGGTTCTATGGCTGACGAACAAGAGTACGGAGCCGGGCAGATACAGGTACTGGAGGGACTCCAGGCAGTCCGGAAGCGTCCGGCGATGTACATCGGGTCGACCGACACGCGTGGCCTGCACCATCTGGTCTACGAAGTCGTCGACAACGCCATCGACGAGGCGCTGGCGGGGTACTGTGACGCCATCCAAGTGACCGTCCACGGGGACGGTTCGGTGAGCGTCACGGACAACGGCCGGGGCATCCCCGTCGACACGCACGAGCAGTACGACCGACCGGCGGTCGAAGTCATCATGACCGTCCTCCACGCCGGCGGGAAGTTCGACAACAAGTCCTACCAAGTCTCCGGGGGGCTCCACGGCGTCGGCGTCAGCGTCGTCAACGCCCTCTCCGAACGGCTGACGGTCGAGATCAAACGCGACGGTGCGGTCTGGCACCACGAGTTCGGGGGTGGCGAGCCCGTCGCGGACGCCTTCGAGCGCGTCCGCGATCTCGAACCGGACGAGGACACCGGCACGACCGTCCGCTTCTGGCCCGACGGCGACATCTTCGAACACACCGACTTCTCCTTCGACACGCTGTCGACGCGCCTGCGCGAACTCGCCTTCCTCAACTCGGGCGTCGAAATCGGCCTCACCGACGAACGCGACGGCGAAGCCGTCTCCTTCCGCTACGAGGGCGGCATCCGCGAGTTCGTCGAGTACCTCAACGAGACCAAGACCGCCCTCCACGACGACGTGATCTACTTCGACGACGAGGAAGACGACATCGCCGTCGAAGTGGCGATGCAGGCGACCGACGAGCTACAGGGGTCGATCCACGCCTTCGCCAACAACATCAACACGCGCGAGGGTGGGACGCACCTCACGGGATTCAAGACGGCGCTCACGCGCGTCGTCAACGACTACGCGACCGACAACGGCTTGCTCGGTGACCTCGACGGCACGCTGAAAGGCGAGGACGTACGCGAGGGCCTGACGGCCGTCATCTCGGTGAAACACCCCGATCCCCAGTTCGAGGGGCAGACCAAGACCAAACTCGGCAACAGCGAGGTTCGGGGTATCGTCGAGAGCGCCGTCCACCAGCAACTCGGCACCTACTTCGAGGAGCATCCGAACACGGCCCAAGCCATCGTCGGCAAGGCCGTCGAGGCGGCGAAGGCCCGGCAGGCGGCGAAGAAGGCCGAGGAACTCACCCGCCGCAAGAGCGCGCTGGAGTCGACCGCCCTCCCCGGCAAACTCGCGGACTGCCAGTCGAAAGATCCCAGCAAGTCCGAGCTGTTCGTGGTGGAGGGCGACAGCGCGGGCGGGAGCGCCAAACAGGGCCGTGACCGCGAGTTTCAGGCGATCCTCCCCCTGAAGGGGAAGATTCTGAACGTCGAGAAACACCGGCTCGACCGCATTCTGGAGAACGACGAGATTCGCGCGCTCATCACCGCCATCGGCACCGGCATCGGCGAGGAGTTCGACATCGAGGACGCGCGATACGAGCGGATCATCCTGATGAGTGTCGACGGGTCCGAACACGGATTCGTTCGGGACGGCGACGGTCGGACACGATTCGTCGAGATCGGCCCGTTCGTCGACGAGGTCATCGAGGCGGACGGCGAGGGGTACGAGGAGTACGAAGTGCTCTGTTTCGGCCGCGACGACGAGGCCACGAAGTTCCGCCCCATCGATCAAGTCATCAGACACGAGATCGACGAACCGCTGTACGAAATCGAGACGGACTACGGGCGAAACCTGCGGGTGACCGCCTCCCACAGCGTGTTCGTTCACCGGAACGGCGAGATCGAACTCGCGGCAGGCGACGAGATTGCCCCCGGAGATCGGATCGTCGCGCCACGGTCCGTCCCGCTACACGGGGATCGAGACGGCGAGCGGATCGACCTGCTTGCCGAACTCGTCGAGCGCGACGACGCGTTCGACTCGGAGATTTACGCGCGCGGAGACGGGATCGAAGAGCTGCTCAAACACAGGGTGCGCGAGGAGTACGCCGCGGACGGAGGCGTCGTGGCTCGTTCCGAGCCACGTGTCGACGCCCCAGCGTCAGTTCGGGAGACGCTACGCGACCAGCGGACGGAGGCCGAACTGACACAGCAGGATGTCTGCGACGCAGTCGGCGTCGCACAACCGATCACGGTCTCGGAGTGGGAGCGTGGCCAGTCGCGGCCGACAGTCTCGAACTTCCAAGCATACTGTGAGGCCATCGGCGTCTCCCCCGCCGCAGTGATGGAGCGGGTGTCGGTCGTGGACACCCTGCTCGACCAGCGGTGGAACGAGCAGTACGAGGGGTCACCTGCGAATCGCGTCACGGAGTACGTTCGCGTCAGCGAACTCACCGAGGACGACCTCGAACACATTCCCGAGGACGCCGAAGTGACGCTCACTCCCGAACACTACGCCGACGAAGCCGTCGATAGATACGTGGAGGTCGACGAGACGCTCCTCGAACTGCTCGGCTTCTACGCCGCCGACGGGTCCAGTTCCCCCCGCAACGGGGTTCGACTCGCGATGGGGCCGAACAACCACGGGCTGGTGGATCGGTATCGCGACGCGTTCGAACACGTCTTCGGGATTCGGGCCAAGCACAGCGAGTACGACGCCCGCGTGGACGAAGTGGAACTCGTCAATCGCGTCGCTGCGCTCGTCTGGGAACGGGTGTTCGGCTTCGCCGGCGATACGGCAGCGTCGAAGTCCGTTCCGGACCTCGTCTTCGACGTGTCGAGACCGCTCCAGCGCGCGTTCCTGCGGGGCTACCTCCACGGCGACGGATCCGTCTCGGAGACGAAGCTCTCGTGGACGACCTGTTCGCGTGATCTCGCCAGCGGGATCATGTACCTCCTCTCCGCGCAGGGCGTCGTGGCATCTCACTCGGTGACGCCGGCGGACGAGATCGGCAGATACGGAACGAACGCGGACCGGCACACGATCACGGTCGCTGCCCGCTCCGACCTCGCGGAGATCGAGGACGTCTGGAAACGCCACCGCGACGCGGATCGACTGCGACCGAAAGTCGAGCACGGCAGCGACGGCGAGGGCACCCGCCGGTACCGCGAGATATCCGACGATCTGGTCGCACTGTCGGTCCGACGCGTCGAACGTGTCGATCCGACCGGGGAGTACGTCTACGACTTTTCGGTCGAGCACGACGAGAACTTCGTCGCTGGAATGGGTGGCCTCTGTGCGCACAACACCGACGCCGACGTGGACGGCGCCCACATCCGCACGCTCCTCCTGACGCTTCTCTACCGACACATGAAGCCGCTGCTGGAACGCGGCTACGTCTACGCGGCCCAACCGCCGCTCTACCGCGTCCGCTACCGCGGCGAGACGTACGACGCCATGAGCGAGGAAGAGCGTGATCGCATCGTCGAGGAGAAGTGTAACGGGAACCCCGATCAGGTCCAGCGGTTCAAGGGGCTTGGCGAGATGAACCCCGACCAGCTCTGGGAGACGACGATGAACCCCGAGAATCGGATTCTGAAGCGGATCACGGTCGAAGACGCGGCGGCCGCCGACCGGATGTTCTCCATCCTGATGGGTGACGCGGTCGAACCCCGGAAACAGTTCATCAAAGAGCACGCCGGCGACGCGGAGTGGGTGGACATATGAGTTCGGACGCGCCCGACCTGCCCGAGGACGTACCCGCTCACCGCATCGACACCGCCCGCATCGAACAGGAGATGGAGCAGTCCTACATCGACTACGCGATGTCGGTCATCGCGGGGCGGGCGCTCCCCGACGCCCGCGACGGCCTCAAGCCCGTCCACCGCCGCATCCTCTACGCCATGCACGAGGCGGGCGTCACCTCGCGGGCCTCCCACCGGAAGTCGTCCTCCGTGGTCGGGGAGACGATGGGTGACTTCCACCCACACGGCGACTCCGCCATCTACGACGCTCTCGCACGGATGGCACAGGACTTCTCGATGCGGGCCCCGCTCGTCGACGGGCAGGGCAACTTCGGCTCTATCGACGGCGACCCGCCGGCGGCCATGCGCTACACCGAGGCGCGGATGTCGCCCATCGCCGAGGAACTGCTGGCCGATATCGAGAAAGACACCGTCGACTTCTCGCCCAACTACGACGGCCGCAAAGAGGAACCGGACGTGTTGCCGGCGGCGTTCCCCAATCTCCTCGTCAACGGCTCCTCGGGCATCGCCGTCGGGATGTCGACGAACGTCCCGCCGCACAACCTCGGCGAGGTGATCGACGCGACGATCCACCTCATCGACAACCCCGACTGCGCCGTCGAGGATCTGATGGACCACGTCGTCGCGCCCGACTTCCCGACCGGCGCGAACATCGTCGGCCGCAACGCCATCTACAAGGCGTACAAGACGGGGCGTGGCCGCCTGCGCGTCCGCGCCGAGATGGACGTGACCGAGGACCGCATCGTCGTCACCGAACTCCCGTATCAGGCGAACAAGGCCCGCCTGATCGAGCGCATCGCCGACGACGTGAACGACGGCAAACTCGACGGCGTGCGCGACCTGCGCGACGAGTCGGACCGCGACGGCATCCGCATCGTCATCGAACTCAAGCGGGGTGCGAACCCCGAGGTGGTCGAGAACCAGTTGCTGGAGTCCCATCTCGAGACGACGTTCGGCGTCATCAACCTCGCGCTGGTCGACGGCCAGCCGAAGGTGCTCGACCTCAAGGAGACGCTGGAGGTCTACCTCGACCATCGCCGCGAAGTCGTGCGCCGCCGGAGCCAGTACGAACTCGACGAGGCCGAGGACCGCGCCCACATTCTGGAGGGTCGGCTCACGGCGCTCGAGAACGCCGATCAGGTGGTCGAACTCATTCAGGACGCCAAGGACCGCGACGCCGCCAAGGCGGCGCTACAGGCCGCGTTCGACTTCTCTACGGATCAGGTCGAACACATCGTCGCGATGCAACTCGGCAGCCTCACGTCGATGGAGGCGGCGGAGATCGAAGACGAGTACGAATCGGTGCAGGTTCGGATCGAGCGCCTGACCGAGATTCTGGAGAACGAATCGGAACTCCTCGGCGTCATCGAGGAGGAACTCCGCGAGATCAAAGGCGAGTACGCCGACGAGCGCCGTACCCGGATCATCGAGGACACGGGCGAAGTGACCGACGAGGACCTCATCCCGCAGGAGGACACCCTCGTCGTCGTCAGCGAGGACGACTACATCAAGCGGATGTCGC
>Ga0207757_101231_pt1 | contig 11725 bp, 15 predicted proteins | sample A23P3SouthBayCA_2_FD_187752 | JGI IMG/M metagenome (GOLD analysis project Ga0207757, IMG submission 187752) | Aerobic enrichment media microbial communities from Eden Landing Ponds, California, USA - A23 P3 (2) (SPAdes) | ecosystem: Environmental > Aquatic > Marine > Unclassified | place...
AACTCGAAGCGGTTGCTATCACCGTTGAGGCGGGCGGTTTCGAGCATAGGCACTCAAAAATCGCACCGCCTCATCCTTCATCCTTATCTGAACACCGCCTCTCGGCCCGCGACAGCGGTTCACTCGGAGGACGACTCCCCGCGGTAGCGACGGATGCGCTCCTGTGCGTCCGCGATGGCGGTTTTCGCCTCGCCCTCCGCTCGGCTCTCCAGTTCCTGCAGTTCCTCCTGCAGTTTCTCCAGTCGCGACGGCTCCGGTTCCTCCTCCTTGCCCGTCAGTTCGCGGAACCGTGCCTCGATCGGGTCGAGTTCCTCCATGACGCCCTCTTTCGCGTGTTCGCCGGCCCGTCCGATGTAGTACAACGCGTCTTCGAAGTGGTTGTTCATATATGACCGAACGGGGACGACAAATATAGCTCTTGTGGGCGGAGTCACCGGATTCGCCAGCGGACGAACGCCCAGACCACGGCCAGCGAGAGCGTCGCCGCGATGGCGCCGAACCCCGGGCCGGATGCGCCAGTGGTCGGAGAACGGGTCGGTGGGGGACGCGCCGTCGAGCGTGTCGTTCGTGGTGGCGGCGCCGTCGCCGTCGGAGTCGGCGTCGCCGGGATGACTGTCGGCGTCAGCGTCGGCAGACGGACCGCCACGCCGACGCTCTCACCGCCCACCCTGTAGGCGTCGAGACGCCGCTCGGGCGTACCGACGGCGGCGACGGCAGTGAGCGACGACGTGTCGGTGTCGACCGGAACGGTAACGCCGGTGTGAGACCCCGGCGGGAGATACGACGAGGCGCCGACGACGGTGTCGCCGTCGCGGAGTTCGACGTACCCGCCGTCGGGAAGCGTGGCGTCGACAACGACCGTGGTTCGCGACACGGACCGAACCGTCAGCGTCGCCCGTTTCTCCGCGACCACCTCGAAGTCCTGGTAGTCGGTGTCGCCGCCGACACGAGCCTGGAGCGTGTAGGTGCCGGGTGTCGCGTCCGCAGGAACCGACAGCCGGGCCGTCCAGACGCCGTCGTACTCCCACGACTCGACGACCGCGAAGTCGAATCGGTCGGCGTCGGGGCCCTCGATCACGCTCACGTCGATGGCAGAGCGATCCGGCCGGCGGTTGGTCGCTCCGCGAACGAGTAGCGTCGATCCCGCCTCGACGGTGTGGACGCCGACGAGCGCCGAACGGTTGTCGGGTACCACGTCGACGATTCGGACGCTCCGGAGCGGTTCGGAGGCGCCGTCGGTGGCAGTGAGCGGGGCCGCCGCCACGCCAGCTGTGAACGCCGATCCGACCGCCAGCAATAGAACGAGGCCGACGACGACGCGGCGCATCCTCAGTACGTGGGTCGGTCCTCGCGCACGCCGTCGCGCTCGTTGACGAGGCGGGCGAAGGTGAAGAGAGCGTCCGAGAGGCGATTCAGGTAGGCGATCGCCTCGGCGTTGACGGGATCGGTGCCGGCGAGGTCGACGGCCCGGCGTTCGGCCCGGCGGACGACGGTCCGGGCGTGGTGGAGGGCGGCGCCAGCGTCACTCCCCGTCGGCAGGACGAACGACTCCAGCGGGTCGAGTTCCTCGTCGGCGGCGTCGATCCAGTCTTCCAACTGCTCGGTGTGTTCCTCGCGGACGACGGGAGCGTCCTCGTCGGGGTCGGGGTTGGCGAAGTCCGCCTGGACCACGTGGAGGTGGTTCTGGACGCGTTCGAGATACCCGTCCACGTCGTCGTGGCCGGTCGGTCGGATCGTCCCGACGAGGGCGTTGGCCTCGTCGACGGTGCCGTAGGCCTCGATCCGGGGGCTGGTCTTGGAGACGCGGGACATGTCCCGGAGGTCGGTCATGCCCTCGTCGCCGCGGCCGGTGTAGATCTTCATGCGAGCGTTCGGTCGACGTACTGCAGAATGTTCGCGCTCTCGGCCATCGTGACGCCGTGGTCGGCGTCGACGAGGACGGGTACCCCGCGCTGGCCGCTGACGCGTTTGACCTCGTTGCGCTTCGAGTGAAGCGCCTCGACCCAGACGGTCTCGTAGTCGACCCCGTGCTCCTGCAGGGCGTCGTGGACCTTCTCGCAGTACGGACAGCCGTCGAGCGCGTAGAGCGTGATCGACATACCCCGTGTTGGGTCGCGGGCGGCAAGTAGCTTGGCCCGGTCGACGCCGACGGCCGTCCGACGGAGTTGCCGGATTGTACCGACGGGTCGACCGACCACCGGTACTGACGTACATAGTTCGTATCAGTCGTCGACCCGATACTCGGCCACGGCGTCGAGGGCGATGTCGACGCCCGGTCCGGGACGATCGGGACCGCGGCCGTCGTCCGACTTGATATCGCGACATATGGTTTATCGCTTGTTTCGGGAACCAGTATCTTCAATTGGACCGGCCGCAGAAAGACGACTATGAGTCTGGAGATGGAACACGACTGCCCTGAGTGTGCGAACGACGCCTTCTGGCGGACAGCGAGCACGACGCTCCACCTGGGCGAGAAGACGAAGTGGACGTGTACCGACTGCGACTACGGGCTAATCCGTATCAACGGCATCGACAGTTCGGAACACGACAGCGCGTTCTAGTTACTCGATCTGTTCGCGGTACTCGTCGGCGGAGAGCAGATCGTCGAACTCGTCGGCCGAACTCGGCTCGACCTCGATCATCCAGCCCTCGTCGTACGGGTCCTCGTTGACCAGTTCCGGCGCGTCGAACAACGCCTCGTTGACGGCGGTGACAGTGCCCGAGACGGGCGAGACGAGGTCGGAGACGGCCTTGATGCTCTCGACGACGCCGAACTCCTCGTCTTTCGTCACCTCATCGCCCGCCGCGGGGAGTTCGACGAACACCACGTCGCCGAGTTCGTCCTGTGCGAAGTCGGTGATGCCGATGCGAACGGTCTCGCCGTCAGCAGTCGTCCATTCGTGCGATTCCAGATACCGTCGATCCGCGGGTACGTCGAAGCTCATGTGTCGATAAAGGGGGGCGTCACTACGTTTGCCTGCTTCGGTTCGCCCCGGACGACCACCCGAACGCGGGTGCCCGGAGGTGCCTGTTCGGAGAGGTAGCCGAGACCGATCGGTTCGCCGAGCGTCGGACTCATCGTCCCGCTCGTGAGGTGGCCGAGATGCTCGCCGTCGGCGTCGACCACCTCGTACCCGTGCCGCGGCACGCCCCGTTGCTGGAGGACAACGCCCCGGAGTCGCTGATCGACACCTTCGCGCTCGGCGGCTTCGAGCGCGTCACGGCCCACGAACTCGGTGTCGAGGTCGACCGTCCACCCGACGCCCGCCTCGTACGGGGTTCGTGGTTCGTCCTCGGGGTCGAAGTCCTGCCCGGAGAGGAGAAAGCCCATCTCCAGGCGCAGGGTGTCGCGGGCGCCCAGTCCACAGGGCTGGCAGTCGAACGCCGACCACACCGTCTCCGCCTCGTCCCACGGGACGAGGAACTCGAAGCCGTCCTCGCCGGTGTAGCCCGTCCGCGAGGCGAACGAACGCACGCCGGCGACGTCGAGAAACGCCGCATCGAAGCGGCCGATGTCACGGGTCGCACCGTCGGTGGCCTCGGCCGCGAGGTCGGGGGCGTCGGGCCCCTGAAGGGCGAGCATCGCCCACTCCTCCGTGGTGTTGTGGACGGTGGCGTCGAGTCCCCACTCGTCGCGGTACTCGATCCAGCGCGAGTACATCTCGGCGTCGTGGCCCGCGTTGGGGACGAACAGGTACACCGGGTCGTCCTCGTCGGGCAGGCGGAAGATCATCGTGTCGTCGAGGATGATCCCCTCCTCGTCGGTGATACACGCGTACTGCGCCTCGCCCGGGTCGATTTCTGACAGGTCGTTGGTAGTCAACCGCCCCAGCAACGTCGCCGCGTCGGGGCCGGACACCCGAATCTCGCCCATGTGCGAGACGTCGAAAAGGCCGGCCGACTCCCGAACGGCCGCGTGTTCGGTCCGGATCGAGTCGAACTCGACCGGCATCTCCCATCCGCCGAACTCGGTGAACGAGGCATCCCGGTCGGCGTGGATCGTATGAAGGGGTGGCTTCCGTAGGCCCATACCAGTATCTCGGCGCCTCGTGACCTAATGGTTTTGTCCGCGCCGGGCACGAATACGACCCCATGAATCTTATTTCGCGATACAAAATCACAGCAGGTGGACGTCCTCGGCCGCTATCGAGACGCCGACGGCGTCGCCGGGCGCGAGCGTTCCCGATGGCCGGACGCGCGCGATCAGGTCGGGCCCATCGTCGAGCGCGACACGGAGGCGGTAGTCGTCACCCTCGTTCAGCCGGCGCTGAACCGTGCCGGCGAGGACGGTGTCGGGGGCGTTCAGCCGGACGCGCGACGGGCGGATACACACCGTGGCGGCCGTCCCCGGCGGCTGCGTCGACTCGGCGGGAAAGGTGACGCCGTCGACCCGGACCCCGCCCTCGGTAACCGTTCCCTCGAAGACGTTCTCACACCCCGTGAACCGGGCGACGAACTCGGTTTCCGGACAGTCCAGGACGGCGTCGGGCTCGTCGATCTGTTCGACGGCGCCGTCGCGGAGGACCGCGACCCGATCGCCAAGCGCCGTCGCCGCCCGCTGGTCGTGCGTGACGTAGACGACGGGCACGTCGAGCGTAGCAAAGAGGTCGTGGAGTTCGTCACGGAGTCGGCGGCGGATCGGGGCGTCGAGGCTCGACAGCGGCTCGTCGAGCAACAGGGCATCCGGATCTGCAGCGAGCGTCCGGGCCAGCGCGACCCGCTGGCGCTCGCCCCCCGAGAGGGCGGGCGGGCGGCGGTCGAGTAGGTCGTCGATCTCCAGCCGGGCAGTGAAGTCCGTGACCCGGTCACGATCCGTCGCCGCGTACGCGACGTTCTCGCGGGCGGTCAGATGGGGGAAGAGCGCACCGTCCTGGAAGACCAGTCCGACCCCCCGGTTTTCGGGTGGGCGGCCGTCGAGCGTCCGACCGTCGAGGCTGATCGTCCCCGCGTCCGGCCGGACCAGCCCCGCGACGAGCGAGAGCAGCGTCGTCTTGCCACAGCCGGACGGACCGAGAACGGCGAGCACCTCGTCGGCGACGGCGAGGTCGAGCGGGCCGAGTTCGAAGCCATCGAACGCCTTCGCGACGCAGTCGAGACGGAGCGAGGTCATTGCCACGGGTTCGACGCGACGGTGTGGAGGACGATCAGTGCAAGTGCCGAGACGACGACGAGGACGATGGCGATCGGATACGCAGCGTCGAGGCCGAGCGAGACGAACGACACCCAGATCTGGACGGGCATCGTGCGGGGGTAGTACGCGAGCATCATCGTCGCGCCGAACTCGCCCATCGCCCTGGCGAACGCGAGTGTCACGCCTGCGAGGAGGCCCGGACCGGCGAGCGGAAGCGTGATGCGACGGACGGTGGTCAGTCGGTCCATCCCGAGGACGCGCGAGGCGTGTTCGAGCGTCCGATCGACGCCCTCGAACGCCGCTTTCGCCGTGACGACGACGAACGGCGACGCGACGAACGTCTGGGCGAGGACCACGCCGGCGAGCGAGCGGGTGAGCGGGACGCCGACGGCCGCCGCCGAGGCGCCCAGGAACGTGTTCGGCCCGACCACCGTCAGGAGGACGACCCCGCCCACCGTCGGCGGCAGGACCAGCGGCAGGACGACAACCGCGAGGACGACGTTCGTCCACCGCGTGTCGGCGTGGGCCAGCCAGTACGCGAGCGGCAAGCCGAACACGGTACCGACGAGAGTGCTAAGCGTCGCGGAGAGAACGGACGTTGTCATCGCGTTTACCACCGTCGGCTCGGTCAGACTGGCGGCGACCGTACCCGGTGGGGCCGCGAGGAACAGCGACGCCAGCGGCGCGAGATAGTAGAGTAAGAGTAGGCCGCCGAGAACGAGCGTGAGGCTAAGCCAGTCGAACCGGGGCGAGAACAGTCGGCGCTGTGCCGACATCGTCACCGGAGGACCGTCACGTCGGACACTGGTTCGCGGAGTGAGCGGGCATCGTCGGTCGTCGCTCGCCGCACGTCGGCCGGCACGTCGCCCTCGTAGCGCGGGAACCCCTCACGGCGCAGGAAGCCCGAGTCTTCGAGGTAGTCGCCAGTCGTGTGGACGGCGAAAGCCGACCGTGCGGCGTCGCTCGGCTTCCGGATCGTCGAGCCGTAGCTGATGAGATCGCCCCGGATCTCCTGACCGCTCGGCAGCGCGTAGGAGACGGTCGCGTACCAGTCGCCGACGTAGTCCGGATTGCTGAGGTCGATCCGATCGGGGAGGTCGACGTAGTCGTAGCCCCGTTCGACGGCCATGTTTCGGTACGCGAAGGCGGCGTCGATGGAGCCGGTCTCGAACTCGCTGATCAGCGCCGTCTCCGGGTAGATCTGCCGACGGGCCGGAATCGACTCGTGGAGCGCTGGCGCGTCGTCGTAGTAACGAGTGGCGAGTTCGAGGGTAAAGAGGGTGCGGTAGCCGAGCGGATCCTGATCCGGATCAGTGCGACCGAGACGCACGTCGCCGTCGACCAGCGGCTCGTACCACCGCTCCGTCCCCGCCTCGGCGACGCGCCGACCGCCCTCCGTGTCCGAATTGTACGCGAGGACGACCGCGTTGCTCGTGAATATCGCGTACCACGGCGGCGAGAGCGGCGCCTCGAACAGCGCGGTGTCGGCGACGGTGACGATGTCGGGGTCGCGCTGTCCCTCGGCGACCATGCGTGCGACGGTCGCCGACCCGTGGGATTCGACCTGGATCGGCACGTCGACGGCGGGGGCGAGCCCCGTCTCTAGGGCGTGCTGGAGACTTCCGGCCGCGAGAATCGCGACGGTCAACGACTGGCCCCCGTCGTCGGCGCCCGTCGGTTCGGCCGTCCCCTGTCCGGCGCAGCCAGCCAGCCCCATCGCTCCCATCGCGCCCACCGTCCGCAGGAACGCGCGGCGGGAGCCGGCGGCGTTCTCGTGCATGGAGACGTGTACTAATGGTTTGGAAAAAAGCTTATCTCAAAGGAATTTGTTTTAGCCGCATGGTCTTGGCCGAGTCGACAACGCTGACCGACCGACAGGTGGAGGTGCTCGAACTTCGAGAGCAGGGGCTCACACAGCGGGAAGTCGCCGACCGGCTGGGGAGTACGGGATCGAACGTGAGCGCGATCGAGCGTGCGGCGGAGCGAAACGTCGAACAGGCCCGCGGAACGTTGCAGTTGATCCGGACGATCCGCTCGCCCGTGCGCTTGACCGTCGACGCCGGCACCACGTTCGACGGTCTGGTCGATACGGTGTACGAACGCGGCGACGAGGACGGCGTGAAAATCGCGTACTGTCGACCGGAGCTGTACGCCCACCTGTTCGGACAACTCGAACCGTACACGACGCGAAACCGACTCGACAGGGCAGTCGAAATCGGGCTGACCCGCGACGGCGAGGTGAAGGTGTTCGTCCCCGACGAGTGATACGGATCGTCGGAACTGTTTTCGCGGCGGCGCCGTCGCCGCGGTCGACGACCACCGGTAACGACTTACACCGACCCGTACGCGTCATCGGCGGACGCGCATCGGCGCGCCGGCGATCATCACGACGCCGTCACCCTCGGGATCGGTGAGCAGCAGCGCCCCGGATTCGCACTCGGCCGCCGGAAAGACGGCCGCCTCGGGGATGTCGTAGTCCGAGGGCTCGTGAAACTGCGCGGCGATCGTCCACTCGCGGGCCAGCATGGAACTCATGGCTGGGCTCGGCGGTCGAGTACGTCAGGTTCGCGAAGGTGACCGGGCGTTCGCCCGTACCGCACCGCAAGGAGTTCCGCGACGATGCTGTGGGCGATCTGATACGGCGTGCCGCCACCCAGATCGAGGCCGACGGGCGTGTAGAGCCGGTCGAGTTCTTCGGACGACACCTCGCGTCCCTCCTCGCGCCACTGCGCCGTGATTTCGCCGAAGCGTTCAGCTGGCCCCATCAGCCCCACGTACGGCACGTCGGACTGCAGGAGTTCGTCGACCGCGATGGCGTCGTCGACGAAGTTGTGGGTCATCACCACCGCGTACGTGTCGGCGTCCAAATCGAGTTCCTCGCGAATCTCCGCCGGCGACAGCGACCGGACTTGGTCGGCCGCCGGGAACTTCTCGCTCGTCGCGTCGGCGCCACGGAAGCCGGCGACGGTGACACGGAAGTCGGCGCGGATCGCGAGTTCGGTGACTGGCGCGATGTCGTGACCGGTACCGAAGACGACGAGGTCGGCCGGCGGCGTCACGCTATCGACGAACACTTCGATCCGGCCGGAGGGGCGCGGGAGTTCGACGGTCGCCGACTCCCCGTCGCGGCGGCACTCGCGGGCGGCGTCGGCTAAGTCGTCACCGAACCACGCGGGCGGATCGTCCGGGGTCGGGTCGTCGCCGGTGGCGACCGCTCGCTCGCCGACGGGCGCCGCGGAGTGGTCCGCGTCGACGACGGTGTAGACGCGGGCGTCCTCGCCCGCGTCGTACGCGTCGACGACGGGGCGGTAGTCCTCACCCAGGGGTTCGAGCAGGACGTCGACGACGCCGTTGCAGCCGACGCCGAGTCCCCACGTGTCGTCGTCGCCGGTCAGGTCGAACTGCTCGACGCGCGGTCGACCCTCCTCGCGCACCGTCGCGGCGAGGTCGATCATCACGTCCTCCAGACAGCCAGCGGTGATGCTCCCGACGCCGGTGTCGCCGGCGACGAGCATCTTCGCGCCCGGGCCGCGGTAGGCGCTCCCCTCGACGCTCACGACGGTCGCCAGCACAGTCGACTCGTCGGCGTCGAGTGCCTGCCGGATCGACGACATCACGGCCGTCTCGGGAGCGCTCCACTCGTCGTCGGGAATCATCCCCATCCCTCCACGGAGTCGGTCGGTGCGTACTGTCGGCTGTAACTGTGCGTCGTGATTCGGCGCGTCGCGGTGCCGAATCGTACCGCGGACGGACAGTCGGCGGTAACGGTCGTCGGTGTGGTGTGTCGTATCATCGGTCGTTGCGTCGCCAGTCGTACTCGTAGCCGACGGGACGCCGTCGGCGTCGTAGCTGTCGTGCGATATCGTGGAGATCGGCCGGCTCCGCGAACGCGAAGAGGCCGTCGACGTGCGGACGGGCAGCCGCCATCCCCCGACAGGTCGGTTCGTAGGCCGTCGAGGCCGCGAGCGGATTGAGCCAGAACACCTGTCGCGCCCGGCGGTCGAGCCACGCGAGGCCGTCTTCGAGCCGCGAGACGTCGCCCGTCTCTAGCCCGTCGCTCACGATCAGGACGACCGTGTCGCGGTCGACGGCGGTGGGCGCCGTCTCCCGGACCGTCGTCAGGGCGTGGCCGATGCGAGTGCCGCCGCCCCACGCGGCTTCGAGACGATCGAACGCCCGGAGCGTGGCGTCCGGCGAATCGGCCGAGAGTGCCTCTGTCACCTCGGTCACGTCGGTGTCGAAGAGGAAGGTGCGGACCGTGCGCCACTCGGCGGTCAGCGCCCGGAGAACACGGACGAGGAAGTCACGATCGAGCGTGTCGAGCACGGACCGGCTCACGTCGACGAGGACGAGACCGCGGACGGACGCGGGCGCGGGCGCTCGTTCGGGCACCTCCATCACCGCGCCGCCGGTGGCGTGACTCCGGCGCATCGCCCGGCGCACGTCCGGCTGGCCGTCGGGCGCCGGCACCGACCGTCGCCCCGGACGGGTCGCGAGCGCGTCGGTGAGCGCCCGCACCGCCGGCGTCGGGTCGTCGCCGAGCCCCAGCGACTCGGCCTCGACACGCGTCGACTCGCCCATCGGGCTGAACCGGGCGACCTGTCCGTCAGTGTCGGTGCGTTGCCCCTCCTCGTTCCAGCCGATCTGCTGGGAGCGCGATTCGCCGAAGTCGGCCCCGCTGTCGTCGCCGGCGTCCGATTCTTCGACGGTTTCGGCCTCGCCGTCGTCGCTCGGCAGCGGTGCGAACCCGCCGTCAAGCGACGAGGTGTCGACACCGCCGGGGGCGTCGTCCTCGTCGAGGGCGTCGCTCACCTGTCGCCAGAATCGGTCGAACAGCCGGTCGAACGTCTCGACGTCCATCGGTCGGGAGACGAGCGCCGACCGGAGCCCCGTCCGGACCGAGTTCTCGTCGTCGAATCCAATCACGGCGAGCGCCTCGGCGGCGACGAGCGAGCCGTCGGCGGGCACGTCGACGCCGGCAGTCCGGAGGTCGTCGACGAAGCCGACCAGCGCGGATCGAACGTGTGTCTGGGCGGCGGTCAACGGATCCAACTCCGAACCGTCGTGAGCGGGTCCGGAGTCGGGATTGGGTGACATCGGCACTCAGACGGAGGAATCTTCGGTGGCCGCCGTGAGGAGGGCGGACATGGTTTGGTCGTCGATGCGCTCCACGTCTTCCACCTCCTTCAGGAGGCAGCCGAGGGTCGTTCGGATGTCGGACTCGGTGAGGGGGGCGTCGGTGTCAGCGGCGTCGGCGGGCGCCGCCACGCCGTCCAGTGCGGTGAGTGCCCGCGCCCAGTCGAGCGTCTCCGCGACGCCCGGTGGCTTGAGCAACGGCTCCTCACGGAGGCGGCCCGCAACGTTACAGACGGCGGCCGCCACCGCGTCGTCCAGTTCCGGCACCTTCCGCTGGACGATGGCACGCTCCTTCTCGACGCTCGGCGGTTCGACGTGGAGATAGAGACAGCGCCGCTTGAGCGCGTCGCTCAACGCTCGCGTCCGGTTCGACGTGATGACGACGACGGGTGGCTGGTCGGCGGTGATCGTCCCGAGTTCCGGAATCGACACTTGGAAGTCCGAGAGCACCTCCAGCAGGAGCGCCTCGAACTCTTCGTCGGCGCGATCGACCTCGTCTATCAGCAGGACTGGCGGCCGATCGCCCTCGTGTCGAAGGGCGCGGAGGAGCGGTCGTTCCAGCAGGAACTCCTCGGTGAACACCGAGTCCTCCCGACCGCCGGACTGCACCGCGAGCAGTTGCTTCGTGTAGTTCCACTCGTAGAGGGCGCTCTCGGCGGCCAGCCCCTCGTAGCACTGGAGGCGAACGAGGTCGGTATCGAACCCCGCCGCGAGCACCTTCGCGAGTTCCGTCTTGCCGGCACCGGGCTCGCCCTCGACGAGGAGAGGGCGCCCGAGTTTCAGCGCGAGCAACACGGTCGTCGTGATCTCGTCTTCGGCAACGTAGTCCGTCTCGTCGAAGATGGACTGCAGTTGCTCTCTCGTCAGCGTCTCGAACTCGTCATGGATGTCGTCCGTCATTTGGGCCGTAGAGGGGAGGAGGGAGGACTTAAGGGGCGGCGATCACGCCAGTTCCGTCGCCGGCCTCGCGGAGCGCGCGCTCGGTGTAGCTCTCGAGCAACTGCGCCCGGAACTCGGCCGAGGCCTGCAGGTCGTCCATCATCATCATCTCGTCGAGGCTCTCGGCGGCGCTCGCGGCCGCCTGCTCGACCAGGCCGTCGTCCGGCGTCGTCCCCCGAATGGCGTCCTCGACCGGGTCGAGGCGGACGCCGTGGTCCATGATGCCGTTGGCGGCGACGCCGACGTCCTCGACGATGCCGGCGTCGACCGTCAGCGAGACGGCGACGCCAACCATCGCGTAGCCCGAGGACGGACTCGGCTTCTTGGCGTACGCGCCGGTCGCTTCGGGGCGGGCCGGGAACTCGACGTGCGTGAGGAGTTCGTCCTCGTTCACGTCGGTCGCGTACATGCCGAAGAAGAAGTCGTCGGCGTCGACGCGGCGCTCGCCATCGGGGCCCTGCACGACCATCGTCGCATCGGCCGCGAGCGCGGCCGCCGGCAGGTCCGAGGCGGGGGCGG
>Ga0207757_101236_pt1 | contig 11706 bp, 11 predicted proteins | sample A23P3SouthBayCA_2_FD_187752 | JGI IMG/M metagenome (GOLD analysis project Ga0207757, IMG submission 187752) | Aerobic enrichment media microbial communities from Eden Landing Ponds, California, USA - A23 P3 (2) (SPAdes) | ecosystem: Environmental > Aquatic > Marine > Unclassified | place...
CGGCGTCGCCGAACGGATCTCGAGCGTCGGTCACCTCGGCGTCGCCGTCACCGTCGTCGCTGGACGACGCGATGTCGACGACCGTCGACATGGAACAGCGGCCACAGGCTTCGGTTTTCTTTCCTCCCATGCGTATCCCTTGCACAATAGTACGTCTCCGAGGGCTAAAACCTGCCGACCGAGTGGGGCAAGGAGTCGGGACGCGGGGTCGATCGGCTACCGTATCGAGTCCGATCACCGACGGGTATTTGCCATTCCGACGGCAACCAGTGGTATGGGAGAACAGGTCACGAAACTGGATAGAACAGCTCGAGCGCCGGGTTGTGAACGGCCACCGTCACTCACCACCGGGACACGATGAGCGAAAAAGCGACGCCAGCGGAGCTACCGGTGGAGATCCGCGAGGCCGTCCCAGACTGGGACGACGAGTATCTCGATCGGGTCTCCGACCGGCTGATGTACAACTACGATCTCGAGAAAGACCATCGCGCTGGCGGCCAGCGGTGGGCCCTCTACGGCGAGATGCGCGTGCGCAGCCAGAAGCAGTTCTTTCACCCGGCGTTGAGTTACGCCGACCACGAAGCAGAAGAATACCTCTTTGCCAGACGCGAATCGACGCCGACGGTGGCAGGGCTCGAGCGCCTCGTCGAGCTCGGCCACGACCTGGCGGACGAACACGTCGTCGCCGACGAGGAACACTTCGGGACGGATTTCACGTTCGTCCTCGCTGCCGACGAGTTGCCTGACGACATCCGCGAGTTCGTCGATGGCTTTCGCGACCGGACGTTACTGAAGTTCGGCTACCACGGCCACTACGAAGTCAATCTGGTCGTTGTCGTCCCCGAGAAGGAGACCCACGTCGCCAGCGAGGCTGCCGATGTCGCGGAGGCGTTTACCCTCTGGGACGACGTGACGACTCCCGAGGAGGGCTTTCTCTCGCGGTTCGCGAGACGCTTCTGGCAATAACGATCGCGTGACAATGCAGCCGTCGAGGTCGAGGACTCTCGTTCTGGCAGTAGCAGCGTTCAGCGACGAACGAACGTGGCTGGAAAAACGGATCGTCCGCAGGTCGTTAGTCGTCGCCCGGTTCGGCGGCAGGCGTCTCGGGGCCACGACGGACGTTGCTAATGTTTCTGTACCCCAGCCTGACGAGTGCCAGCGCCAGAACGATGAGCACGAGCCCGATCACCATCTGGACGGCCGACGAGAGCATCGCCTCGAGCGAGCCAGCGCCACCCTGTAGCAGGTTCAGGTACAGGTTCTCGTAGAACACCAAGATCGACAGCCCGAGGATGGTAATCACCACCATGATCGCCATCGGGACGCCGGTGGACACGAGCTGTTTGCTGTCGTCCCAATTTGCCAGCCAGACGGTCGCGGTCAGCAGCGCCAGCGCCGCAAGCAGCTGGTTTGCCCCACCGAAGAGCTGCCAGAGGACGACCCACTGCCCGGAGACGACCAGCAGGTACGCGGGGACGACCTGAATAATCGGGTTCGTGTACCGGCCGCGGAAGAACGACGCAGGATCGGCGCTCAGTCCCGTGTCAGTCCGTCCAGCGGGCGTGCCGACGATCTCTTCCATCATGTACCGGCCCAGACGGACGGCCGTGTCCGTCGAGGTCAGCAGGAAGCTACAGAGCACCAGCGCCATGAACACGGCACCAACAGACTCGGAGACGCCGAGACTCGTCAGGATGATGCCGCCGCCTTCGGCGAAGTTTGGCAGCGCAGCACCGATCCCACCCTCGGGATCGGCGAAGCCGGCGACCGCAAGCGTCGAGAGAGCGACGGCTGCGAGGAGCCCTTCGCCGAGCATGCCACCGTAGCCGATCAGCCGGGCGTCGGTCTCCTTGTCGAGCTGTTTGGCAGTCGTCCCCGAGGAAACCAGCGAGTGGAACCCACTGATCGTCCCACAGGCGATCGTAATGAATAGCAGTGGGAACAGCGGTGCTAACCCGGCTTCTTCGACGCCCCAGAAGCCTTCGAACGCACCGATGGAGCTATCGATGACGAGCGACTGGGACGACGTCCCGAGGAACGTCCCGACGATGATCGCGACGGTCGCGCCGCCGACCCCGGTGTACAGCAGGAACGACGACAGGTAGTCACGCGGCTGGAGCAACACCCACACGGGCAGCGCGCTCGCGATCGCAGCGTAGACCATGACGAAGGGAATCCACGCTGCAGTGTTCCCGCCGAGTGCACCCGCGCCGGGCACCCAGTTGCCGGCTCCGCCGAACAACACGATCGTCCCAGCCGGGTAGTCGCCAGCGAACAGTGCCAGCGGATACTGGAGACCGACCCAGACGGAAACGAAGACCCCGGCGACGAACACGATCGTTCCCGGGATGAACGGGCCATTGAATTGGTAGAGATAAACGCCGAATACCAGCGCCAGGCCAATGTAGAGCAACGATGCTGTGACGACCTGTGGGTACGCGTTGAAGACGATCGCGACGACCAGTGCGAACACCGCGACGACGAGCACAATCGTCAGGAACGCGAACCACAGCAACATGTTCTTGCCGCTCTCGCCGACGTACTCGCCGATCATGTAGCCGATCGACTTCCCCTCGTGGCGGAGACTGCCCGACAGCGAGACGAAGTCGTGAACAGCGCCCATCAGCGGGTTCCCGATGGCGATCCACAGCAACGCGGGCACCCACCCCCAGATTGCACCGGCCGTAATCGGACCGACGATCGGTGCCCCACCTGCGATACTCGAGTAGTGATGCCCCAACAACACCGGTTTTTTCGAGGGGACGTACTCCTGCCCGTCCTCGTATTTGTGTGCGGGTGTTTTCGCGTCCTCGTCAAGTTCGACGAACCGTGTCAGATATCGCGAATACCCCACATAGCCGGCGGTAAACGTCACCAGTACTGCCGCAATGATCCATATTACTTGTGTCATGGTACCTCTATACAACTGAAGCGGGTCGAATAACCTTAATTGTTGTTTGTTTTTATTTGGGGGCGTTGGCTGTCTGTTTCAAGCTTAAATGATGCATGAATGCCATTATATATGGGAATTTTGTCCTACCGACAGAGGTCGACGTATTTCTTGTCACGAATTGCTCATTGCATGCCGGCCAGTACGAAGGTGATGGCCAGTTGCGTGTGGCGCTACTCGAGAACGGCCGCGAGCGCGTCCATCGTCCGGTCGACGCGGTCGAGACGCGCGTTGTGTCCCATGTGGCCGATCCGGAGGATGTCGTCGGAAAGATCGCCAAGGCCGGTCGCAAGGACGATATCATGGTCGTCGGCCAACGTCGACTGGACTGCTTGCGCCCGTCCTGGAATCTCGAGGGCCGTCACGGTCGGTGACGGCTGCGCCTCGTCGGGGTACAGCGACAACCCGAGATCGGCCGCCCGATCGCGGCAGTGTGCTGCAGCCTGCTCGTGGCGCTCGAAGACGTGTTCGAGGCCTTCCTCGAGCAGCAGATCGATCGCGGTATCGAGCCCATAGAGGTTCGACACGAGGTGCGTGTAGGGGAACCACTCCTCGTCGGCGGCGTCGCGCCACGGCTCGAGGTCGGTGTAGAGACTCGGCGTCTCGAAGGATTCGATTTTGTCCCACGCGCGGTCGCTGATCGAGCAGACGGTCAGCCCCGGCGGCGCGCTGAAACACTTCTGGGAGGCACCGAGACAGACGTCGATTTTGTCGGTTGGGACCGCCGTCCCGCCCAGCGAGGAGACGGCGTCGACAATGCTGATGACGTCGTGGTCGTCGAGGGCCTCGAGGACCGGTTCGATGTCGTTGAGGACGCCCGTCGGCGTCTCGCAGTGGACCATCGTCGCCACGTCGAACGAGTCGGCTGCGAGGTGGGATTCGATCGCCGCAAGATCGAGCGGCTCGCGCCACGGCGCATCACAGACGACCGCCTCGCCGCCGGCCATCTCGACGAAATCAGCGAATCCCTCGCCGTAGAGGCCGTTTGCGATACACAGCACCCGGTCGCCCGGTTCGACCAGCGACGCGATGGCGGCCTCGAGTCCGAGAATTCCCTCACCGCCGAGGATGGCAATCTCGTCGTCGCCGTAGATCGCCGCGAGTTTCTCGAGCAGGTCGCGATAGAACGCGAAGAACTCGGGTTCGACGTCAGGATTCGGCAGTGGCTCGCTCATCCGCTCGCGGACGGCTGCCGGGACCTCGGTCGGACCCGGCGTCATGCGGAGTCGATCGTCGCTCATACGGAGGCTACCGCTGCGTTCGGGCATAAAACCACTCGAGACGGTGCTGTGTCTTGCGTGGGTGCTCGGGCTACCGCCGTCGGAGCGGGAGCCGAACTGGCTGTGGTGGACTCCTTTTTAAGTTCTCTGCGACGGTAGCTGCGGGCATGACGCTACTCGGCGGAGAGACGGTCATCGTCACCGGCGCAAGCCAGGGACTCGGCGCATCGATGGCGAAGCGGTTCGCTCGCGAGGGGGCGAACGTCGTGGTGACCGCTCGCAATGAGGTCAACCTCGAGGCGGTCGCCGCCGACGTAGCCGACGCGGCTGGCAAGACGCTCGTCGCGCCGGCGGACGTTACCGACGAGAACGCGGTTCGCGCCGTCGTCGACGCAACGATCGAGGAGTACGGCACCGTAACCGGCCTCGTGAACAACGCCGGTATCGGGCTGTTGAACATGTACGGCGAACAGCGCGTGCTTCACGAGGTCGACACTACAGACTTCCGGCAGATTCTGGACGTGAACGTGACCGGCGTGTTCCTGTTCTCGAAGTACGTCGTCCCCGAACTGATCGACAACGGACGCGGGACCATCATCAACGTCTCGTCGGGACTGGGTCGGCGCGGTGCAGCGAAGTGGGGCCCGTACGTCGCCTCGAAGTGGGCACTCGAGGGACTGACCCGAACACAGGCCGCCGAACTCGAGGACGATGGCATCACTGTCAACGCCATCGACCCCGGCGGCCGCGTCGAAACCGGTTTCTGGGATCACCTGCCGGAATCGGAACGGGACGAGATTCTCGAGCCAGACGTGATGAACGACGCGGCCACGCGCTTGCTCGCGCAGGGACCCGACGGCGTCACCGGCGAATCGATGGCCGCCGACGAGTGGGAACGTCGATTAGAGTGACGGGGGCTCGTTAGGAGGGGAGAGGGTTACATAGCAGTCTTCGCTGGTGTGGATTACAGCGTCTTCTCCGGTGAATGGCAGGATAAGTACAGCTGCGTGTTTCATGACGGCAAAGTTAACTATAAGCTTAGCAAGTGAAAATCACTATTCGAGAGGTATCCACGGATATGACTGCTACTCGGAACCTTCGCAGGTTTCATACGGTCTGCTGTAACGAGTTCCCGGTGCAACCGCAGGACGGGTTGCCGTTGCACCGGAGATGACTGACAGTAGGCCGTATCAGGATGATTTCGCCCGCGTTCTTGGTCTCTGGATTGGCCTCACGGGCATTATCGCTACGATGGTTCTCAACGCTCTGCTTCCGGTGGAGTTTCTTGGGCCAGTAAGTGGGTTCGCTTACAACTATGTGATCGGGCCGGGACTGCTCCTTCTCGTCGGCTCCTATGTGGGGTGGCTCTCGACGCGCCCGTGGCGAGCCACTATTGGAACGGCGTTTCTCCTCTGGGGAGCGATGACGTTGTTCCTCGGGTGTACCGGTGGCGCATGTTCAATCCCAGAAAATTACGAGCAGTGGCGAAATATCAAATTCGCCATTGACATAGGAATGGTCGGCCCGACCCTACTCGTTGACTCGCAACCGGGAGCCTGCGCATTCACCTGTCCCTACAGGATCAGATTACTCCCACTCGCTATTGGGTATGGGTTATTGGGTTTCGCAGTGATTGCAGACGAAGAGTACAGCGGGTCTGATTGAAAACCAACAGCGATATTGGCCGAGAGACGTTCCAGAGTCAACCGATCAATCCCGCTAACATCCGGAGAAATTGAGCCCCTGCCCGGATAACTATCTTTTATCGACGAGAGAATCCCGGCGTCGTCCAACAGTATATCACTCGAGCCACCGTAGATGACCGAGTACGAACATGGCTGACTGCGACCGACGGCACGCGACCGACAGCGACCTGTTCGCGGCGCTGTATGATCGGCTGCCGGACCGCTTCGTGATCGGTCCTCATCGTGAGTACCTCGTGGCCGATCTCTCCGGACCCGTCCTCGATCTCGGCGCGGGTACCGGCGCGATGATTCCGTACGTCGACGACGTCGCCGATGGCGGCCTCGAGTATCACGCGATCGAACCAGACCCGAAGATGCGACGGCGGGCCACTCGCAAGGCAGAGGCGGCCGACGTGCAGGTGCACCTCCGTGACGCGCGCGGCGAGTCACTGCCCTACGCTGACAATAGCTTCGACACCGTGCTCTCGAGTCTGGTCTTCTGTACGATTCCAGGCTTTAACGCGGCTCTCGATGAAGTCGCCCGCGTCCTGCGGCCGGGCGGGGAGCTGCGCTTTCTGGAGCACGTCCGTAACGACGGCTGGCGTGCACGAGCGCAGGACGCGCTGACGCCGCTGTGGTCGCGTGCGGCCGGCGGCTGTCAGTTAAACCGCGAGACGGTCGCACGCTTTGTTGACCACGACGCGTTCGAGGTTCTCGACGTCGAGCGTGCAAACGTCGGGGTGTTTCCAGCGACCCCGATCGTCCGCGGGCGGCTTCGACGGCGACAGCCGCCGGATCGGTCGCTTCTCTCGAGTCTCATGAGAGACTGACTGACAGGGAATCGGGGAATCGTCGTTAAGTCCGCTCCTGTGGTAACAGAGCGCATGAAACGGAAGACGCTGGTCGCGATCGACGGCTCCCCGCAGGCCAACGCAGCGCTCGCGTACGCGCTCGAGGAGTTTCCCGAGTCGTCGATCACGGCAGTTCACGTCGTGCAGGTGCCGGAGGGTTACTGGACGGCATTTTCCGATTCGACGACGAAAGTGCCGGGCTACGACAATGCAATGGCACACGGCGAAGAGCTACTGGAAGCGGCTGCACAGACGGCGGCCGAGGAGGACATCGAGATCGAGACGGTCGTCAAAACAGGCAAGCCGTCCCGGGAGGTCGTCGAGTACGCCGTCGACGAGGCGTTCGATCAGATCGTCATCGGTAGCCATGGTCGCCACGGCGTCGATCGGGTGATGCTCGGTAGCGTCTCCGAGACGGTCGTTCGCCGCGCGCCGATGACAGTGATCGTCGTTCACGAACAGTAGCGGATCGGGTTCCACTCGACCAGTGCATGCGACACAAACCCATAGTGCGTCGCGATCATAGGATCACGATAGACCATGTTCGACGACAGAACCGATGCCGGCGAACGACTCGCCGCGGAACTCGAGCGCCGTGACCTCGATATCGACGTCGTCCTCGGGATTCCACGCGGTGCCTTACCCGTCGCGCGACCGGTCGCGGATGCACTTGCTGCCGACCTCGACGTCGTCGTCGCACGCAAGCTGGGCGCACCGGGGAATCCCGAACTCGCCCTGGGTGCGGTCGCCAGCGACGGCAGCGTCTGGTACAACGACGATCTGATCACACGGATCGACGTCTCCGAGAAATATCTCGAGGAGGTCCGAGCCGAAGAAGCGGACAACGCACGGGAAAAGGCAGCCCGGTACCGTGAGACGGAAGGATTACCGGAGCTGGAGGGAAAGCGGGTCGCCGTCGTCGACGACGGCGTTGCGACAGGGGCGACCGCAACCGCCTGCCTCCGACAGGTCCAAGAGAGCGGCGCGGAATGGGTCGGGCTGGTCGTCCCCGTCGGCTCACCCCGAGCGATCGACGAACTCGAGCGCGAGACCGATGAGGTGATCGCCGTGCAGACACCAGCGGATTTCCGTGCTGTTGGCCAGTACTACCGGAATTTTGGACAGGTGACCGATGAAGAAGCGATCGCGTATCTCGATCGAGACGGCTGATGCTAGCGGGCAGAACGATCGCAGCGGATCGGGCTATTCGATCGGTGTCCGGCGATTCCGCATCTCCGCACCGCAGTTTGGACAAGAATCGGGCGCAGTTGCGTGGACGACGGTTCCACAGTTGAAACACTCATATGTCGATTCCGTCTTCGGGTCGAGTTTGATGTCTTTCATGGGAGAGACGATGGACGGGTTAGCTCTGGTGGTCGATGCATTTAGGAATAATAGGGATATTAGGATGAACCTATCCGTCAGTTATCTAGCGTCGACAGGAGAAAGGGGTTCAATATTCAACCACCAGTAGACAGCGCCGCCGGAACGCCGAGTTCGTCGAAGACGATGTCGAAGAGCTTCCGTTGGGTGGTCCGGACGTGCCGGTAGAACGCCGCGGGAGAGATCTCGAGGGCCGCGGCGACATCTTCGCCCGACTGTTCGCGTGGCGACTCGAAGTAGCCGCCGTAGTAGGCGACCTGAACGACCTCGAGCTGGCGGTCGGTGAGTCGGTCGCGCAGCGTCGACCGGAAATCCCGCGGCGACATCCGCTCGACGGTCTGTTTCGATCGGAGGTCGGCGTCCGCAAACGTTTTCGAGACGATATCGGCGCTCTCCCGAACGTCGGCGGAACTCGGTACGTCGACGACGACTCGCACGCTCGAGGGGGTTGCCTCGACACCTCGTAACACGATACCGTGATCCGCGAGTTGGAGGGCGAAGACGGGCCGTGAGAGCTGCAGCCGGATCGTCCCGGCAGCCTCGTTCTCATTCGTGTCGGGGGTGTCCGCCTCGCTGCCGGCTCCGTCTGTGCGTCCGTCGCTGCTGATGACCTGTGCACGCTCGACGCCGACGAGATCCGCGGCCACAGCCGCGACGGCGTCCGGCGAGGCACCGTCGACTGTCACGAACACCGACGCGCTGTCGTCGTGCTGGCGAACACCGCCGTCGAACGAGACGGTACAGTCGGCCTGTCGGGCGAGCCGGGCAAAGAGGAACGTCTCGTCGGTTACGTCGAATTCGAGTCGCGTGCGTGCATCCGACAGCAGTGCGTGTTTGCGCTCGACCGCCGCGATCGCGGCGGCGATCGTCTCGCCGAGTTCTGCGAGGACGGCGTGGATCATGTCGTCGAACGCGTCAGGTTGATCCGCATAGACGGTCAACACGCCGTAGGCGAAGTCGTCGTAAGCCAGTGGCACGCTCATAGCCGACTGATACCCGCAGGCGAGGGCCGTCGACCGCCACGGGGCGTCACGAAGTCCGTCGGCGACGTTCGAGATGACGGTCGCCTCGCGGTCGGTTGCCGCCCTGACGGCCGGCTCGCTCGCGTCCGCAAGCGCAAGCGAGACAGTGTCTATGTACTCCTGGCCGTCGATCGTGCCGCTTTGTGCCCGCGACTCGAGGCGCTCGCCGCCAGCCTCCCGAGCGCCGATCCAGGCAAACGAAAACCGGTCGGCGGTCGTGAGCCGGTCACAGACGGCGTGTTCGATTTCTTCGCGGGTTTCTGCCCGGACCAGCGCCTGATCGAGCTCCCTGATGATCTCGTTGATTCGATTGACGCGCGTGAGCTGTCGATTCCGCCGCTTGAGTTCACGATCGCGCTCGCGCAGCGTTCGCTCGCGCTCGAGTCGGTCGAGTGCCGCTTCTGCGGTCGCCGCCAGCAGGTCAGTCAGCTCCCGGGAAACGTCGTCGAACGCCCCCGACTCGCTCGATCCCGCCACGAAGACGCCGTGGTCGCCAAGTGGAACATACGCAGCACTTCGTAGATCGGTTTCAGGATTTGAGAGTAACGGGGAGTCGTGAACGTCTGCGAAGAACCGCGTTTCTCCGTCGACGAAGACCCGACCGGGGATGCTGTCCTCGGATGCCCGGTGGTCGCGAGCCGGCCCGTGTATCCGCTCGATCCCCGACGAGGATGCGGCCGGCCGTAACACGTTCTCGTCGGTGTCGAACAGGTAGGCAGCGCTGGCCTCGAGATCGAGCACATCCGCTGCGTCGTCGACGACGATATCGGCGATCTCACGGTCGGTTTCGGCGTACAGGAGTTTTCGCGTCGTTCGATGCAATGCTGTCAGCGCCGCTTCGCGGTGCTTGCGTGTCGTGATATCACGACAGCTATAGAGGATCGTCCCGCCCTGGATCGAGACCTCGCGGACGTTGACCAGCAGCGTGTGCTCTCGGCCCGCCCGATCGGTCGCCGTACACTCGATGTTGGTCAGTACGCCGGTCTCCGCGAGTTCTTCGCGATCGAAGAGGTCCGAGCCGAGCAGTTCGTCGATCGTTCCCATCTCGTGGATCTCGTCGTCAGTGTAGCCGAAGATGAAGTGGACGTTCGGACAGACGTAGGTGAACGCTCCATCGTCGTCCGTGATGAGAACGGTGTCGGTCATGTTGTTGAGTGTCACCCGATGGAGTTCCTCGGATTCACGGAGTTCTCGCTCGAGGCGAGCACGTTCGGTGACGTCGGTTGCCCGTGCGAGCAGCGAGACGACGGTGCCCGACTCGTCGTGAACCGGACGGATGGTTACCTCGAAGGTGGTGGGCTCGTCGGTCGTATCGGTTCCGCCGCGGTCGGAAGTCCCCGCGGCGTCGGCGCGATGGCGTGTCAGTTCACGGTGGGCGACCGTGCCGGCCGCCGCCTGTTCGATCGCACCCTCGATCGCAGCCCTACCGTCTCCGATCGACTGCCACCAGGGAAGTGCCGACAGCCGGCGGCCGCGAACGTCGCCCGCAGTCGCGTCGATCGCCGCAAGCGCGGGGTCGTTGGCCTGCTGAACGGTGCCATCTGGCTCGAGCACCCACGCATACGCCTCCGAATCCTCGAAGATTGCGTCGAACTGACGAGCGCGGTCTCGCAGTCGACGGCGCTCGTGTCCGTCCGCGAGCGCTTGCTCGATGGCCGTCCGGCAGTCCGCGGCCGCCGGATCGGTCGTGTTCGCGCGGGGAACGTACGCCGAGATGTCGGCCGCGATTGCCGCGCTAGCAAGCGTTTCGTCACCGTCGGCTGGCGCGAGCACGATCGGGAACTCGGGATCGCGCTCGCGTACGCGCTTGCAGAGTTCGAGTCCCGTCTCACCGTCGGCAAGCGACTGTGCAGTCAGCAGACAATCAATAGATTCGGTCTCGAGTCGCTCGAGTGCTCCGTCGACGGTCGAGACGGCAGTCACTGTGCGTGTCTCGTCTGCAAGCGCAGGCGAGAGAACGCGATTCGAGTCGGATGGCTCGGCAACGAGGAGGCGGGCGTCGTCGAGCGTCCGTGCGGAAGCCATTCGTTACGAGTAGGCGCTCCCGCGGCTACAACCCATCGCTCGAGGCAAGCGATTGCTACCACTCGGAACGCGATTCGAAAAGCGTGGCGCTGGCCCAATGACCTCAGAGCTGAGGTATGAGTGGAACTGACTGTGTGCTCTACGACCAGTTGTGACCGAAGCGGTTACCGATAGTCGTCTACGGTTACGGCACCGTCCGTGGACATCGCAACCCAAGCGTCGTCTCGAGCAATATCGGCGATGACGAGGTGTGATCGACCATCGATCTCGTCGATCGCTGCTACGATGTCGCTCGACGTGTCCACCTGCCGTCCAGCCGACGTCGCTTCGGGTGTCATTATTCGATCGTATACCGACAGCAGTGATGAACGTTCCGAAACTAACTCGATAGATGATCAAACCACAATGTATATGGCTTCATTTCGTATAAATCGAGATGGTATAACCGGATGCAGGTAACAGTCGGAAGGGTTATAGGTGGAACAGGCGCAATACCACGGCCTTCAGGCCGTGGATACGCGCCGTCACTCAGTGACCCGTTCCACCGATACCGACAGGGCCGGATATTCC
>Ga0207757_101239_pt1 | contig 11679 bp, 14 predicted proteins | sample A23P3SouthBayCA_2_FD_187752 | JGI IMG/M metagenome (GOLD analysis project Ga0207757, IMG submission 187752) | Aerobic enrichment media microbial communities from Eden Landing Ponds, California, USA - A23 P3 (2) (SPAdes) | ecosystem: Environmental > Aquatic > Marine > Unclassified | place...
GTACGGCACCGAGACGGCGGGGACGCTGTTCAACCGCGTCCGCGACGACGAGGGGATCGAACGGGTGACCGAGCAGGCCGACCGCTACTTCGGCGGCGAGACGCTGGGGGTGATTCCGGAGAGCGACGCCGCCCGGACCGCCCGGCAGGCGGGCGAACCCCTGTTGGCGCACGCTCCGGACGCGCCCGCATCGCGGGCGTTCCGCGAGGCGGCGAACCGACTCGACGTGCGCGACGGCGCGAGCGGCGACGTGGCCGACCGCTTCCGGAGCGCGGTCGTCCCGGACGAAGTATGAAGATCCCGCGCGGCGACCTGCTCCGCTCGCGGGTCGTCGACGACCCGGGGGCAGCGCTGGCGACCGCACTGGATCGACGACTGACCGGCTACGCCGTCTTCGAACCACAAGACACCGTCCTGCTCGGCGACGAGACACGGGGAGTGGTCACCTTCGAGGACGGCGTCCCGGTGCTGGCGTACTGTACCGACACCGACCGGGGCGGCGCCGAGGCACTGGCCGACGTGGCCGGTCCCGGACCCTACAGCGTCGAACTCTACGAACTCGACCCGTCGGCGCTGGCCGAAGCCCACGAGGCCGACGACCTCCGGGTGTCGCCGGGGCTGCCGGCGGAGCGACTCGGCGACGACCGCGGCCTCGTGACCCGAACCCGCGAGGCGGCGCCCGACGCCCGTCTCGGTAACGAAGACACCGACACGGTCGAGGAGTTCCTGGCCGACGAAGCTCAGATCGAAGCCATCCGTGAACAGGCCCGTGAGGAGGCCCGTGACCGCGCCGAGGAATGGGGACTGACCGACGCGCTCGACGACTGAGACGGCTTACAGTAACGTTGAACGTCGTCGCAGATCCGACCGAATGTGCAAACAGTTTCAATGGCGACGGTAGCGTAAGCTGGGTCGTCGAACCGTTCCGGCGATTCATCGGTAGTGACACCGTGCCGTGATCACGAGTCCGACAGCAGGAACCACATACCTATTTAATATTGGCTGAGACAAAGGCGTAATACCAGCAGTTGCATCACCATGCAAAACTCACACAATCGTCCGACGGTTGACGACGATTCGGAAGCGGACGTACACACCGTCAACTACTACGACACCAGCGACATCGAACTGAGCGTCACCGTCGTCCACACTGTCCTCGAAGCGACCGATAAGGAGCCGACCGAGGTGAACCTCAACAGCGTGATCCAGCCGGATGCGTTGAACCGTATCTTCAGCCCCAAACACGACGGGACGCCCCGCGACGGCGGCACCATCGAGTTCGAACTCGCCGGTTGCCACGTGACGATCGAGGGCGACGGCAAGATCCACGTCGAGGCGACTCCGCAGTCGTAGCGCCGCTAGCCACTATCGGTCGTCGTCGGATGGCGTCGTCAGATACCGCTCGAGACGGTCGGTCGACCAGTTGCCGTCCGCGAGCCGCACCTGGCCAGCCGACCGGTCGAACGCAACCAGATTCGCTTCTGCCAGCCGCGGGACGTGAATGGACGCCAGTGCAGTGTACGCCCGGTCACACTCGGCGTCGGTCGGGTCGTCGGTGTCGTTCTCCCAGCACGCGAGACGCGTCGCCAACCGCTCCAGTCCGATCGGTGTCGTCTCGAGGAGCGCTCGGAGGACGAACCGCCGACGATCGTTGCTGAGGACGGTTCGGAGTTCGTCCGTATCGAGTGCCGTCGTGGCGTCGATCACCTCGTCGAACAGCGGTCGGAACGTGTTGACCGTGCGGTCGTCGGTCGTCGAGGGATCGAGACGGACGACCACGTCGGCGTCGAGCTGGCCGACGCTCTCGACCAACAGGTGGAGAAACTGGAACGTGGATTCGACGCCGCTCGCGTCGACGAAGGGTCCGAGCGCGTCGACGTAGACGAGCGACTCCCGGTCGGTGTCGACCCAGTCGTCGAGATAGAGCATGATCGCCGTGCCGAGTCGCCGCAGATCCCCCGGCTCGGACATCGAGGTGAGCGTGAGGTTGCCGCCGGGGAGGGGCTCTTTCGACGGTCGATCAGTCGCCGCCGAGCGATCGAACTCCGCGTACGTGGCCAGACCGAACGCGGCGGGAAGCGCCCCCACGTACTGGCGCCAGTCCTCCACGACCGTTCGCATCGACCGCGCCGCCGAGACGACGAGAACGTTCGTCGTCTCGGGGGTCACGTCGAGAGATGCGTCGCTCCCGAACCCGACATTGCTGCCCAACAGCAGCGTCGACGTCGGTCGCGAATCCACACGCCTGTCGCTCGAATTACCGCTGTTCGCGCCCCCCATGCTGGCTGTCAACACAATATTGTCACGACACCGGTATAAAGATACGGTGACCGCCGTCGTCGATTCATGGCTCGCCGTCGCGCCCGTCGAGCGGCGTGCCGTCACGCGGACAGTAGTCGAACCCTGAATCACGCGTACTGAACCCGCACGTCGGACACTCCCGTGCGGGCGGGGAACCATCACGATGCGACCGCCACAGAAGCGGGACGAACGGCAGGAAGAAGAAGGCAACCAGCGTGTCGAAGTAGTACCACGCGGCGACGCTCACGAGGAGGCTACCGACCAGTCCGACGGCGGCCGTGGCCGTCCGCGATCCGACCATATCCGGCGTTAGCGTGACGGCGGCAAGTGCGTGGCGGTTCGCAGGTGCAGCGCCGACCGACCGACGCCGTGGATCAGTCGTCGGCCGGCACCTGCGCCCGGGCGGTGTCGTCCTCGCCCGGCGGTTCGTCGAGGACGTCGATCCGAGACACCCACTTCACGCGCTCCCAGCAGTCGGCGTCGTCGACGAGGAGGCGGATCGGGCCGCCTCGGTCGGTCGGAATCGGCTCGCCCCCGAGACGAACCGCGAGGAGGGCGTCACGGAGGCGGTCCAGGTCGAACCCACAGGCGAACTCGGGGTCGGCCGAGCGGACCAGCGCGTGCGAGGCGTCGACCCGTGGCCGTACCCGTTCGAGTAGCGTCCCGACGCGGACGCCGCGCCACCGACTCGCCTCGGCCGACTCCCCGTCACAGGCCGTCGACGACTCCATCGACGCCGTCGCCCGCGACGCGAGGTCGCTCGCACGAACGGCCTGCGGGTCGGCGACGGCGCCGGTGAGGGTCACCGTCCAGCGGTTCGGATCGGGATCGGCCGGTGGGTCGGAGTGTGCCATGCCGAAGAGGGAGGGCACGCACCGGCAAAGGTGTTCTCCCGGCCACGTTCGGGCCGAACGTGTTCGGGCCAACGGCCACTGGCGTGGAGCACCCTCGGTCGACCATGGCTACCGACCAACTCGACTTGCGTGACCTACCGCCGAGCCAGCGCCACGCCACGATCCACGAGGCCTTCGACGAACTGGCGGCCGGCGAGGAACTGACGATCATCAACGATCACGATCCACAGCCGCTCTTCTACGAGTTCCGCGCCGAGCGCGACGCCTTCGACGCCGACAGCTACGACGTCGAACGCCGCGGCCCCGAGGAGTTCGTGGCAACGCTCCCCAAGAAGTAGCCGAGCCGAAAGATACACGCCGTTCTAATTAGATGTAATTAGCACGGATGACCGATTCGTACGTGCGCTCGACGCCCGAGGTGCCCCGGCGCGTCGACTATCTTCTCGCGGCGATGGGACTCGCCCTCTTCGGCGGTGTCGCGGTGGGCGTCGCCTCGGCCGCCCCACTCGAGATGGCTGCCGGCGGCGGGTCCGCGCTCGCGGCGTGTCTCCTCGCCGTCGGGTTGGTTCAGTTCCCACAGGAGTGAGGCCGGTTCAGCCGCCCCGAACGCGGCGGGCGACGACCGCAACGACGAACAGCAGTAACACGCCGGCGAGCAGCGGAATATCGACCGGTCCGACCACGGGGAGCGGCGCGGAAACCGACGCGTCGAGCGGGCCGAGACCAACGTCCGGTGTCGGGATCACGACGCCGACGACGGGGACACGAATACCGCCAGTCGCGTTCGCCGTCGACTCGGTGCTCGCGCTGTCGCCGCCAGTGCCGGGACCGCCCGCACTCGACGCCGCGTCCGCGTCGTCGCCGTCGTCGACCGGCGTCGGGGTCGGGGTGGGGCCGAGCGGTGCGGAGACCGTCGCGTTCGTCAGGCGCTCGACGCCGCTGGCGTCGCGGACGCGCACCCGGACCTGCGTCTCGTCCGCGGCGGCGCCGACCCGCGTGTCGAACGAGCCGTTCGTCCCGAGTTCGACCGGGGTGATGTCGACGATGCGGCCGGTCGCGGGATCGACCGTCTCGACGCTCACCTCGCCGACCTGACCGTCGACGACGCGGCCGCCGACCGCGACGGTATCGGCGTCGACGTAGCCGGTCCGGTCGTCGTCGACGGTGACGTTGGGTGCGAGAAACGTCGAGAGCTGATGGGTTCGGAGTCGCTCGTTGAGGGCGGTGTCGTTCGCCCCGACCACGAACGCGTCGGCGCCGGGCGGGTGATACACCGTCGTATCGAATCGGAGACGCTTCCGGTCGGCATCCGGAACCGTCGGCTGGCGGAAGAGCATCCGATGCCGGACGAGCAGGGCGTCGTCGTCCTCGTCGACGTACACGTTCGCCTCGCCGTACACCGAACAGAGCGTCTCCTCGTTCTCCAGCTCCAGCGTGTCGGCCGCCCGACAGAGGCTCGCCCCGTCGAGTTCGTTGAGATTGACGTCGGCCTCGACGTCGTCGAGCGTCAGCAACGTCTCTTCGAGCCAGACGTCGTGAACCTGGACCTCGTCCCGGACCGTCCCCTCGACGTGGAGGCGCGTCGGCGACACGTAGCGAACGTCGGTGACGTTCAGCGTGGGTCCCGTCCCGTCCTCGACGGTGACGGCGACGTGCTCGACGGCGATATTGCCGAGGACGTCCTCGACGGCGATCCGAAAGTAGTTGGTGCCGAGCGCGAGCGTCACCGTTCGGTTGAACGAGTCGCCAGGCGAGGGCAGGAAGTACGTGTCCACGCGCTCGGAACGGTCGCCCCCGTCGTCGGTCGGGAGTTCGAAACTGGGGTGGATCGGAACCCGGTCGACCGGATCGTATTCGAACTCGGCGTCGTCGGGCGTTCGGCCGCCAACCTCGGCGTACTCGTAGGCGTGTTCAATCCTGACTGATCGGATCTCGGAGTCGTCCTCGATACTCCCGGCCACCGTCAGCGTGGAATTCGACACGCCCAGCGTCGCCGTTTCGGGGAGCGTCGAGGATGGCGTACCGTCGACGATGAACGTCGGTCGCCCGGAGCCGAGTCGGTCCAGCGTGTCAGTGCCGTACGAGATCGGGACACCCCGGAGCAGTTGGTCGAACGTGACCGCCGGTGCGCGGTCGTCCCGAACGATGGTGGCGGCGTGTGTCTCGACGGTGCCGGTCTTGGCGACGACGGTGATCCGGTGCTCGCCGTCCGTCAGGTCGAGGACAGCGTTTCGCTCGACCCGACGGGTCGACGGTTCGAAGGCGTGTCTGGTCTCGCCGTCTACCCTGATCTCCACCAACTGGACCGTCTCCCCCTCGGGGGCGGTCACCGTCACGGTCATCCACGGATCGGCCGACGTGTGGTGGACGTCGCCGGCGTCGAGGGGCAAGCCGTCGACGGTGACGGCGATATCCGGTGCCGACGAGGACTGGGCTGTGACCGGTGTGCCGATCGACGCCACTCCGAGGGCGACGATCAACAGCGCGAGCGTTGCGCGTTCGTCCACTGAAAGATCCTCCTCGATTCGGATGGAACGCCGGACGGCTTATGAGTGGTCCGGCCCGATTATCACAGCGATCAGTCGGTCGACGGACGCGTCGGCCGCGCCTCGAGTTCCAGTTCGACGGTCCGCTCCGTCCCGTCGCGCAGGATCGACAGCGAGACGGTGTCGCCGGGGCGGGTCTCCAAGGCGAGATAGCTTCCGAGCGCCTCCGCCGTGTCCGTGCGCGTCTCGTCGACGGCCAGCAACACGTCGCCGCCGGCGGGGATCCGTTCGCCCTCGACCGTCTCCACCTCCTCGCTCGCACGGAGGACGCCCTGTGCGGGACCCTGGGGCGCGACATCCACGACGAGTAGCCCGCGGGGTTCGTCGAGGTCGTTCGCCGTCGCGACGGCCGGCGTCACCGGAGCGAGCGCGACGCCCACGAACGAGTGCTCGAACTCGCCGCGCTCGATCAGCGCAGGAACGATCCGCCGGGCGAGGGCCGCGGAGATGCCGAAGGCGATGTTGTCGCCGCCGCCGGAGTTGATGACGGCGACGACAGTCCCGTCGAGCGCCATCAGCGGCCCGCCGCTGTTGCCCGGGTTGACTGCCGCGTCGGTCTGGATGGCGTCCGGGATGCTGAGCCCCGTCGGCGCGGGGATGGATCGATCCGTGCCACTGACGATACCGGTCGTCACCGACCCGTCGAGGTCGAACGGGTTGCCGATGGCGACCACCTCCTGCCCGATAGTTGCCGGCGTCTCCGCGAGCGAGAGCGGCGTCGCGGCGTCCGTCAGCCCGCTGGTTTCGATAACGGCCAGATCACTGTTGGGGTCGGTGCCGACCACTTCGCCCGTGTGCCAGCGGCCGTCGCTGGATCGAAGGTCGACGTCCGTCGTCTCGCCGACGACGTGGGCGTTGGTGACGGCGTGTGTCCCGTCGTACACCCACCCCGTGCCGCTTCTCCCGTCCGTCCGGACGAGCAACACCGAGTCGATCGTCTCGCGGTAGACGCGGGTGTAGGGACTCGGTCCCGTCGTCGTCGCGCTGGCCCCCTCCTGTGCCGCCGGTGCCGACGAGCTACAGCCCGCCATCCCCGCGGTTAGTGCCAGCGCGCCGACTTGGAGGAACCGCCGTCTGCTCGGTCCGTGGTCGGTCATCGGCGGATGTGAGGAGTACGGTGGGGAATAGGTTGGGGTGACGCTCACTCGGCCGCCCAGTAATGAGGCGGTTTCAGTCGGAACGAGCGTGGAGGATTCGGATTAGGTGGCACCGTCACAAGTCGACCCGAACGGTTTTGCCGCCGTCCCGCCACCGGTCGGTATGCAGATCGGTGCCGACGAGGCGGGCAAGGGACCGGTGTTGGGGCCGATGGTCGCGGCGGCGGTGCGGGCACCGGCCAACGCAGTTCCCGCCGCCGTCGACGACTCGAAACGGCTCTCACCAGCCCGGCGCGACGAACTGGCCGACCGCCTCCGTTCGGCCGCGGCTGTCGACGTGGGCGTCGCCGTCGTGACGCCGGACCGGATCGACGACCCCGAGACGGACATGAACTCGCTGACGGTCGCGGCGCAGGTCGAGGCCATCGCAGCGGTGGCGGCCGGCGACGACGACCTCACCGTCGACGCGGGGGACGTGGACGCCGCCCGCTTCGGCCGGCGTATCGACGACGGCCTCGACGCCGCGGTGACGGTGCGGTCCGAGCACCGCGCCGACGAGCGTCACGCCCACGTCGCAGCGGCAAGCATCGTCGCCAAGGTGGAGCGTGACGCCCGCGTCGAGGCGCTCTCGGACCGCTACGGCGACGTGGGGAGTGGTTATCCGAGCGACGAGCGGACGCGAACGTTTCTGGTCGAGTACGTCCGCGAACACGGCGAGCTACCGGCGTGTGCGCGGGCGTCGTGGTCGACGTGTGACGACGTGCTCGCGGCGGCGGAGCAGTCGTCGCTGGCTGAATTTTGACACGTAGCGGGCGGGAGCCCACTCCTTCAGGGGCGGGTGTGAGCGACAACACGGCCCGGCAGTCTACGCGCTACGACTCGTCTGGATGTTCCACCGCTTCAAGACCTGCCTCAATAATCTCCCGATAGGCCTCTTCGAGGCCCACGTCCTGTTGTTCGGCGTAGTCTTTCACGCGCCCGTTCAGCGTGTGCGAGATGTCGATGTTCGGCCTCATCAGTAGTGTCCGAAAGACATTTAGACATAGAACTATAAATGTCTATTGTCGTGGGGCGAACCAACACGTTCGCGGTGCGCCCGCTTTCCCCCGAGGACGAGCAATTGCTCCGCAACCTGTTGGACGCCTCCGCCAGCCTCTGGAACGAGTTGAGCTACGACCGGCGTCAGCAGTTCTTCGACGGCAAATCGGTGTGGGACACCGCCGACTACCGAAAGCAGTACGTCGGCGTCCTCGGCTCTGCCACCGCTCAACAGATCATCCGCAAGAACAGCGAGGCGTGGCGGTCGTTCTTCGCCGCCCAAGAGGACAGCGAGGACACTGCCCCGCCCGGCTACGGGGGCAACGAGGACGAGGGACGGGAGTTGCGGACGTATATCCGCAACGACAGTACACCCTCGAAACCGGCGAACGGAGTCGCCTCGAAATTCCCGTGGGCCAGGACTTGAAAGAGGAGTACGGGCTTGGCTACCACGACCGCTTGCGCCTCGAAGTCGCTGGCGACCCGAAGTGGGAGGGTGAACAGGGCCGGTTGGAACTGTACTACGACGAAGTGAGCGGCACGTTCAGGGCCATTCAACCCGTCACCGCGCCTGATTCTCGACGGGATTCACCACCAGCCGAGGAATCGGCTGCGCTGGACGTGGGCGCAAACAACCTTGTCGCCTGTACGACTACTACCGGCCAGCAGTTCCTCTACGAGGGCCGCGACCTGTTCGCCCGATTCCGCGAAACCACCGAGGAGATTGCCCGCTTGCAGTCCAAACTCCGCGAGGGGCGGTACAGCAGTCGCCGGATTCGACGCCTGTATCGGAAACGGACGCGACGGCGCGACCACGCACAGGACGCACTTGTGCGCGACCTACTAGAGCGACTGTACGACGAGGGCGTGGCGACGGTGTACGTGGGCGACCTCACCGACGTTCTCTCGGAACACTGGTCGGCAGTGGTGAACGAGAAGACGCACCAGTTCTGGGCGTATCGCTCGTTCATCGGCCGGTTCGCCACGATCGCCGAGGAGTACGGCATCACGGTCGAAGTGCGGTCGGAAGCGTACACGACCGCAGAGTGTCCCGCGTGTGGCGAACGCGAGGAGACGGAGCGGGACGGCGACGGATTCCGGTGTTCGTGCGGCTACGGGGGACACGCCGACCTCGATGCCTCGCGGACGTTCCTCGAACGATAGGCTGGTGTGAATCTGGAAGTCGGGTCGATGGCACGCCCCGTGTGCCTCAAGTGGGACGACCACTGGTGGTCGGAGATATCATACTCTCCCGAGAGGGCCAGTCCCAACGAGGAGCGCACAAACCGGCGTACCGGCGACGGGAAACTTGCCTCCGTGAGTGGATAGCCAACATCCCACCGGAGGTATCCCACGGCTTCAGACGTGGGAGGATATCAAGGCGGGAAAGGATCTCTACCGCGTCAACAGCGTCCGGAGGATGTCCCCGTACGCCGGGCGCGTGAGCAGGACGCCCACGACGACGCCGAGGATCGTGAAGATGGCGAAGCCCTGCAGGTCGCCGAGCGAGAGGACGGCCAGCGGACTCATCGCGATGATGGTCGTCGCGGCGGCGGCGCCGATGACCCAGAACGCCTTCTTGAAGCGCGACTGGAACACGCGACGGCTGTTCACGTCGCCCTCCGCCATCACCTCGTCGGCGATGATGATGAGGTCGTCCACCCCCGTCCCGATGACGGCGATGAACCCGGCGATGACCGAGAGGTCGAGCGGGTAGCCGATGCCCGCCGCGAAGCCGAGCAGGATCACCACCTCCGAGAGTGCGGTGACGATCATCGGCAGGGCGACTTCCACCTCACCGTAGCGGAGGAAGACGACGCCCGCGACGGCGAACACCGCAATGATCCCCGTCAGTAGGGAATCGGTGCGGAACTGCGCCCCCTGACTGGGGGCGATGAACGAGGAGGTCCCCTCGCCGTCCGGCCCGATGTCGAGCGACGCCGGGAGCGCGCCGGCGCGCAGGTTGATCGCCACCTCTCGGGACTCGCTGAAGTTCTGCGTCTGGAGGATGAACCGCGGATCCTGCGCCCAGTCGCCCGAGCGCATGCCCGAGGCCAGCCCGGGACTCATCCCGAAGGAGTTGACGACTTCACCGTCGACGATCAGCAGCAGGCACGGGTCGGTGTTGTTGGGAGTGGTCCCGTAGCGACAGCGGGAGCCGCCCTGACTCGCGACACCCGTGTCGATCATCTGCTGTTGGAACTCGGGGGCGACGCTCCCGCGCACCACGACGGGCACGTTCGGCAGTTGACCCTCGCCACCCTGCTGGGCGTTGCCGATGCTCTGGAAGTCGTCCTGTTCGAGCACTGTTCGCTGCTCGTAGCCGCCGTCGGCCGGGTAGTAGGCGTCGACGCGGACGGTCCCGCGCTGGTTTACCAGGTTGACGACGCGCTGCCGGTTCGCGTCGGGCACCTCGATGAGGATGAAGTTCCCCCCAGTCGGCGTCTGAATCTGCTGGACGGTCCCACCCGAGAGCCCCGCCTCGTTGATCTTGTTCGAGAGGATGTCGACGGTCTGGGAGCGCGTCTCCTCGGTGACACCCTCGCGGGTGCTTTCGTAGGTGTAGCCCGCGGCGTCGAGGGCGCTCCCGAGTTCCTCGGGCGTGATGCCATCGACGGTCACCTCGACCGTGCTGGTGCCCTGTGCCTGCGGTCTAACGATCACGTCGGCGACGGTCACGTCGGCGAGCTGGTCGGCCACGTCCCGCTCGACTTCCGGTGCCTGTGTCCCGTCGAACTCGACGCCTTCGGCGGTGACGCCGACCAGCGGTGCGCGGATGCGCGTCCCGCCGGAGAGCTGGAGGCCGTACTGGAGATTCGTCGCCCCGCTGCTCGCGAGGCCGGGCGCGTCAGTTCCCTCCTGGGCCATCGTCGGCGAGAACAGCGCGAAGAGGCTGCCCAAGAGGACGACGATCAGGAGGAAGATCCGCCAGTTCTCTCGAACGACGCCCATCAGTTCGACACCCCCTCGTACTTGTACCAGCGAAGGAGGCTGAGGTTGAGCATGTAGGTGTTCATGAGGTCGGTCGCGAGACCGAACACGAGAATGAGACCGATGGAAGCGAGCAGCTGGATGCCGAACAGCGTCGCCACGAGCGCCATAACGGCCATCGCCGCCAGCGACGTGAGCGTCATGGTGACCCCGGTGCGCATGGCGCGGTGGGTCGATTCGTAGAACCCGCCGGACCGTCGGAGGATGTGGTTGTTGAGCAGGATGTCGGAGTCGACGCTGTACCCGATGATCATCAGGAGGGCGGCGACGGTCCCGAGCGTGAGTTCGATGCCGAGGACGTTCATCAGCGCCACGGGGATGACGATGTCCGAAAAGGCCGAGATGACGACAGCGATGGAGGGGACGAACGTCCGGAACATGAGGAAGACGAGCGCGCTCATCCCGAGGAAGGCGATGGTGACGCCCAGCAGCGCCTGTAGCTGGGTTCGGTACCCGAAGGACGCCGAGACGCTGTAACTCGACTCGACGGTGAAGCCAGCGGCTCTGGCTTGCTCCTCCAGCGCCGAGATGCCGACCTCATCGGTCTGGAACGTCAGGATGTACGTGTCGCTGTTGGACACCTGCCGGACCGTCGCCGGACTTGGGTCGAACGTCTGCTGGATCCGTTCGCGTGCTTGTCCGTCCGGTGCGTCGACAGCGACGCGAAGCTCAGCGCCGCCGGTGAAATCGAGGCCGGGATCGACCGGCGCGCCGGTCGCGACGTACCACCCTGCGATGATCAGGAGGGCGACAGCGAGCACCGCGAGCGGCACGGCCGCGAGCTGGCGATTCGTGTACCGGGTGTAATCGATCTCCGGTACTTCGAACGCTACCATGCCCGCCGGTCCACCC
>Ga0207757_101248_pt1 | contig 11597 bp, 8 predicted proteins | sample A23P3SouthBayCA_2_FD_187752 | JGI IMG/M metagenome (GOLD analysis project Ga0207757, IMG submission 187752) | Aerobic enrichment media microbial communities from Eden Landing Ponds, California, USA - A23 P3 (2) (SPAdes) | ecosystem: Environmental > Aquatic > Marine > Unclassified | place...
CTCGCGTTCACTGTAGTCGCCTCCGGGACCACTATCCACGCGGGCGGTGCGGAGAGCGTGGATATGTCCCGGAGCGACCGCGAGCGTGTCGAGGGCTTTCACCGCTGAGGGCCGTCTGCGGTCGCGGTCAAGACAACTCGGAGCGAGCGTGTCGAGGGCTTTCACCGCTGAGGGCCGTCTGCGGTCGCGGTCAAGACAACTCGGAGCGAGCGTGGCGAGGGCTTTCAACCCTGAGGACCGTCTGCGGTCGCGGTCAAGACAACTCGGAGCGAGCGTGGCGAGGGCTTTCAACGCGCACGATCAGGTGCGGTCGCGGGACCGGCTGCGGTCGCAGTTCCACCAGCTAGTGGGTCGACGCCACTCCCGGCCGCCCGATAGAGACGAAAACGCCCGCTCAGGACAGGTCGATGTCGGCGGATTCGTCGACGGCGTCGAACGTGACTTCGAGGATGCCGTTGTTGTAGGATGCCGAGGCGGAGTGTTCGTCGACGCGGGTGGGCAGGCGGACGCGCTCGTGATACTCGCGCACCTGGCCGGTCGCGTCGAGGGTGAGCACTTCCCCGTCGCATTTCAGGTCGATGGCCTCGCGGTCGACGCCGGGGATGTCCGCGACGACCCGGAGCTGGTCGTCTTCCTCGTAGACGTCGAGGTGGACGTCCGCGCTGGCGGGGTCGGTCGGGCCGGCGCCGCCGTCGACGCCCGTCCGCGCGTCGTCCATCACGTCATTCATCATCCGCTCGATCTCCCTGAAGAAGTCGTCGAAGGGGTCGTCCCGGTCGTCGCGTCGCATGGGCGGGACTAGGAGAATCACACCCAAATACCTTCGGCTCGCGGCGGGTCCTGCGATACCGCGTGACACGGTTCCGACGTCGCCGGCGGCGCCTCGTCACGGTCGGGAGCACCGCGCCGCGGTCACCGTCTCGGTAGGTTTACGGCGCGGCGTCGCCTCCCCAGAGACATGAGCGAGGGCGACGCCGAGACGGAGTCCCGGGCGGGCCGCGAGGAAGTCTGGATCGAGAAGTACCGCCCCCAGGGACTCGACGAGGTTGCCGGACAGGAAGACATCGTCGAACGCCTCCAGAGCTACGTCGACCGCAACGATCTGAGCCACATGCTCTTCTCGGGTCCCGCGGGTGTGGGGAAATGTGTCACGGGTGAAACGCCGGTTCTCACGAGCGACGGGCTCGCCCCGATAGAAGACATCGTCGGCGATGTCGAGGGGTTCGAAGCCACAGACGGCGCACTCGAAGTACTCACGCTCACGGATAGCGGGGAGTTCGAGTACACCGACCCGAGCCATCGATTCAGCAAGGTCGCCGACGACGTGGTGACGGTACAGACGCGGGACGGAAACGAGATGACGGTCACTCCGGAGCATAGAGTACTCACCGTCACGAACGAGGGGTTAGATTGGACAGAAGCGTCGGACCTCGAACCAGGCGACCGTATCGGTCGTCCGCTCGACGCACCGCTTCCCGAATCGGACCTTCGACTCGACTGGTTCGACCAGATGAACGGCGATGCGACGTTCGCTCACGTGTCCGATTCGTTCGCCCGGGAGCACGATATTCCGGCAGAAGAGAACTACGTCGGACGGAAAAAGGAGGTCGTTCGAGCGTTGCGGCGGTCGGAAACAGTCGACGAGGCGGTCGAAGCAGTCGAAGCCGACCGGAAGTACGTGCTCGAAGTGAAACGAGCGGTCGACGCGGACACCCTGTCTTCCGAGAGCGGGGTCTGTTCGCTCTCGTACCTCCGGTCGCTCGACGTTCCCGAAAGCGAGGTTACGGAGCATATCGAGGCGATTCAGCACGTATCACCGTCGAACAACGGTCGTTCGCCCACGATCGATCCGCCGTCGAAAGTGTCGCCCGAACTGGCGGCGTTCGTCGGACTGGCGATCAGTGAAGCCCGTATCAGGGACGGCCGGATCAAATTCTACAATACCGACGCGGAATTGCTGGACCGCTTCGAAACCGCTCTGGTGACGCTGTTCGACGTCGACCCGAAGCGGGGCACACAGCGAGACGTCCCGTTCGTCGAGGTCAACAATCGGACGCTGACGGCGTATCTGGCGACGTGTTTCGACGTGTTCGAGAACGTGACCGACGAAACGGGCAGCGGGACGCTCGGGTCGGCGGTCGTCCGGGCGGACGCCAAGTGTCGCGCGGCGTTTCTCCGCGCAGTCTTCGACGCCGAAGCGCACGTCACCGACCACGGGATAGTCGAACTGACGCAGAAAGACGGGGACCTGATCACACTCCTTTCGTATCTCCTGGCGGGGTTCGGGATCCCGTCCCGTCGAAAAGAGTCGCAGAAAGCGGCGACGAACGGGAGCGGGACCGAACGCGAGTATCACACGCTCCTCGTTTCGGGCGCGCAGAACCTCGCTCGATTTCGAGACGCGGTCGGGTTCACTCTCGAATCGAAGGCGACGCGTCTCGAACGGAACGCCTCGAAAGACCGGAATCCGAACCACGACACCGTCCCGGTTCAGCGTGCCGTCGACGAGTTGTGTTCGGACCTCTTTCTGTCGAAAACTGATCTCCTGACACGGACGCTGAACCCCGAGTCGCCGGGTCGTGAAAACTACGAACGGGACCTGGAGAACGTGCTGGACGCCGCGACGGAAAAAATCGAGCGGGCACAGCGCGCGATCGAGGACGTCTCCCGGATCGAGTCGGACCTCGCGGCGGCCGACAGGTTCCCACTCGTCTGGGAAGATGCGCGGACGGAATTAGAGCCGCTCGAAACCCGTCGAGAGGTCGCGGCCGAGACGGGTGTCGGAACGAGTCGGCTACTCGAATACGCTGACGGGCGACGGACGCCGTACGCCGACAAAGTCCAGCGGTTCGTGGATATGCTCGACCACGGGGACGACCTCCCCGAAGTCGATGGGGTCCAACAGACCCTCAGATCGGCAGTCGAGTCCCTCGATCTTCCGTACGAACGGGTAGCCGACGGGACCCACATGCGCGGGAACGAGGTCGAAAACCTGCTCACCAGCAACAACCACGAGATTCGGTCGTTCCCCCGCTTCCGGACGGTTGCTGAACGGGTCGAAGCGGTCGCGTCGGAGATGCTCTCGACTGCGATTCTCGAGCGACTTCGGACGCTCGACCGTCTCGTCGAGAGCTCCCTCTATTTCGACGAGGTGACGGCTGTCGAACATTCCGAGGAGTCGGAACGCGTCTACGACCTCACGGTTCCGGGGTCGCGAAACTACGTCGCCGGGACGGTTCCGACGGTGATGCACAACACGACCTGCGCCACGGCCATCGCCCGCGAACTCTACGGCGACAACTGGGGCGACAACTTCCTCGAACTCAACGCGAGCGACGAACGGGGCATCGACGTGGTCCGCGACCGGATCAAGAGTTTCGCCCGTACGAGCTTTGGCGGCGTCGAATACCGGATAATATTCCTCGACGAGGCAGACGCACTCACGTCAGATGCTCAATCTGCGCTCCGCCGGACGATGGAGCAGTTCTCGAACAACGTCCGGTTCATCCTCTCGTGTAACTACTCCAGTCAGATCATCGACCCGATCCAGTCTCGCTGTGCGGTCTTCCGTTTCTCACCGCTCTCGGACGCCGCCGTCGCCGAGGAGATGCGCCACATCGCGGGCGAGGAGGGGATCGAGGTCACCGACGACGGCCTCGACGCCTTGGTCTACGCGGCCGACGGCGACATGCGCAAGGCGATCAACGCGCTCCAGGCCGCCTCGGTCACGGGCGGCGTCGTCGACGAGGACGCCGTCTACGCGCTCACCTCGACCGCCCGGCCCGAGGAGATCCGCGAGATGGTCGAGCAGGCGCTCGACGGCGATTTCACCGCCGCGCGCTCGTCGCTCGACAGACTCCTGACCGAGGAGGGCATCGCCGGCGGCGACGTCATCGACCAGCTCCACCGGTCGGTCTGGGAGTTCGACCTCGACGACGAGGCGGCCGTCCGCCTGCTGGACCGCATCGGCGAGGCCGACTACCGCATCACTCGCGGCGCCAACGAGCGAATCCAGCTCGAAGCGTTGCTCGCCTCCGTCGCACTCGACGACTAATTCTGACTCGCTGTTTTCGGCCGTGGTTCGTGAGTCCGCGTGTGAGCAGGGGTCACGACAACGAACAGCGCGAAAGCCTCTGCTCGAACAACTGTGACAGCAACCGGAAACGGCGGGACAGCAACCGCCAACAGCGTGGAAGCCCCGACGCGTTCGGCTCCCGCGCCTCGCTGCGCGCTTCGCTCACTCCGTTCGCTGCAGTGTCTGCGCACGGCGCCTTCGGCGCCGTTCGCACGGGCCGAGGCGTCTGCGACGCCTCGCGGCTTGCGTCGTCGGGGTTCGCCGAACGCGTCGCCCCTTTCATTCCCACCCGTTCAGACTGTCTGACCAGCCGATGCGGGTGGGAATGAAAGGGGCCGGTCGCTCCGGGACGGCGGGCGAAGCAAGCACCACAGGAACGAGTGTAGCGAGTGACGAGGCGCGCAGCGAGACCCCCGACCGGAGCGACCGGGGGCTTTCACGCTGTTGGCGGAGGCGGTCACGCTCACTTCTGTGGGAGCGTTCAGATTGTTGGCGGTCGCTCTCTCGGCTGTTCCACAGAGGGCTATCACGCTGTTGACCGTTACAGCGAGAGAAATCCGAACGACGACGGTCTACGCGGACGCCTCGTACCCTGCGTCTTCGACGACTTCGACGAGCGCGGCGGTGTCGGCGTCGCCCTCGACGGTGGCCGCGTCGCGCTCGCGGTCGGCGGTGGCCGACTCGACGCCCGGCACGCCCTCCAGCGCTTCCACGACGGTCGCTTCACAGCCGCCACAGCTCATGCTTGTCACAGTGATCGTCTGACCCATACGCGTCCGTTCGGACTCGATCGGTTTCTGCGTGTCCCTTGCGGATCCCGGGTCTGCTCGCTGCCCCCTCGAATCACCCCTACAGTTCGGCCCGGAGCGCGTCGTTCATCGCGTCGACCGGCGCCACCTCGCCGGTCCAGCGCTCGAAGGCCTCGAAGCCCTGATACAGCAGCATCCACGCGCCGTCGACCGTGGTCGCACCCGCCTCGCTCGCGTCGCGCAGCAAGCGGGTCTCCAGCGGCCGGTAGACGGCGTCGAGCACTGCCAGATCCCCGTGAAGCGCCTCGGCGGGGACCGGCGTCGCGTCCTCTTCCATCCCGACGCTCGTCGCGTTGACGAGCACGTCCGCATCGGCGAGCAACTCGCCGAGGTCGTCCAGTCCGTGGCCGGTCGCGTCGGGCACTTCGGCGGCGAGGTCGCGGGCTTTCGACTCGGTGCGGTTGGCGATCCGGACGGGCATGCCCTCGTCGGCGAGGCCGAACGCGACCGCCCGGCCCGCGCCGCCGGCGCCGACGACGACGGCGGTACCCGACAGATCGACGTCGTGCGACCGGAGCGCGCGGACGGCGCCGACCGCGTCGGTGTTGTAGCCGGCTGGGCGACCCTCACCGGTGAAATCGACGGTGTTGACGGCGCCGATACGCTCGGCGAGCGGGTCGGGGTCGACCGCGTCGAGGGCGTCCTGTTTGAACGGGATGGTGACGTTGAGGCCGGCGACACCGAGGGCGTCGGCGCCCTCGATCGCGGCGACGGCGCCCTCTTTCGGGGGTTCGAACGTGACGTAGCGGGCGTCGAGGCCGAGCGCCTCGTAGCCGGCTTCGTGCATCGGTGGCGACAGCGAGTGGCCGACGGGGTTGCCGATGAGACCGTAGACGTCCATACCGGCCCCTGCGCGGCCGCCGACATAACCGATGCGCTCTGGGAGTCCGGAACCGCGTGAGAGGGGGCTCCGGGGCGGCCAACCGGTTCGTTTCGCAACTGTTTCATACGGACCGATCGAGGGGTGACGTAGTGAGTCGTCTCCGTCACCCGCTCGTCCAGGTCGCCTACGCAGTCGCGGTGACGGTCCCCTGGACAGGGTCACGCATCTACAATCTGCTGATAGCGCGCGGGTACATCGACGCGAGCCAGATCCACTTCGGGACGGTCACCGAAGTCGCGATCACCGGCATCGCCGTGCTGGGTGCCTCGTTCCTGCTCGCGTGGGGCGCCGAGACCGCCGAGAAGGACGTCCCGCGAGCCTTCGCGATCGCGGTCCTCGCGATCCTCGCGGTCGCGCCCGAGTATGCGGTCGACGCGCTGTACGCCTGGAACGCCGGGTCCGGTGGTGCGACGACCGCGGCCTGCGGCGAACTGACGCCCGCACAGATCGAGGCGAGCGCGACGCCGCTGGCCGAAGCCTGTCACGACGCCAACCTCGCCGTCGCGAACATGACCGGCGCGAACCGGATCCTCATCGGGATCGGCTGGGCCGGCATCGCCGTCTTCACCGTCTGGCGCGCCCACAAGACCCGCGACTCCGCCGTGCAGGACCGCGACGGGTGGTTCGCCGACGTCGTCACGCTCGACCGCGGCATCGCCACCGAGGTCGCCTTCCTCTTTCTCGCGACCGTCTGGGCCTTCTTCGTCCCGCTCGGCGGCGGCATCGACGCGCTCGACACGATACTGCTCGTCGGCCTCTACCTCACGTACATCCTCATCATCATCCGCGGCGACGTCGACACCGAGGAAGAACACGTCGGCGTCCCGCAGTACTTCCAGAGCTGGTCGCTCCCCTGGCGCCCGCTGGCCGTCCTCACCCTCTTTGGCTACTCCGGCCTGATGATCTTCACCGCCGTCGAGCCGTTCGCTCACGGTCTCGAGGAGATCGGCCTCCAGAACGGCATCCCCCAGTTCTTCATGATCCAGTGGATCGCGCCGCTGGCCAGCGAGTCGCCCGAACTCATCGTCGTGATCGTCCTCGTGAACAAGGCCCGATCGACGGCCGGGTTCAACGCACTCATCTCCTCGAAGCTCAACCAGTGGACGCTGCTCATCGGGACGCTGTCCGTGGTCTTCTCGCTGGCCTACGGGCAGTACGGCGTCCTCCCGTTCGACTTCAAGCAGGCCGCCGAGATCTGGATTACCGCCGCGCAGTCGTACTTCGCGCTGGCGCTGCTGGTCAACTTCGAGATCAGCGTCCGCGAAGCGCTCGTCCTGTTCGTCCTCTTCATCTCGCAGGTCGCCCTCGAGTTCATGATCATCCAGGACTTCCTCATCGGCGGCGTGTCGGCGACCGACCTCCTGCTCGCCTACACCGCGATATACATGGTCGTCGGGACCGCGCTGTTCGCCATCCGGCGACAGGCGCTCCGTGAGATGCTCGGCCTCGCCGCCGACGCCGGCCGCACCGCCATCGGCCGCGAACCGATCCACACCGACTTCGCCGACTGAGATGCTCGCCATCGTCGTCTCCCGCGCCGACTCCGCTTCCGTCCACATCGGCGACCACCTGCGAGACCTGGCCGACTGGCGCGAGCACAGCGACGGGTCGCGACCAGAGGGCGATGGCGGCGGGACGGTCTATCGCCTTCCGTCCGATGCAGATGACTCGACCAATGGCGACGGCCCGGCGGCCGACCCCGCTGTCGAACTCCGCGAGTTCGCCGATCTGCACCTCGACCTGGTCGACGTCGCGGACGCGTTCGGACGCGTCGACGCCGATTCCGATCGGGTTCAGCCGGATCTGCTCGTGTTCGCCTCGCGCCACGCCGGCGAGACCGACGAACTGCTGACCGCCCACCACACCGGCAACTTCGGGCCCGCTGACTACGGCGGCGAGCCCGGTGCGTTCGCGCGAGCCTGCCCGAACGCCCAGCGCCGCGTCCTGGCCGCCCTGCGTGAACACGCGCCGCCGGACTACGAGGTAGGGATGGAGTGTACCCATCACGGACCCACCGACGTCGGCGCGCCGTCGATGTTCGTCGAGGTGGGCAGCGCCGAAGAACAGTGGGAAGACCCGGCCGCGGCCCGCGCCGTCGCAAACGCCATCCTGGACCTGCAGGGAGTCGCCGCCGACGCGCCCGCGGAGAACGGCGACGGCGCGGGCGATGGGACCCGCCGGCAGGTCGTCGGCTTCGGCGGCGGCCACTACGCCCCGCGGTTCGAGCGCATCGCCCGCGAGACCGACTGGGCGGTCGGCCATGTCGCCGCCGACTGGGGGCTCGACGCGATGGGCGACCCCGCCGAGAACCGCGGCGTCGTCGAGCGGGTCTTCGGCGAGAGCACGGCGACGCTCGCAGTCGTCGAGGGTGACCGACCGGACCTGACGGCCACCATCGAGGATCTGGGCTACCGCGTCGTCAGCGAGACGTGGCTCCGCGAGACGACGGGCGTCCCGCTCGGGCTGGTCGAGCGAGTCGAGGCTGCACTCGGCTCGGTCGAGGCGGGCGTCCGTTTCGGCGACACTGCGAGCGGGGCTGGCCCTGCCACCGAGTTCACAGTCGCCGACCTGCCCGTCGACCTGCTGACCGAAGCGCGCGGTATCGACGCCGACCGCGCGTGGGACGCCGTCGCGTCGGACGCGATCGCGTTCGCGACCGAGCAGGACGGAACGCTCGTCGGCGCTCGAGCGGCGCTCGCGGATCCCGCGGACCGCGGCAAAATTGTCGAATCGCTCGCCGCGATTCTCGAAACCTCCTACGACTCCGTGACCGTCACCGACGAGGCCGTCGTCGCCGAGCGGTCGGCGTTCGACCCGGAGAAGGCGCGTGCTCTCGGCATCAGCGAGGGGCCGGCATTCGGGAAACTCTCTGCGGGCCAGTCCGTGGAGGTCGGTGGCCGGACCATCCCGCCCGAGGCCGTCCACGAGGAGCGGACTCGACGGTTTCCGTACTGATCGACACCGCTGGGAGCCAGATGGCTCCCCCCTCGAAACCGGCCGCGACCGTGCCCGCGCGACCCTCGACCACGGTTCGTTTCACCACGAGGCAAACCGAGATAATTGCACCTCGCGTACCGGCTACAGATCGGATCACACCCAGATCTGACGGGCCTGTTTCGAGTGGAGGTAAGGAACGACTACCGTTCGGGGGGTCGAACGGGGTTCGAGCGGTCAGCGAGGCCGAATGTGCCACGCAGTGTCAGTCACGCGTCTGACGCGCGGGAGAAGCTTAATAAATGTTCGCGTGAAACGACTGCTTAAATTATGGACTCGATAATCGACGACGCGATCGACGAGGCCGAGGAGGAGCGGGAGGAACAGGCCCAACCGGAGGAGACACAGGGGGGCTCGACGGGTGCCGAGGAGATGTCGACCTCGGGGCAGATGACCGACGAGGAACTCGCTGACGTCGTCAAGGATCTGGAGACGAAAATCACCGTCGTCGGCTGCGGCGGCGCGGGGGGTAACACCGTTTCGCGGATGACCGAAGAGGGGATCCACGGCGCGAAACTCGTGGCGGCCAACACTGACGCCCAGCACCTCGCCGACGAGGTGAAAGCCGACACGAAGATCCTGATCGGCAAGAAGCGCACCGGCGGTCGGGGGGCCGGTTCGGTGCCGAAGATCGGCGAAGAGGCCGCACAGGAGAACATCGAGGACATCCAGCAGTCCATCGACGGCTCGGACATGGTGTTCGTCACGGCGGGGCTCGGCGGCGGGACCGGCACGGGCGCCGCCCCCGTCGTCGCCCAGGCCGCTCAGGAGGGCGGCGCGCTCACCATCTCCATCGTCACGATTCCGTTCACCGCGGAGGGCGAGCGCCGGCGGGCCAACGCCGACGCCGGCCTCGAACGGCTGCGCGCCGTCTCCGACACCGTGATCGTCGTCCCGAACGACCGCCTGCTCGACTACGCGCCCAGCATGCCGCTTCAGGACGCGTTCAAGATCTGCGACCGCGTGCTGATGCGCTCGGTCAAGGGCATGACCGAACTGATCACCAAGCCCGGCCTCGTCAACGTCGACTTCGCCGACGTTCGCACCATCATGGAGAACGGCGGCGTCGCCATGATCGGCCTCGGCGAGTCCGACTCCGAGAACAAGGCCCAGGACTCCATCCGCTCGGCCCTGCGGTCGCCGCTGCTCGACGTGGAGTTCGACGGCGCGAACTCCGCGCTCGTGAACGTCGTCGGCGGCCCCGACATGTCCATCGAGGAGGCCGAGGGCGTCGTCGAGGAGATCTACGACCGCATCGACCCCGACGCTCGCATCATCTGGGGCGCGAGCGTCAACCAGGAGTTCGAGGGCAAGATGGAGACGATGATCGTCGTCACGGGCGTCGAGTCCCCGCAGATCTACGGGAAAAGCGAGGCCGAGGCCGAACGCGCCTCGAAGGAACTCGGCGACGACATCGACTACGTGGAGTAATCCCGTCCTGTCGGTCGCGTCGGCGTCTCTTTTCGGCTCGTCCGAACACCGTTTTCGGCCCGCGTCGGAAGCTTTACCCCCGCCCGAGCGGACCGCTCTCGCATGGCACGACACGAGACCGACAGCACCGCACGGCGGGTGACCCGATGACGATCAACAGCGACTGGGGCGAGTGGTGGATCCGCGAGGAAATAAACGGCGCCGACGTCGAGGGCGTCTCGCTGTGGTTCCTCGGCGTGACCGGCTGGGCGATCCGGACGCCCGAGACCGCAATCTACATCGACCCCTATCTCAGCACCGAACGGGACCGCGAGTACATCGCGCGGATGCCGCCGGTGCCGATGGAGCCAGAGTGGGCCGACGCCTGCGACGCCGTCTTCTGCACGCACGACCACCGCGACCACTTCTGGCCGCCCTCCTTCGGCCCCCTCCTCGAGCACGACGGCGCCTCGGTCCACGCGCCAGCCGAGTGCTACGAGAACCACGACGTGAGCGATATCGCCGACGACCAGCAAGAGCGCGTCGAGCCCGGCGACTCCCACGAGGTCGGCGACCTGACGGTCCACGTCCGGGACGGCCGCGACCCCGACGCCGACGGGAGCGTCACGTACGTCATCGAACACGAGGAAGGAACCATCTTCCACGGCGGCGACAACCGCCCCTGCGAGGCCTTCCACGAGGTCGGCGAGGAGTTCGATATCGACATGGGGATGCTCTCCTACGGGACCAGCGGGCGCATCCGGATGGACGGCGAGGTCAAGCGCCGCAAACTGTACAACGACGCGCAGGACGTCGTCGAAGCCGCGAACGCGCTCGGCATCGACAGGCTCGTCCCGACCCACTGGCGGCGCTGGCGGTCGATCCAGGCCGACCCCGGCGCGCTCTCGAAAGCTGCGACCACCTTCGAGTACCCGCGGATCATCGAGGAGATCGAGGTCGGTGACCGACTTCGACTCGGCCAGCCGGGGATCGTCCCGCCGGCGTGGATCGACGGGGAGTGAGAAACGGTCGGCGGGGCGGCTGTTTTGCGAGCGGGTCGAACGCTCACCCGAACACTTCGGTGAAGCGGTTCGTTCCCCGGTCCGGGCCGGCGATTATCACCTCGTCGTCGCGTTCGACCTCGAATTCGGGACCGAGGTCGGTGTAGACGGTGCCGTTGCGCTCGACGGCGACGACGGTACAGCCGGTGCGGGCGCGCACGTCGGCGTCGCCGAGGGTGCGACTCGCGAGGCCGGGCGCACCGGTACGGACGACTTCGACCTGCGTGTCGAGCGAGATGACGTCCTCGCCTTCGAGGACGGCGGAGGCGATCATGCGACCGCTGACGGTCGCGAGCGAGAGGACGTAGTCGGCGCCGGCGCGGTACATCTTGTTGACGGACTCGGCCTCCTCGGCGCGAGCGATG
>Ga0207757_101249_pt1 | contig 11570 bp, 15 predicted proteins | sample A23P3SouthBayCA_2_FD_187752 | JGI IMG/M metagenome (GOLD analysis project Ga0207757, IMG submission 187752) | Aerobic enrichment media microbial communities from Eden Landing Ponds, California, USA - A23 P3 (2) (SPAdes) | ecosystem: Environmental > Aquatic > Marine > Unclassified | place...
GCGAAGCGATGTCGGCGTCTCACTCACCGTCAAACTCACTCGCGGTACTGGCACCCGCGATCAAGACAAGATCACGGCCAAAGTGAAGGGCAAGACGCTTGAAGACGCCCGCGAGGATATGGAAACCCTCCGCGAGTATATCCACGATCTCGCTGAGGACACTCGCCAGATCCAGCCAGCCGACCCACACGAATAGTACTCTTTTGACTATTGCACAGAATTGTGTAACCAAAGGATGTACGAAGTGTGCGGTGAGAAGGAACTCAAGGTCATTCTCGCGCTTGACCCAGGGGATTCCATCTCCGGCGTCGCGCGGAAGATCGACGAGAACCGGGAGACGATTCGGCGCGTCGTGAATCGCCTCGAAGAGGCGGGATACGTCGTGTACGATGATGGCCTCCAGCTCGTCGACCAGACGATCCGAGACGCGGGTCTCGAGTTCCTGACGGCCGCAGCAGACATCTCGCCGCCGTCGATCTCGGAGGCGTACGTCCTCCCGCAGTTCGCGGGTATGGAGTATGCATTCACTGCCATCGATGCGGTCTACGTCTGGACCCGCGGTGGCTACCAGGTCGCTCGCGACCCAGAGGACTATCCGCTTTTCATCGCCGTCCACGAATCCGAACTCGACGCCTGGACGGAGTTCTTCGATCGGTTCGGAATCCCGACTGCAGAGGAGCGCCTGCCCACTGCCGACCTCAATAGTGCGATACAGGTGGTCCTCGAGCCGCGGCCACAGATCGAGGCCGAGATGGTCGACGGACGGCCCGTCATCCCACTCGAAGAAACTGTGGCGTTCGCAAACGAGCACTACGCGCACTTCCAGTCAGCACTCGACATGCTCGGCCGCATGTACGACAGCGTCGACACTGACGCGAACTACCGTCCAAACTAACTTGAAGTTCTGACAAAGAATTTCTTCGACCGGGAGTGGCCTGGCCGCTGTTTATTGTCGCCTTGAGAGAGCGGAGGCGAACAAAAATGAGCGACTCGTCGAATCTATCCGTCGAATCAGACGGTCTCACACCGGAACAGCGTCTCGAACCGCCAAATACCCGACTCATCAACGCTGGTATCGCGACGATTCACGACATGGAGACGCTCCGAGCCTGCGTCGCCTACGAGAACGTGAATCAGGGGCGTGTCCAGATCCTCCGCCGGCTTGAACAGCGGGCCAGCGAAATCCGCTTTCAGGGTGACTGACGGGACATTCGGGAATGCCTGTCGGAGCCTTGGTGGGGCTCAATTGACCCACCGTTTCTGGGTCCAGAATATTATAGTCCAGACTATTATAGTCTGACTCCTAACATCAGGTCACCAACTGACGGGTCAACGCTGATCGCTGGCAAAGTGAAATTTACGGCTCTGTTGAAATCCTCAGCCACTGATAGCTTGTTGAGGTCATGCTGAATAGAGAGCGATATTTTGCAGAACCGTTGAGAGTGGCTTCGGTTGAGTAACCACCATTACTTAAGACCGACGATGGAAAGGGGTACTCCGAGTTATTGTGTAGTCCCCGTTCCTGGTGGTGCTTGATTACGGGAAGTACATCCAAGGCACTTCGCCATGTTGTAACTCGAATAATCAAAACCCCGGAGGGTGTGAAAATGTCGCACACTAATGGATTCAGGAGTCATGGAATAGAACATCATGAATGCCAACAGTCTCGATGCGTGTCTCACACTCGTCTCTGATCGACACCGGCGAAGACTCCTCGATTACCTACAGCACAACGGAAACGGGGAGGTGCAAATCGATGACCTCGTCGATCAATTGTACCAGGCCGAACCGGCCACCGCTGATGGTCGACAGATGAGCCAGGACCAACTCGCCACTCAACTCTACCACTCCCACTTACCGAAGTTAGCAGATCACGGCGTCATCGAACACGATGATGAACGGGGAACCGTCGAATATCGGCCCGACGAACAGATCGAGGCTGTCTTGGACGGACTTCCCACAGAACCGTCGCTGGCCAACCCCTGAACGAACGCGTCACCCGTTTCTGAACCGACCGCTACGTATTTTGTAGGGCAAGCCGATTAAGTGTCCATAATCTCGCTCGCTCTTAGGCTTCCGATCGGGGTTCAACAGGTCGGACCACCACCGCACCGCTACCGTGAATAGTCACGGTCTGACCGGCAACCTCGAACGTAACAGTAATTCCGTCACCCACTGGTTCGACCCCATTCGACCGGATGAGTGCGTCCAACGCGTCCGGGTCGATGGCCTCGTACAGCGGGTCGAGTCGCGTTGGCTCACGATCGGAAGCAACCGCGACCGTCTCAACGACTGCGGTACTCGGCGTCGTGGATGTCCAGTCGTACTCGGCTCGAATCGCGTCGGCCTTCCCTGACGGCGTGTCGGGCTCATCCGGTTGGTCCGTCGCAATCATGTCTGATACCCCAAGTGCGTGGAAGCGGATAGTATGAGTTCTGGATTCATGTGAACGGGGTTGGTGGTACCACCTGTATGAGTCTCGCTAATCGGGAGCGACGTTATCGAGTCGCCAAGTGAAGATCGCCCTCAGGACAACGACCAGGCTGTTCGACTCGCCTTCTCCCCAAATGGCAGTCTCCGACCGCGGGTCAGATGGGTCCGCATCCGTCCCGTTGACGAGTGCGCTCACGAGCGTCTTCTTCCCATCCACCATCATGAGCCGGCCGGCCGACGTATCCGACCACACCCACAGCGATTCGAACATCGTCGCACCGGGAATGGAATCCTGAATGCGATCCTGGACGTCCTGTGAAACGCCGGCGAGCTGGATCGAAACACCGCGGTCTGCCGCGTCTGCTAACCCGTCGATTAGCTCCTCGGTGAGGAGGTCTTCGACGGTCATGTAGACGATCTCTTCCTCCGCACTGTCGAAAAACTCCAGGACTCGTGTCGTGACTGGCGTTTGCCCCTCGACCGTCCAGACGCCGCGCTGTTCCGCTTTTCGCTCGACGGGTTCGAGTTCGCCGAGAGCCGTCCGGAGAACCTCCGTCCGATGTTGCAGTTCGTGTTCGAACGTTCGACTCGCCGTTTCGGCGGAGATCGCCCAAAATTTCCGGGGCGAAGAGTTCTGAATATCGACGAGCCCTCGTTCGTGTAACTCGTCAATGGCATCGTACACACGGGTGCGGGGCACCCCCGAAACCTCGCTCACGTCTCTGGCTGTCCCCGTGCCGAGACTGGCAAGTGCAACGAATGTCCGCGCAGCGTAGTTACTCAACCCGAACCGTTCGAGCTGTTCGACTGCGGCAGCCTGTGGGTCCTCGATCGGATCACTACTCATCTATGGATTCCGTCTGTCCCGAATCCCGCCACGCGAGGTGGCGAGTCGGCACGCAGAAGTAAGGTGGTTGGGACACAGAACTTGACTGCGTGCCTGTTGAACGATAGGACCCCCCGTGGGATAACGCTTTTGTGAGAAAACGAGTGACAATTCCCTTAGTCGTGGGACAGGGCCTCTATAGGGCGTTTTCTGCCCGCTACTGTTGTCACGAGACTCATGACACGCCACCCTCGGTGTTTCTGGCGATCGGTTGAACCAACAACGTCGGACCGTACAAGCCTCGTTCCCACTCACGATCGTCATAGTGGTAGTGACAACGCCTTTCTATCCGGGGACCTTCTCGTCAGAGAAGACCCGGATACTCCGGGGTTGGGACACATGGCTACAACGGAAAACTTGGAGAAAGCGATCGAAGTTCTCCAGCAACTCGGACTAAAAGAATACGAGGCACGATGCTTCGTGGGCCTGTCGCGGGTAGAGACGGGAACAGCAAAGCAACTCAGCGAGATGACCGACGTTCCTCGGACGCGCATCTACGATGCGATTCGAGTGCTGGAGGCGCAAGGTTTGGTCGAAATCCAGCACTCGAGTCCGCAACGGTTCCGTGCTGTCTCGCTCGAAGAGGCGACCGAAACACTCCGGGATCAGTACGAGGCCCGCGTGCAACGTCTCCACGATGCGTTAGATCCGGTCGAGATCATTGATTCGGACGACGACTCTGACATCCAGCAGGTGTGGGCGATGACCGGTCAGACGGCGATCGAGAACCGGACGAACCAGCTCGTTACAGAGGCGGCTGACGAGATCGTCCTGGTCATCGGTGACGAGTCACTGCTGACGCCCGATCTCGTCGACGTGTTAAACGAGGTCGGTAATGGAGTGAACTTGGTTATCGGCGCGCTGACGGAATCCATTCAGGACCGGATTCAGGACGAGGTGCCGGATGCCACGACGTTCGTCTCCGGTCTGGAGTGGTTACACGGCGAGGACGCCACGAAAGACGACACAGCAATCGGTCGGCTTCTCCTGATCGACCGCTCGACGATCCTGGTGAGTTCGATCATGCCCGAGACGAGGGAGGAACAGGCGATCTTCGGCGATGGTTTCGGGAACGGTCTCGTCGTGATCGCGCGCAGGCTCATGGCCCAAGGACTGTTGACCGCTCGTGATCCGGGGCCGTGAGTCGCAGCGAACGACCATCGGTCCAATAGTCACTCGGGGTGACGGTGCCTCGATTTCCGTTCCTGCCTGTCGTACCGTGCCGTTTCGAGCAGGTCAAGGGAGAGATATTCACCGTTGTCGATGGTGACCACGCAGTCGGAGTAGATGAACGAGAGTTGGCCACCGGTTCGTGGCCGTCCGTTGGACCGCGGTTCGAATAATGTATCGAGGGCATCCGGATCAAGTACGTCCGAAAGGGGGCGCAGGGAACAAGGCTCACGACCTTCGACAGCGCTGACCGCACGTACCACGGCCGTGCTCACCGATTCATCCGGGGCGATCTCGTACTCCACACGAGTACTTCGTGCCGCACAAAATTATGCGAACCGTTTTTCACCCAAATAATCAAAATGGTGTAGGCCAAGAGGAAAGCTTCGCGGTTAACGGGTTGTAGACGTCCCGTGAGGCGAAGCGTTCCTGCTGAACTCACTCTATATTCAGCACGCGAATTCTGTCAGGCCATGATGATTTCAACAGAGCCAAATTTACCAAAACCCCCTCGGCTATGGCGTGCTCGTGGATCTCGAAGACAATGTGGAGAAATCGATTCGACACCCACCGAAGGTGGTGAGCCGACGTATAAATTCGCCTTGTTCAGCCGCTCTGGGTTCAAACGCTCCGTCGAGGAAGCTGCAGACGAGCATGACGACCTCCGTCTCTTCGATCTCTCCGATATCGTTGCCGTTCTCGAGAGTGGAACCACCCATTAACGCCGGAGGGTAACAGCTGGGGATAGTTTTTCGCCCCCAAAGGGGTGCGGGGGAATCAAACGTACCCCCAGAGGTGAACCAAATGAAAGAAACCAACGAGACGACAGCGTATCGAATAACGATCACTCTCGATAGCGCCGAGCTCCCCGTCGACCAGCAAGCCCGCAGCGCGCTTCTCACCGAGTTCCGTTCACGAGTCGGCCATCTCGTCGAAGGGCTTCGTGGCATCGACGCTGACCAAGGTGACATCGTCGTCGGTACAGGGTACCGCTATGCGCAAGTTCCCGCGACGTGCCCACTCTGTAGCGAGCGACTCGATCTCCAGAGCGTCCATCTCGATACAGAGAACGGAACCCTGGCTAGCGCGGTGTGTTCGAGCGAGGAATGTGACTGGAGCGGTGATGCAGTCTATCGAATTATCGACCTCGAGGGCAGCGAAAGCGACGCCTTCGAGAGTAGTGTACTGACCGGGGATATCGCTCCGAGCTACCACCCCTACTGAACTGAGATTCGCGAGGTATCCGTGCTGAGCCGACAGCGTAGCACCCTCACAGGGGACCAGTCTGATTAACCAACATAACTCGTCCGGTAGCAACCGATGTTGGTTAACGGCTAGCCGCCGGGAGCAGTTTTTTCCCCAGGAGGGGCGCGAGGCGAGCAGCGCCCTCAAGATACAATGTGTAGAGGACAGGCACCAGTTGTAGAATTGGATATCAGAGATTCCAGAACAAACATTCAAATACCAAGCCGGGACCAGACTGAGTGACTCATCCGCATCACAAATCATGGGTAAGAAACTCTACTCGGACGAAGAACTCCTCACTCGGCTCCAGAAGTTCGCTTCGGAACTCGGTCGTCCCCCGTCGCAGAGTGAGATGGACGACTCAGGTCCTCATGCTGCAACGACATACGGGGACCGATTCGGGTCATGGAATAAATCACTCAAGGCTGCTGGACTTCAAACAGGAACAAACGAACCAGACGGACGACCACCGACGCCCGAAGAAGATCTCCTTGCAGATCTCAAATCGGTTGCCGAAACTGTTAGGGGAGCTCCTTCTGAGCGGATCTACAGACATCACGGGAAGTATTCAGTGAAGACACACTGCAACCGATTCGGAGGATGGAACTCGGCGCTACGGGCGGCCAAACTCGAACCGAACGTCGAAATAAATCTCTCCGGTCAGACACTCATTATTGCCTTGCAGGACTTCGCTGAGGAACTGGGTCGACCGCCAACGATGGCTGAGATGGACCAGCGTGGTCCGTACACAGGAGGCCCGTACAAGCGAGCGTTCGGGAATTGGAATCGTGCTCTTCTGAAAGCTGGGTTGGAGGTTCATCAGACGTGGGATGTGGACAAAAGCGAGTTGATATCTGAACTCAAGAGGCTCGCGGAAGATCTCGGGCATGTCCCCCGAAGCGATGAAATGCAGGAGCAGGGGAAATGGAGCGCAATGGTCTATCAGAAGCGATTCGGTTCCTGGAACAATGCGCTGCAGGCCGCCGGCTTCGAGCCGAATGAACGCTGGCGAATCCCACGGGAGGAATTGTTAGCCGAGCTACGGGCTGTCGCGGATGAACTGGGCCACCCACCGACAACGACCGAGATGAACGAACACGGAACGTTCACAATCGATCCGTATGAGCGCGTATTCGGACGGTGGCGAACAGCCCTTCAGGCGGCTGATCCGGACTATTTAGAAACCTATCGTCGGTCAGATACCGAAGCAATTCCGTTTGGATCGAACTGGCCACAGATTCGTGAGGAAATCATCGCCCGTGACAACGAATCATGTCTCCGGTGCGGCATGGATCGCAAAATACACCGAGAGCGATTTGGACGTGATCTGCCGGTTCACCACCGGATTCCACGACGACGGTTCTACAACGATCCAGACCAATCTGTCGACGATGCAGATGTCCCGAATAACCTATTGACACTCTGTATTCCGTGTCATCGTCGTCTCGAACGACTGCCAGTCCAGCCAATAGTTGAGTAGCACGCGCACCCTTCCTCAAAGTTCGAAGAGCTAGCCGGCGAACAAAGCGTCTACTTCCCGCCAGCCTGAGCAGCGAGGGGTTTTTTGCGCCCCGAAGGGGTGCGGCGCGATCTGAATCGGCGCAGTTGCGATAATTCAAGTCCTGAAAACCATGGCTACGAGTAGTGATTCGTCGGTCTCGTTCGAGGAGACCGATACCCGACACGACGAGATGCACAGTACCATCGAAGAGTGGATCGACGACCTCGTCGACCGCGTCGACGATGCACAAGCAAGTGAGGAGTTCCAGGAGTGGTTAGACGTCCAGAGTCGCTTCCACGACTATTCGCACCGAAATACGCTCCTCATCAAACTCCAGCATCCAGAGGCAACGAAGGTCGCGGGCTACAACACGTGGCGGAACGACTTCGATCGGCACGTCCAGGAAGGCGAACAGGCCATCTGGATCTGGGCTCCGATCATCACCAAGCGATGTCCCGAGTGTGAGAATTCGCCCAGCTACCACGAGAAAATCGGCTGTGAGTACAACGAGACGTCGGCGGATGAGTGGTCGAAAGGCCTCGTCGGGTTCAAACCAGCACCAGTCTTCGACGTTTCCCAGACCGACGGAGAACCGCTTCCCGAACTTGAGACGGCAGCGATGGGCGACGCCGACGACCTGGTGCCAGCGCTCAAAGGAGCAGCTGATGAACTCGGTGTGACGGTACGCATTGTCGATGCTGACGACTGGGACCATGGCGACGCGAAGGGAGTCTGTAAGTACCGGAGCCTACACGACCTCCAGCCAGTCGTCGAAGCGATAGCCCGATCGAACCAGGCAGATCTCGCTGTCACGCTGATCCACGAGTACGCCCACGCGTTGCTCCACTTCGATATCGAAGATGAACCCGAACGGGCAAAACGAGAAGTCGAAGCAGAAGCCGTTGCGTACATTGTCGGTCGGTATTTCGGACTCGACACGAGCGGATCTGCGTTTTATCTCGCTGCGTGGCAGGGCGATGACTCAGAAGCGATTCAAGAGCGCCTCGGTCGAATCAGTTCCACCGCTCAGGAGATCATTGGGTCACTCGTGGAGTAACGATTCAGACAACCTCTGGAATAGCAGTCACAGTCGAAACTAATCGAGTTCCGGGTGCGTTGAACAACGGTTTTTCACGCCGCCGAAGGGCGACGGCGTGCGCGAATCGTCACGTCGATTCAGGCCAAATTATGACCGAACGAACTGACGACGTCGAGACACAGTACGAAGACGAAACGGAACGCGAAGAGCGGGTGTACTCTCCTGATGGTGGAGTTGTAGCATTGACTCCTGCAGCTTCGACACCTGCTGAAGCGATCCAACAACCCACCATCGGGGAAGACCCGTCTCAGGAGGAACTCGAGCCCCGCACAAAGCGAGCGCGAACCGAAGCGATGGATGTCTCATTACTCCAGAAAGGAGGAATCTACGAGGTACAATCGGAGTCGGGGAACATCTACGAGGTCGACATCGCGAGTAAGACGTGTACGTGTCCAGATTACACGAAGCGGAATCCAAGCGGTGGGTGTAAGCATCTACGGCGAGTCGATCTCGAAATTCGGGGAGGTAACGCCCCTCGTCCTGATGGCCGTCTCCCGGAAACGACGGACGTGGTCGAACAACTTGCAACGGAGATTCGCGAGCTGGACCAAGAGATCGAAGAACGCGAGGACCGTCGGCAGAAACTCGAAGCCACGGTGGCGGTTATCAAGGAAGTCTCGTTGAGTAGACGAGAGAATTAACCAACAATCCTAAGATATTGCCCAACAACGTTGGTTAACAGAACCTGTCCAATGTCCTATTCTCCACCAGACCCACCTCGAGAAGTCCCAGCAGACATCGCTTCAAAACTCGATGAACGCTCCCCAGAGGTACTCCGACAAATCGCTCGATTCGCTGAGGAGCTTGCTGAGCATCGCGAGCGGGAGGAACGACTAGCTGAAAAAGAAAGGGAGGAGGAAATTGAAGAGCGACCAGAGGACCTTCCCGATGACGTCCCATCGAAGGCGACGATCACGGTCAAGGAGATCAACGAGAATCGTTACTACTACTGGCAATGGCGGGAAGGAGACAGAATCAAATCAAAGTACAAAGGCCCGGTCAACCCGGATGAATAGACTAAGCGAGCGCTCCAATCGAATGGTTAGTGGTTCAGGCTGATACCCCGTCTGCGAAGTGAAAGAAGGGCTGTTAGCACTCGGGTCGCGGGGCAGTCTCGTAGCGTTTGATGTCGTCGGTCTTCTCCACGCGGTCGTAGATCTCTCGAAGCGTGTCTTGCGCCCGGTGGAGCTTATGCTCCTCAAGGAACTGACGACCACTCTCACTAATGCCGTAGAACTTGTACGGCAGGTCGTTCTGACGGCGGTTCTCGGGTAGGAGCACTTCCTCGACGATGCCAGCGTCGACGAGCTGCTGGAGGTGCTGACGAATCGTCGTCTGACTCTTGCTCGGGTTGACGTAGTCGAGTTCCTTCAGCGTCGGTAGTTCCGACGGGTGTCCGAGAATGTCTTGGAGGAGCGCGAATCGCGTCTCCTGGGTGACGACGTTGAGCCGCTCCCGAACGGACTCCAAGTCGCTTGGCGTGTGGTCGGAGGTACTCATTACACCACAATTCGTGTAGTGCGTGCAAAAGCGTTTCGCTCAAATACGAATCGGTATAGAGCAATACGGTCGCTGATGCGTTCGGCACATTAAAGCAAGATACGGGACAATTCTCGCCCTAATGAGTGAGGATCCGGTCACTGTCGATGAACTCGCCGAGAAAGCAGACGAATATCTCCACGAATCCTCACTCACGCCAGAAGAGTACGAAGCGCTCAAACAGAGTGTTGCTGAGCTCACGCCAATATTCTCAGCTGAGGAGTCGTACTTTGTCCTCGGCAGCTACGGGAAGCACGAAATCCGTCGTCTTCAGCTCGTGAAAGACCGCCTCAACCGGCGACCAGGTGCTTACGCGTTCCTGATGGTCGATATTCGGAGCGAGTGGACGAACACCTACCTCAAGTTCCGGCTGCTCTCCGATTACACAGACATCATCGTGGGCATCGCCGAACACGCCCAGGGCGGCTTCCTCGTCGAACAGGGCTACTTCACGGCCCTGGAGGAGTACTTCGTGAAGACGCACGTGTTCAAACGCGAGTACAACTCGTTAGATGCGGACGCGATCGACACGACAGTCGACGTCGATAATCCCTACAGCGGAATGCAGACCGCAATCTTCGACATGCTCGACGATGCTGGGCGTCTCTGTCAGTGGACGACTGAGGACGACCTCGTTGAGTGTGCCGAGGCCCTCGTAAGTGACCAGGAATAGCCGTAGACAGAGTCGAATCGGTAACTCGCACCCCGCATATTTCCGTCGTTTCTCCATGATGTCCTCGTCATCAATGGCACCGACGACGAGAAAATTATAGGACACACCCCCCGTTTTCGATTTGTAAATGGGTAAGGGAGAAGAGAAAGCATATCAGATGTAGTAGAACGTCGAGTCTCTTGACTCACCCACCCCCCAATTTCGAGTAGTAACGAGACATCCCGGCGACTGGCACCCCCCATTTTCGAGTTGTAACGCATCGCGCGGGATACGAACACCCCCCGTTTTCGAGAAGTAAGTGCGCGGAGAATACGGGCGAGATTAGTTCTTACTCCGGAACTGCTTCAGCCGTTCGCGGACAACCGCGCTGATAGTCGCCTCTTCGTGAGCTAGATCTTCGAATCGGGAATCCTCACGAATCGTCTCCATGATCGTTTCCGGATCTTCAGAGAGGGAGAAGTACATATGCACTCCTCTGCCCCGTCCCTTACCTCGACGCTCGAAGTCCAACACACCGTACGTACTTTGCTCGGTAACATGATTGACGAACGTCTCGCGACTGTACTGGTCCGCATCCATCGTATCAGCAATGAATTGGTACGTCTTGAACGCAGGTCCAGCAGGGATCCACTCAGGGTGTTCTCTTGCATAATTGGCCGTCGCCGCTACGGCGTAGATAGATAGTTTCTTTTGAGTCGAAATGCCGCTGATATGGCGGAGCTTGCGGTTTTCGGTGTATTTCTCCTGAGCGTCACGGACATCAGCCTCGGTGACTGTGTCGGCTCCACGCCGCTCGGCTAATTCGCCAGCCCATCTGAGGAGATCAATTGCTTTCCGCGCATCCCCGTGCGTTTGGGATCCAAACGCAGCAACAAGCGGAACAACGTCATCTGCAAGTGAGTCTGGCTTGAAGGCGTCCCGTCGATTGCGGAGAATACTACGGAGTTGGTTCGCATCGTAATCGTCGAAGAAGATGTCGTCAGGATTGTAGGAACTCTGTGCGCGGCTGTTGAGGTCCTTCATG
>Ga0207757_101251_pt1 | contig 11529 bp, 6 predicted proteins | sample A23P3SouthBayCA_2_FD_187752 | JGI IMG/M metagenome (GOLD analysis project Ga0207757, IMG submission 187752) | Aerobic enrichment media microbial communities from Eden Landing Ponds, California, USA - A23 P3 (2) (SPAdes) | ecosystem: Environmental > Aquatic > Marine > Unclassified | place...
GGGCGAGCCGGTCAGTTCGGCGATCGACTCGGCCGCGGCGAGTTCCGTCTCGTCGTACGCGAGGCGCTCGTGCTGGTCCGAGAAGACCGGATTTTCGACGTTGCTCTCGACGGCGAGGACCATCGCGCCCGGATACGCGAGTGCGCCGATCAGTAACACGGCGACGACGAGCGAGGGCCTCAGGCTTCCACGTAGCGTCCGCAGCCCGATCGCACCGAGGACGGCCATCGGCGCATAGAGGAACGCGAACCAGCGTGTCGGAATGAACGTCCGGATGCCGAACATCGGGAACCCGAGGATGAACACCAGCATGAACGCCGCCGCCAGCAAGAGCGTGAACACCGACTGTTCGGCGCGTCGCCTGTGGACGACGTACAGACAGCCGGCGAACGTGCCACCAAGCAGGAGCAGGAAGCCGAGGTTGTCCACGTAAGGAACGACCTGCTCGAGCAGCGTCGGCGCGGCTTCGGCCCCGGCTTTGGCCGTTTCGGACTCGCTCGCGGTGTTGAGGAAGCCAGCGCTGTCTTCGAGCGTCTGCGTGAAGTAGCTCAGAACCGTCCCCAAAAACGAGTCCTGGTTGTACGGCGTCAGCGACCAGACGAAGATCGTCAGTCCGAGATTGAAGACGACGAGCCCGACGAGGTTAACCGGCTTTTTTGTCCGGAAGACGCTCGTGTCGAGTCGCGTGAGCCCGAACGGGCCGATCACGAACACGAGTTGCGCGATAAACGCCGCGAGTAACAACACGAGCATGATGAACGTCGACACCTGGTGTGTGAGAATGACGGCGATGCTCAACAACAGGAGCAGCGCGAAGTCCCGGATCGTGTACTCGATCCGCATCACGCGGATCAGCGCATACAACATTGCGAGGAAGAAGACCAGCCCCAGACTCGTGGGGATGATGTGGATTCCCCACCGCGCGACGTGGTTGCCGAACGCGTAGAGCGCCGTCGCTAGCACCGCCCACCGCGTCGAGACGAGCAGGTTCGTCGTCGCGTAGACGAGCAGGACTGATATGGGCATCACGAGGCCGACAGAGAGGTACAACGCGGCGCGAATCGGGACGTCGTACAGCAACGACGAGGCGGCCACCAGCAGGTGGTAGAACGGCGAGCCGTAGTGTTTGTTATCGGAGATCGCGCTCAGCGACTGCTCTGTGAGAATCGCGTCGACGAGTTCGCGGTGGGTCCAGATGTCGATCCCGATGTAGCCCGGCGTGGTATAGAGCGCCGCGAATCGGAAGACGAACGCAAAGCAGACGATCTGGAGCAACAGCAGGCCGGGATGGAGATCGCGATCGTTCACGAAGACGATCTGGCCGATAACGAGCGTGCCGACGACACTCGCCAGTCCGAAGAACGCGAGCGTTCGCTCCCCCTGTAGGACCGGTAACACGATGAGGCCCGACAGCCCGACGAAGACGACGCTCGGAAGCGCCATCGACACTGACGAGGGAAGCGTCGGAACTGCCCGCGCGTCGTCGCGCTGATACAGGGAGACGATATACAGCACACACGCGGTGCCAAGGATGACCGGCACGGTCTTGATGTAGATCTGTGACGTGAGAAATCGCAGCGGGAACAACGCCAGCGCGAGCAGGAGCCCACCGATTGCCGCGACGGTGTCGAGTCGCAGCGGTCGCAGTTCCGACAGTGAGCTATACTTCATGACTGACCCCCGTCGGATAGCTCGTCCCGCCATCCCTGTCTAACACTTGTCGATACAGCCCGTGGAGACGCTCACCGAGTGTGTCGACGGAGAGCCCGTCGATCGACTCGCGGCCGTCGGATCGACCGCCGTCTTCGATTGCTCGCTCTAAGCCGCCGATGAGCGCCCCGTCGTTATCGCTGACGGTGCAGTTCGTCAAGCCACGGATCGTCTCGCGGACGAAGCCGACGTCGGTCGAGACGACCGGCAGGTTACACGCGGCGGCTTCTTTGACGACCATCGGGCCGCTCTCGCGTTTCGAGGTGACCAGGAGGACGTCGCTCGCGTTCATGTAGTAGGGTATCTCGTCGTGATCGACGCCGGAGACCGTTCGCAGCTCGAGGTCGACGTCGGCTTGCTCGACGAGCCGTCGGGCCCGTGGATAATCCTTCACCGAACGAGTCCGGTCGTACGGGAAGAGCGCGACCGGTCGGTCGGTTTCCCATCCAAGGTACTCGCGCGCGCCTGCCCGCGACAGCGGCCGAAAGAGATCGGTGTCGACGCCGAACGGGATCAGTTCGTGCTCGGTCTCGAGGTCGCGGGACATGACCCGGCTCGGCACGACCGCGGCGTCCGCCCGGCGGGCACCGTATCGGCTGCACGAGCGCAGCCACGTCCGGTCGCTCATGAGGTCCGTCCCCCACAGGGTGAGCACCACTGGCCGGGTTGGCTGGGCGAGCGCGAACGGGGCGACGAGTCCGTAGTTCGCGTGCACCAGATCGTACGACGACGACCGAACCATCGAAAGGACGTTCGAGTAGTATCGTGCGTAATCCGCCGGCGTCCGGCCCGAATCGCCGCTGTGTTCGCCAGGGACCTCAAGGACCGTACAGTCGATACCGCGCGCTTCGAGCGCCGAAACTTGCTGGTCGAAAAACGGTCGTGATGACGTGACCAGTTGGAGTACGTTCATGGATGATCCGGATTCGGCACAGGGGTCGCTCGACCGGACGTGCGCGCCTGCGCGAGCGTTTCGATCTGTCGGACGACGAGTTCCGTCACGTCGATCCGATCCGCGAGCAGGTGCTCACGACGACGTTCCCACGTCTCGGCGGGTTCTTCGATGACCGAGATCGCCTGCTCGAGCCCGCGTGCGTGTCTTTCGTCGCCGGTATATTCGAACAGCAGGCCGTACTCTTCCTCGAGTTCCGCCGTGTAGCCGAGCGAGAGCGGGTTCACGTAGACCGCTGGCGTGCCGAGCACGGCGGATTCCGCCGCGGTCGTCGCGCCCTCGCTCAGGACGACGTCGGCGGAAGCGAGCAGGTCGTGCATCCGATCCGGCGAAGTCTCGAACTGGTACGACGCGAGCTCGGACGGCGGTTCTCCTTCGGCGGTCAGCAAGACGTGCAGGCCCGCATCCTCGAGTCGATCGACGACTGCCCGGGGATCGTCGAAGCCGCCGTGGCCGACATCGTGGGAGGCGTCCCAGCTACTGAGTCGAACGACGGCGAAGGACGTTTCGGGGTTTAATCCCACTTCCTCGAGAACGGTCGGATCGGGCTCGAACCGATCCGGGTGGAGGTAGGCGAGTTCGTGATAGCCTGGATACGTCACCTGTTTCGCGCCGATCTCGTCGCGATAGCACGCCGGTGTGGAGATCGTGTCCGCGAACGGATAGGCGAGTTTCGTGATGAGGGTCGCGTGTTCGGTGTCGTAGAAGACGAGGCTCTTCGCGCTCGTCACCGACGCGACGTGGGCGGCGGCGACGCCACCGATCGCCGTGATCACGTCCGGATCGATCCGCCGCGCCCGCCGGAGGAGTCGCAGCTCGTAGGTCGCCTGCACCGCCGCCAGTGAGACCAGCGAGTCGGATTCGCCGGCAAGCACCTCGTGGTCGATGTCGTACGCCTCGAGGAGTTGGATGGCGACGTCGCTCTCGCGAGCGAAGACGTGGACCTCGTGCCCGCGCGCCTCGAGTTCCGCGATCGGGTGCCGGAAGAAGTGGACGTGTCCGGGATGCTGAATCGTGATCATCACGCGCATCGGCGATCCACCTCCGCGGGGGGCTGTCGGCTCGAGACGGGGCCTGCCTCCGAGGGTGCTTGGCTTCCCGTCCGGGCGACGACCGTCTCGAATCCGTGCCGCTGGTCGCACATTGCCTCACAACCTCCGGTAGACGAATCCCGCATCGACGGCCGCGCCTTCGTCGACCGTGCCGGTCACGTCGATCAGCGCGGGCTCGTCCGCGAGTTGGCTCGCCACCGCCGGGAGATCGAGGTGCTCGAACTCCGCGTGCGGCGTCGCGAGCAAAATCGCGTCGAACCCCTCAAACGAGAGTCGGTCCTGAACGTCGATTCCGAAGGCTTCGCGGGCCGCGTCGTCGTCAGCGAACGGATCGAATCCTTCGATGTCGATGTCGTACTCCCGAAGCTCGTCGATGACGTTGTTGATTTTCGAACTGCGGATGTCGCCGACGCCCGGTTTGTACGCCAGTCCCAACACCAGCACGCGGCTCTCGCGGAGCGTCTTGTGACACTGGTTGAGGGCCTTGATCGTCAGCTCGGCGACGTGGTCGGGAACCGATTCGTTGACCTGCCGGCCCGTCTGCATGAGCTCCGGCTCGAATCCCTCCTTGGCCGATCGGTACGCAAAGAAGTACGGATCGACCGGGATGCAGTGGCCGCCGACCAGTCCCGGCCGGTAGTCGTGGAAGTTCCACTTCGTGCCCGCAGCCTCGAGGACGGCCTGCCCGTCGACGTCCATCTGATCGAGCGCCATCGAGAGCTCGTTGACGAACGCGATGTTGAGATCTCGCTGGGCGTTCTCGACGACTTTGCAGGCTTCGGCGACCTCGATCGACGGGGCACGATGGACGCCCGCGTCGACGACCGACTCGTACAGCGTCGCCACGTCCTCGAGTACGGTCTCGTTTTGGGCGCTGACGACTTTGACGACGTCCGCGAGCCCGTGTTCCTCGTCGCCCGGTGTTGCGCGCTCCGGGGAGTACCCGACGAAGAAGTCCTCGGTTGCGGTCAGTCCGGACGCGTCCTCGAGCGCCGGCACGAGCACGTCGCGTGTCGTGCCTGGATAGACCGTCGACTCGAGGACGACAGTCGTTCCAGAGGTCATCTTCGACCCGACCGTGGTCGCCGCGCTTTCGACGTAGCCGAGGTCCGGTCGCTCGTCGTCGTCGATCGGTGTCGGCACGGCGATGATGACATAGTCGGCCTCGGTGATCGCAGTCGCGTCGGTCGTATAAGAGATGTCGCCGTCCTGAATCACGTCGTCGGTGAGATCACCGGTCGTATCGATCCCCTCTTGGAGTCGGTCGACCGTCACGTCGTCGACGTCGTATCCGATGACGCGGTAGTCCGACTGCGCGAACCCGACCGCAAGCGGCAGCCCGACATAGCCCAGTCCGACGACGCAGATCGTCGCTTCGCGCGTCGATCGCTCCGTCTCGTTCTCGAGGCTGGTCTCTTCACCGCTCGATTCGGCCTCGTACTGGCCGCTCGCTCGCTCGTCCGATTGCGTCTCCGTATCGCTGATTATCGTGGTCATGGGTGGTGCGTTGTCGCTGGACCGTCACACGACCGAGTGCGACGGTGACTGTTCGGAACTGTCGGGCCCGCGATCGGCGGACCGTGCTACAAACTCGGCAAGTCGGTGTCGGGGGATTACTATACCGCGGATAAACCGGTGCAAGTGTCTCGCGCAGTGAAACCGGGCGGCGACTGGCGCTGCCAGCAGCAGTACCCCGGCAGACGGCTACACGCCGGGATGAGCGCTTAAATCGTTGTTAAACGCTCCTATACGGATTCATAATGAAGGTCACGGGAGCTGGATCTCCAGTGCGGTCGGCGAGGTCACGTCCACCGTGACTCAGTCACACCGGCCGCAGCAGAACCGCGTCAATCATGGTGTCACATTCCTCGCTCGGAGTCAGAGCCCAGCTCGCATCGATTCATAGCACCGTCTCGATCGATATGGGTCTGACTTCATCCCACCAGGGCGTCCACGCGAGTCCCTTGCGGACAGGTAGTCTCTGGATCGGCGGTCGATCCGCCGACCCGTTGCAACTGCTTCGCACGACATCATTCGGGGATGTGGCCCTGATCGCGGTTCTCTTCGTGCTCATCAGTGTACTCATCGGGATTCGCACGGCGGACGTGTTGTCGGAACACGATCTCGAGCTTTCGTCGCTCCCGCTTGTCGCGAAGACGGCAGGCGATACAGCGGACACAGCTCACGCACGCACTGACAGTCCTCGGGCGTATGAAACGTATCTGTCGCCCGAGACACCACCGAGACTCCTGAGTGACGAAGGAAAAGTCGTCCGGCTGCTGGTTGCGAATCACGGCCGGGTTCGCCAACACCGGATCGCAGACGAGACCGGCTGGTCGAAGTCGAAAGTGAGCCGCATCTGCTCACAGATGCACGCCGACGGCACGATCGAAAAACGATCTGTTGGTCGGGAAAACGTCATCGTCTTTGCCGACCGCCCGGCCGACGACGAGCCGCAGTCGGACGACGCCGAAAATCCGCTTCCGTAAGCACCCATCGGCTCCGTTGACATCCACAATTGCACCACCCGGAACGCGGTCGACGTCGCCGAGCCATCGTGCGACGATGGCGACTAGTTCTGTCGGCCGTGTTTCGACTTCCATCAACCAGAGCGCGTTTACACCGTTCGTAAACCGATCGACACCCTATCCAGCAGCATCGTTCTGACGCTGTGGCTGCTTGTCGGGTGGACGCCACTGCGGCGTTTCACCGGCTCGAAGCAGTCACGAACCCGATCCGAATGGGGATCACGCAAACGCCGTGCGCTGCTGGGATAGGGACCGAACCGAGCCGTCAAAAATTGTGAAACTGAACACGGATTACACAGTCGATAGCTCGCGTCGCGTTCGTGGTATCGTCTTATTCGTGGTATAGTAATGGCCGCTGTTGTCCGTGGTGGAAGTGACGCCCGGTCCGACAGCAGAGCGCGGACGGGTTCGACGATACCAATGACACGGAACAGTACTGCACTCACCGCAGCGGTCTCGAGCCGACTCGATACGTCCGTCACAACCGTCGATTGCCCCGCCGCACACGACGCAGCCAATGCGGCGTGGTCGCCGGCCGTACAGCCGGAGGTGATCGGCTGATGTGCGGGATTATCGCGCGAATCGGTCACGGGAACGCAGCAGAGACGCTCCTCTCGGGGCTCGAGAACCTCGAGTACCGGGGCTACGACTCGGCAGGCATCGCCGTCCAGAACGGCTCCGGCGTCAAGGTCCACAAATGTTCGGGCGAGGTCTCCGACCTCAAATCGACGTTGAGTACACAGCCACACGGAAATATGGGAATCGGCCACACCCGCTGGAGTACCCACGGGCCCCCGACTGACGAGAACGCCCATCCGCATACGGACACGGCCGGTGACGTCGCGGTGGTTCACAACGGCGTCATCGACAACTACGATGAACTCCGAGCGGAGCTTCAGGAGAAGGGCCACGAGTTCGACAGCGACACTGACACCGAAGTCATTCCCCACCTCATCGACGAGTATCGGGACGCGACCGGCGACACCGAGCAGGCCGTTCGCCGGGCTGTCGACACGCTCGAAGGGAGCTACGCGATCGCCGCGATCGTCGACGGCGAAGAGGCGGTCTACGCCGCACGGAAAGGATCGCCGCTCGTCCTCGGGCTCGATGAGGAAGAGTGGTTCCTCGCCAGCGACGTCCCGGCGTTCCTCGATCACACCGACGAGGTGATCTACCTCGAGGATGGCGATCTGGTGGTCCTCGAGCCTGACTCCTACCAGATCACCGATCTCGACGGGAATCCGATCGAGCGGCCGGTTGACACCGTCGATTGGGATCCCGAAGATGCGGGCAAAGGCGAGTACGACCATTACATGTTAAAGGAGATCCACAACCAGCCGACCTCCCTCGCCAATACGATCGAAGGCCGGGTCGAGGATGGCGATGTCGCGTTCGAGGCCCTGCCACCGGGCTCGTTCGACGGGATCGAGTCGGTCCAGTTCGTTGCCTGCGGGACATCGTATCACGCGGCGATGTACGGCAGCCAGTTGGTTCGCGAGGCCGGGATTCGGGCCGACGTCCTTCGAGCCAGCGAGTACGAGTCGACGACCGGACCGGTCGACGAAACCACGCTCACCATCGCAGTCACACAAAGCGGCGAGACAGCCGATACCCTCGATGCGCTCCGAACCGCGGCCGATCGCGGCGCGCGAACCCTCGCCGTCACCAACGTCGTCGGTTCGACGGCCGCCCGCGAAGCCGACGACGCGGTCTACATCCGCGCCGGCCCGGAGGTCGGCGTCGCCGCGACGAAGACCTACTCCTCGCAGGCAGTCACGCTCGCGCTCCTCTCCCAGCGCATCGCCGCTGACGTTCCTGACGCGACCCCCGCCGACGACCGAGCGGCGATGCTCGAGACGCTCGCAGATCTGCCAGAGCACGTCGAGACCGCCCTCGAGTCGACCCACGCTGAGACGCTTGCACAGGACACCCTCGACAGCGAGTCGTTCTTCTTCATCGGCAGCGGGCTCGGCCGCTCCGTCGCGCTCGAGGGCGCGCTGAAGTTCAAGGAGATTACCTACGAGCACGCGGAAGGGTTCGCCGCCGGCGAACTCAAACACGGGCCGCTGGCGCTCGTGACCGAAGAGACGCCGCTGTTTGCGGTCTACACGAGCGGTGACGACGAGAAGACGAAGACGAACGCGATCGAAGCCAAGTCCCGCGGTGCGCCGATCGTCGCTGTCGGACCAACCGACCATCCCCTCGTTGACGTCGCCGACGCACACCTGTCGGTTCCCGAGACCCACCCCGTCTGGGCTGGGCTACTCGCGAACGTCCAGTTGCAGTTGCTGTCCTATCACGCTGCGAAACAGCTCGAGCGGCCGATCGACAAACCACGCAATCTCGCGAAAAGCGTGACGGTCGAATGATCGGCTCGTCGCACAGCTAACGTTTTTTTCGCGGTCAGTTCGACGCTACCGGTTCACGGCTCGAAGCCGCGCGTCGTGTCCCCTCACACTGTCAGTAGCTGCAGCGGTGCAGACAAGCGACGAGTGTTGAAACGCCGTTGCAGTGAGTTACACTGCTCGAGCGACAGAGCAGGATCACCATGACCGATTGCCTACTCTCGAACGACGATCGGACAGCCTCCTCTCTCGGTGCCTCCGGACAGCTCGGCCCGTTGCCTGACCCAGCACTCGGCGAGGCAGTTCGTGGTGAGACCGAGTCGACAGCGGGTTCGGTTATCGACTCGTGGCCGTTGGATCGACACTCATCACCGATAGCCCGCTCGAGGCCACCAAAGAGGTCCATCGGTGTCGCTGACGGTGCAGTTCGTCGGGTTATGACACGGTTCGCTGACGCCACCGCATGTACTCTGCCGGTCGTCTCGACCGACGTTGGGGTCGTCCCCAACTGGTGGAAGAACCAGCGTCCAGCGTTCGGTCTTCGCTATCGGTCGGGGCTGATACGGTCTGCTGTAACGAGTTGTCGGCGTATCCGCAGGACGGGTCGCGGATACGCTGGAACTGACTGACAGTAGTCCGTATGAATCAACAGCGGTCCAGTGTCTCGAGACCGATAGCGAGGGTCGCTGTTCGAGACACGGCTCATCCGGCGTACTCGAGCGGTCGATCATCGCCGTCTCGAACGGAGATGCGTACAGCCCGCCGTCTCGGAGAGCGGTATTCGGATGTGGTTGAGACCGTACTGCCGCCGACGAAACGAGAACCACAACCACGTCCTCACACGAACGGCCGCCACTACACCACGGCCGGCGGTGCGCCGTGGTTAGCCGTCTTTCGACTCGAGTGTCAGCGTGATCGATTCGTCCCCGCCATCGATCGTGACAGGTCGCGGCTTCGGCTCCGCGAACGTGTACCCGTCCGCGTTTGCGGTGACCGCGTACTCGCCGTCCTCGAGTTCGAACGTCGCCTCACCATCGTCGTTAACTTCTTTCGTTTCCTTCTTGCTCGAGCCCAAGATGACGGTGTCTTCCGCGACCTCGACGGTTGCGTTCTCGATCGCGGTGCCGTTCTCGTCTTTGACGGTCACTGCAAGCGTGTGCGCCCCATCGCTATCGTCGGTGTCACTGTCGGCTTGGGTCTGTTGCTCGAGCGTTAGCGTGATCGTCTGGTCTGCACCATCGACCTGAACGGAGTTCTCCGTGGTTTTGTAGCCGTCCGCATCCGCAGTAACTGCGTACTCGCCGTCCTCGAGCACGAATTCGGTCTCTCCGTTCTCGTCGACCGATTTCGAGACGTTCGAGGCTGATCCGGGATCGACGGTAACGGTGGCGTTGTCGATCACATCGCCGTTCTGTGATTCGACGACTGCCGTCAGTACGTGCGATTCGTCGGTCGTCGTCTCGTTGCTGCCGTCGGAGTTCGTGCTGTCGGTTCCGTCCGCTTGGGTGTCGGTACTATCGGAACTGTCCGCCTGAGTGTCCGTGCTGTCGGTACCGTCCGTTTGTGTGTCCGTACTGTCGGTACCGTCCGTCTCTTCCGTTTCGTTGGCTGTCCCGCCGGTCCCATCGGTCGCATCGCCATCGCCTACCGAGTTGCTGTCGGCCGTGTCGCCACCGTCGTCGGCCGGCTGTTGGGCATCGTCGAGCCTGTCGCTGACCGAGCCGACGGCGCTGCTGACGGACGCACCGCTCGCGGCGAGTACCAGGCCAGCCAGCAGGAACACGATGCCACAGACGGTAAGCAGGATCTGGACGCTACGCTGAATCGATCGGGTCTCCGTTCGGCTGTGTTGGGCATTGCGGCGCATTATCGATAATTTTGGGCTTGAGAGATAGTGTCAGTACGTTACACACCCATCGGCTCGCCGACCGACAGGACCGTCGGTGGGACCCGGTCAGTGGACAACCAGTCGGTCGTCTCCACACTCCCGGTCTCGGTCACTGTCGAAACCGGGACGCCATCCGGACGATACCGATCTGAGCGGCCGCTCGAGGAGCGCTGTTGGCTATGCCGTGTGTCAGACACAGGTCTGCGAGATTTCATTAGGCGACGATTCTACTGTTTGGTGGTTCACTATAGGGTCCATAAATCCGTTTCACACGGCCTGTTGTGCCGAGTTTCCGGTGCACTTGCAGAACGGCCGCGGGCGTCCCAAATTGAGTTACAGACGGCTGTATCACTTCGGGCCACGAGGTTGTCATCGCCGTCGGTGTCGGTCGACGGGTGTGCGGTTCGGAGCGTCCCGTGAGCGAGACCGGCGGACGATGCGGTTGATTGTCGACCGTTTCAGTTGCTACGCCGCGGTAACTCTCTCGAGGAAGTTAGCCGTCACCCGATTGAACGCATGCGGCCGGTCCAGATTGACCAGATGGCCCGAGTCGGACAGTTCTACTCGCGTGCCGTCGGCAACTTCCGCGGCGATCTGGGAACCCTGTCGCTTGACGAGCGAAGCCTCCTGGTCGCCGTGGACGACGAGCGTCGGCGTCTCGACGCCGGTCAACTCGGGCGGATCGTACTGATAGAGCGCATCGAAGATCTTCCGATACTCCGCCGCCGAGATGTCGCCGACGCCGTCGATCGCTTCGGCTCTGACGTCGGAGTCGACAGACAGCCACCGCTTGCCAGTCGTCGCTTGAATCGACTGCAGCATCGACTGGAAGGTCCCCGTCGAGCCCGACAGCGACAGCGACGTCGTCAGCGCCGGCAGCGGCGACCACAACGATTTCATCGCCGTCGGGAGTTCGACCGGCGGCATCGATCGCACCGCCCCGCCCAAGATCGCGGCCGAGGCACTGTTTGGATGGCGGTCCAGAAACTCCTGGACGACCATCGACCCGAGCGAGAGCCCACAGAGGATCGGCTGGTCGCCCTCGAGACGGGAT
>Ga0207757_101253_pt1 | contig 11514 bp, 11 predicted proteins | sample A23P3SouthBayCA_2_FD_187752 | JGI IMG/M metagenome (GOLD analysis project Ga0207757, IMG submission 187752) | Aerobic enrichment media microbial communities from Eden Landing Ponds, California, USA - A23 P3 (2) (SPAdes) | ecosystem: Environmental > Aquatic > Marine > Unclassified | place...
TTCGAGTCCACCTTCATTCCAGGCTTCTGCCCAGCGATCACCGGTGGCCGCCGACCTGCCTTCCCGGTCGGCGGCCTCCGGAATCGAATCACCCCGATAGAGGTTTTTCAGGAACCCAAGACGTCGAAGTCGGTGATCGTCTTCAGCCTCACGCAGCAATTCGTCGATCTCCTCCTCAGACAGGTGACGCTTGATCTCCTTGCGACGTGAGCGCTCCATGAACGACGGTCGGCCTTAACTCACAAAAGTTTTCGTACTCATTAGGGGCGGATCCCCGATTCGTATGGCCCGAAAGAACGCATGGAGCGGAAGTTGCGAACGAAACGGGGCAGACGGATCTATCGCAAGCGGAGTCAGACCGTGGAAGCAGTGTTCGGACAACACGTCACACGGGGTTGTGATCGGTTCCTGTTGCGAGGAACGAAGGGAGCGAATGCAGAGTGGTCGTTGTTTGCGGCGACACACAACCTTCTGAAGCTGTGGCGGTCCGGCCGGGGCCGGACAGCCACGCAGCCGCCGACGCGATAGCACGATAGTCACTCCCAATCTTTTGATTTTGTCGATGGTAAACAGGAGGGTAAACAGGAGTGGAGTTTCCCGCGTATATGATAGAGCCGGTCAACTGGATTCTTAGACAGGCTCTTGAGCGGCTTGTTACCCGCTGTTCGAATCGATACACATGACAAATCTTTTCAGATCGTTTCGAGACTGTACTGTCATGGACCGACTGACAAAAATGCTTTATATATTGGCTTTTACCGGGCTTATAGTCGGGATCTTCTGTATTCGTTCACAATCGCCTATGATCGTTCTCACAATTTCTGTTACATTCGGAATAATATTTGTTCGCCCTTGGGCAGGGTTGCCAACAACAGCCTTACAACTGGTTTTTTTATATCCTGGGTCTAATATCGGCTATCTATATGGTCGGGATTCTGTCGGCTTAAGTGCGATAGCCAGAGATATCTCCCAAAACGGATGGGAATTACCGCAGCAAGTTGAGTTTGTGTGGGGAGATCCAACAACCCCCATCATACACTTTTTAATAGCTGTTGGGTCCAAGGTGACCAGCCTCAGAATTACCCCCACTGTGGATGGAGAGCCGTTATTTACGACGTTTGTTCCAATAATAGCTGTTTGCTTAACTCTCCTGCTTGTAGGGCTTCTCATTCGACACCACACATCTAGCACAGATATCCCAATAGCAATTCTACCAGCTCTGCTGTGGATACCATTATTTCAGTTTTATACAGGTGCCCGGCGCGGAGCGTTAAGCATCGTATTTGTAACATTGCTTTTATTCATGATCATCCGTTTTAGGACTGATCAGCGGATATTTCTTGCTGCCCTCCCACTACTGCTTGTCCTCCCTGCAACTCATCACCTAGGGGTGATATTTGCCCTTCTCTTACTCGCTTGCCTTGGCGCTACTATCGTGCGTATACGGCCGATTGCACTCGTAGTGGGGGTGTTAGCTTCACTGTGGTTCAGCTGGATCACAACCCGTGCCGTTTTCGCGGTGGTATTTGGAATGTCATTGCTCAGTCCGGGATCATCTGGACCTAATGTTGTGGCAAATACAGAATCTACTTTTATTGACATGCTAAGGCCTCTACTGTTGCAATCAATCCTTGTCTTTTTCGCAGCTATATTTACCCTAATATTGATTTGGGATTGGAGAACTGATTCCCTCGATCCAGTTGATCTAGGATTATACTTTTATTCTAGCTTCGCAGGAGTTGTTACAATGTCCATGTATGTTAGTGGCGGTTTAAGCTGGACACGGGCAGCAACATATTTTGTGGCTGTGGCTGGTTGGCTACCGATAGCTCGGGCACATCAGCTTCTACCCCCCCGAAACCGACTCACTCAAACAGCTTTAGCAGGACTAATCTGCCTATTAGTTTTAACTGCAGGGGTCCAAGTTGAACCGCACATAGTGTCATCTCAAGAGCCAGAATACGATAGAGGTGTAGTTGACCAGCGGTTCCGCGCAGAAACGTTCGCTGCTGGAAGTTGGGCGGGAAACTACGCCACTGGAACGCTTGTGGGAGATGCAAATACAATGGAGGTGGCTGTTTCAACTTCCCAAAAAGAAGGAATCATGGCTGCCGACAAATTATTAAATGCGAGTTTCAGTAGCGATCATATTGTTTTAGTGGCCGGTCGAAACGAACAGCTTGTTATGTCATTAGTAGATGGAAATTGGCATTTGATAACGCCAAACGAAAGTATAGAAGCAACGTATCAACAAAACTCCTCAAAAGTGTACACAAATGGATGGGTTGACGCCTATCGCAAGTCAGATTGATGAATCGTCTAGGTGTCCACAGGCAATATTCTATCCGGGTCTTTATACTGATGGCTAAAATTTCGGTCGCGTCGCAGAACCGTTTAGACTTTGCTCACTAGCTGTCCAGGCCTCAATTTACCGGGCAACTGTTTGCTATCAGCAAACTGTGCACCGGGTGTACGGGAATCAGAAATAAGATATCGGCGGCTAGTCACCACCGCTCGCGATTCTAAACGACTTTGAGACGCGACCAAGCTATTAAAGGCATGGAAGAGTCTGTCCAAAATGTCTATTTTGCCGGTAGATTGGATTAATAAAGCCTATGGATCCTTCTAAGCCTGTGAAATCGGCTCGAGAATTATTTCTTGGACAGGCTCTATAGGTATCCCAACTCCCGTAAAGCTTCTTTTGCTTTTGCCTCTGCTTCCCCCTCCTCAGTAGCGCTTTCCCCTTGATCTGTAATCGTTCTTCGCTTATTATACGAACATTCCAACCATGGAACGTTCAACAATTCATCAACAAACAGGGAAGGATGGCCATACCCTTTAATGGGGAGCGGGAACTCTCGATCGCCTAGCAACTGACCGTGATCCGCGGTTACGACCGTTTTTCCATCCAATGCATCTACCAAATCTTCAGTATGCCTCATAGCGACAGCGATATTTTCTGCATATGCCCGCCAAATGAGTTCATCGTCCACCGGGATCTCGTTGGCGACCATTCCTTTCCAGTTCTCAATTTCGTATGACGTGAGAATCTCCTCAAGTTCGTCAGCTGATTCCCCGAAATATGGTTGATGAGGTGGAATCATATGGGCAATGATCCGCTTGTTAGGATGCTTCTCTAGTGCTTTCTTCGTCCGATCAACGAGGAGACCGGGGTCGAAACGATCCTCGTGTTTCCATACATGGTCGACTGCTGCAAAGTTAGCTTCAATCGGTTGGTACACTCCGTCATTCGTCTTGTGAAGATGAGGGCTGGACGTGACGTAGACGGTGTCGGTGAGATCACGCTGATGTACGTTTTCCCGTAAAAACTCGTTCGTAAACGGCGCCTTTGAACGAACCTGCTTCAATTCCCCGTCCAAGGTCTCTCGGTTCGCCCATGCTGTTACAAAGGCATCGTATCGGCATGCGTCCAGAATAATGAGGTTATCCCAGTCTTCCTCCATCACATCAATTCCTTCTGGCAACTGGCCAAGTCGCTTCTTCAACGAATAATACGAAATATTCATCATCTGACAGAGGAGGCGTGGGTGCCCTATATTTTGGAAGATTTCCTTGACAACCATTGAAAGATCCCTTGTTACACTCTCTTGTTCTACTTTTCTGATTAAAGTTGTTATTTGAATGTAGATAGAGGCAGGCCTAACGGGAACAAAAATTGCGGATACAATTCTAGTAATTGAAAAACCTTGGTAAAGAGCCTGTCCAAAAATTACTATTTTGCCGGTAAATTGGATTAATAAAGCATATGGATCCTTCTAAGCCTGTGAAATCGGCTCGAGAATTATTTCTTGGACAGGCTCTAAAGCTAGAACAATTTCGGGCACCAACAGTAGTGAAGCTTTTTATATACGCTGCAGCAAATCTACCATAATCCAGATCTCTATCGATGACAGAGTACGATACGTCAATTGTCATACCCACGTATAATGACGAGGACACGCTCGAAGCCTGCTTAGACTCATTAGAATCCCAAGATTACGTTGGTACCTACAATACGATCATCGTCGACGGCCACTCCAACGACCGAACAGTCAAGATCGCCGAGACGTACGGGTGCGACGTGATCTTCGAAGACAAGGGAACAATCAGCTACGCACGCGAACTCGGCGTGAAAGCGTCTAACAGCGAATTCATCGCGTTCACCGACGCCGACTGCGTTGTCCCTGAGGGCTGGCTCTCGACGCTCATCAGTCACTTCGACGACCATGGGGAGGTGGCAGCTGTTGGTGGGCCAAACATTACTCCCCCCGATGATACCTCGTTCGCAAAATCGGTCGGCGACGTCCTCTCCCTGCTAAGCGGTGCTGGCGCTAGATACGGATTCGAGGGCGAAGAGACCCAGCAGATCTACCATAATCCGACTTGTAATGTCGTCTATCGACGAGAAGTCATCGAAAAAGTTGGCGGGTTCAACCACAAGCTCATCACGGTTGACGACGAGGAGATGGACTATCGGATTCGAGAGCAGGGGTACAAAATACTGTACACCCCCGAGGCAGAGGTTCTTCATTATCGGCGACCCAGCTGGAAGTCATTCACGAAGATGGGGTACCGTTATGGAATTGGTCGAGCACAAGCGACGAAACTCCACCCGGAAATGGGTGAGTGGTTCCATTTCGCTCCGTCTTCTATAATCCTTCTCTTGGCCTCTTTGCTCGCCGGCAGTCTTAAGTCTCGATCTTGGCTCAAGGTACTAGCCGGAACACTATCTTTAGGCAGCCTGGGAATCATTTCTATGAGTTTTTATTTATCGGCGAAGCGAAAACGCTGGACTCAGTTGCCAGTCTACACAATATTAATTTCTATATGGTTTTGGTCGTGGGGGATTGGATTTATCAAGGGCCTACTTCGGCACTAATTAGTGAGTGTTCTTGGTTCTCAAACGATCTGCTCTATGAGAGTGTCGTATCCTTCAAAGAGATTACTCCAATCGTACTGTTTCCCGAGTTCTTGAGCATTCGCTCCGAGATGAGTTCGAAGTTCTTCTGAGGCAGCAAACTGCTCAATTGCCTCAACAATCTCCGCAGTAGATTCTCTAACAAGAGCTGTTTCTCCATCCACAATTTCAAGACCCTGACTGCCGACCGGGGTAGTAACAATCGGTAGCCCCGCAGCCATGTAGTCCAACATCTTTAGCTTCGTCCCGGATCCCATTGTAAGTGGACAAAGTGCAATATCAGCATATGCGAGCCATGATCCAAGGTCGTCTACAAATCCTGGTGTAAGCACGTTTGGCTGGTCCACCGACGGCGGATTCCGTCCGACCAGCAAAAATTGGACATCGGGACAGGCAGGCGCGAGCTCCTGCGCGATTCGTTCGGCCGCATCACGATTCGGATCGTAATCGTACGCTCCAACGAAGATACACGATTGCTTCGAGGCATCTAAGCCAGGTATATCGAGTGAATCCCGGACATCGTCCGACGCCTCTAACGCCGAGAAGTCGGTCCCGTTCGGGATGATTCGATACTCCGTGTCGCTCAAATCGAAGGGCTCGCAGTCCTCGTCAGACATGAAGACGACGGCGTCGGCCCGATCAATCATCCGCTGCTCGAATGCACGGTGATTGTCGACAATTTGGTCGCAGAGAAACCCCGGAATCGGTTTCCCCTCGAGGAACTGGTCGACAACGCGAAACTCCGCGTTGTGTTTGTTGATCAGGAAGGCCGCATCCGACTTCCGAGCGATGGTGGCACCTGCAGGCGAGAGTTGTGGGCACTCGCTGATCACTAGATCCGGATCAATACCGGCCCTCGCGACCGCGCTGCGGCTCTTGCGGACGAGGACCTCGTTGAGGGCCCCAATTCCAGCAGTGGTTACGATGGTCCACAGATAGATCCGGCAGATCTTCGAGGTGAGTAACGTCGTTCCGATATCAACAGGTGTGACCGTTTCTTCCGGGGGTGAATCACCTTCCCACGGTGCTGCCACCCACGTATCGCCGAATTCCGAGAACTTCTTCCCGGTCTCCCACACCCTTCGGTCCGCACCACTCCCCGGTGGATATGGTTTCTTCCGGTGTAGCTGCAACGTCGTGACCATCTCTCAGATGTACCCGAGGTTCTCGAGGCGGTCCTCCACGTTTTCTTCGAGGTCTTCCTCTAGCAGCTCTGTTTCGATGTCGAGCTCGGAGAGCCGTTTCTCCGCGACGGATTGGACGTAGTCGCCCCCTTCGTTCAGCGACCGCTCGTCGAATCTGTCGTCCGTGATCTCGAACAGTCGTTTCGCATCCCGCATCTCGTCGAGTTCGAACAGCCATTCCTCAGATCGAACGCCAATTACGGTCTCCCCCTCGGCGTGATGTTCGCCGACGATGTGATCTCGCTGTTCGTGACCCGGGCAAATTCCCTCGTAAGCATTAGGCAGGTCGGCCCCCACGGCGTCGAGAATGATCCCCATCGTGTCCATCAGGCTCAGCAACTCGTCCGTGGACGATTCGAGGTGTTCGGGCCCGTTGGTAACGATGTATGGGACCTGTAGGAGTTCGTCGTACATCCGTTCGGGCTTTCCATGAAGGCCGTAATCACCGAAGAGTTCACCGTGGTCAGACGTGTAGATGATAAGTGTATCTTCGAACTCACCTTTCTCTTTCAATTTCGTGAGAATCCGTTCGACCTGATTGTCCGTGTATTTGATCGCAGCACAGTAGAGGCTCTCGAGGGCCTCCATTTCCTCGGAACCGAGGGTATCCGGTGAGCGAATTAGAGCCGAATACCACTCCGAAACCTCCTGTTGGGTTACTTCCGTGACGTCGAATTCCTCTCGGTATTTCTCGGGCGGGAAACAGGGATGATGGACATCCATGTAGTGTGCCCAGGCGAAAAAGTTTGACTCGACATCGTCGATCCAGTCGATGCAATCGTCTGTAATTACGTCTGCACCGACATACGGACGTGGTTTGCCACGGAAAAACTGATAGATGTCCTTGATCCGCTTCGTGAGGTTGATTTTCTCGTCGATCCGCCGGAGTTTTGGGTGATTTACTTCGATACCACGCGGGAAGATCTTCGTCGCGATACCCATCAGCGGATTCTGGTAGTCCTCGAAGGTATCAAAGCCGACATCGTAGTTGAAATGATGGGAGAGAAACGGATTCGACTGGAAACCACCGGTTTGGAACCCGGCTTTCTGCATCTCGGTCGCCAAGCGAGGACGTGATTCCTCGAGTGGTCCGAGCCCTCCACAGGAGAGCGGTAAGGTCCCCGTCAGTATCCCTGGGAACGACACCGCCGTCGCCGGTCCCGTGGCAAACGCAGATTCGAAGGAGACACCTTTCTGAAAGAGTTCTTCCGCGGCAGGTGTATGCGACCAGTCGCCATGTAACGGTAGATAGTCCTTTCTCAGAGAATCAATTGTGATGAGTAAGACATTCTTGGTCATTCTACGGAGGGAGACTACCCCTTAGTCAGTTATAGAATCTTCCCTTTCGAAATCATTAACGTATGTCAACACCTTTTCGCGGAGTTCTCGGGATATCTCTCGCCAGTCGTACTTTTCCCGCACAAATTCACGAGCAGCGTTTCCAATATCCCCTTGGAGGTCGGGATCCCGATGGAGTCGCCGTATCGCCTCCGGGAATCCCTCCACCTCAGAGATGACGATGTCGTGATTGTCCGTTACGTCAAGCCCACGAGCCCCGAATTCCGTCGAGATGACCGGAAGACCCCAATTGAAGTAGTCGAATAACTTGATGTTCGTTCCGCCGCCCGATACCATCGGGTGAATGGCGAAGTCTGCCGCCTCGAAATACGGTTTGATGTCCTCGACGAATCCCAGCTGTTCGACGTTGCTAGATTGTCTATCGACGTCGTCGCAGGCAGTGCCGACGGCGACGAAATGAATCCCCTCCAAGTCGACGTCCGAAGCTATGTCATGAATCAGACGAAGGGCCTCAATATTTGGCGTGTGTTTACTACCGACGAACAGCCCGAGGGATTCGTCGTCACCGACGTCGAGTTCATCCCGAATCTGCTGGATCTGATCTGTATCGACCGTAGGATCCTCATCGACGTACGTTCCATTCGGAGCGACGTAGATATCGACATCTTCGAACTCACGGCGATAGATATCCACATCACGTTCCGACGTACAGACCACCAGATCGGCACTCGACACCGCATCCCGTTCAACAGCTTCGACTTTTTCGTAGAAATATCGATGGACGTACGTACCGGAGGCAAACGTCGAGAATCGCTCTGGTTCGTAGTTATGACTCGAATAAACGAGTAGACCATCGTCGAGGAGAGAATCCACGGCAGAAACTTGCCAGGGACCTTCCACGAAGACGACATCTGCCCTTTCGAGTTCGGTTAGCAGTGTCTCCGTTGGCACACGTTTCAGCGTCGGTCCAAGGTATACGTAGGGAAAATCGAAGAGAACTGTAACGCTCGCGAGGTCGTGGAATGGATGGTTGACTCGGACCTCGCGATACCCCGACTCGATATCAATCCAGGTTTCCAACTCGCGCGAAAGATAATTGATGGGATCTCCACCTTGACAGTACCGTATGACGTCGTCACCTGCGGACACGAAGGCATCCATCAGCCCGTGTTTTCGATGGTCGCCACCGGTGTCTGGCGGATGGACCCGATTTGGAACGATCTGGAGAATATCCATGTTAGGAGAGGTAGCCGAGTTCTTTGAGGTGAGCTTTAACGTCTTCGTCGTCTATTTCGGCATCTTCGTGTGCCGACGAGCCAGCGAAAATATCTTTTCGCGCCCCGTTTTGATACTCGAGCCAGGGGACTTTGACTAATTCTTCAGTGTAGATCCCACGGGGGTGACCCCAGTCACGAACCGGGATCGGAGATGCCCTCTCACCGAGCATGTTCCCGTGGTCGGACGTAACGACGGTTTTCCCAGGCAGTTCCGTGAGAAGTGTCTCAACGTGCGGTAGCGCCAGTCGCAAATTCTTCCGATACGCCTCCCGGACGTCGTCTTCGTCCACGTTAACCTTACCCCGTAGCAGTCGCATCCAAAACCCGGGCGTCTCAGGATCGAAGGCGTCGGCGATCTCGATTTCCGAGTTGACGAATGGGTAGTGTGGCTGTATAAAGTGGACAATGAGACGTTTGTTCGGGTACTGTTCGGCCGCTTCCAGGCCCCGTTCTGCCATCGTTTCAGGCAGAACTGTGTGGTTCTCTTCGTTCCAGAATCTCGAATCAGACCAAACATTTTCGACCTCGTAGAACGACGCGCTCAGATCCTCGGAGTTGTGATAGAATTGGCCGTTTCCAGTGATATAGACGGTGTCCAGCATCGATTCGTCGGTAATGTTACCCTCGAGAAACTCCACCGTCATCGAACCCCGAGAATTTACAGCTGAAAGTTCCCCGGGCAGCGTGCTCTCTTCTTCGAACGTATCGTATCGACAACCATCTAGAATGACGAGATTGTCCCAGTCTCTCTCGATAAAGTTCTCACCAGCCGTGTTGTAGTCACTACTGTTTAATCTCGTATAGTACAGTCTGTTTATTGCCCTCCCGAATAGTCCGGGGTTAGCAAGGCCGATTTTGGCTTTCTCCATCATATTGATCAGACTCCGTTTTCCGTTCATGGATATCGTCCCTTCCCTGTCTTATTTAATATTCCATCCACCGTCCCACGTGCGAAAGCGGACAAAGATGCAAGTTTAGCCCGTTTAACCATCATCCCACACCTACTAATCCCCCACTTGAAATACTGCCACAAAAAGCGAGGAAAGGACATATCGTCCGAATACTCGTGGAATAAAAGCCATCGGTTTCGGGCCGTATAATATGACAAGGTCTGGTTCAGGTCACCACCCCCACTGCTGCTACTTTTATGATATACCGTACATTCAGGGATAGTCAGCAGGCGATAGTCCTCGCCAAGTTGATACGAGAACGCTACGTCTTCCCGGTAAATGAAATATTTGTCGGGTAAATACCCGTATTCATCAAATACTTTTGTCGAGAAGAGGGCGCTACAGAGAGGAATATAGTCGTTTTCAATGGGTTCGCTAAATTCTTCGGAGATAGATTGATGATGGATAGAGTGGCCAGAGCGTCTATCGACCTCCCCCATAGTAAACCAAGCAGAGTCTGTATCTGGATAGTCCAGAATTTGTGGCGTCACTCCTCCAACACTAGGTGCGTCGAAGTAACGGAGGAGTTCGTCCAAAATACGGTCGTCTTCCACGATGACGTCGTTGTTTAAGATCCATACATAATCTGCATCCCGTTCTAGGGCCCGAGAGATTCCAGCGTTCATACCACCGGAGAATCCTCGATTCTGGTCTAAAGAGACGAACTCAATGTCAGGGAAGTCGTCTTGTAAATTTTCCAGTGAGTCGTCCTCAGAGCCGTTGTCTACGACGACGATATCATGGTTTCCGTAGGAGATGCCTTTGAGAGATTCGATGCAGTCTCTCGAATCTGAATAATTATTCCAATTAAGAACAATCGATACGACATGAGCAGCATTCATCAGTTGACTATAGGTTCGTTGGCCCAAACACTAAACCTTCGGTCCTGTACTCTACTTAGGGTTGTATCACGGCAGAATTCGTCCCCGAAATATTCCAGATAACACTCACCCAGTATCCACAGGGAACGAAATCGCAGTTCTTGGCTTAGCTAAAGACGGATGTTGAGCAGATTAAATCCCATCTCGATCAGTTTTCTGGGGTTCGTCGTGGTTCGACGCCGAGATACACGGTTGCGAACATAAGTGCTGACAGGGCACTGTCTAGTTCAGAACCTCCTGAGCTGGCGTTCGGCCATCAAGTGCTTGATTCGGCCGATCGGCACTGTCTAGATGTGGGTTTGAGGAACGAGCAGGTGGTGGCAAGAAGTGTCCATGCAACTCGCCAACCTGCTCAGAAAGAGCTTAGACGTGGATTGTGATGAGGTTTGGGAGAACGAGCGCACCCTGACACCCGTCAGGGTGTTCGGGGTGCGCCTGCATTCGATGGGGTTGTCGGTGCGGGAAGTCGTCGCCATGTTGGACTTACTTGGCGTCGATCGATCTCACGGAGCGGTCTGGAACTGGACACACGATCTCGCGGAGAGCCAGGCGGACCCGCCGACGGCAGCGCCGTCGCGGGTCGCCGTTGATGAGAAACAGATCGAGGTCGATGACGAAAAGAAATGGCTGTACGCGGCGATCGATACAGAGTCGAAGCTCTTGCTCGAAATCGACGTATACAGCCGCCGCGGGACCGCTCCCGCGGCGGCATTTTTGCATCGGCTAACCGAGAAACACGACGTGTCAGACACTGAGTTTCTGGTTGATGGCGGTGGCTATCTGACTGCCCCATTGGTCTTTAGTTAGGCCTCAGTTCTCGGTTGTGTAGCGGTAGCGAGCCTCTCTTGGAGTATTGGTCGTTGTTGGTGTATCTTCTGAGCGTCGTCAATCAACCGTTCCAGCAATGGTGGCGGAGAGTAGCCGAGGTGTTCACCGAGTTCGTGAAGGATGAGCTGGGCGTGCGACCGGAAGGTCGCCGCCCAGCGTTCTGGTGGAAACACGAGC
>Ga0207757_101254_pt1 | contig 11510 bp, 10 predicted proteins | sample A23P3SouthBayCA_2_FD_187752 | JGI IMG/M metagenome (GOLD analysis project Ga0207757, IMG submission 187752) | Aerobic enrichment media microbial communities from Eden Landing Ponds, California, USA - A23 P3 (2) (SPAdes) | ecosystem: Environmental > Aquatic > Marine > Unclassified | place...
CGACGACGCCGGCGGGTGCGAGCCGTTCTGACGGGAGGATGATGCCGGCGAATGCTGCCGTCAGGATCGGTGCTGTGCTGACAACGGTCGCTGCCACAGCCCCCGAGACGTACAGTTCGCCGAGGTACAACAGCCCGTGATAGAGCGCGATGACGAAGACGCCGGCGACCGTGACGGCTAGCCACTCCGCCTTCCCTCGTGGTCGCGTGCGATCGGTTACGACGACCGCGTATCCGAGGACGATCACGCCCGCAAGCGCGTAGCGAAGCCCGGCGAACAGCAGCGGCGGCACGTACTCGAGGCCGATTTCGATCGCAACGAACGAACTGCCCCAGCAGAGTGCGAGTGTCGAAAAGAGCACCGCGTCGCGGTACCCATCTGGCACTGAATCGATCGTAGTCATACGCGATTCGGAAACGACTGTTCTATTTAGATGCTTCTACAACCAACCGCGATTTCCCGAATCAAGAACCACACATATGGATATATTCCGATTACTGCCCTATAGCTGGCGTCCTTATTGTAGATATCTCCAATTACATCGGTCGGAAGACACATGTCGCCCGCCATCCGACGCCGTCGTATGGACGACCGCGATGTGCGCTTGCTCAAGGCGATCGCCGAACTCGAGACCGGCAGCCCCGAACAGCTCCACGAAGCGACCGGCATTCCGGTCTCGACGATCCACTACCGACTCAACAACCTTCGTGAGGAGGGAATCATCGCAAACGACCGCTACGACATCGACCTCGAGGAACTCGGCCTCGGCGTCACCGTGCTGGTCGAGATCCATGCCGATTACCAGGGCTCCTACGAGGAGTTCGCGGATCGGCTCCTGACCGTCGAGGGCGTCACGAACGTCTACTTCACGATGGGTGAGACGGATTTCATCGTCATCGCACGACTGAGCGGCAGTGAGATGGTCGAGCGCCTGATCGCCGAGTTCGAGGAACTCGAGGGTGTCGACCGAACCGTCTCGACGTTCGTCATCTCGGCGGTCGAAGAACGGGATGCTTTGCAGAGTTACAGCCTCGAGACGCTGCTCGAGGAATTAGTCGACGGGTAAGAACGGGATCGAATCGGCTCGAGTTCGAGGCCGAACTGACGTATGCGCTCAGGCTCGCTTCTGAATCTCTTCGCGCAGCAGTTGACTCACCAGGTCGCCGTCCGCCTTCCCACGGAGCGCGCCCATACATTCGCCCATAAGCCCGGAGAACGCCTGCATGCCCTCGTCTTCGACCTGCGCTTCGTTGCGCTCGACGACTTCGACGACGGCCTCGCGGACCTCGTCCTCGTCGGCACCGCCGAGCCCGGCCTCTTCGGCTGCCGCCTCGGCCGTCTGATCTGGCTCCTCGGCCAGCACCGTCAGCAGGTCCGGCACGCCCTCGTTTGGCAAGTCGCCGTCGTCGACCATCTCGAGGACGTCCTCGATGTGCTCGCGGGTAAGCGCCTCGACGGGAACGTCGTCGCGACGGAGTTCGGTCAGCGTCGACTCGAGTGTCGTCGCGGCCAGCGTTGGATCGACACTATCAGCAACTACGTCTTCGAATAGCGGCATGTACTTGCCGTAGGCGACCTGCTCGGCCAGCCCCTCGCCGAGATCGTACTCGTCCTGATAGCGCTCGACCTTCGCGGTGAGGAGTTCGGGCTCTGGCACCTCGCTCGGGTCCGGTTCGACCGGCGGGACGTCCGTCTCGGGGTACATCCGCGCTGCGCCAGGCAGCGGGCGCAGGTAGCGGGTGGTGCCGTCGTCGTTCGCACCGCGGGTTTCTTCGGGCACGCCCTCGAGCGCAGTCGCGGCCCGGTCGGCGACGGCTTCGATGGCGTTTGCGGCAATCTCCGTTTCGTCGGCGACGATTGCGACGGCGTCCTCGGGATCGACACCGACCGCATCGCGCAGGGCCGCGACCTCCTCGTCGGTGACGCCGTAGGCGGGGAGTTCGTCGGTGTGGAAGATCCCACCCGCGCCGTGGCGTTTGGCGTGATCCGAGAACTCAGTGCCGAGGCGGCGGTCGGGTGCGATCTCACGCCCGACGAGGCCGTCGAAGCCGTAGAGCGGCACTGCCATCACGGAGCCACCCGAATTCAGCGCGCCCTGAATGACGCCGCTGTCGGTGTCCTCGAAGACCGCAGTCACGTCCTGCGTGTCGCCGACCGACGCGTCGCGTTCCTCGAGTTCGTCGCGGATCGCGACGAGTTCGACCTGTCGGCCCACCTCGTTGTGGACGATATCGTCGATGTCGTCGAGACTCTGGACCCCCTTGATCTCGACGCGGGCACCCTCCTCGATGGAGACGTTGACGTCCTGGCGGATCGTCCCCAGGCCGCGTTTGACCTTCCCCGTCGAGCGCAACAGCATCCCGATCCGTTCGGCAGCCTCGAGCGCCTGCTCGGGTGTCGAAATATCCGGACGGGTGCCGATCTCGACCAGTGGGATCCCCAGTCGGTCGAGGCTGTAGCGCACCCCGTCGTCGGTTTCTGCGACGCGCTGGGCGCTCTCTTCTTCGAGCATGAGATCCTCGATGCCGACGGCCCCATCGCTGGTCTCGATTTCGCCGTCGGTGGCGACCAGCGACGAGCGCTGGAAGCCACTCGTGTTCGACCCGTCGACGACAATCTTGCGCATGACGTGGGCCTGATCGACCGGGTTCATGTCCATCAGCTGGGCGATCTCGAGCACCGTCTCGAGGGCTTCGTCGTCGAGTTCGTGGGGTGGTTCGTCGTCTTCCTCGACGAGACAGGTCGAGTCGTAGGCAAGATATTCGAACTCGCGTTCGACCATGCTCTCCTCGACGGCGGCGTCGTCGAGTTCGCCCAGTTCGCTCCGGGTGGGGTGGAGATAGCGCGTGAACGAACGGGTCGCCGCATCGGGCTCGCGGAGGTCGGTCGGACACTGGCAGAACAGCTTCGTCGCCGTATCGAGTTGCTGGTGGATCTCCAGCCCGGCGACGAGTCCGAGGGCCTCGTAATCGTACTCGGTCATTGGCGGCCACTCGGAGGCGGAGGGGTAAAAAACCGTCCAGTCCGCTCGCGGGGCGGCAGTGTCACACTGCGCTCACAAGTACAACTCCGAGTCGGTAACTACAGGTGCAAACTGACTGCTTAGAACATCACTGAATTCTATTGTAACTCTAATTCCGGAATGGCGGGATGAGATTAAATGCTGCTGCGGCCAACAGACATGAAATAACAATGAATGCTCCGCTGATAGCTATTGAAGAATCGATAAAGAATCCTCTCACACCAATGAAGAGGGCTAAAAGAGAGAATCCAAGAAGGGCAACGGTTCCGACAGCGTCGAGTATCCCGTTTCTAACAGCGCTTCGTGACAGTCCCACATGTTCACCTCGATCTGTCTCAGTCGTTCCGCCGTCCATCTCAATATCGGGAGCCATCTATTCAAAATTAGACGAGATGATATATAAGTCTAATACAGCGTCAACTTCGGCCAGTACATCATCTGTACTTACCGCGTGCCACGAGTTTTGCTGAACAAGGAGTCCGTGCTACTACCGGCTGCGAAGTCAGTATCGATCCATCAACGATCGCTGTGGGACGTGCTATGAATTCGTTACAGCAGGCCGTCTCAGTCGTTGGCGTCGATCGAGTCAACCGACTGCCGCGATGACGAGCCACCTACTGTCGCGTCGGCGACCGCCTCGAGGAGTCCCTCGAGCGTCGCGTCCACTGCGCGCTCACAACAGGCGTTGTACCGTGCTCGAGCGTCCGTCCCTGCGAAATCTCGCTCGGAGAGCGGCCGCGTCTCGATGGCGACCAGCCCGTCGGCCGTCTCGAGTGTGTCGAGCAGGGGCTGCGTGCTGGCCCCGAGGACGAGATCGGCAAGCACCGTGACATCGGCCTCCCGAACGAGCGTCTCGGCGGTAGCGCGGTCCTCGGGGGCCAAGCGCGCAAACGGTTCGGTCTCGATGGCCTCGACGCCCAGCGAACGGGCGGTTTCGGCTGCAGCGTCGCCGCTCGAGACGGGACCGAGCGTCATGTCGATCCCCGCGGCCGCGAGTCTGGCGATGACGCCGGCTGCGGCGGCTCCTGTCCCGAGGACGTGAACCTGGTCCGGACGCGACGCTGGCTCCGGCTCGTGGGCGTCTGCCAGCGCCGTCACCGTCTCGGTTCCCGTCACCGGATTCTGTGTCACGACCGCGTTCGCGTCGAACGAATCGGCGAGCGCGTCGCCGGTTAACACCGTCGCTGGTGGGCCGTCTCTGGCGACCGTGCCGTCCGACAGCAACACCAGTCGATCACAGTAGCGTGCCGCGAGATCGAGATCGTGGATCGCTGCGATGACGGTTCGGCCCTCGTCGACCAGTTCGCGGACGAGCTCGAGCGTCTCGACTTGATGGTTGACGTCGAGACTCGCCGTCGGTTCGTCTAACAGCATGACTGGCGTCGCCTGGGCGATCGCCCGCGCGAGAACGACGCGTTGGCGCTGGCCGCCGCTTACCTCGTCGATCGGTCGGTCGGCCAACTCCGCCGTCCGGGTGCGCTCTAAGGCGCGCTCGACCACAGCATGGTCCTCGGGTGTTGCCGACGAGAACCGCGAGCGGTGTGGATGTCGCCCCATTTCGACGACATCGCGGACGGGAAACGAAAACGAAATCGAGGTGTTTTGGGGCACAACCGACACGAGCCGACTCGAGGCCCGCGACGAAAGATCGTGAACGTCGGTCCCGTCGATCGCGACAGTGCCTGAATCGGGCTCGAGCGCGGCGCTGATCGTCCGCAACAGCGTCGTCTTTCCGGCTCCGTTCGGTCCGACGAAACCGACGAACTCGCCCGGCTCGATCGTGAGCGAGACGTCCTCGAGTACCGAGAGTTCGCCGAATGACAGCGCGCAGTCCTCGACGGAGATCGTCGCTGGATCCGGACGCGACTGCTCGTCGCTCTCGAGGTCGGAATCAGCCGTCTCGGGGGACTGCCCGGGCTCGGTCATACCGAGCGCACCTCCCGGCGGCTGAGCAGGAACAGGAAGAAGGGTGCGCCAAGCGCCGCCGTGATGATCCCGACCGGAACGACGGCCGGACCGGTCCGAGCGAGAGTATCGGTCGCCACCAGGAACGATGCGCCGGCGAGTGCGCTGGTCGGCAACAGGATCCGGTGGTCCGGCCCCACGATCAGCCGCATGATGTGTGGCACGACGAGGCCGACGAAGCCGATGACGCCTGCAACTGCGACGCCGGCGGCGGTTACGATGCTCGCGAGCACGAGCAAGAGGAGTTTGGTCCGCTCGACTTCCACGCCGAGGTGGTGTGCGTCTTCCTCGCCGAGCAACAGGACGTTCAGCTCTTGTCGGAACGCACAGAGTGCGAGAACGCCCGCCAGCGTGATTGGGAGAGCAAATCCCACGTCTCCCCACTGGCTGTTGTTGAGATGCCCCATCATCCAGTAGACGGCCTGTTGAAGCGAGTCACCGCTATGGACGAGCATATACGATATCATCGCGCCGAGAAACGTCTGGATCGCAACGCCGGCGAGCAATAGCGTCGCGACTGGCGTTCGGCCACCCTCTGTCGCGATGGCATAGACGAGAAACGCCGTCGCGAGCGCGCCGAGAAAGGCCGGGACGTGGAGGCTTCCGAAGGGAATGAGACCCGGAAAGACGATTGCCGCGACCGCACCCGCTGCGGCACCCGAGGAGACGCCGATGATCGACGGATCCGCCAACGGGTTCCGGAAGAACCCCTGCATCACCGTTCCCGCGGCACCGAGCGAGAGTCCGACCGTCGCCGCGAGCGTGATCCGTGGCAGTCGAATGTCTTTGACGATGATCTGGTGTGTCACCGGCACGTCGAACGAAAAGACGGTCGCGTACTCGAGTCCCGGAGTCGGAACGGAGACGCCGAAGACGGGAAGCGACGCACTGCTACTTGTCACCCCGACAGGGATGACGACCGCGTTCAACATCGCCATCGCGACGGTCACGACATCGATCCTGACCGGTCCGAGTGCGGCGCTGGTGAGAACGACCGCGCCGAGCAGGACGAACAGCCCCGCCGACCACACTGCTGTCCGACCCGATCGATACATACCCGACAACCAATCTTGCAGTAGGCAAATATTTGTTGAAGTAGGGTTGAGGTGGGAGCGATGCGACGTCACATAACCGTCCTGTTTGCCCTGCTAATTGCCGTTTCTGCGTTCGCGCCCACTGCGGCCGGGCAGTCGAACGCCGAACCAGAATCGACCGTCGACGTGACGTGTGAGTACCCCCTCGAGCTGACCGATGCGACTGGCACGACCATTACGCTCGAGGAGCGACCTGAATCGATCGTCACGCTACAGGCCAGCGACACGCAGACGGTGTACGAAATCGGTGCCGAGGACCGTCTCGTGGGGCTGCCCTACGGCTATGCAACCAGTGATTTTGACCGCGGTGATCGTGTAAACATCGGTGACGGCTGGACGATCAAGCACGAACAGGTGGTCAACCTCGATCCTGACCTCGTGTTAGCGGCGAACGCGACGAAGGAAGGCGACATCGAACAGCTTCGGAACGCGGGCCTGACCGTCTATCAGTTCAGCGACGCCAAATCGCTCGAGGACGTTCGTGAAAACGTCCGGACGGCCGGCAAACTCACCGGCGAGTGTGACGGTGCCGAAGAGACGATTACCTGGATGAACGAGCAACTCGAGATCGTCGAACGAACGCTCGAGGGGGCGGACCGTCCGACGGCGTATTACGCGATGGGTGATGGATACACTGCCGGGTCGGGAACGTTCATCAACGAGGTCCTGACGACGGCCGGTATAACGAACATCGCAGCGGAGGCCGGTATCCAGTCCTACGGCCAGATCAACCCAGAAACGGTCGTCAACGAGAGCCCCGCCTGGATCGTCTATCCGAACGACCGAGAGCAGGTCCCGATCCACGAGTCGGTCACGGCGACGCCTGCCTACCAGGACGACAACATCCTCCCGGTGAACGCAAACTACATCAGCCAGCCCGCGCCACGGGTCGTCTACGCGATTACTGACATCGTCAAAACGGTCCATCCGGAGGCCTACGAAGAGGCGAGCGCGGAACTCGACGCCGCACCCGAGGACGACACGACAGCGAACGACCAGCAAAACGACAGCATTCCTGGCTTCGGCGTTCCTGCCACCCTCGTCGCCCTGCTTGCTGCTATCGGATTCGTCGCACGGCGACGATAACGCGGGCAGGGAGAGACACGCTTCTGATTCGTTTCGGCCGTCTTCTCGACGGCAGCCGACGTATCGTTTTGAAAAGGGTTTACTCGCCGGACCGCCCAGAGGGGCGCATGGTCGAGAACGTCATCTGGCCCGCTTATCTCGATGCGGACCTCTCGCGGAGCGACGGACGGCGCGTGTCCCAGGACTTGGCAGTCGAAGAACCGACAGTCGACGAGATCGCAAAGGCGGTCCAGCAAATCGGGTACGACGCCACGATCGAGCGGGACAAGGCGTATTCCCGGGAGCATTGGCTCGACCGGGGCCGCGTCGTCGTCCGCGGAGCCGACGACTCGACGAAAAATGACCTCGTGCAAGCCGTCGCGGCGTACGTCGTCGCGATGCGCGAGTGAGATGCGCCGGATCGGCGCAGTCGTCCGTACGGCACAGGGGCTTGCGGTACTCCGCGCGGACGCCGTCGACGACGAGACAGCCGAGGCCTACCGCGACGAGATCGGCACGGTCGTCCTCGACGACTCCCTCGAGGAGGTCGGCCGCATCGTCGACGTCTTCGGACCCGTCTCGCAGCCGTATCTGGCGGTGACGCCTGACGACGACGTCCATCTGCCGTCACTGGTGAGCTCGACGCTGTACGCGCGGTAGTGTCGGCGCGACTGCGTCCGCGGTGGTCGCGTCTCGCGACTGCGGAGTGGAAAAGCCAATAGGAGCGGGATGCGAACGCCGCGACATGAACGATCGGATGCGGGTCCTCGTCGCCGTTGGCACGACGGTCCTGCTTTTTCTCGGCGTCCAGCTCGGCGCGCTGGCGCTGATCGAGCCCTTCCACGAATCGGGTCGGCAAGCCGTTGAGAATCCCCAGAATCCGACGAACAGCATCCTTTACTTTGGGGTGATGCTCATCGCGACCGGGCTGATGCTCGCGGCCTTTAAATACGACCTCGAGTGGCTCATCCGGCTGCTGATCGTCGGCGTCAGCGTGATGATCTCGTGGTACGTCTTTGCCGAACTCGTGCCGGCACTGCTCGCGCCGCCGCTCGCTGCGGCTGTAGCCGACGCGCTCGCGATCGTCGTCGCGCTTGCCGTCGGGGCGGCGCTTCTCCTGTACCCCGAGTGGTACGTCATCGATACGACGGGCGTCGTGATGGGTGCCGGTGCTGCCGCCCTGTTCGGGATCAGCTTCGGCTTGCTGCCGGCGCTGCTGTTGCTCGCGGTACTGGCAGTCTATGATGCGATCAGCGTCTACGGCACTGAACACATGCTCGACCTCGCCGAAGGCGTCATGGACCTCAAGATTCCCGTCGTCCTCGTCGTCCCGATGACGCTGTCCTATTCCTATCTCGCCGACGGCAGCACCGACGACGTGCTCGAGGACGATCGCGAGACCGACACGAGCGCTGCCGACGGCGGCACCGAACAAGACATCGACGCCAGCGCTGCCGACGACGCAGGTGCCCTCGACCGCGACGCGCTGTTTATCGGCCTCGGTGACGCCGTTATCCCGTCGATTCTCGTCGCCAGCGCGGCGTACTTCCTCGAGGCCGGGGCGATTTCAGTGCCCCTGATCGCGCTGAACCTACCTGCACTCGGCGCGCTGGTGGGAACGATCGCTGGACTGCTCGTGCTCATGTACATGGTCCTCAAGGGCCGACCCCACGCCGGCTTGCCGCTGCTCAACGGCGGCGCGATCGGCGGCTATCTGCTCGGCGCGCTCGCGAGTGGGCTTTCGATCGTTACTGCACTCGGGTTCTAGACCGACCGCTCGAGCATCGAGACGCCCTGAATCTCGAATCGCGCGCCGCCGTCTTCGCCTGTCGTCGCCGAAACCGACCAGCCGTGTGCGTCGGCAACTTCCCGAACGATCGCAAGCCCCAGTCCAGAGCCACCCGTGGTTGCTCCTGCTCCCGGCTCACTGCAGGCGGCCGAATACCCCGATTCGAACACCCGTTCGCGGCGGTCAGGTGGAATCCCCGGACCGTCGTCTTCGACGTAGAACCCGGGAAACGCAGTGTCGCCTGCAGCCGTCCTCGACTGCTCGAGCGGTCCGACTTCGACGGCCACGTCGTCGCCGGCGTGTTCGATCGCGTTCCGAAAGAGGTTCTCGAAGAGATGGCTCACCAGCGACTCGTTTGCACGGATCGCAACGGTCCCGACGACCTCGACGGTCGATGACGCCGTCTGGACGTGTGCCCAGGCGTCTTCGACTGCCCTCTCGAGCGGGATCGCCGCTCGCTCGGCCTCCGCGACCTCGTCGATCGTTACGAGCGCCAGCGCGTCGTCGATAATCGACTCCATGCGCTCGAGCGACGAGCGTAACGAAATGCGGTCGCCGTCTTCGGATCTGAGATCGATATCGTCGTCGCGCTCGAGGATGTGAACCTCTGCCAGTGCGACCGACAGCGGGTTTCGCAGATCGTGTGAGAGGAGTCTCGCGAACCGCTCCATACGCTCGGCTTGGGCCTGGGTTCGTTGCTCGAGGCGGCGACGTTCGGTAATGTCGACGTGCATGACGAGGACGAACCGCTCGCCCGCGTGGTCGTACGGCGTCGCCTGCATCATGAACCAGCGCTTGCACTCGGGCGTATGACAGGGGTACTCGAGGCTGAACGCCTCGCGGTCGCCGTTTGCGACCGCCCGAATCCCGCGTGCCGTCTCCGCCGCCTCGTTGGCGTTGCTGCCCTCACAGACCGTCAGATAGTTCGTGCCGACCCCGCCCGCCGCGTCAGCCAACCCCTGCTCGTCGCCGAACGCGTCCCATGCCCTGTTGGTGTAGACGATTTCCCCCATCTCGTCGAGGATCGCCACATGTGCAGGCATGGCATCGAACCCAGCGGTGACGATCGACCGAGAATCAGTCATTATCGTCTAGAGACGCGCCACCTACTTGAGCGAGGAGGTTACAGATAACTATCCTTTCACGAATTCGGACGAGACAGCCTCACTCGCCCGACGGCAGCCGGTAGGTCGCCCCCTCGTCAGTATCTTGGACTTCGATGCCGAGCGCCTCGAGTTCGTCGCGCAACTCGTCGGCACGCTCGTAGTTGCCGGCGTCGCGTTCGGCCTCGCGCACGTCGAGGACGAGTTCCACGACGTCACCGGCGAGTGTGGCCGAGCCCGTCGTCTCGCCCGTAAAGGACAGCCCGAGGACGCCGCCCAGTTCCTCGAGCGTCTCGACGGCGCGCCGAAGCCCGCGGTAATCGTAGCCACCCTCGCCGTCGGCGGCACCGCCGATCGCCTCGAGATGTCGGTTGATCGCCGCCGCGACCGACAGCAGTGCCGACTGCGCCTCCCGGGTGTTGAAGTCGTCGTTCATCGCGGTCGCAAACGCCTCGCGCGCACTGTCGAGTTCGTCGCGCAGCGACTCGTCCGTGGCTTTCGCACTCGCCTGTGGCGAATCCAGCACGTCGACAGCGGCCTCGTAGGCCCGCTCGAGTTGGTCCCAGCGCTCCTGGGCCTCGGCGATCGTCTCGTCGGCGTACAGCTGTTTGCTGTTGTACGACCCCGCGGTCAGGAACGTCCGCATGACGTTCGTTCCCCAGCGGTCGATGGCCTCGTCGACGGTGACGAAGTTGCCCAGACTCGAGGACATCTTCTCGTCGTCCATCTGGAAGAGTTCGCAGTGAAGCCAGTAGTTGGCGAACTGCTGGTCGGTCGCGGCTTCGGATTGGGCGATCTCGTTTTCGTGGTGGGGGAAGACCAGATCCCGACCGCCGACGTGGAGGTCGAGCGTTTCACCCAGATGGGTCATGCTCATCGCCGAGCACTCGATGTGCCAGCCGGGCCGGCCCTCGCCCCACGGCGAGTCCCAGGTCAGGCCCTCGGGCGGGGTCTCCCCGTGGTCGACGCCCTCGTGGCTGTGTTCGTCGATCGCGTCGGGGTCGACGCCGTCGGCCTTCCAGAGCGCGAAGTCCGCTGGGTTGCGCTTCTCGGTGCGCTCGTCGGGATCACCCTGGGATTCGATCTCGTCGAGTTCCTGATTCGAGAGTTTGCCGTACTCCTCGAAACTGGTCACGTCGAAGTAGACCGACCCGTTGGACTCGTAGGCGTAGTCCTTCTCGATCAGCGTCTCGACGAGGTCGATGATTTCGGGAACGTGCTCGGACACGCGGGGATAGACCTCCGCACGCAGGAGGTTCAGCGAGCGCATGTCGTCGATCGTCCGCTGGATGTAGGTCTCGGCCACCTCGCCTTCGCTTTCACCGAGGTCGTCCTCGCCGATCCGGGCGACGATCTTCTCATTGACGTCAGTGAAGTTCTCGACGTGACGCACGTCGTAGCCTTCGTGCTCGAGCCAGCGGTGCATGACGTCGACGTGGACCCACGAGCGTGCATGGCCCAGATGTGGCGGG
>Ga0207757_101268_pt1 | contig 11422 bp, 15 predicted proteins | sample A23P3SouthBayCA_2_FD_187752 | JGI IMG/M metagenome (GOLD analysis project Ga0207757, IMG submission 187752) | Aerobic enrichment media microbial communities from Eden Landing Ponds, California, USA - A23 P3 (2) (SPAdes) | ecosystem: Environmental > Aquatic > Marine > Unclassified | place...
AGGCCGAGGATCCCGCCGATCCGACGCCCGCGGAGCGGGCGGCGGTCGCGGAGAAACTCGAATCGTATCAGGCCGTCGTCGACAGCCACTAACCGAGGATGGCGGCGTACCCCTCGCGGTAGGTCGGGTACGCCGGCGCCCAGCCGGTCCCCCTGAGGCGCTCGTTCGAGCAGCGCTTGTTCGAGCGCTCCACCGCGTCGACGAGCGTCCCCGGCTCGCGGCCCGTGAACTCCGCGAGCCACCGCGAGAGGTCGTGGCGGTCCACCGGCTCGTCGTCCACGGCGACGTACAGATCCTGATCCGCCTCGGCGGCCGCGACGAGTGCGCTCGCCGCGTCGTCCCGGTGGAGGAGGTTCAGGTAGCCCGCGGGGACGCGGGCGCCGTCGAGGTAGCGGTCGCCGACGAGGCGGTCCGGACCGTACAGCCCCGAGAAGCGAACGACGGTCCCGCCGGCCGCGCGCGCCACGTCCTCCGCGTCGAGGAGGACCCGGCCGCGCTCGGAGGCGGGCTCGATCGGGGTTTCCTCGTCGACCCACGAGCCGTCCTCGACGTCGTAGACGCCGGTGCTCGACGCGTACACGAGGTCGGCGTCGGGGCAGGCCGCGACGGTGTGCTCCAGCCCTTGGACGTACGCCGCGCGGTAGGCGTCTACGTCGCGGGACCCCGCGCCGACGAGGTAGTAGACGCGGTCCGCGTCGGGCAGTTCGAGGTCGGGGTCGGTCACGTCCCGTTCGAGGCTCTCGACGCCGTCGAGGGCGACGCCCGAGCGGGAGACGGCAATCACGTCCTCGCCGGCGGCAGCGCGGGCGCGAGCCAGCGCCGTGCCGACGTAGCCACAGCCGACGACGAGCGACGACATACCCCCAGTTGGCGCCGGCGCGAAATGACGGTGGCGGTCGGGACAGACCGAAGTGGCCGGGGATCGAAGTCGACCCATGACGCTGTACGAGCGCCTCGCCGACCTGCACTTCTCGGTCGAGGACTGGGGGTTCGACCTGCGCGAGGCCGAGACGTCCTCGGGCTTCACCCGGACGACGACGGTCGTCACGCTCGCCGGCGGCGGCGAGCGGGGCCACGGCGAGGACGTGACCTACGAGAGCAACGCGCACTACGCGCTGGTCGACGACCCGCCCGCGCTCGACCTCGCGGGCGAGTGGACGGTCGACGAGTTCGCGGCCCACCTCGACGGGGTCGACCTGTTCCCCGACGACCCGCCCGAGCAGGCGATGGCGCGCAACTACCGGCGCTTCGCGTTCGAGAGCGCCGCGCTCGATCTGGCGCTGCGGACGGCCGACACCGACCTCGCGAGCGCGCTCGGTCGCTCGTACGACCCGCTTCACTTCGTCGCCAGCACCCGGCTGGGCGAACCGCCGAGCCCCGAGCGCGTCCACGCGCTGCGAGAAGCGGTCCCGGGGCTGGAGTTCAAGCTCGATCCCACCTCGGCGTGGACGGAGGGACTCGTCGAGGACCTCGCGGCGACGGGCGCGATCCGGATCGTCGACCTCAAGGGCCAGTACGAGGGCACGGAGGTCGACCAGCCGGCCGACCGCGACCTGTACGACCTCGTGGTCGAGGGGTTCCCGGACGCCGTCGTCGAGGACCCCGCGCTGACGGCGGAGACCCACCCGCTGATCGAGGACCACGCCGACCGGCTGAGCTGGGACTACCCGGTGACGGGCCCGGAGAGCGTCGACGCGCAGGGGCTCAGCCCCGGGTGGATCAACGTCAAGCCCTCGCGCTTCGGCAGCGTCGAGTCCCTGCTCGACACCGTCGAGCACTGTCGAGCGGCGGACATCGGCCTCTACGGCGGCGGGCAGTTCGAACTCGGCGTCGGTCGCGACCACGTGCAGGCGTTCGCGTCGGCGCTGTACCCGGACGGCCCCAACGACGTGGCGCCGCGGGCGTTCAATCGCCCGTCGCCGCCCCCCGACCTGCCGACGAGCCCGCTCGACCCGCCCGAGCGCCCCCGAGGGTTGGCGTGGTCGTGACCGACGCGTCGACGCGGGCGGCGGCGGCGCTCGCGAGCGCGGGCCACGAGGAAGCGGCGCGGGCCGTCCACGACGATCCGCCCGCCGACGGCCCGGACCTCGCGGACCTCGACCTCGACGCGGCGCTCGTCGCGGCCGCACCGCTCGCAGACGCGGTGGGCCTCGATCCCGACCCCGTGGCGACGGCCGTCGAGTACGCGCGGGCCGACCTCGATTCGGGCGATGAGGGGAGCCGCTTCGTCACGTTCGTCTGGGACTTCGTGACCGACGCCGGGGGGCGGGCGCTGATCCACCAGCGCCTGGGCGAGCACGTCGAGCGCCGCGAGATGCGCGAGTCGGACGTGGACGGCCTGTTCTAGCTGTCGTCGCCGAGGCCCCGCAGGGTGCGCTGGATCCACCCGCGGTTGAGGTAGGCGATCACCGAGAAGGCGACGACGGCCGCGAGGATCACGAGCGCCTCGGTGAAGTGGCCCGCCGCGAGATTGCCGCCCGCGTAGTTCGTGGCGAGGTAGGCCGGGAGGCGGCCAAGCGTCATCACGACGAGGAAGACGCCGAGGCCGAACTTCGTGAGGCCCGCGACGAAGCAGACCGCGTCGTCGGGCAGCCCCGGGATGACGACGAAGACGAACAGGCCCGGCAGGCCCGTCTCCTCGACGAAGCCGTCGAAGCGCGCGAGCAGGTCCTCGTGGATGAGTCGCTCGACCGCGGGGCGGCCGTACCACTTCGCGATGGAGAAGGCGACCGCGCTCCCGATCATCACGCCGACCATGCTGTACAGCGTGCCCCACAGCGGGCCGAAGAGGTAGCCGCCGACGACGGCGGTGGCCTGCCCCGGGACGGGCGCGACGACGACCTGCGTGGCCTGCACGAGGATGAAGACGACCGGCGAGAGGACGCCGAAGCTCTCGATCCACGCCTCCAGCGCCTCGGGATCGAAGAGGAACGGCGCGTACCGCCGGACGGCGACGTAGAGGAGCGCGAACAGGACGGCGATGCCGACGAGGCCGGCGATGGTGCGCCGCCGTGACTCGGCCGAGGAGAACAGTTTCACGCGGGCCACCCCGCGCTCGGGACGGCCAGCACTTCCGGGGCGAGGGCGGGCGGGCCGCGGGCGTCGGTGGGACCAGTCATGCAGTCGACTCCGCCGGTGCGGATACGAGAACGGTACGGGACCCGGTATTTTAAGGTTTTACCACAGGCGGCCGAGCGGTCAGGGCTCCACCACGCGCCCCCCGTCATCGAAGTGCGCGCTGTTGTCGTTAAGGCAGACGAGATCCCCCGACCGTCCCAGTGGTGACGCCGGTGGAGACGTCAGTTGGGAGACGCCAGAAACGATAGAGGGAGCTCGCACACATATCTGCTGTTTCACCGCAAAATCCGCAGGTATACCGGCTTCATGCCACCGGAGCGATCGCTTTTTGGTCAGGCCTCTCCAAACTTTACCCTCGATAAAAGAAGCTCGAGCGTGTCATACAAACTTTCGTAAACCCTGTTGTCGTCGTCCGTGGCCGCTCAGCACAAACTGATGATTGACCACGAAAGAAGGAAGCGTCCTCGCCGTAGGACATCTTCTCAAAGAAGGACAAGTCCTCTCAGGTGTCAGGCGGTTCCTGCAATTGGGAGGAGAGCGAACGTCGCGTAGGAGAGTCCGGTAGCGAGAGAGGGACCAATAATCCAGAACGCGACGAACCGAACGACAGTGGATGGATCGAATAATTGCTGGACATCTTCTACGTTCTCCGGGTCTTCTTCCCCGACTGAGAGGACTTCGTCACCGGTCTCAGCGGCGATTGCGTCAACTGAGATTTCGGCTTCGATGTTCCCCTTCACGAGGTCGGCAACTCCCGTTGGGCGGGTCGCTCGTCCCCATCCGAGACCGACGATGCACATGACTGTCGAGAGTGCAAGGCTCATCGGGATGCCGAGGGCTGAGGCAACTGTCGTGATACTGGCAGCAACGACCATCACGATAGTCGCTGCCAGTAATGGCAGGTCTGTGAGATCGTTTCCAACAGACTCCATCGTCCGCCGTGCGATGGTAAACGCACCGATACCGATTGCGACAGTTCCGAGGAGAACGGCGTTATTGACGCCGATCAAGTCCCCACCAACGAGGGGGGCGACCGCATTCGCAACGTTGCTCGCACCGGCACTAAATGACATGTAACAGGCGATAGCGAGTATCACACCCGTACTGACTGCTTCACGAGGGCTGGTTCCAGGGCCCAATTCTGGTCTCGGCACGATTCCTGAGCGGTCAAGGGTGAGAAGCGGGCCGTCGGACTGCTGGAGGGCAAACTTCTGATCGAGGTACGGGTAGAGATGACGACCAATGATAGCACCAAACCAGAACCCGACGATTGGTGCAATAACCCACCACACCATAATCGAACCGAGGACAGCATAATCGAGCTGGCCAGTAGCGAGTCCGAGACCGGCAATCGCACCGACAGCTGTCATCGAGGTTGAAACGGGAACACCGTAGAGGTTTGCGAGCAGCATTCCGAGTCCGATAAACGCCAAGACGACGATGCTTGCTTCGGTCGAGAATAGCGTCTGTGGGACGAGGCCACTACTGAGTGTGTCGATAACGTTCCGTCCAACCGTCCAGCCACCGAGGAAGACAAAAAACGTCATCAGGGCGGCTGCTGCGGTTTTGCTGGTGATGCGTGCTCCGACAGGTGGCCCCCACGCGACACCGGTCGATGACCCACCGATGTTGAATCCGACAAACACAGCCGCCACGAGTGCGATTAGAAATAGAAGTGAAACCATACGGCGGCTTTGTAATGAGATGCTTGTATCTGTTGCGATTCAACTGACCGATTCACCTTCGATGGTCTGACCAGTAGTTTATGGTTCTGGTCGCCGTAAGAGATGCATGATTTCCCGCGTTCTTGTCCCGATGGACGATTCCGGGATGGCTGAACACGCACTTGAATATGCGCTTGAAGCGCATCCAGATGCGGAAATTACGGTCTTACACATCGTCGGTGAACCCTCCCCGATGATGGGGAAAGCGATCGCCCTCACACTCGAAGACGATGTTGAGGCGGCAGCGGAGGAGCATGCATCACAAGTACTTGAGCGAGCGCGTGAGATCGCGAAAACGCATGAGAGAGACATAAACACAGACGTAGCGTGGGGGACTCCAGCGAAAGCGATCATCAATCGAGCAGCCGATTTCGATACTGTCGTGATTGGGAGCCACGGTGGATCACTCGCTGAACGGTTGTTAGTGGGGAACGTTGCTCAGACCGTGTTCCGCCGCTCACCGGTTCCGGTGACTGTTGTTCGATGAGCACTCTCCACCTGCGGCCAATTCACCACCCCCGTAGACGAAATCAATACATCTGATTCTGGTTTGACGAGCGCCAGTATCGAGGCGAATATCGGTATGGCTGTCGCGTGAAGTACTACATATCTACTCGAAATCGGTGGTGGAACATATCTCGTTTTCCCCATCAAAATCGGCTGACCTCGAATCACCGCTCTGTTGGGAGTCCACACGAAACAGACGTCTGTGGATTCGAGAATCGCCACTACAGTATCTCTATTTCTTGCTGTGCCTCCGACCTTCGCGTCATAGTCCTCGCCGTCGTGGCGATACGAGACACTGTAGCTTCGCCGGTCCGTGACGGTCCGCTTCAACTCAGTCTCAACAAACGGTTTTGTGGCCTGATACACTTCTTCGGCTTCTTCGTCTTCAGCATCGGGATGAAGAGCGCCATGTGCCAGATATCCGCCCCTGAGGTCAGATGATACTTGGGACAGTCGAATGGGTAAACGCCCAATATATAGCCCGGCCCTCGCTACAAGCGAGCCGGTAGATGGCGATTGCACTCCGACACGTCGTGTATGACTACAATAGCAGTTTCCGAAAATCGGCACTAACGCCGATTGTTTCTAACGCGCTTAGCGACGCTCAACGACCCGCTCCCCGTCCTCGAAGTGCGCGCTGTTGTCTTTCGGGTCGTAGTCCAGCACCTCGCGGGCCGAGTCCAGCGAGTAGTACTTCCGGTCGTTGTCGGAGATGCCGTAGACGATTTCGAAGCCGTACTCCGCCTGCAGGGAGCGATCGAAGAGGTGCGCGCAGTCCCGGTGGGAGAGCCACATCGCCTGGCCGCGCTCGTAGTCGATGGGCGGGTGGCCCTTCGTGAGGTTCCCGATGCGGACGACGAGGCCCGCAATGCCGTGTTCGTCGTGGTAGTAGCGCGTGAGAATCTCGCCGGTGGCCTTCGAGACGCCGTAGAAGTTGCCCGGGCGGGGGAACTCCGAGCCGTCGAGGATGAAGTCGTCGTCGGTCCGGTAGAGGTCGGGCTTGCGCTCGGTCTCGAAGTGGCCGACGGCGTGGTTCGAGGAGGCGTAGACGAATGTTTCCACGCCGGCGTCCGCGCAGGCGTCGAGGAGCACCTTCGTCCCGTGGATGTTGTTGTCGAGAACGCTCTCCCACGGCGCGTCGCGGCGCGGGTCGCCGGCGAGGTGGACAACGGCCGCGACGCCGTCGACGGCCTCGCGCATCGCGTCCTCGTCCACGAGGTCCCCCACGAGGTAGGGGTGGTCGGGCGTCTCCTCGGGTTCGCTGTGGAACAGGAGTCGCCAGTCGTACTCGTCGGCGATGCCGTCGAGGATGGCCGTCCCGACGCGGCCCCCGGCGCCGGTGAGAAGGACGGGGTCGTTCATCGGAGGAACCTGCGGCGAGCGGAGGTAAGTAAGATGTGGATTCACTACCGCGCCGCGAGTGAACGGCGAGCGACACGACTAACAGCGTCGCGCCGCCGGGGTCGGACGTGAGCCGATTGACCGCCGAGCGCGTCGTGGTCGGCCTGCTCGTCCTCGTCGGGCTAACGCAGGCGGGGGCCGCCGCCCTCGCGTTGCAGACGCCGCCCGACGGAACCGCCGTGCTGGCCCTCCGCGTCGTGGCCGGCGTCGGCGGCCTGGTGACCGTCGGGGTCGCCGTGCTCGTCCGGAGCGGGCGCGTCGACGGGGACTCGGTCGTTCCGGTGGCCGGCGGCGCGGTCGCCGTGTCCGGCGCGGCGTTCTCCGTCGACGCCACGCATCCGGCGTGGCTCCAGTACGGCCTGCTCGCGGCGCTGATGGCACTCTTCGCGGGCCTCGTCGTCCTGACCGCCGGCGTCGCGAGCGACACGCCTTAGCCCCCGCGGCCCGCGTCGGGGCGTATGGTCACCGACGCCGAGCGGGCGTGCTTCGAGGCGGGCGTGAAGTTCGGGACGCTCTACCACCAGTTCGCGGGCGCGCCGGTCAGCCCCGCGAGCGCCGAGAGCCTCGCGGCGGCGATGGAGGAGAGCATCGAGAACCAGCCCTTCTGCGAGTCCGTGACGGTCGACGTGCAAGCAGACGTGCTCGCCGAGGCCGTCGATTCAGGGAGCGCCGACTACGTGGAGTTCACGGGCCGGTTCGTCGAGGTCGAAATCGTCGTCGTCCACGAGGGAGTCGAGGTCGTCGCGGAGATGGCGATGCACGACGGCTACCCGCTGATGGAGCCAGTCTCGGTGTCGGATCGGGGATAAAATCAAATGCAGGGGCCGCGAACGACCTTCCATGAGTCAGAGCACGCTCGACGACGAGGACCTCTTCGGCGAGGCGGCCGACGAGATGAGAGCCGACGTGGAAGCCAGCCTCGCGGCCGCCCGCGACGCGCTCCCCGACCCCGACGAGGTCTGGGAGGTCGAGGCGGACAACGCGCTGGGCGTCCTCAACGGCCTCAAATCCGCGCTCGACGCCAGCGAGGCGCGCGCGGAGTTCCGCGACGCGAAGAAGTGGTACACGATGGGCGAGCGAGCGGGGGCGTTCGACGAGGACGACGAACTCGCCGAGGAGATGGACGACCTCGAAGCCGTCCTCGACGACGTGGAGGCGGCGAGCGAGGACGTGACCGACCTCGTGGAGACGCTGCCGGAACTCCGGAGCGCCCTCGCCGAGGACTAGCGGTGCGGCGGCGGCGTCGGATCGCGCTCGGCCACGGCGGCCAGCAGGTCCGCCAGCGCCGCGCCCGCCTCGGCCAGTAGCTTCTCGCCCCGCTCCGCGTCGCCGTCTCGCGGATCGCCGACCGCGCCGCTCTCGCTGAACGCCGCGCTGTCGTGTGCCAGATTCGTCCCCGAGACCCACTCGCCCCACGTCGCGGCCGCCCCGGCCGCGGCCTCCTCCACGCGGTCCTCGCGCACGAGGTCCGGCGCGACGTGGCGCAACAGCGCCGTCTCGACCGGCCCACCGTGGCCCATGTCGGGCGCCTCGACGGCCTCGAACCACGTGAACGGCAGCGCGTAGGCCACCTCGGCGCGGGTGAGGTCGGCCGCGACCTCCCGGACCGCCTCGGCGTTGCCCCCGTGGCCGTTGACGAGCACGATCCGGTCCCAGCCGTGGCTCGCGAGGCTGGCCGCCGTCTCGCGGACGTACGCCCGGAAGGTGTCCGGCGACACCCACAACGTCCCGGTGAACTGCCGGTGCTCGGCCGCGATGCCGACCGGGACGGTGGGCGCGACGACGACCGCCTCGTCGTGGGCCGCCGCGCCCGCCTCCGCGACGGCCTCGGCGCTCAGTGCGTCCGTTCCCAGCGGCGCGTGGGGGCCGTGCTGTTCTGTGCTGCCGACCGGCAACAGGGCGACGTCCGCGTCGACGGCGTCGGCGTCCGTCCACGTCGCCTCCGAGAGGTGCATGGCCGCGCTTCGGCGCGGACCGACTTGTAGCCGACGCCGCTCAGTCGTCCATCTCCGCCTCGTACTCCCCCTCGTCCACGTCGGCCTCGGCCTGGCGCTGCTGTGCGCGCTCGACGAACTCGTCGGGCAGTTCCTCGATCTCGCCGGCCTGCACGCCCCAGAGGTGCGCGTAGAGGCCGTCCTCGTCGATCAGGTCCTCATGGGTGCCCCGCTCGACGACCTGCCCGCCTTCGAGGACGACGATCTGGTCGGCGTCCTTGATCGTCGAGAGGCGGTGCGCGATGGAGAGGGTGGTCTTCTCGGCGCTCAGTTTGTCGAGCGAGCGCTGGATCAGCATCTCCGTCTCCGTGTCCACGTCGGAGGTGGCCTCGTCGAGGATCAGGATCTCGGGGTCCTTGAGGATGGCCCGCGCGATGGAGATGCGCTGGCGCTGGCCGCCGGAGAGTTTCACGCCGCGCTCCCCGACCATCGTGTCGTAGCCCTCCGGGAGGTTCATGATGAACTCGTGGGCCTCGGCGGCCTTCGCGGCCTCGCGGATCTCCGCCTCCGAGGCGTCGAAGGTGCCGTACTCGATGTTCTCCCGGACCGTGCCGTAGAACAGGAAGGTCTCCTGTGACACGTAGCCGATGGCCTCGCGCAGGCTCGGGATCGTCACCTCGCGGACGTCCTGCCCGTCGACGCGGATCGCACCGTCGTCAACGTCGTACATCCGCAGGAGGAGCTTGAGCACGGTGGATTTGCCCGCGCCCGTCGGCCCGACGAGCGCGAGGGTGTCCCCACCCTCGACCTCGAAGGACACGTCCTCGACGATGGGCTCGTCGTCGTAGCCGAAGGTCACGTCCTCGTACGCGATGTGGCCCTCGTCGACGTCGAGTCCCTCGGCGGCGGGGTCCTCCTCGATGCGGGTCGGTTCGTCCATCAGGCCGAAGATGCGCGCGGCGGAGGCCCGCGCCCGCTGGTACATGTTGATGATCATCCCGAACTGCGCCATCGGCCAGATGAACCGCTGGGTGTAGAGGATGAACGTGACGAACTGCCCCGTGCTGAGGGTGCCGGTGAAGGGGCCGGGACCCTGCTCGTTGAACACCCAGAGGCCCCCGATGATGAACGTCGTCAGGAAGCCTACGCCCGCGATGATCCGCAGCGCCGGGAAGAAGCGGATGCGCAGGGTGATCGCCCCCCAGTTCGCGTCGAAGTAGCCCTCCGAGACGTCCTCGACGCGGTCGTCCTCGAAGTCCTCCGTGTTGGAGGTCTTGATGACCTGAATCCCGCCGAGGTTGTTCTCCAGGCGGGAGTTCATGTCGCCGACGCTCTCCCGGACGTCCTTGTACTTCGGCTGGATGGCCGAGATGAAGCGCCACGTGAACAGTGCGATGAGCGGCACCGGCAGCAACGCGACCAGCGCGAGTTGCCAGTTCATCCAGAACAGGATGGCCGCGATGCCGAGCACCATCATCGTCAGGCGGAAGACCGAGTTCAGCCCGCCGTTGAGGAACCGCTCGAGGCGGTTCACGTCGTTCGAGAGGATGCTCATCAGCTCCCCGGTCTGCTTGTCCGAGAAGAAGTTCATGTTGAGCCGCTGCATCTGCTCGTAGGTGTCGACCCGGACGGCGTGCTGGATGTTCTGCGAGAAAGAGTTCCAGCCCCAGTTGCGCCCCCAGTGGAACATCGCGCCGCCGAAGAAGGAGACGCCGATGAGGGTGACGGTGAACCAGAACTGGCCCTCCTGTGTCCCGGGAATCCAGCCGCTCGGGATCAGCGGGAGGTCGTAGGCCGCGTCCGACCGGAACACGGCGTCGACGGCGACTCCGAGGAGCAGGGGCGGCAGCAGGTCGAGTCCGCGAGCGAACATGCTCCCGACGAGGCCGACGGTGAACTGCCGCCAGTTCTCGCGGCCGTACGTCGCGAACAGCCGGTACATCGGGTTGTCGACCTGCTCCCGTTGCTCCTCGAACGGGTCGTCCTCGTCCTCGGGAACAGCCATTATCGACCGTATCAATCGACGGCCGCGCAAAAGGGTTCCTGAACCGGCCAGCTACCCGGTGTAGTTGATCGCGACGCGGTCGCCGACGCCGACGCCGCGCCGGTCCGTCCAGCCCCGATTCACTTCGAGGACCCACTTCGCGGTCCCGCTGTACCGCGTGAGGTCCGCCTCGCTGGTCCCCGGCGGCGGGACCGGGGCCTCGTGGACGGCCGTGATCGTGTGATTGGCGGCGACGAACACGATGTCGATGGGGAACGCCATGTCCCGCATCACGTAGGCCCGCTCACCCTCCTGGAAATGGACGAAGAGGAGCCCCGCGTTATCGGGGAGCGAGGTCGTGTCGCTGAGGCCGGTGATCCGCTCGCGTCGCGTGTCCGCCACCTGCGCGTCGACGACACCCAGTTCGGTGCCGTTCTCGTCCGCGACGGTGACGGTGGCGCTGCCGTACGTGTCGCCGGTCTCCAGCAGCGTCGCCGGGACGTAGGCCGACGCCACGAGCGCCACGGCGAGGACCACCGCGAGGCCGGCGACTGCGGCGCCGACGTGTCGGGCCTCCATCGCCGGATCGTTGGCGCCCCGCGGCCTAAGCCGTTGTGGGGCGAGAGGGCAAACGTTTAGGGCGCGCACGGGTAGGTTCCGACACCGGGTTCGTGGTCTAGTTGGTTATGACGCGGCCTTTACAAGGCCGAGATCGGTGGTTCAACTCCGCCCGAACCCACTATATTTTGCCGCGAGCAACCCGCGAGCGGGAAATTCGTGCGTGAGTGGCGGAG
>Ga0207757_101269_pt1 | contig 11408 bp, 10 predicted proteins | sample A23P3SouthBayCA_2_FD_187752 | JGI IMG/M metagenome (GOLD analysis project Ga0207757, IMG submission 187752) | Aerobic enrichment media microbial communities from Eden Landing Ponds, California, USA - A23 P3 (2) (SPAdes) | ecosystem: Environmental > Aquatic > Marine > Unclassified | place...
AAGCCGGCGGCCATGAACCCGATCGAGATCGCGAGCACCACCACCAGCGCGGCCAGTACGCTGTCCGCGAGGCTGAGCACGGTGCGGTCGAAGCCGCGACGGTCCAACACCCGGCGGGCGAGCGGGAGCAGGATCAGCTTGCCGAGGAGATAGGTGAGCGCGAACCCGAGGACGAAGCCGATCACGTTCGTCGCGTAGCCACCGAGTCGGGCGACGACCGCCCCGGTGTCGATCTGCAGAGCGAGCGCCGCGACCGTGGATGTCACGCCGTACATGTACGGATTCCGGCTTGGTCGGACGAGTGAAGAATCTGCTGGCGTCGGCGGCGCTCGCGCGGGTCCCGTCGCCGACGTTCGCCCGGATCGCGTCGTCGGCCCGGGCCGGCGCGGCTCCCCTCCAGCGTGCGGCTCACACCGACAGCGGCGCGTCGCGACGGGCGACGCCGCGAAAGCGCTCCCCGTGAACGGTCTCCTCGGCGAGCGCCGCGGGGATCCGGCCGTGAAGCCAGCCGCCCGGAGCGGGGTCGCCGTCGAAGCCGGCGTGGCGACGTTCCTCGGGCAGGAAGCGCTCGTGGGTCGGGAGCCGTTCGTGCAGCGGGACGCCGCCCGAGTCCGCGACCTCGCGGAGCTCGTCGAGGGCGGGCCACGCGTACTCCGGGTTGATGTAGTCGTCCGTCACGGGCGAGACGCCGCCGAGGTCGTCGACGCCGCAGTCGAGCAGGTCGCCGACGGGCGCGAGGTTCGGCGGCGACTGCACCGACACCTCCGCCGGCAACGCGGCGCGGGCCATCGCCGTCACCCGCCGCATGGTCTCGGTCGAGGGGCCCTCGAAGTCGGACCGCTCGTTGGGCGTCACGGGCTGGACGATCACCTCCTGCACGTGGTCGTATCGCTCGTGGAGCGCGCGGATCGCCAGCAGCGACTCGGCGCGGTCGCGCCAGCCCTCGCCGATCCCGACGAGGATGCCCGTCGTGAACGGCACTCGCGCCTCCCCCGCGGCGCGGACCGTGTTCAGTCGCTGGCCGGGCGTCTTCCGCCTGCTCCCGGCGTGGGCGTCCACATCGGCGGTCGTCTCCAGCATCACGCCCATCGAGGCGTTCACCTCGCGCAGGCGACGGAACTCAGCCTCGGTCAGGTCGCCGGGGTTCGAGTGGGGGAGCAGTCCCTCCTCCAGGGCGATCTCGCAGGCGCGCTCGTGGTAGTCGACGATCGAGTCGTATCCCCACTCCGCCAGCTGCTCGTGGATACCCGTGTAGCGGTCGTCCGGCTTGTCGCCGAAGGTGAACAGCGCCTCCGTGCAGCCGGCGTCGGCGCCGACGCGACACCGCTCGCGTACCTCCTCGGGCGACAGCAGGCTCGCCTCGCCGGGCACGTCGTAGTAGGTGCAGTACGTGCAGGTGTACCGGCAGGCGGTCGTCAGCGGGACGAACACGTTCCGGGCGAACGTGAGCTCCGGCGCAGCCGACACGTCCTCGGGCGCGACCGACAGCAGGCGCTCGACCTCGCGGTCGGCGACCTCGACGTCGATGCCGTACTCCTCGGCCCCGGGGAACACGCCGGGAACTCTCCGACCGAGGGGCAAAAACGAGTCGGTCGTGGCGAGGGCGACGGGAATGGACGGGGAGAGAGAACCGGCGCGGCGACGAGCCGAACCGAATCACACGCCAGCACCGACTTCCATGGGTCGATCCACGGCTCGGATCGGTCACCGCCCACGAGCGCGGCTTCCGCCACCACAACCGATACCCCGCGTGCGGCCGAGTGAGCGAGCGATGACCGACATCGACACCACCGACGTCGAGGGCCCCCACGGCGGCCAGCCCGTTCGCCACGCCGGCGCCGATCTCGACGAGGCGACGGCGGCGGTCGTGATGGTCCACGGCCGCGGCGCGACCGCCCGCAGCATCCTCGGGATGGCCGGCGAGTTCGGCACCGACGACGTGGCGTACCTCGCCCCGTCGGCCAGCCGCAACACCTGGTACCCCCACTCGTTCATGGAGGAGACGAGCGGGAACCAGCCGCATCTCGACTCCGCGCTCGACTTCGTCGGCGGCGTCGTCGACGCGGTCGCCGACGCCGTCGGCCACGAGCGCGTGCTCCTGCTCGGCTTCTCGCAGGGCGCGTGCCTCTCCTCGGAGTGGGTCGCGCGCAACGCCCGCAAGTACGGCGGCCTCGTCGGCTTCTCCGGCGGACTGATCGGCCCCGAAGGGACGCCCCGCGAGTACGACGGCGACCTCGACGGCACGCCGGTCTTCCTCGGCTGCTCGGACGTGGACCCGCACATCCCGCTGGAGCGCGTGAAGGAGACGACCGAGGTGCTCTCGGGTCTGGGCGCCGAGGTCGACGAGCGCATCTACGAGGGGATGGGCCACGGCGTCAACGAGGACGAACTCGCCGCCGCGAAGGGGATGGTGGCGGGCCTCGAACTCGACGGGGAGTAGCGACTGCCCGAAACGAGCTCGTCGGGCGGCAGCCCCTATTTTCGCGCTCGTTCGACCGACACCCGCCCGTCGCCGGCGTCGAGTCCGAATCCAGCGTCCCGGAGCCAGTCGCGGGCGGCGCCGTCGCCCGCCAGCAGCACCTCCGTCAGATCCGCGCGCTCGTCGATATCGGTCGCCAACCGGCGGGAGTCCACCTCGCGGACGCTCGCGTCGATATCGCGAGCCACACGCAGGTGGTCGAGGTACGACGCGCCGTGGTAGTCGACCCGGAACTCGGGATGCCGAACGAGCAGCGCGTTCGTTCCGCCGCCGCGACCCGGCGCGATGGCCACGTCGGCGTCCCCGTCGCCGTCACCACCGCTGGCACCGACGCTCCCTCGCAGGCGCGCGAGCGCCCGCGGCGTCGCCAGCGCCAGATCGGCCATCACGACCGCCAGCGGCGAACCGGGGCCGTGCGCGTCGAGCGCGGCGTTCACCGCCTCGGTGAGCGGCCGGTCGTCGACCGTCTCGGGCACGTCGCGGCCGGTGGGCTCGGTGGTGAGCAGTCGCGGTGTGAACCCCGCCCCGTCGAGCGCCGCGAGCACGTCCGACAGCATGGCCTCGGCGAACGCGCGTCGCTCCTCGGGATCGAGCGTGTCCGAGAGCCGGGTCTTCGGGCGATCGGGAGAGAACGGAACGAGCGCGTCGACGGTGTCTGGCACGACGAAAAGCGAGCGAACGGCGTCAGCCGAGTTTGTCGTAGCCGTCCCCGCGGTTCCGCAGGAACAACACGACGCCGCCGGCGACGACGCCGAGCACGACCAGTCCGGCGACACCGTACATGATGAGTTGGGTGCGCTGCTGGCTGTTCTCGGACTGGTTCGCCTCGGTTTCGGCACGCTCGGCCAGCGTGATCGCGTTGTCGAAGTTGCCGGCCTCGTAGGCGTTCACCGCGCTGGCGAACGACCCCTCGGCGGTGTCGGGGTTGCCGGCGGCGTCGATCGCCGTCCGGGCCGACTCCATCGCCTCGCGCGCCTCACGGCTCTCGCTCGTGTAGTGGGTCGCCGACTGGTTCGTCACCTCGTTCGAGGTGCCGCCCTCCCGAGTCTGGTCGAGCGCGAGCAGCGTGAACGACTGCTGCGGGTCGTAGCTGTACGCCTCGACCGCGGGGACGGTTCCGGTCACCCGGACGCGGACCTCGGAGGTCCCCTCGTCGATGTCGACGGTCGCCCCCGAGAAGTTCTGCCCGTCGTACGACTCCTGGCGTACCTGATTGCCGGCCTGGTTCAGGAACGTCACCGTCCAGGTGACGTCCTGCAGCCCGGTCTGTCCGGCGAGCTGCCACGTCTCGTAGGTGTCGTACAGCTCCGCCAGCGTCACCGTCGCCGTCACCTGCGAGTCCACCTCGCCGCTGTCGGGCACGTCGGTCTCCTGCACGGACACCGCCGCCGCCGGCGCGACCGCCGCGAACAGGAGGGCGAGAACTGCGAGGACCGCGGTGAGCTCAGAACAGCGACTCAAGTTCGTCCTCGTCATCGCTGATGAGGGTGTCGAGGTTGTCCTGACTCTCCTGTTGGATGTCGTCGATGTTGTCCTGTGCCTCGATGGCGACCTGCTGGAGCTCCTTGATCCGCGGCACGTTCGTGACCCCCGACAGCAGGATCACGCTCGCGACGAACCCCGAGCCGCTGACGGGGTAGTCGCCGCCGCGGACCTCCATCGATCCGGTCTCCTCCTCGAGCCACTTGCGACCGCGCTCTATCCCCTTGCGGTTGAGGTGCTCGGGCGGGCCGGCCATGACGAGCAGCGCGCGCTCGGTTCCGTCGATCTCACACGGGAGCGTGAGGCGACCCAGCGCCGCCTTGCGCACGAGCGAGGTGATCCGGTTGGTCGTGTGGGCCGTGTCGAGGTCGTCGCTGCCGTCGTCGCCGGTGAGCCGCGAGAGCAGGCCGCCGCCGCCGGCCGTCTCCTCGACCTCCTCGCTGGCGTAGCCGACCGTCGAGACGCCGCCGCCCGCGAGCGTGTTGATGATCTCCGAGGAGTCGACGACCGACTCGGCGACTTCCTGCCCCTGATCGACCTCCCCGGCGCCGAAGAGGATGCCGAACCGCTTGACGATCTCCTCGTTGATCTCGTCGTAGCCGCCGGAGACGGACTCCCCGGTCTTTCGCCACGCGTCGTTGTCGAACACCATGAGGTTGTCCACCTCGCGGACGAACGTCTGGAACGAGCGTGCGGCGTTGAGCGTGTAGATACCCCCCTCGTCGGAGCCGGGCAGCACCCCCAGCCCGTAGACGGGTTCGGTGTAGATCCGCTTCAGGTGCTTCGCGAGCACCGGCGCGCCGCCGGAGCCGGTCCCGCCGCCGAGCCCGGCGACGACGATGAACGCGTCGACCTCGTGGACCGGGATCGAGTCGATGGCGCCCTGCACTTCGTCCATGTCCTCCTCGGCGATCTCCGCGCCGAGTTCGTTGTCGGCGCCGACCCCGTGGCCCTTGACCCGGGACTGTCCGATGAGCACTCGCTGGCTCTCCGGGATCTCCTCGAGCCCCATGAGGTCCGCCTTGGCCGTGTTGACCGCGATCGCCGCACGCACGATCTCGCTGCCCGTGCGCTGGTCGTACTGGACGAACTTGTCCACGATCTTCCCCCCCGCCTGACCGAATCCGATGAGTGCCAGTTTCATACGTCTCCCCTCCTCATTACGCCAGATTCAGAGAGAGCGCGGTCATAAACCTTCTGATGGGGCTATCACAGACGAGAGACCGAGGGACGCTCGTTCGGCCGAAAACCGCGTGCAGGGCCGCGATCGACGGAGTATCAGATATCCCACATACGCGGTGTCGATACGATCGCATGACACGTTTATCACGCCCAGTCGGACGGAGCCGAACGGTGACCGCCGCTCGAACGACCGCCGAACGCGTCTCGTGTGGGCGATACACGAGTGAAGAGGTGGATCTGAGGTGGGTTGGATCGCGTGGCGATCCGCGGTATCGGGGCGATCGAACGGGGTCGGATCGGTCAGGCGGCAGCAGTCCCGCCGGCGTCCTCCCCGGCGGCCACGCCGCGCAGGTACTCGTCGAACGGCTTCAGGTCCGCCTCCGCGACGCCGAACGCGCCGACGTCGTTCTCCGAGACGACGTTGTCGAGCTGCAGCGACCGGTACTGGTCGCGTCCCATGGGGAAGCCGACCGAGCCCAGCACGGAGAGGCCGACCTTCGCCAGCCCCATCGGGAGCGGAACCACCGTGATCGAGTTCCCCTCCGATTCGAACACCGACTCGGAGATCTCCCGGAGCGTCAGCACGTCGGGGCCGCCGAACTCGTACGTCCGCTCGGCGTGCTCGGCGTCGGCGACAGCGTCGGCGAGCATCGGAACGAGGTCGCCGACCCAGATCGGCTGAAAGCGGTTCCGGCCGCCGCCGGGGAGCGGGTACACCGGAACGCCGGGCGCGAAGATCTCCTTCAGTCGCTTCGTGAAGTAGACGAACTCGCCGCCGTCGCCGAAGACGACCGACGGTCGGGCGATCACGTGCTCGATCTCGCTCTCGCGGACGGCCTCCTCCGCGTGCCCCTTCGCGCGGATGTAGTGGGTCGACCCGTCGGGGTCCGCGCCGAGCGCGGACATCTGGAGGAAGCGGTCGACGCCGGCGTCCTCGGCGACGGCGAGGAGGTTCTCGGTCCCCCGGAGGTGGATCCGCTCGTGCTGCTCGTCGCCGCCGTCGGGCTTGAACAGCGGCGACAGCGCGACGAGGTTCACGACGGCGTCGGCGCCCTCGACGGCGTCCGTGAGCGAGTCGCGGTCAGTCACGTCGCTCGCCTTGGTGACGACGCCGTCCGGGAGCCCCGCCCCGGTCGGATCGCGGGCGGTCGCCACGACCTCGTGCCCTCGCTGGTCGAGTTCCGTACAGAGATGCGTCCCGATGAAGCCGGTGCCGCCGGCGACGACTACGCGCATGCACCGACACAGGGGCGGACCCAACCTAAAGGTGCGGTCACCGGCCGGTCGATCGGGCGTCGGACACTCCACGGCGCGCGGTCGGCTGCGCCGCCGGCGGGCGGCCGGCTCCCGCACCGATCCCTCGCCGACGCCGACCGCGGCGCCGACGCCGGTCCCTCGCCGACGAGACGGTCGTGATCGACGGGTTCACGGGTCGAAACGGGTCGTCGCGGGAACGGGTGATGGCGGCTCCGAAACGGTTTTCCACGGGCCTGCCGCACCCACAGTATGCCGACTGAACAGACGGGGTATGACCCATCGCTGGGTCGCAAGTTCATTTTCGTCACGGGCGGGGTGATGTCCGGCCTGGGGAAGGGTATCACCGCCGCCTCGACGGGACGGCTGCTGGCCAACGCCGGCTTCGACGTGACCGCGGTCAAGATCGACCCGTACCTGAACGTCGACGCGGGGACGATGAACCCGTACCAGCACGGGGAGGTGTACGTCCTGAAGGACGGCGGCGAGGTCGACCTCGACCTGGGGAACTACGAGCGGTTCCTCGGCGTCGACATGACCTCCGACCACAACGTCACGACCGGGAAGACGTACCAGCACGTCATCGAGAAGGAGCGCGCCGGCGACTACCTCGGGAAGACGGTGCAGGTCATTCCGCACGTCACCGACGACATCAAGCGTCGGATCCGCGAGGCCGCCGAGGGGAGCGACGTCTGTCTCGTCGAGATCGGCGGCACCGTCGGCGACATCGAGGGGATGCCGTACCTCGAGGCGCTGCGGCAGTTCGCCCACGAGGAGGACGACGAGGACATCCTCTTCACGCACGTCACGCTCGTCCCCTACTCGAAGAACGGCGAGCAGAAGACCAAGCCGACCCAGCACTCGGTGAAGGAACTGCGCTCGATCGGCCTCCAGCCGGACGTGCTGGTGGGTCGCTGTGACGACGAGCTCGACGACTCGACGAAGGAGAAGATCGCGCTCTTCTGTGACGTGCCCACCGATGCCGTCTTCTCGAACCCCGACGTGGACGACGTGTACCACGTTCCCCTCACCGTCGAGGAGGAGGGCCTCGACCAGCACGTGATGGAGCGACTGGAGCTCGCCGAGGAGGCGCTCCCCGAGGACGAACGCGAGAACACCTGGCGCGACCTCGTCACGCGCGAGCGCACCGGCGAGATCGACGTCGCCCTGGTCGGCAAGTACGACCTCGAGGACGCGTACATGAGCGTCCACGAGGCGCTCAAACACGCCGGGCTGGAGCACGGCGTCGACGTGAACGTCGTCTGGGTCGCCGCCGACGAGGCCGACGGCGCCCACCGCGACCGGCTGGAGTCCGCCGACGGCGTCGTCGTCCCCGGCGGCTTCGGCTCCCGCGGCACCGAGGGGAAGGTGGAGGCCGTCCGCTACGCCCGCGAGCACGACGTCCCCTTCCTCGGCCTCTGTCTCGGCTTCCAGATGGCCGTCGTCGAGCACGCGCGCAACGTCCTCGGCTGGGCGGACGCCGACTCCGCGGAGTTCGAGCCGGAGACGCCGTACCCGGTCATCGACCTGTTGCCAGACCAGCACGACGAGGAGGACATGGGCGGCACGATGCGCCTCGGCGCCCACGAGACGACGATCGAGCCGGACACGATCGCCGAGCGGATCTACGACGCCGACTCCTGTACGGAGCGCCACCGCCACCGCTATGAGGTGAACCCGAACTACATCGACGAACTGGAGACCGACGGACTCGTGTTCTCGGGGCACGCCGGACCGCGTATGGAGATCCTCGAGCGCGACGACCACCCGTACTTCGTCGGCACGCAGTTCCACCCCGAGTTCCGCTCGCGACCCGACCGCGCGTCCCCGCCGTTCGTCGGCCTGCTCGATGCGGTGCTCGACGAGACGGATCCGCACGGGGACGGGTCGACCGACGACCGCGACGCCGTCGCCGACGAGGAGGTGACCGCCTGATGGTGAACGTCGAGGAGTTCATCGACGAGGCGACGACCGAGATCCGCGAGGCCGTGGGCGACGCGAACGCGATCATCGCCCTCTCCGGCGGCGTCGACTCGTCGGTCGCGGCGGCGCTGGCGTACCGCGCGATCGGCGATCAGCTCACTCCGGTGTACGTCGACACCGGACTGATGCGCAAAGGCGAGACGGACCAGATCCGCGAGACGTTCGCGTTCATGGACTCGCTGGAGGTCGTGGAAGCGCAGGGTCGCTTCCTCGACGCGCTCGCGGGCGTCACCGACCCCGAGGAGAAGCGCCACGTCATCGGCGAACAGTTCATCCGCGAGTTCGAGCGCGAGGCGAAGGAGACGAACGCCGAGTACCTCGTGCAGGGCACCATCTACCCGGACCGTATCGAGAGCGAGGGGAACATCAAGTCCCACCACAACGTCGGCGGTCTGCCCGACGTGGTCGACTTCGACGGGATCGTCGAACCGGTTCGGGACCTCTACAAGGACGAGGTCCGCGAGGTCGCCCGCGCGCTCGATCTGGAGGCCGTCATCTCCGAGCGGATGCCGTTCCCGGGCCCCGGCCTCGCCGTTCGCATCATCGGGGAGGTCACCGAGGAGAAGCTGGACGTCGCCCGCGACGCGACCCACGTCGTCGAGGAGGAGGTCGAGGAACACGACCCGTGGCAGGCGTTCGCGGCCGTCATCGGCAAGGCGACCGGCGTGAAGGGCGACAACCGCGTCCACGGCTGGGTCGTCTCCGTTCGCTCAGTGGAGAGCCGCGACGGCATGACCGCCCGGGCGCAGAACCTCCCGTGGGAGACGCTTCAGCGGATCCAGTCGCGGATCACCGGCGAGAACGACGACGTCGCGCGCGTCGTGTACGACGTGACGCACAAGCCGCCCGCGACGATCGAGTACGAATAGCGGCGACCGGGTTCGAGCGACCGGTCGTCGTTCCGGACCGGTCCGCCGGTTCGGCGCGGATCGACGAGACACGAAACTTATCCCGTCCAGCCGACTCGAACCGACAATGACCGATCTCACCGCCGTCGTCGCCGGTCCCGACTCCGAGGGCCTCGGCGACGAACTCGAATCGCACGACGTGACCGTTTCGCGGATCGACGGGGCCGTCACCGGCGACACCCTCGACGACGCCGGCATCGACGACGCGGCGCTGTTCGTCCTCACCGACACCGCGGAGGCGACGGGGATCGCCGTCGCGAAGGACCGTAACCCCGACGTGCGCGCGGTCGTCTACGCGACCGAGTCGCTGCCGGAGTTCGCGAAGGGGCAGGCCGATCTGGCGGTCGACCCGGAGCTGCTCTCGCCGGCAGTCGTCGCCGACGAGCTCGTCGCCGGCGCGTGAGCCGCGTCGCCGGTCCCCGGTGAGCCGCCGGCCGACCGCGAATCGCCGGTCGATCGACGCGGGCGCGCCGCCACGGGCGACGGTGCTCGCCCCGATCGTTCGCTCCCGTCGTCGGCGACGCGGTCGCGCCACAGTCTCGGTTAATCGGAGTTAATTCGGCTTCACAGGGCTTCAAAACCAGGAATCCTGGTTCGAGGTTTCCCCCCTTCATTACGCCGGGGCGACAGGCGTCAGTCGTGATGAACGCGAGGAAGCTGTTCGCGGTCGCCCTGGCGTCGCTCCTCGTGAGCGCCGGCGTGGGCGCGGCCGCGACGAGTACCGGAACAGGGGCAACGGTCGCCGCGACCGACGCGTCCGTCGACGAGTACGAGGCGGACGCCGCGTCCGACAACGGGACGGTGACGGTCACCGTGACCGCGAACGGAAGCGGCGTCGATGGGCTGTCGATGTCCCGTAACGGCTCCATCGTCGGCACCACCGACGCTGACGGCTCCGTCGCGTTCGACGTGAACGCTTCCGAGACGGAGGAGGTCGTGCTCGACGCGTCCGGGGAGAACGTCTCCGGCGAGGTCGTGCTCGCGTTCGAGAACGACACCGTAAGCGTCCAGAGGGCCGATTTCACGGCCGAGACCGACGAGGAGGAGAACGAGACGAACGAGACCGACCGCCGCGGTCCCCAGATCGGCCTGCCGGCTGACGCCTCCGACAACGCGAAGGCCGTGGTCTCGGCCATCAACGCGTACCTGAGCGGCGACACGAACGCCAGCTCGCTCGGCGAGGCGGTCAGCTCCGCCGCCGGGAACGGTGCCGACCGCGAGCGGGGTCCGCCAGAGGACGTCGGACCGGACAGCGACGGTGACGAGAACGAGACTGACGACGACGACCGCCACGGTCCGCCCGAAGACGTCGGACCGGACAGCGACGGTGACGAGAACGAGACTGACGACGACCGCCACGGTCCGCCCGAAGACGTTGGTCCGAACAACGACGATGACGAGAACGAGACCGACGACGACCGCCACGGTCCACCCGATGACGTCGGTCCGAACAGCGACGATGACGACGATGACGACGACGACGGCGAGGAAGACGACGCTCGCGGAAACAACGGCAACGGAAACGGCCGGTAAGCGAGCGGCAGTCTCCCGAGCACGCGACACACCGACTGACGCACCGACGCGGTGACGGGGGTTCCTTCGGGGACCGACCGAGGCGCGATCGGGAACTCGCCGGCGGCGCGCCGGTACCACTGACACACGCGACTGGGGGTCCTCGTACCCCCGGACCGAGGGTGAGAGAGGCACGACGGGACGGCCGACGACCGGGTCGACACCGCCACCAGTCGGCCGCGGTCGGTTCGCCGATCCGCGGCGGCGCCGCGCCGCCACCGAACCGGCCGGAACGATCACCGGTTTCGGGCGGGCGCGGCGTCGCCCTGGAACGCTTCGCCACCATGCGCTCCAGATCGCTTTTACTGTCCGAACGAAACGACACCCCATGGCACTCGATCTCCTCGCGGACGCGCTCGACGACCTCGACCCCGGCGACGGAGCCGTCGAGACCGCCGAGCTCGTCGTCGCCGATGACGTGCTCGTGAAACTGTTCGCGCTCGGCCCCGGCGCGGAGCTGGACCCCCACGAGCACGCCGACAGCACGAACGTCTTCCACGTCCTCGACGGCGAGGTGACGGTCGTCCGCGACGGCGAGGCGGAGGCGG
>Ga0207757_101271_pt1 | contig 11381 bp, 7 predicted proteins | sample A23P3SouthBayCA_2_FD_187752 | JGI IMG/M metagenome (GOLD analysis project Ga0207757, IMG submission 187752) | Aerobic enrichment media microbial communities from Eden Landing Ponds, California, USA - A23 P3 (2) (SPAdes) | ecosystem: Environmental > Aquatic > Marine > Unclassified | place...
CCTGCGGCACCACTCGCGCAAAAAATCTGCACCAAAAAAGCCGGCCTCCGCGCGCTTCGCGCGCTCCGGCCGGAGAACCGCGCTCGCTGCGCTCGCGCGGATGCAGAGACATACTCAATCGATTTCCATATGCTATGATATATGGTGGCCTGAGGTGCTACGTCGAGTATTGTATCTGAACTCGAATCGTATCGGGTTTGTTGTCTGCTACGAATTCCTCCCCGACCTCAGGTTCAAGTACGAGAACGCGACCAGCGCCCCCGTGACCTGACGAGCCACCGCGAGGCGGGCAGATGGGGCGCGAGCCCCGAGCGTGGGCCGGAACCGGCCGGGCCGCGGGAAGCGTGCGGTCCGTCGCCTCGCGTGCCGGAGGACCTGCCTGTTCGCCCCCTCCGAGTCACTCCTTCATCTCGACGCCGCGCTCGGCGAGGAGTTCCTCGAACCGCTCCTGGTCGACGATGGGGACGTCGTTGGCCTCGGCGTCGTCCTGCTTGCTGGCGCCCGGATTCGAGCCGGCCACGAGGTAGTCCGTGTTCCCGGAGACGCTGCTGGTGGCGTTGCCGCCGTGGCGCTCGACGAGGTCCTGAGCCTCGCCTCTGGTGTAGCCATCGAGCGAGCCCGTGAACACGAAGGTGAGGCCGTCGAGTTCGTCTCCCTGCTCCGTCTCGGCCTCCTGTGGCTCGACGCCGCGCGCCCGGAGGGCGTCGACCACCGCGCGGTTCCGCTCGCTCCGGAAGAACTCGTGGATCTCCTCGGCGACGATGGGGCCCACGTCGTCGACGGCCTCGAGTTCCTCCTCGGAAGCGTCTATCACCGCATCGAGCGTGCCGAAGTGGCGTGCGAGGTTCGTGGCGGTGGTCTTGCCGACCTCCGGAACGCCGATAGCGGCGAGGAAGTCGGCCAGCGGCGGCTCTTTGGCGGCTTCGAGTTCCCTGACGAGGTTCTCGGCACTCGTCTCACCCCAGCCCTCCAGCTCGGCCAGTTCCTCGACCGTGAGGTCGTACAGGTCCGGGATGCCCTCGACGAGCCCCTCGTCGATGAGCTGTGCGACCATCTTCTCGCCGAGCCCCTCGATGTCCAGCCCGGCCCGGGCGGCGTAATGCTCCACCGCGCGCTGGAGCTGTGCCGGGCACGCGACGCCACCGGTGCAGAACGCGTTCGGGCCGTCGCGCTCGACGGCGCTGTCACACGCGGGACAGTGGTCGGGGAACTCGAAGTGCCCCGCCGACGAGGACTCCGTCACCTCCTCGACGTACGGGATGACGTCGCCCGCGCGCTGGATGCGGACGCGGTCGCCCACATCGACGCCCAGATCGGCGATCTGGTCGGGGTTGTGGAGCGTCGCCCGCGAGACGGTGACGCCACCGACCTCGACGGGGTCGAGCATCGCGACCGGCGTCAGTCGCCCCGTCCGACCGACCTGGACGGCGATCTGGCGGACGGTCGTCTCCTCGGTCCGTGCGGGGAACTTGTAGGCGAACGCCCAGCGCGGCGCCCGCGACGTGGCTCCCAGCACCTCGCACGCGGCCAGGTCGTCGAGCTTGATGACGGTCCCGTCCACCTCGTAGGAGAGGTCGTCGCGCTCGGCGAGCAGTCGGTCGCGGTAGTCGAGTGCGGCCTCGATATCGTCGACGTGCTCGACCTTCGCGCTCGTCTTCAGTCCCCACTCCGGGAGCCGCCGGACCTGCTCCGTGTGCGTCTCGAAGTCGGCGCTCGATTCGAGGACATCGAAGAAGAAGCAGTCGAGCGGGCGCTCGGCGACCGTCGACGGGTCCAGCTGCCGGACGGTCCCCGCCACGGCGTTGCGCGGGTTCGCGAACGGCTCCTTCCCTTCGGCGACCCGCTCGGAGTTGTAGGCCGAGAACGGCTCCCGCGGCATGAACAGCTCACCCCGGACGGCGAGGTACGCCGGCGCGTCCCCGCGCAGGCGCTGCGGGATGGAGCCGACCGTCCGGACGTTGGCGGTGATATCATCCCCCTCGTACCCGTCGCCCCGTGTGGCCGCGCGTTCGAGAACGCCGTCCTCGTAGACGAGCTCGACGGAGATGCCGTCGAACTTCGGCTCGCAGACGTAGGCGATGTCGGCCTCGGCGTCCGAGTCGGCCAGCCGGTCCCGGACTCGGCGGTCGAACTCCCGGACCTCGTCGGGGTCGCCCGAGGAGTCGATGGAGAGCATCGGTGCCACGTGTTCGACTGTCTCCAGTTCGTCGAGCGGCTCCCCCCCGATGCGGTTCGTCGGCGAGTTCGTCGTGTCGAGGTCGAACTCGGTCTCGAGTCGCTCCAGTCGGTCGAACAGCAGGTCGTACGTCCGGTCGTCGATAGCAGGGTCGGCATCGATGTAGTAGCGCCGGTCGTGGAACCGAACGGCCTCACGAAGCTGCGCGGTCTGCTCGCGTGCCGTCTCGGGATCGAGCTCCTCGACCGGCTCGAAGTCGGTCGGTGGGTCCCGAAGGTAGGGATTGTCGTCGGCTGCCTGCGCGGCGTCGCTCATTGGACGCCGCTACGATTCCCCCCGGGAAAAACCCGGCTCACCGGGATTCACGTCGACGGCCGTTCGGCGAAACCGCTCGACAGTGGCTCCCCACGACCACTTCCGCCCTGCATCGCGAAACTTCTTACCCGGTGGCGCACAACCCACCCTAATCCGATGGACCGCCCGGACAACACCGAGATCATCGACCGGTTCCTGGAGTTCTACCGGACCTACTGTGCCGACGACATCGGCCAGCTGGCCCAGGCCTACCCCAACGACCGGAAGTCACTCTACCTCGACTGGCAGGACCTCTACCGGTTCGACCGCGACATGGCCGAGGACTACCAGGCCCAGCCCGGCCAGATGCAGGACTACGCCGAGGAGGCATTGCGACTGTACGACCTGCCGGCGGACGTGAAGCTGGGCAACGCCCACGTCCGGATGACCAACCTCGGGGAGTCGACCGGCATCCGGGACATCCGCGAGCGCCACCACGGCAACCTCATCTCCGTGCAGGGGACCGTCAACAAGGCCACCAGCGTCCGCCCCAAACTCCGCGAGGCGGCCTTCGAGTGCCAGCGCTGTGGCACCCTCTCGTACATCCCCCAGCACGCGGGTTTCACCGAACCCCACCAGTGCGAGGGCTGCGAACGACAGGGGCCGTTCAACATCAACTTCGAGCAGTCCGAGTTCGTCGACGCCCAGACGCTGCGGGTCCAGGAGTCGCCCGAGGGCCTGCGCGGCGGGCAGACGCCCGAGGCCATCGACGTCAACATCGAGGACGACATCACCGGCGAGGTCACGGCGGGCGACCACGTTCGGGTCACGGGTATCCTCCGGCTCGAACAGCAGGGCAACCAGCAGGAGAAGTCCCTGATGTTCGAGAAGTACATGCAGGGCGTCTCCGTCGAGGTCGAGGACGAGGAGTTCGAGGAGATGGACATCACCGAGGAGGACAAACAGGAGATCATCGGACTCTCCAACGACCCCGACATCTACGAGAAGATGGTCGCGTCGATGGCGCCCTCCATCTGGGGCTACGAGACCCACAAGAAGGCCATCATCTTCCAGCTGTTCTCCGGTGTGACGAAGCGACTCCCCGACAACTCACGGATTCGGGGTGACCTGCATATGCTCCTGATAGGGGATCCGGGGACGGGAAAGTGCCTCGACGGCGATACGAGAGTGACTCTCTCGGACGGCTCCGAGCCTCGGATTCGGGACCTCGTAGAGTCGAACCTCGACGACCCGAAGCCGGTCGATGACGGGGTCTGGGACGATGTCGATATCGAGGTACCGTCGATGGCCTCCGATGGTTCTCTGGGGACACGGCGGGCAACGAAGGTCTGGAAGCGGGAGGCACCAGAGCGGATGTACGAGGTCACGACCGAGAGCGGTCGGGAACTGACGGTGACGCCGTCACACCCGCTGTTCGTCGCCCAGGACGGGGATGTCGAGGCCGTTATCGCCGACGACCTGACCGAAGGAGAGTTCGTCGCGACTCCCGCTTCCCTCGAAACCGCGGGACACGACGAACTGGATGTCTCCTACCGCCGGTCGCGAGCGAACAACGCTGTCAGACTCGACCCGCCGGAAGAACTGCAACCGTGGTTCGCACGGCTTCTCGGCTACATCGTTGCAGAAGGACACATACAGGACCACGATTCGGGAAGTGGAACGCTGTACGTCACGAACAACGACCGGGAGATCCTCGATGATGTTCGGCGGGCGCTCGAACGACTCGGCCTCAATCCCACCGAACGAACCCCCCACAAGGGCAAGGATGCGAACGAAATCGTTTGCTCGTCCAGCGAACTGGTGAGTTTCCTGGGGGGACTCGACCCGGCTCTGCTCAAGAACTCCGCTGAACAGCGAGTCCCGGAACCGATCCACCGAGCGACGAGCCCAGTAACTCGAGCCTTCCTCCGTGCCTACATCGATGGCGAGGGGACCATCTCACCGAAGCAGCGGTCGGTGGTCACCGCCTCGATGAGTCGTGCGCTACTGGAGGACGTTCGCAGCCTGCTGCTCTCGTTCGGCATCGAATCGCAACTCCATGGGCGTGAGAACGGGAGCTACCGGCTTCGTATCAGCGGTGACGATTTCGACCGTTACGTGTCCCAGATCGGCTTCGTCACCGGCCGCAAGCGCGCTGCCGCAGAGGAGATGACTGGCGGCTCGTCGAACCCCAATCGTGATGTCGTTCCTGTCGCAGGTGAACGACTCCGGAGCGTTCGAGAGGGGCTGGGACTCACACAGGCCGATTGTGGGCTCCCTCGGTCGACCTACCAGCATTACGAGCGTGGTGACCGGAATCCGAGCAGAGCGAGCCTACGAACTGTTCTGGATTCCTTCGAGTCTGCCGAGGGGGCTGCTGCCGTCGCCGATGGTGGTACCGATATCGAAGCAGAACTGGGAGCGCTCTCCGCGCTGGCGAGTGACGACCTCTCTTGGGACCGTATCGAGTCGATCAACGCCGTAGAGCCAGCCGAGGAGTGGGTGTATGACCTCGAAGTTGAGGGGACACACAACTACCTCTCGAACGGGGTCGTCTCACACAACTCACAACTCCTCCAGTATGTCAAGAATATCGCACCACGTTCGGTTTATACTTCGGGTAAAGGCAGTTCTGCGGCAGGTTTGACCGCAACTGCGGTAAGAGATGATTTCGGCGAGGGTGACCAGTGGTCGCTCGAGGCCGGTGCGCTCGTGCTTGCTGACAAGGGTATCGCGGCTATCGACGAGCTGGACAAGATGGACGCCGGTGACCGTTCAGCCATGCACGAGGCGCTAGAGCAGCAATCTATTAGCGTAGCCAAGGCTGGAATAAATGCCACTCTCAAGTCTCGCTGCTCGCTGCTCGGCGCCGCGAACCCCAAGTACGGTCGCTTCGACGAGTACGAGTCCATCTCCGAGCAGATCGACCTGGAGCCGGCGCTCATCTCCCGCTTCGACCTCATCTTCACCATCACGGACAAGCCCAACGAGGAGGAGGACCGAAAGCTGGCCCGGCACATCATCGAGACGAACTACGCGGGTGAGCTGAACACCCACCGCAACAACGTGCCGACCTCGAACGTCTCGGAGGAGCAGCTACAGGCCGCGACCGAGGATGTGGAGCCGGCCATCGACGCCCACCTCCTTCGCAAGTACGTCGCGCACGCGAAGCGTTCCTGTTACCCGACGATGACCGACGAGGCCCGGAGCGCCATCGAGGAGTTCTACGTGGACCTGCGCTCGCACGGCGAGGGGGAGGACGCGCCGGTACCCGTCACGGCCCGGAAGCTGGAGGCGCTGGTTCGCCTCGCGGAGGCGAGCGCCCGGGTCCGGCTCTCTGACACCGTCGAGCAGCAGGACGCCGACCGGGTCATCGACATCGTCCGCAAATCACTGGAGGACGTGGGGATGGACCCCGAGACCAACGAGTTCGACGCGGACATGATCGAGGCGGGCCACTCGAAGAGCCAGCGCGACCGCATCAAGGGCCTGAAGGCCATCATCCAGGAGCTCGAGGACGAGTACGAGGAGGGTGCCCCGTACGACGAGGTGCTGGAGATGGCCGTCGAGAACGGGACCGACCGCGACAAGGCCGAGCACGAGATCGAGAAGCTGAAACAGCGCGGTGAGGTGTACGAGCCGTCGCAGGGACACCTCCGGACGACGTGACCGGCGCGGCCGGTCGGCGGTTACGGCGACCATAAGCAAGGTCCGCGCCTCCCAGACGACGGCCATGACGAACACGAGTCGGTCGCCCATCGCCGTTTCGTCCGCTCGCCGCGTCACGGGGCCAGGAGGGACACACGAGTGACCCGGCTGCTCGGTGGTGACTGCGACCGATTCGCGGCCGTCCGGTCGATGGTCGACGGTGACCGGCTGAAGCGCGTCGGGGTCGTCACCTACTTCTCGGTCTATCTGGGCATCGCGCTGGGCGGCTGGCGGCGGCTGGTCGGACTCACCCAGCAGTTGCCGGTGCTGGTCCGGCCGCCCGCGCTCTCCCAGTTACACGTCCTCCTCGGACTGCCCCGGAGCGTCGCGTGGGGGCTCGTGAGTCTCTCGGTCACGTTCCTCACCATGGGGCTCGTCGTGTCGGTCCAGTACTATCGATTCCGCAGCGATGCCCCACCCAGTCTCGCCGACATCAGTGACCGGTCGTGGCGGGACCGGGTGCCGACCGTCCGTGACATCCGGGGTGGCCTTTCGGAGCGTGCCCGCCTCCGTGACCGCCTCCCGGTCGCGCCCAGTCTCGGGAATCAGCTCCCCGACGCTCCCGGCCTCCCGCCCGTGCGACCTGCCGGCGGTGGCGATACCGACATTCGGGTCTGCGACGCCTCGCTCGCGGTGCCGGTCGCGCCGCTGTCGCTCCCGCAGTCCGGACCCAGCGGCCGTCGGCCGCCGATGACGGTTCCTGAGAGCCACGCTGTCGCCGAGGGGTTCCCGGGGCTCGTGGACGGTCCCGTCTCGGGCGCCGACGCTGACGGTTCGGAACGGGCGGACGGCGGTCCGGGGGTTCCGATTCCGGACGTGCTGGACCCCGAGGAGACGCTGGGGCGAGCGACACCGGGCGAGGGTATCGGCCGCTGCGACGCTCCGGCGGAGACGGGGGCCACCGAGGAGGATGGTGATGGCATGATAGGCGTAGCCGACGGTGGCGAGGGCGCTGCCGAGGAGCCCGATGCGGAGGCGGCGTGGCCCGACGACTGGCGGCCTGGCGACGAACTCTGAGGGACGGACTCGGCCGTGGCCGGTTCCGGGATGGGTGCTGTCGTCGGGACGAACAGAACCGGTAAGTGGCCCATCCTCCGATACCTGAATCGATGGACCGCATCTCCGCGCTCCGGAACGTCGAGGACGCGCTCCGCGAGTTCGAGAACGGTGAGTGCGACCTGTCGACGCTGGAGCGCCGCGTCCGGGGGACGGTCCGGACGTACGCGACCCAGTTCGAGGCCGACGGCGCGGCCCCCTACCGCGTCACCGGGGACGACGCCGAGGTCGTGGTCGTGGCGAGCGACCCCGCCGACGCCCGTGACCGGGCCCGGCGGCTGGGCGACATCGATGGCGACCTCGGGGTCGAACGGCTGGGCTGACGGGCAGGCTCAGTCCTGTCCGGGCGGTGTAGGGCCGTCACAGCCAGCCTCGATATCGGGGCAGTCCCGAATCCGCTGGTTTCGTGTCGTGAAGTCGCGTGCCGAGCGGTAGTAGAACGAGAGGCGATCGCGCCACTGGTCGTCGGCCAGCAGCCGGTCGTCGGCGGAGTGGTACCCCTGTTCCTCGGGGCGCTTGAGATAGCGGTCGAGCCACGCGAGCGAGTAGTGGTCGGCCATCGGGTTGCCGAAGTCCCAGGAGGTGGTCGGGAAGGTGGGGATGAGCGACCACTCGTAGTGGGTGCCGCCACGGACGTTCACCTGGTAGGTGTCGACGCCGGCCTCGCTCCAGGCTGCCTGGGCGGTCACCTTCGCGTCCTCGCTCGGTGGCTCCGTCTTCGGCTGTGGGGTGAGCCCGTAGTCCGCCGACTGGCCCATCGCGGGGACGCGGGGCCGGACCTCGAAGCCCGCGAGCGACTCGCCGGGCGCCGCGAGGTTGTCCCACGCCACCGCGGCATCGACGGGGTTAGCGTCGTCGATGGCACCGGGCCACTTCTCGTCCGGGATGCCCTGGACGACGCTGACGCCGGTCGCGCCCAGCGAGTGGCCGACGATGCCGAGTCGCGAGCGGTCCAGCCGGTCGTGGAAGGGGTTGAACTCCGCGATGGGGGCGGGCACCGCGTGGGGAGCCTCGGTATTGTGTGGGTAGCGGTTCTCGGGCGTCGAGCGGAGGAGGTCGATGGCGTCGACCTGGTTCGTGACGAAGACGGTCGAGTTGGCGTTCGTGCCCAGTGTCCCGTCGGGCGTCGCCGTGTCCGAGCGCCCCTGGCCGCGCGGGTCGTAGGTCATCACCACGTAGCCGTTCCGGGCGAGCGTGTCCGCGAACCACCAGTACAGCGTCTGGGAGGCCTGTACGGAACCGTTGGTGATGACGACGCCGGGGAGGTCGTCGCCGGGGTCGCTGTCGGCGGGCGCCCAGACCCAGCCGGTGAGGCGGGCGCCGCCGGGGTCGCTGTCCAGCCCCGAATCGTGGAAGGCGACGCGCTGGCGCTCGATACCGTCGTACGTGTGGCTCTCGCCGGCGGTCGTGTTCGCGGGATAGCTGAACGGGTCGCCGGTACACTGCTCGGCGTACTCCTTGCAGAGGTTGCCCTCGCTGTTCCAGCGTGGCTCCGCGACCGTCCGCTGGCGGAAGTCGACCGCGTTGCGCGCGCTCTGTGTCTGCAGGTGCTGCTGGAACGCGGGGTCCCCGGCCTGCTCGCGCGGTGCCTCCTGTGTCTTCGCGTAGTTGGCCTGCTCGCGCTGGAACCACGCGGCCGAGGGGTACGCCGGGTCGTCGCTGCCGGTGGCCGTGCTGTCGGCTCCCACGTCCGCTGCGCTCGCCGTCCCGGCGACCGTGACGGCACCCGTTGCCGTCGCGCCCGCGGCTCGGAGTACGCTCCGCCGCGAGAGTCCCCCCTCGTCGCTCGCCTCGTCGGATCGACCCTGTCCGTCCATGGACGGGGATGTGGCCATCCCCCCGTGACGTTGCTGGCGTGCGTAGCGGGGTGTTTATATTGCCGATGGGACGTTCGGCGGTCGTGTCCGCGTCATCGTCCGGTCGCGCCCGAACACCACAACCCTCAGTAGCGCGCCCCTGCCACTCCGGGCATGGAACTCGGCGTCATCGGACTCGGTCGGATGGGGCGTATCGTGGTCGACAGGGTACTCGACGCGGGACACGACGTGGTCGCGTTCGACGTGGACCCCGAGGCGGTGGCGGACGCGGCCGACGCCGGCGCGGTGCCGGCCGAATCGGTCGCGGACCTCGCCGAGCGACTCGGCGAGGCAAAGCGAGTCTGGCTGATGGTGCCCGCTGGCGACGCGGTGGACGCCGCGCTGGACGACCTCGAACCGCACCTCGATGGCGAGGACGTCGTCGTCGACGGGGGGAACTCCCATTTCGAGGACTCCGTGCGCCGCGCGGAGGCGACGGAGGCGGCGTACCTGGACTGTGGCACGTCGGGCGGTCCCGCCGGGGCCGAACTCGGCTTCTCGCTGATGGTCGGCGGCCCGGCGTGGGCGTACGAGGAGCTGACGCCCGTCTTCGATGCGGTGGCGACCGGTCCGGCGGGCCACGACCGGATGGGCCGGTCGGGGTCGGGCCACTACGTGAAGATGGTCCACAACGGTGTGGAGTACGCCCTGATGCAGGCGTACGGCGAGGGGTTCGAACTGCTCCACGAGGGGCGCTACGACCTCGACATGGAGTCGGTCGCGCGGACGTGGAACAACGGTGCGGTCATCCGGTCGTGGCTGCTGGAGCTGTGCGAGGAGGCGTTCCGCGAGGAGGGGTCGGACCTGGGTGACGTGGCCGACCACGTCGCGGGCGGGTCGACGGGGACGTGGACGGTGCAGGAGGCACTCGCGCAGGAGGTGCCGATGCCGCTGGTGTACGCGGCCCTCTCCGAGCGGTTCAACTCGCGGGCGACGGGCGACGGCGAGGGGCGCTTCTCGCGGCGGCTCGCGAACCGGCTTCGGTACGGCTTCGGCCGGCACGAGGTCGCACGGACGGAGTAAGCCCGCGTGCGCCGGCGTCCAGCAGGGGGGAGAATCCCGCACACGTGGCGCGAGCAATCACAACGGCTTTGAAGCGCCTTTCCCAACCGCGCGTATGGTCGAAGCACTCGCCGTCGCGCTGGGGGCGACGCTGACCCTCCTCGTGGTCGGCATTCACTTCTCCAAGGGGACGGAGAAGGCGATCCCCGACGACATCGCACAGGAGGTCACCGAGCGGCGGGCCGCGCAGGTGCCCGAGACGGACTTCGCGGAACCGATGAACCGCTCCATCGGCGGCGGCGGCGCGGTCGCCGCCGTCGGCGGCGCCGAGGGTGAGGCTGCTGGCGAACTCGGCGACGAGGAGGAGGAGGTCGACCCCTCCGACGACCCGTCGGTCATCCCGGACGACGAGGCCGACGTGTTCGAGGTCGAGTACGTCAAGGAGGGTGAGACGGTCGAGGTCAAGGAGAACGAGACGCTGCTCGAGGCCGGCGAGGACGAGGGCTGGGACCTCCCCTACGCCTGCCGCGAGGGCCAGTGTGTCTCCTGTGCGGGCCACATCACCGACGGCGCCACGGACGACTTCATCATCCACTCCAACAACGAGATGCTGGGTCAGGAGGAGCTGGACGACGGCTACACGCTCACCTGCGTGGCCTACCCCACCGACGACCTCTCGCTCGAGACCGGCGAGACGCCGTAAATTCCGAAATATTCCTTTTTCCACCGAACTAGAGTTTCTCGCCTCCCATTGTCGCTATTAAGGCATAAACTGCCGCATTTCTATTCAACCGGGCTGCGGAAATTCTATCGGGCGCGATTGAGCCATCTCCGAAGCCCTCACGCGCTCGGCTCGCGCGCCTCGCTGCGCGCTTCCCTCGCTCCCGATGGTCGCTCGGTGCAGTGCTTGCGTCGCCGTGCTTCGCCGAGCGCGTTCGCCCTTCGAGTCCCCCAGGAGCTGATTAGTCGGCCGAGCATCCGCGGATGCTGGTTCCGGCGGAGCGCTAGCGTCCCCACACCTCCCCGCGCGGGCGCGGTGTGAGGGTTCGCCCCCTCGCCGGTGGCTCGGGGCTCACCCGGAATGCGCCCGCGCGCTTCCTGGTCCCGGAACCGGCTCGCCGAGCAACCGCTCGCCGGCCGGGAGCGGGTGGTTCGCGGCGCGCCCGCGAACCCCCGCGACCTGGGGAAGGGCAGGGTCACAGCGTCGTGCCACTATCCACGTTCCTGGCGGACTCGAAGGGCGAGCGGTCTCGACCCGGTGAGGCGACGTAAGCACCGCAGCGCGAGCG
>Ga0207757_101277_pt1 | contig 11344 bp, 10 predicted proteins | sample A23P3SouthBayCA_2_FD_187752 | JGI IMG/M metagenome (GOLD analysis project Ga0207757, IMG submission 187752) | Aerobic enrichment media microbial communities from Eden Landing Ponds, California, USA - A23 P3 (2) (SPAdes) | ecosystem: Environmental > Aquatic > Marine > Unclassified | place...
GTCACGGCGCCCGCCAACCGGGAGGCTGCCGTGGACGTGCCCGCCAACCGCGAGCGCGTCATCTCCGTGCCGGCGAACGAGGAAGCGACCGACGGCGTGACCGACGACGAGGCGAATACTGACGGGACCGCGCACGACGAGGGCGCGGCCGACGAGGTGGTTGACGAATGAGCACTAACGACGACGACGGAAACGAGGAGTTCACGACGACGGTCTACTACGACGACGACGCCGACCTCGGCGCGCTGGCCGAGCAGACGGTCGCGGTGCTGGGCTACGGCAGCCAGGGCCACGCGCACGCCCTGAACCTGCACGAGTCCGGCATCGATGTCGTGGTCGGCCTGCGCAAATCATCGAGTTCCCGCGAGGCCGCCGAGGCCGAGGGGCTGCGCGTGACGACCCCGAAGAACGCCGCCAGCGAGGCCGACCTCGTGAGCGTGCTGGTGCCCGACACCGTCCAGCCCGCCGTCTACGACGAGATCGAGGACGAACTGGGCCCCGGCGACACGCTCCAGTTCGCACACGGCTTCAACATCCACTACGGGCAGATCGAGCCCAAGGAGGAGGTCAACGTGACGATGGTCGCCCCGAAGTCGCCGGGGCACCTCGTCCGCCGGAACTACGAGCACGACGAGGGCACGCCCGGCCTGCTCGCGGTCTACCAGGACGCGACCGGCGAGGCCCACGACGTGGGGCTGGCGTACGCGAAGGCCATCGGCTGCACCCGCGCGGGTGTCGTCGAGACCTCGTTCCGCGAGGAGACCGAGACCGACCTGTTCGGCGAGCAGGCCGTCCTCTGTGGCGGTGTCACCTCGCTGGTCAAGCAGGGGTACGAGACGCTCGTCGACAACGGCTACTCGCCGGAGATGGCCTACTTCGAGTGCCTGAACGAGCTGAAGCTCATCGTCGACCTGATGTACGAGGGTGGGCTCGGCGAGATGTGGGATTCCGTCTCCGACACCGCCGAGTACGGCGGCCTCACCCGCGGTGACATGGTCGTCGACGACCACGCCCGCGAGAACATGGAGGAGGTCCTCGAGGCGGTCCAGGACGGCACCTTCGCTCGCGAGTGGATCAACGAGAACCAGGCGAACCGACCCTCCTACAAGCAGCTCCGGCAGGCCGAGAAGGACCACGAGATCGAGGCGGTGGGCGAGAACCTGCGCTCCCTGTTCGCGTGGGGCGAGGCGGCCGCGGAGGAGGAGGGAGAGACAGCGGAGACACCCGCGGACGACTGACAACAATGACAGAGGACACACCGGACGACACGGAACCGAAGACGCTGGGCGAGCTGAGCCACACCAACCCGTTCACGAACAAGGCGTTCGGCGCCACGCAGACGTACGACCGTGGCCGCACCATCGCCGCGGACGGCGGGGAGGCCGAGGTCGAGGCCACAGCCGACGAGGCGTCGGCCGACACCGAGACGGCCACCGACGGCGGTGAGGCCGAAGCCGAGGAACTGCAGGACGTCGAGCACACGCCCCCGGGCGACGCCGAGGGGACCAACGGCGTATACGAGCGCGGCCACGAGGGCCGCGAGGAGAACCGATAGGATGAGTCAGGGCACGCTCTACGACAAGGTCTGGGACCGGCACAAGGTGACGACCCTGCCGAACGGGCAGGACCAGCTGTTCGTCGGCCTCCACCTCATCCACGAGGTGACGAGCCCGCAGGCGTTCGGCATGCTCCGCGAGCGCGACCTGGAGGTCGCACGGCCGGACCTGACCCACGCGACGGTCGACCACATCGTCCCGACGGCCGACCAGTCGCGGCCGTACAGCGACGACGCTGCCGAGGAGATGATGGCCGAACTCGAGGAGAACGTCCGCGACGCGGGCATCGAGTTCGACGACCCCACCACGGGCAACCAGGGCATCGTCCACGTCATCGGGCCGGAGCAGGGCATCACCCAGCCCGGCAAGACCATCGTCTGCGGTGACTCCCACACCTCGACGCACGGCGCGTTCGGCGCGCTGGCGTTCGGCATCGGGACCTCGCAGATCCGTGACGTGCTGGCGACCCAGACCGTCGCGATGGAGAAGCAGCAGGTGCGGAAGATCCAGGTCGACGGCGAACTCGGCGAGGGCGTCGAGGCCAAGGACATCATCCTGGAGATCATCCGCCGCCTGGGCACCGAGGGCGGCGTCGGCTACGTCTACGAGTACGCCGGCGAGGCCATCGAGAACCTCGACATGGAGGGCCGGATGTCCATCTGCAACATGTCCATCGAGGGTGGCGCCCGCGCGGGCTACGTCAACCCCGACGAGACCACCTACGAGTGGCTCGCGGAGACCGACTACTTCCAGGAGCATCCCGAGGAGTACGACGACCTGAAGCCGTACTGGGAGTCCATCCGCAGCGACGCGGACGCCGAGTACGACGACGTCGTCACCATCGACGCCTCCGAACTCGACCCCGTCGTCACGTGGGGGACCACGCCCGGGCAGGGCGTCGGCATCCACGACCCCATCCCGGCACCGGAGGACCTCGCCGAGGACAAGCAGGACACGGCCCGGCGCGCCCAGAAGCACATGCGCGTCGAGCCCGGCGAGACGATGGAGGGCTACGACATCGACGTGGCCTTCCTCGGCTCCTGTACGAACGCCCGCCTGCCCGACCTGCGGCGTGCCGCCCGCATCGTGAAGGGCCGGCAGGTCGCCGACGACGTACGCGCGTTCGTCGTCCCCGGCAGTCAGCGCGTCCAGCAGGCCGCCGAGGAGGAGGGCCTCGCTGACATCTTCCGCGAGGCCGGCTTCGACTGGCGGAACGCGGGCTGCTCGATGTGTCTCGGCATGAACGAGGACCAGCTGGAGGGTGACGAGGCGTGTGCCTCCTCCTCGAACCGGAACTTCGTCGGCCGGCAGGGGAGCAAGGACGGGCGGACCGTCCTGATGAACCCGCGGATGGTGGCCGCCGCGGCCATCACCGGCGAGGTCACAGACGTGCGCGACCTGAAGGAGGTGACCGTCGCATGAGTTCGGGCGACCCCACCGAGGAGATCCCCGAGGTCGACTACGTCGAGGGGACCGGCATCCCCATCCGCGGGAACGACATCGACACGGACCAGATCATCCCCGCGCGGTTCATGAAGGTCGTCACCTTCGACGGCCTGGGCCAGTTCTCCTTCTTCGACCTGCGGTTCGACGACGACGACAACGAGAAGGACCACCCGATGAACGAGGAGCGGTTCCAGGACGCGAACATCATGGTGGTCAACAACAACTTCGGCTGTGGCTCCTCCCGGGAGCACGCGCCGCAGGCCCTGATGCGCTGGGGGATCGACGCGCTCATCGGCGAGTCCTTCGCCGAGATCTTCGCGGGCAACTGCCTCGCGCTCGGCATCCCGACGGTGACCGCGGACCACGAGACCATCAACGACCTGCAGCAGTGGGTCGACGACAACCCCGACGGGGAGGTCGAGGTCGACGTGGCCGCCGAGACGGTCACCTACGGCGGCCAGGAGGTCGGCGTCTCCGTCGACGACGCCCAGCGGAAGGCACTGGTCGACGGCATCTGGGATACGACCGCGCTGATGAAGGCCAACGAGCAGGCCATCGCGGAGACGGCGGCGAACCTGCCGTACGTCACGGGCGACTGAGCGTCGGCTGGGACTGCTGCGTTCCGGCCGTCGTCACTCCTCGACGACGCGGACGATGACCTGTGCCACCTTCTCGCCGCGGTAGTGGCCCGGGGCGGTCGCGATGACCGCTTGCTTCACCGTGCCGTCGACCGTCTGGAGTTTGAACTCGGCCCGTGGGGCCGGCTCTCCCTCGTCCATGAGCTGTGCGAACCGTCCGTCGGCGGCCTCCTGGTACTCCGGGTGGACGAACTCCGGCATCGGCGTATCGAGTAGCGCCGCGGCGCTGTCGGCCTCGAGGAACTCAACGGCCGCGTCGTTGGCGTAGCGGAGATGCCCGTCAGGACCGAACAGCGCGATGGGGACCGGCGCGGTGTCGACGAGGTTGTGGTAGCGCTCCTCGGAGCGGTACCGGCTGACCGCGTCCCGGACGCGCTTGGCGAGTATCTCGTAGCAGTCCCGCCCGCCGCTCTTCTGGAGGTAGTCGGTGACGCCCGCGCCGATGGCCTGGCTGGCGATCTCCTCGCTCCCCTTCCCCGTGAACAGGATGAAGGGGAGGTCCGGACGGTCCTCCCGGACCGCCTCCAGCAGCTCGAGCCCACTGCGCCCGGGCATGTCGTAGTCGCTCACCACGCAGTCCACCGACTCCGCCTCGAGCCGCTCCAGTGCCGCCTCGGCGTCGGGGGCGGTCGTGACCGTGATGTCGTCGGCGACAAGCTCGAGCATGTCGTCGGCGAGGTCGGCGAACGCCGGGTCGTCCTCGACGTGCAGGACGGTGATGTCGCCGGTTCGGGGCTCGACCATGTGGTCTCCGTAGGCCTCTCGCCTGTCGACAGTTATAGCTGGGGGTGCCGAACCGCGTCGCTTGCGCGGACCGACACCCTCTTTCGCCGGCCCCGCGGACTCCGTGGCATGACAGACGAAATCGTCGTCATCGAGGGCGACGGTATCGGACAGGAGGTCGTTCCGGCCGCAGTCGAGGTGCTGGAGGCCGTCGACGCAGACTTCAGGTTCACACACGCCGACGCGGGCGACGCCGTACTCGCGGAGACGGACGAGGCGCTCCCGCAGGCGACCTACGACGCCGTCCAGGCTGCCGACGCGACGCTGTTCGGCGCGGCCGGCGAGACCGCCGCCGATGTCATCCTCCCACTCCGGGAGGCCGTCGGCTCGTTCGTCAACGTCCGGCCCGCGAAGGCGTACCCGGGCGTGGACGCGCTCCGGCCGGAGACGGACGTGGTCTTCCTCCGCGAGAACACCGAGGGCGTGTACGCCGGCCACGAGGACCGGCTCTCCGACGACCTCTCCACGCTGACGCGCGTGACGACCACCTCCGCCTCCGAGCGGCTGGCGGAGTTCGCGTGTGATTACGTCGCGGACCGCGACGTGGACGGCTTCCACGTGGCGCACAAGGCGAACGTGATGCGCGAGACGGACGGCCGGTTCCGGGACGCCGTCGTCTCGGTGGCCGACGAACACGGCGTCGAGGCCAAGGAGGTGTTGATGGACGCGTTCGCGACCCGGCTCCCCCTGGACCCGACGGCGTTCGACGTGGTCGTCTGCCCCAACCTCGCGGGCGACGTGCTGAGCGATCTCGCCGCCGGCCTCGTCGGCGGACTGGGGCTGCTGCCATCCGCCAACATCGGCACCGACAACGCGCTGTTCGAGCCGGTCCACGGTACCGCGCCCGACATCGCCGGGCAGGGTGTCGCCAACCCCGCCGCGACCATCGTCTCGGCGGCGATGCTGCTGGAGCACCTGGGGTACGACGAGGCCGGCGCCGACGTGCATGCAGCGGTCGAGGCCGTGCTCGCCGACGGGCCGCGCACGCCGGACCTCGGCGGCGACGCCTCGACCGAGGACGTGACGGCCGCGGTGCTGGAGCGGCTGTAGGAACCGAGAGAGCCGTTCGCTACTGCTGTTCGACGTAGGCCGTGCGGATCTCCTCCCAGCGGCCGTTCGATTCGAGATACGCCTGGAGCTCCGTCGCGTAGGCGTCGGCGAGGCGCTCTGCCTCCCGGAGCTGGTCCTCGTCGATCTCCTCGACATCGTCGTCGCCGTCGAGCCCGAGCGCGCCCTTCACGGAGTCGAGGATGCCGCTCCCGCCGCCGGAGTCCGGGTCCCGGCCGGCGGCCATCGCGGCCTGGGCCTCGCGGGCCCGCTCCAGCTCAGGGAGCACCTCGCGAAGGCTGTCCGTGTTGGCCACCAGTTCCGCGTCGGCCTCGTCGCCGGCGTTCTCGATGTCGAACTCGACGGCGGTCATCACCAGTCCCCACTCCTGCCGTGAGAAGACCGACCGGTCGACCTCGCTGGAGAACTCGCTGTCGACGGCCATCCGGGCCCCGACGATGCGGTCCGACCACGGTGTGCTGTCGGGGTCGTCGTCTGTCATGGGCCGCCGTTCGGGCTTCGGGGCAATCAGCGTTGTCCCCCGGCCGTCTCGAATCTGGACGCTCTGGAGCCATCGCCCGACGGAGCCGTGACCTGTAACACGGACAACAGGACCGCGACCGTGATACAGACAACAGTCCCTGCGTACGCGCGAGCGAAGCGAGCGCGTTTCGCCGGCCGGAACGAGCGGAGCGAGTGGAGGCCGGAATTTTTTCTGAACGTTTTTTGCGCCGAGAGGTTCGCCGGCTCTGCCGGCGAACCCGAGGCGGAAAAAAGCTCGTCTAGTAGATGAGCTCGTCGTCGTTCTCGATCATGTACAGCGTCCGGGCGGCGATGTTGACGGCGTGGTCGCCGACGCGTTCGAGGTCGCGGATGGTCAGGAGGAGCCTGGAAACGTCGTCCATGAGGGCGTTCACGTCGGTGTCCTCGGGGTCATCCAGCTCCGTCTCGATGAGCGAGCGGACGACCTCGTCGGAGGCGTGTTCGCACTCGGCGTCGACCTCGTCGTCGCGTTCGGCGACCCCGCGGCAGGCCTCCGGTGACTCCTCGGCGTAGGCCGCCATCGCGTCCTCGAGCATCCCCAGGACGGCGTCACCGATGCCCTGCACGTCGACATCGGGGTAGCGCTCCTCGCCGGCCTCGAGCGTGTAGTCGCCGATGTTGGTCGCGAGGTCGGCGACCCGTTCGAGGTCGGTGATGATCTTGAAGGAGGCGGCGATGAAGCGGAGGTCACTGGCGACCGGCTGCTGCAGCGCGAGCAGGTCGATGCAGTCCTGCTCGAGGTCGAGATACATCTGGTTGATCTCGCCGTCACCCTCGATGACCTCCCACGCGGTCTCCTCGTCGCGCTGGGCCAGCGCCGACAGCGCCGTCCGGAAGCGTTCGATGACCACCTCGCTCATGTAGAGCACGTCCTCGCGGAGTTGCTCTAGCTGCGACTGGTAACTCTCACGGGGCATAGTCGCAAGGAAGCCATATCCCCGTATATAAATTGGGTCTCGTCAGTCGGTCGTCAGACGCCGACGGCGCCGGGAATGCCGACCAGTCCGACGAGGCTCTGGAGTGGACCGAGCAATCCGAGGAACCAGAGCGCGGCCACCACGATAGCGGCGATGATGGCGATGCGGATGGCCATCTTGAGGACGAACCGGACGACCACGACGGCCAGGAGCGCGAGTATCACTGCTCCGATAAGTCCGACGGGGGACGCGAGCGCGCCGAGTTGTAACGGTGCAAGCACGGGAAGCATGTTTCGGTTCACACTGCCCGTCGAGGTAAGCGTGTCGGCCGTCGGACGAGCGGCTTGCAACCCCCCATCACTTCCAGTCGAAATCGTGCTTATGTCCGGTGGTTCCTGGGGCCCGATCTTCACTTTCACTTCGGTTTGGCCACGTTCATTAACGCAGGGGCAGTCACAACAGGTCGTGTCGCGCGGATGCCCGCGCGAGGCCAGTCATAGCGAGTTGGTACAGTGCCGACAGTTCAGTATCATAGATCTGACAGACGCCCGTGCTACCGAGGGTTAATCGGTAGGGAGCGACAACACACCACCATGACATACCATCCGGATTTCACTCTTGTACGAGGAGGGGGACGGCAGCGATGAGCGCGGAGACACCCGATGCGGACGCCGACGAGGTCGTGCTCCCGGTCAAGCGGACCGAGGGCGACACGATGGAGGAACGGCTCACGGGGAACGCCTACCACAACATCCTGCCGGCACGCTATCTGAAGAAGGACGCCGATGGGAACTTCGTCGAGGAGCAGGAGGACCTGTTCCGGCGGGTCGCGAACAACATCGCGCTCGCCGAGGCCGTCTTCGAGGCCGAGCGCCGGGATATCGAGGTCACGGTCACGCCGGACCTGCTGAAACCCGACCACCCGCGCCGCGACGAACTGGCCGCGGAGGTCTTCGGGGAGGGGACGACCGCCGCCGACGACGCGGAGACGACGCTCGACATCCACAACGTCAACAAGTTCTCCTACGAGACGCTCGTGCCGGAACTCCCGGACGAGATCCAGAGCCACGTCGAGTCGACGGCCGACGAGTTCCAGACGCTGATGGAGCAGCTCTCCTTCATCCCCAACTCGCCGACGCTGATGAACGCCGGCGACGAGCTCCAGCAGCTCTCGGCCTGCTTCGTCGACTCGCCCGGTGACGACCTGACCGACATCCACCAGACCGCCAAAGAGGCCGCCGAGGTCTTCCAGTCCGGCGGCGGCATGGGCTATGCTTTCTGGCAGCTTCGGCCGTACGGCGACCCGGTCGGTTCGACCGGCGGCATCGCCAGCGGCCCGATGACGTTCATGGAGACGTTCGACCAGATGTGCGAGACCATCGCCCAGGGTGGCGCCCGGCGGGGCGCCCAGATGGGCGTGATGCGTGTCTCGCACCCTGACGTCATCGAGTTCCTCCACGCGAAGAACAAGGACGTCTCGCTGGCCCACACCCTGCGGCTGAACGACCCCGACGACTACACCCACACCGACTTCTCCGACGCGCTCGCTGAGGCCCGCGAACTCATCGACGACGAGGGTCGCGTCCCGGAGCACCTGCGCAACGCCGTCGAGGGCCACCTCTCGAACTTCAACATCTCCGTGGGCATCACGGACGACTTCATGGAGGCCCTGCAGAACGGCGAGGAGTTCACCTTCACCAACCCCCGGACGGGCGAGCCCCACATCGCCACCGAGGAGACGAAGGAGATGTACGGTCGCTACGGCCTCGGCGACCACGTCGAGCCGGGCGAGGAGCTCTCCATCGACCCGCAGCTCATCTGGGACCGCATCGTCGACGGCGCCCACCAGAACGGCGAGCCGGGTGTCATCTATCTGGAACGGGTCAACAAGCAGCACTCGTTCGACGTCGAGGAGCACCCGGACCACCGCATCCTCGCGACGAACCCGTGCGGCGAGCAGCCCCTCGAGGAGTACGAGGCCTGCAACCTCGGTCACATCAACCTCTCGACGCTCGCGGCCCACGACTCGCCGGACTGGCGCGTGTTCAAGGACAGTCGCCCGGACAGCGAATCCCTCGAGGACTCCGTCGAGGCGTTCCTGCAGGAGTCACTGGACATCGGCGAGTTCGAGCGTCGCATCGAACTCGGGACGCGCTTCCTCGAGAACGTCGTCACGATGTCGGACTTCCCCGTCCCGGAGATCGAGGAGAAGGTCCGGGAGATGCGGAAGATCGGCCTGGGCATCATGGGTCTCGCACAGCTGTACATCCAGCTGGGCGTCCGCTACGGGAGCGAGGAGGCCAACGAGATCGCCCGGCAGGTCATGATGAAGATCAACCACGACTCGAAGTGGGCCAGCCACAAGCTGGCCGAGGAGCGTGACTCCTTCGCGGAGTGGGACAACTCGAAGTACGCGAACCCGACCGAGTACGCCGACTGGTTCGAGCACCACACCGGCCTCGACGCCGACGAGTGGGCGGACGGGTTCCCCATCCGGAATCACAACACGACGACCATCGCGCCGACGGGAACGACCTCGATGGTCGGCAACACCACCGGTGGGTGCGAGCCCATCTACAACGTCGCCTACTACAAGAACGTCTCCGACGACGTGCAGGGCGACGAGATGCTCGTCGAGTTCGACGACTACTTCCTCCGGACCCTGGAGGCCAACGACATCGACGTCGACGCCGTCAAGGAGGAGGCCAAAGAGCAGATGGCTGCCAACGAGTTCGACGGCGTCGAGGGCCTCGAGACGGTCCCGACGGCCATCGGCGAGCTGTTCGTCGTCACCTCGGACCTGACCGGCAAGGAGCACGCCGGCGTGCAGTGTGCCTGCCAGGACGGGGTCGACTCGGCCATCTCGAAGACCTGCAACTTCCCCAACACCGCCACCAAGGAGGACATGGACGAGGTGTACCGCTACATCTACGAGAACGGCGGGAAGGGCGTCACCGTCTACCGCGACGGGACCCGCTCGAAGCAGGTCCTCACGACCCGTGCGGACAACGCCGAGTTCTCGGAGATGGACGAGTCCGAGGCCGCCGCCGCGATTCTGGAGCAGGTCGACGAGGCGTTCGGCGGGCTGGCGGCCTTCCTCGACAACGAGGAGGTCCGCGCGCAGGCCGAGGCCGACGTTGCGGCCCTGCTGGAGGACGCGGGCAGCAGCGAGGTCCAGATGGGCGAACTGCAGGCCCGGCCGGACACGCTCCACGGCGTCAGCCAGCGCGTGAAGACCGGCTACGGCAAGCTGTACGTCACCATCAACGAGGACCCCGAGACGGGCCAGCCGTTCGAGGTCTTCGCCAACATCGGCCACTCGGGTGGCTACACCAACTCCTTCACGGAGGCGCTGGGCAAGGTCATCTCGACCGCCCTCCGCGCAGGTGTCGACCCCGAGGAGATCGTCGACGAACTCCGCGGGACGCGCTCCCCGAAGGTCGCCTGGGACAAGGGCGAGCAGATCAACTCCATCCCGGACGCCATCGGGACGGCGCTCAGCCGCTACATCGAGGACGAGATCGACAAGCCGTACCCCAAGCAGACCAGCCTGGACGAGGCGGTCGATGCGGACGCCTCCACCAGCACCGGGACGCCCGAGCCCGAGAACGAACCCCCCGAGCCGCCGACGCCGGAGACGGACGGCGGTGCCGGCGCTCGCGCGGCCGACCAGGGCGACACCCAGTCGCTCATCGAGGCCGGCGAGAGCCCCGAGTGCCCCGACTGTGGCGGCATGAACCTCTACTTCTCGGAGGGCTGCAAGACCTGCGAGTCCTGCGGCTGGTCCGAGTGCTGACGGCGTAAGTTCACGAACTCGGACCTCTCTACCATTATTCGAGATATTCTAGATATATCTGCGAATTTTCAACCACTGTCTCGATAACGTACAATCATTCCGATAGGAGGGCAGATTCGGCGAGCGGAACGCAGCCGTCGAGAACTGCACGGTGGTCCGGCTACTCGTCGCAGAGGCCGTCGTTGTCGCGGTCGTTGTCCTCGTTGTAGTCCGGGTCGCCGTCGTTCGTCCCGCAGCCGTCGGCGGCGGTGTCGCCGTCCCGGAACCCGCCGCCGACACGGTCGTCATCGTCGTACGAGGGCCCATCCGCGAAGGTCGTGGTGTCGTTCACGGGAGTCTCGGTCGGCTGAGTGCCCAGCGTGTCCAGTGACTCATCGGCGGTACTGTGGGCCGTGTCGGCGACGCCCAGCACGACGCCCGGGCCGGCGACGATCAGGAAGACGACGAGGCCGAGGCCGATACCCCCGGGGACCGTGCGGCCGAAGAAGCTGAGACCGCCAGCCAGGAGCCCTCCGACACCCAGAAACAGCGCTCCGAGTGATGCGACGAAGCTACCCGCGAGGAGGAGGCCGACTCCGGCGTGGATCTGCGTGAGTCCCACCCCGACGGCGCCGAGCG
>Ga0207757_101278_pt1 | contig 11341 bp, 9 predicted proteins | sample A23P3SouthBayCA_2_FD_187752 | JGI IMG/M metagenome (GOLD analysis project Ga0207757, IMG submission 187752) | Aerobic enrichment media microbial communities from Eden Landing Ponds, California, USA - A23 P3 (2) (SPAdes) | ecosystem: Environmental > Aquatic > Marine > Unclassified | place...
TCCGTGCCCCCCGCGTCGTCGCCGCCATCGTCGCCGCCGTCGGCGTCCGCGCCGGCGTCCTCGGCACCGTGGTCGCCGGCGAACCGGAAGCCCGCTTCGCGGGCCCGCTCGATGGCCTCGCCGGGGTCGCCGTCGACGCTCCCGTTGACGAGGCCGTTCATCCCGTGGGCGACGCGCTTCCCGCCGATGGCGACCAGTTCGACCGTCTCGCGCTCTCCCGGTTCGAACCGGACGGCCGTTCCGGCGGGAACGTTCAGTCGCATCCCGAAGGCGGCCTCGCGGTCGAACGCCAGCGCGGCGTTGGCCTCGAAGAAGTGGAAATGCGACCCCACCTGCACCGGGCGGTCGCCGGTGTTGGCCACCGTGACCGTCGCCGTCTCGCGCCCCTCGTTCAGCGTCACCGTTCCCTCGCCGGTCCGGACCTCGCCGGGGACCATGTCGGTCATCCCGACCGTCCACCTCGTCGGGCATCGCCAGCGTGTTCGTACATCTTCACGGCGTGATTGATGGAGTATCGGCATAAAGACGGGATATTGGTCAATAATTGCGGAATCGAAAGGTGGTTCACCGATGGTGCGTCTATTCGGAAGCGATGCACACGAACGAACCCGCTGCCGGGGTCGGGGCTGTCGGGCCGCTCCCCGGGGCACGCACCCCTGTGAGGGCGGTGCGATGAGTGGTACCGTCGCCGCGGCGCTCGCGACCGCTGGCGTCCTCGGCGTCACGCACGCTATCGAGCCCGACCACGTCGCCGGCATCTCGTCGCTGACGGCCGAGTACGGCGACTCGCGGCTGTCCGCGCTGGCTGGTGCCTGCTTCAGCCTCGGCCACGTCGCCCTGGTCGTCGTCTGGCTCGTCGTGGCCTCCGTCCTGCTCGGGCGGACCGACTTCCCGCCGCTCTACGACCACCTCGGCACCGTCGGCGCCGGAATCCTCCTCGGGCTCCTCGGGGTGGCGATGGCGGTCACCGGCGTCCGGCGGGTCCTCCGGACGGACACCCACACCCACGGCGAGGTCACGCACAGCCACCCACACCTCCACCTCCCACTGCCGGGGTTCGACGGCCACGACCACTCCCACGACGCCCGGTCGTACCTGAAGACGGGGCTCGTTGGCGCGCTGTTCACCCTCTCCCCGCCGGTGTCGATGCTGGTGTTCGCGACCACGCTGCTCCCGGGGACCGGCCCCGGGGTGGTCTCGCTGGCGGTGCTGACCTACGCGGTCGGCATCACCGCGACGATGAGCCTGCTCGGGGCGGGCGTCGGCGCCGCGTTCGGCCGACTCGGTGAACACAGCGCCACCGTCCACGGTGCCGCCCAGGCCGTCGCGGGCGGCGCCGTGGTGACGCTGGCCACGCTCCTGCTGGTCGACGCGAGCGCGGCACTCCTGTGATCCGCGGCCCCTCCGTCTCGTAACCGCACCCCTCCGACCCGGACCCGGATGCGGTGACGGCCGCGGGCCGTGCGGCGATTCTTGCCACACTCTGACACCCGAGCACTCCGCGCTCGCTCTGTCGCCGATTCCGAAAATATTCTGCGAAATATCCGAATCATAACTACGACTGGTCGATACTAACACGTCCTTATACGCTTCCCACCCAGACAAGGACAGTATAATACACGATTGGCAAATGTTATGTACGACATCGCAATTCGTGTTGGACGTGTTCGACAATATGGACGAATGCTCCAGTATAAATCCGAGCAGCCCAGATATGTCCAGCTATTCTGCCGAATCGGTTGAGATGGACTCTCTTTCGGAGGTGGACGGATGACGGACCGCCGCGTCGGCCGTCGTGGCTTCCTCGCCTCCGGGTCCGCGGCGACGCTGGCTGCGCTTGCGGGCTGTACCGGCGTCCCCGGCTCCGGCGGTGGCGGTGGCGGTGGCGGCAGTGGTGACGACACCATCACCCTCGGTATCCTCGAGGACCGCTCGGGCAACTTCGCGCTGGTCGGCGACCCGAAGCACAAGGCGTCGCTGCTTGCCATCGAGGAGATCAACCAGAACGGCGGTATCGACGGGAAGCAGATCGAGGTGTTCGACCCGGACCCGCAGTCGGACAACCAGCGCTACCAGGAGCTCACGCGGCGGGCCATCCAGCAGGAGCAGGTCGACGCGCTGTGGGCGGGCTACTCCTCGGCGACGCGTGAGGCCATCCGGCCCATCATCGACCGCGAGGACCAGCTCTACTTCTACACCACCCAGTACGAGGGCGGGGTCTGCGACAAGAACGTCTTCGCCGTCGGCCCGACCGCCCGCCAGCAGCTGGGGAGCGTCCTGCCGTACCTCCGCGAGGAGTACGGGCCGGAGATCTACACCATCGCCGCGGACTACAACTTCGGCCAGCTGAGCGCGGACTGGGTGAAGGTGCTGGCCGACGAGAACGACGCCGAGGTCATCGGCGAGGAGTTCATCCCGCTGTCGAACTCCCAGTTCGGCTCCACAATCAACCGCATCCAGGAGGCTGACCCCGACTTCGTGATGTCGATGCTCGTCGGCGCGAACCACACCTCCTTCTACGAGCAGAAGGCCTCCGCCGGGCTGGACGTGCCCATCGGCACGTCGACGGCGATGGCCCAGGGGTACGAGCACCTCCGTCTGGACCCGCCCGCGATGGCCAACATCTACGCCGGCGTCAACTACATGGAGGAGATCCCGACCGAGCGCAACACCTCGGATGGGGGCTTCGTCGACCGCTACTACGAGAAGTTCCCCGACGCGCCCTACCTCAACGAGGAGGCGGAGAACAACTACTTCTCCATCTACATGTACAAGGCGGCGGTCGAGCAGGCCGGCACGACGAACCAGGAGGAGGTCAAGGCCGCCCTGGAGTCGGGCATCACCTACGGCGCGCCCGAGGCCCCCGGCGAGGAGGAGATCAGTCTGGTCCCGGAGACCCACCACGTCGACCACCACATGTGGGTGATGCGGGCCGACGAGAACCACAACGTCGAGGCCGTCGACGACCGGGTCATCCCGGAGACGTTCCTCAAGGACACGGTCGGCTGTGACCTCACCGAGGAGGATGAGGAGACCCAGTACACGCCACAGGACTTCTACGAGGAGGCAGGATGATCAACGGGCTGAACCTGCTCTTCCAGTTCCTCGACAGCTTCGCGTTCGTCGTGTTAGCTGCGGCGGGACTGGCCATCATCTTCGGCATCATGGGCGTCATCAACCTCGCGCACGGGGAGTTCATCATGCTGGGGGCGTACGCCACGACGCTGGCGAGCGTCCGGCTGGGGCTCCCGCTCGTGGCGGCGATGCTGGTCGGGATGGTCGTGACGGCGCTGTTCGGCCTCCTCGTCGAGCGGGTCATCATCTCGGGGTGGGCACCGAACTGGCTCGGCCAGCGGCTCGTCGGCCGCGACCTGATGGAGCCGCTGTACGACCGGCTGGCCGACTCGATGGTCGCGACGTGGGGGCTGAGCCTCATCATGGTCCAGGGCGTGCGCATCACGCTGGGCAACTCGCTGGACCAGATCGGGACGCCGCTGGGCAACATCGCCTACGGCGGCTTCTCGTACTCGATGTACCGGGTCGTCCTCTCGGGAGTCGCACTCGGCGTGCTGGTGCTGGCGTACCTCGTGTTCACCCGGACGGAGTTCGGGATGCGCGCCCGCGCCACCATCCAGGACGAGGACACCGCCCGCGCGCTCGGGGTCGACACCGAACGGACGTACGCGGCCACGTTCGTCATCGGCTCCGGCCTCGCCGGCCTGACCGGCGCGCTGTACGCTCCCACCGTGACGATGGTGCCGGGACTGGGCGGGTCGTTCCTCGTCGAGGCGTTCGTCGCCGTCGTCGTCGGTGGCCCCAGCGTCGTCCTCGGGACCGCACTCGCCGGCGGCTTCCTCGGCGGCATCAACGCCCTCGTCTCGAACCTGCTGGGGACGACCGCCGGCCGCATCGCACTGCTCGTGACCGCCATCGTGATGATCCGGTTCCTGCCGGACGGCATCACGGGCTTCGTCGAGCGGGTCCGCGCGCGCCGGCAGGAGGGGGGTGCCTGAGATGGCGACCGAGACCGGCGCCGGGCGGACCGACTCGGAGCCGTCGGGGCTCCTCGGCCGGGTCCGCGGCCGTCTGGAGGGGCCGAACACCATCGGCAACTCCCGGGCGTACTGGGCCGGCTTCGCCGTCGCCGTGGCGGCCCTGCTGGTCTACCCGTACATCGTGGGCGCCTACCAGGCCTCGCGGTTCTCGCTGTTCCTGGTGTACGCCTTCCTCGGGCTGTCGCTCTCGGTGGTCTGGGGCTACGCCGGCGTGCTGAGCTTCGGGCAGGTGGTGTTCTTCGGCGTCGCCGGCTACACGTTCGGCGTCGTCTCGGTGAACTTCGCCACCCCGGCCGGTATCACCGGCGCGTTCCTCGTCGGCATCGGCGGCGGGGCGCTGGTGGCCGCCGTCCTGGGCTACTTCATGTTCTACGGCGGCGTCCGCGACGTATACGTCACCATCATCACGCTGGTGTCGACGCTGGTGTTGCACACGTTCATGGCCCAGACCGCGGGCGACCAGTGGACCATCGGCGAGGCTGCACTGGGTGGGTTCAACGGAATGCCCACCATCCCGAACCTCGCGTTCGGCGTCGGCGGGGCTGCCCTCGTCATCTCGGACGTGATGTTCTACTACCTCGTCCTGGTGTTGCTCGTGGCGACGTACCTGGGGCTGCGGGTGCTGGTCAACTCGGACTTCGGCCGCGTGATGGTCGCCGTCCGCGAGGACGAGGACCGGACCCGGATGTTCGGCTACGACGTGCGGCGGGCGAAGCTCCTCGTCTTCACGCTCGGCGGCGCCCTCGCCGGGCTCTCGGGCGTGCTGTACGCGGCCTGGGGCAACTACGTCAGTCCGGGCGTGTTCGAGCTCGCGTTCGCCTCGCTCCCCGTCGTCTGGGTGAGCATCGGCGGCCGCGACACGCTGCTGGGTGCGGTTGCGGCCACCGTCGGCATCGAGTTCTTCCGGAACTCGCTGGGTGGCGAGTGGGCGTTCGTCACGGTGGGCGCCCTGCTGCTGGTGTCCATCCTCGGGCTCCCCGGCGGCGTCGTCCCGTGGCTCGACCGGACCTACCGGAACCTGCGCGGCGGAGGGACGACGCCCCCCACCGAGACGACCGACTCGACCGACCCCGAGGTGACCGAGGCATGAGCACGAACGACACCGACACGACCGACGGAACCGACGCCGAGACCGACACGGGGCCGGAGACCGCGACGGGCCACCCGAACGTCCGTCAGACGGCGGCCGAACTGGCGACCGGCGACCGGACGGACACGCTGCTGGCGACCGACGGGCTCCGCAAGGAGTTCGGCGGGTTCACCGCCATCGACGACGTGGACTTCTCGGTCGCCGAGGGGGAACTCCGCTGTCTCATCGGCCCCAACGGCGCCGGCAAGTCGACGCTGCTGAAACTGGTGACGGGCACCCACGCCCCGACCGCCGGGAAGGTCTACTACGACGGCCACGACCTGACCGACCTGCCGCCCCACGAGCGGGTGCGTCGCGGCATCAGCATGAAGTTCCAGGTGCCGTCGGTGTACGGCGAGCTGACCGTTCGCGAGAACGCCCGGCTCCCCATCCAGCGGTTCGCCGACGGGGCCGAGCGCCGCCGCCGGGTCGACGAGGCCATCGCCGCCGCCGGCCTGTCGGACTACGAGGCCGCGCCCGCGAGCACGCTCTCGCACGGGCAACAGCAGCAACTCGAGATCGGGATGGCCGCCTCGATGGAGCCGGACCTGCTGTTGCTGGACGAGCCGGTCGCCGGGCTCGACGTGGCCGAGCGCGAGGCCATCGCCGAGCGCATCACGCGGCTCAACGAGGAGCGCGGCATCGCCTTCGTCGTCATCGAGCACGACACCGACTTCGTCGCGACCATCGCCGACCGCGTGACCGTCCTCCACAACGGGGACGTGTTCCGCGAGGGGCCGGTCGCCGACATCGAGTCCGACCCTGCTGTCCAGGACATCTACCTCGGAGGTGACGGGGCGTGACGCTGCTCGAACTCGACGGGGTTACGGCCGCCTACGACGCGACCCCCATCCTCCGCGATGTCGACCTGGCCGTCGAGGAGGGTGAGATCGTCGGCGTGATGGGCAAGAACGGCGTCGGCAAGTCGACGCTGATGAAGACCGTCATCGGCCTGCTCGAACCCCGTGCCGGGACGGTCACTTACGCCGGTGCGGACGTGACGGGCGCCGACGCCGACGAGCGCGCCCGCGCCGGCATCGGCTACATCCCGCAGGGGCGGGACGTGTTCCCGGACCTCAGCGTCGAGCAGAACATCCGGATGGGCGAGACCGTCAACACCGGCGGCGACCGGACGCTGTACGACGAGATATACGACTACTTCCCCATCCTCGAGGAGCGGGCCGACCAGGACGCGGGGACGCTCTCGGGCGGCCAGCAACAGATGCTCGCCATCGCGCGGGCGCTGGTGGCCGACCCGGACCTGCTCCTGCTGGACGAGCCCTCGGAGGGCATCCAGCCGTCCATCGTCGACCAGATCAGCGAGGACATGCGGACCATCAACCAGGAGCTCGGGACGACCATCCTGTTCGTCGAGCAGAACCTCGGGGTCATCCGCGAGATGGCCGACCGCTGCTACGCGATGGAGCGTGGCGAGGTGGTCGACGAACTCGGGCCGAGCGCGCTCGCCGACGAGGAGCGTCTCACCAGCTACCTCGCGGTCTGAGGCGCCCGGGGCCTCGTCCGAGACGGACATATATTTATTGTCAGTTCCGCCCTCTCGGCGGATATGTCGAACGCTATCTCCGAACTGTCGGTCTTGCAGCACAAACCACACGGGATGCCGGCAACGGAGTACGCCGACGCCCTCCGCGAACGACTGCCGGACGTGACGGTGACGCTCGCGGCGACCCCGAGCGAGCGCCGCCGGGCGGTCGCGGACGCCCCGGTCGTCACGAGCAACGACCTCGACGCCGAGCTGCTCGACGCGGCCGACAACCTGGGGCTGTTCGCCTGCACGTACGCGGGCGTGGACCATCTGCCCCTCGAGGCGCTCCGCGAGCGCGACGTGGCCGTCACGAACGCCTCCGGGGTCCACGGGCCGAACGTCGCCGAGCACGTCATCGGGTGGCTGCTGACGATGGTCCGGCGGCTGGACGAAGGGTGGCGGCGCCAGGGGCGCCGCGAGTGGTCGCACTTCCAGGCCGCCGGCGAGTTGCAGAGCTCGACGGTGACGGTGGTTGGACTGGGTGCCATCGGCGAGGCCATCGTCGAGCGGCTGGCGGGCTTCGGCGTCGAGACGGTCGGGGTCCGGTACACGCCCGGGAAGGGCGGGCCGACCGACGAGGTGGTCGGCTACGACGCGCTCCCCGAGGTCCTCCCGCGCACCGACCACCTCGTGCTGGCGTGCCCGCTGACCGACGCGACGCGCGGCCTGGTCGACGGGACCGCCCTCGAACTCCTGCCGCCGGACGCCACGCTCGTCAACGTCGCGCGGGGGCCGGTGGTCGACACGGACGCTCTGGTCGAGACGCTCCGGCGCAACCGGCTCCACGCGGCCGCGCTGGACGTGACCGACCCCGAACCCCTCCCGGAGGGCCACCCGCTCTGGACGCTGGAGAACGCCCTCCTCACGCCCCACACCGCCGGCCACACGCCCCACTACTTCGAGCGGTGTGCCGACATCCTCGCCGAGAACGTCCGGCGCGTGAACGAGTCAGGGGCGTTCGAGGGGCTGCGCAACGAGGTCTGACGGCCGGGGCGGCCGGTACCCGTCGCCCCGTCCGCTACCAGATTACGAGATTCTGGGCATCGTCGCTAACAACTTTAAGCCCTGCCCGCGGAGATGGGCGACATGGAGTACCACGACTCCGGGAAGGCGAAGGAAGTGGCCGGCCGCGTCGAGGCGTTCATGGACGAGGTCGTCATCCCCCGCGAGCGGGAGGCCCTTCGGACGGGCGAGCACATCTCCGACGACGAACTGCACGACCTCTGGGAGCAGGCGAAGGAGCGCGACCTGTTCGCGCCGCAGGTCCCCGAGGAGTACGGCGGCCAGGGGCTCGACTTCAGCGACATGCTGCCGGCGTTCGAGCAGGCCGGCCGGTCGCTCATCGGCGCGCAGGCCATCCGCGCGAACGCGCCCCAGGAGGGGAACATGCACACCCTCGAGATGGTCGGCACGGAGGAACAGAAGGAGGAGTGGCTCCGGCCGCTCGTCTCCGGCGAGCTGCAGTCGGCGTTCTCGATGACCGAGCCGATGCAGGGCGCCGGCTCGGACCCGAAGATGCTCCAGACCACCGCCTACAAGGACGGCGACGAGTGGGTCATCAACGGCCACAAGTGGTGGTCCTCGGACGGCTACGACGCCGACTTCCTGCTCGTGATGGCCCGGACAGACATGGACGAGCACCCGTACGCCGGGAGTTCGATCATCCTCGTCCCGACGGACACGGACGGCGTCGAGATCGTCCGGAACGCCGGCCACCTCGGCGGCCACGGCATCCTCGAGAACCCCGGCGGCCACGCCGAGATCAAGTACCGCGACGTGCGCGTCCCCGTCGAGAACACCGTCGGCGAGGAGAACGCCGGCTTCCGCATCGCACAGATGCGGCTGGGCGGCGGCCGGCTCACGCACTGCATGCGCTTCTCGGGGATGGCCCAGCGCTCGCTCGACATCGCGAAGGCGTACATCTCCGAGCGCGAGGCGTTCGGCTCCGGACTCGACGAGAAGCAGGCGCTCCGCCAGCGCATCGCCGAGGCCGAGACCCGCCTCCACATGGCCCGCACCGGCGTCCGGCACGCCGCCCGCGAACTCGACCAGTCCGACGCGCGTATCGAGGTCGCCATGTCGAAGGTGTTCACCGCACGCGTCGTCAACGACATCATCGACCTCGCGGTCCAGTGCTGTGGCGGCAACGGCATCGCGAAGGACCTGCCGCTGGCGCACTTCTACGAGGGGGTGCGGGCGTTCCGCATCTTCGACGGCGCCGACGAGGTCCACCTCCGCTCCATCGCCCGCGACACGTTCGAGGACGTGAACGAGGACGAGATCAAGGACGTGCTCCGGTTCGACCCCGAGCTGACGCCCGAGAACGTGCTGTAACTGTCCCCGTAACATCTGCAAACTGCGGATTTCCTCTCTATCGCCCCCAATCCCCCACTCTGAACGAGATATCAGCAGTATCTGTATTGTACCGTGGTTATTACCCGATTCGGCGCTCGGCGCGGCGGAGCGCCTCCGAGGGGGGCTTCCCCAGCGTGACCGAGAGGCTGTCCCCGATGGGACGCGATTCCGGGGGGAACAGCGTCGCCATCTTCCTCGTCCTCGGTGGTCTCGGGCGCTTCCGGCGGTCCCGTGCTATCCTCGTTCCTCCCGACGCCCGCTCGCGACCAGTCCCGCCAGCGCCAGCACGAGGGCGACGACCGCTGCCCCCGGGCCGAATCCGGGGCCCACGGCTCCGAGCGGTCCCTCGCTCGTCGACGTACGTCCGTCGCCACTGGCCGGCGTCGGTGTCGATTCGAGTACCACCGCACCGGACTCCCTGACGACCAGTGCGCCCCGGCGCTCCACCGCGGTCAGCACGTCCTCGAGGTCGGCCACGCCGGGTGGATAGGCCAGCGCCCGGACCCGGAGCGACCAGTTCCCGCTCGGGTCCGGGGGGGTGCCCGTCAGTTCGCGGGTCGCGGTCGCATCCGTCGCGAGCGGGACGGCCGTGGCGTCGAGCCGGCGGACCTCGCGGTCGGCCTGCTCGGGGACCGCCTCCAGCACGAGCCAGTAGGTGTGGGGTTTCGGACCGGTGTTCTCCAGCCGCGCCTCGGCGGCGACGGCCTCGCCCGCCTCGAGCGCCGCGACGCTCAGATTGCCGTCGACCTGGCGCTCGTCGGGTACCGGGAACGTCGTGAGCCAGTCCTCGAGGTCCGTGTACCGTGTCCGCTGGTAGGGGACCTGCCCGGTCTCGTCGTCGGGGCCCATCGCTCCGGCGTAGCTCGCCCAGACCTCCTCGCCGGTGAGGGGGACGACCTGATACGCCTCCCCGAGCGAGCCGTCGTGGGTCAGGTTCCGGGCGTTCCCGGTCCGGTCGGCGTACACCCCCTCGGCCACGTCCGGGATGACCGTCCTCCGGCTCTCCTTGTCGATGAACTGGTCCTGGATGGGGATGCCCGCACCGTAGCGCTCCGTGTTGCGGAGGTAGTTCGAGTGCGCGCCGAACGCGGGGTAGATGTCGACGTGATGCCCGGTGTGCCCCGTCTTCGCCCACTCGCGGACCTCGCCCCCGTAGTGCTGGGAGGCGGCGACCCACTGCGGCCCGGACTCGTTGACGAGCACCGACACCGTCTCCAGGTCGCTCTGGTGGGCGACGATGGCGCCGATGCTATCGGGCTGTTTCGGGTCGTAGACGTAGAACAGCCAGTAGGTGTAGGCCGTGTACGTCTCGCCACGGTAGGTGACGCCCTCGTGGACGCTCCCGTAGACGGTCGGCGGGAAGCGGTCGTCGTAGGTCGGGAACTCGCTCTCGTCGGCGGGCATGTCCAGTTCCCAGTCGTCGCTCCGTCCCTCGATGTCGAACAGCGTCGGCTCCTCGACGTTCGGGTGGGCGATGTCCTGGAGTTCGGCGTTGTAGACCAGCGCCTCGTACCGCGTCGGCTGGTAGGGCTCTTCTGCGGCGTAGTGGATGCGCGGGGCGTACCGCCGGAGCGCCTGCACGCGGTCGGCGCTGGTCGCGCGCAGCGTCGTCGTCGCCGTCTCGCCGCCGCTGGTCACCCGGATACGGTAGGGGCCGGTCGCGTCCGGCCGGAGGGTAGCCGTCCCGCGGTCGTAGGTGCGGAGCGTCGCGTCGCTGCCGGGCGGCGCGTCGACCAGTGTCCACCGTGTCGGCGCGTCGTACGTCGGCGGCGTGCGGAGCGCGACCGGCGAGCCGACGACGGTCTCCGACCGGGCCGCCGAGATGGCGAGCGCTGCGGGCGTCTCGTAGCCGATATCGACCGTCCGGCTGTCGACCTGGTCGTCGTTGCCGAGGTCGGTATCGTCCCGGTCCTGGTCGGCGTCCCAGAGCTCGACGGTCAGGTCGTGGTCGCCCGTCTCGATGCCCCCGAGCTCCGACTCGTCGAGCGTGACGGCGAGCCGGTAGTCCGAGCGGCGCTCGACGATGTCGGTCTCGTAGACGTCATCCCCGTCGACCTCGATCTCGAGGTACGGTTCGCCGGGGTTGTTACCGAGCACGTCCGTGTCCGGCATCCGGGTGTCGGCGACGACGGTCACCACGAACTCGCCGTAGCGACCGTCGCCGTCCGGGTCGCGGCGCGGCTCGACCTGCACGTCGACCAGACCGGGGTCGGTCGTGGCTGCGGTCGTCGCGCTGGCGGCGGCGGTCGCCGGGTC
>Ga0207757_101280_pt1 | contig 11323 bp, 11 predicted proteins | sample A23P3SouthBayCA_2_FD_187752 | JGI IMG/M metagenome (GOLD analysis project Ga0207757, IMG submission 187752) | Aerobic enrichment media microbial communities from Eden Landing Ponds, California, USA - A23 P3 (2) (SPAdes) | ecosystem: Environmental > Aquatic > Marine > Unclassified | place...
TTTCGGTGGATTTTACCTGACTGACTGAGAGTTCTCGCGTATGGGAGACGAAGACGAATACCGAATCGAGGAGGACAGTCTCGGCGAGATGCAGGTGCCAGCGGACGCTTACTGGGGCGCACAGACCCAGCGCGCGATCCAGAACTTCCCCATCTCGGGAATCACGTTCAGCCGTCGGTTCGTCCGCGCGCTCGGCGTCGTCAAGAAAGGCGCGGCACAGGCCAACCGCGACCTCGGCCTCGTCGATGAGGACGTCGCCGAGGCGATCATCGAGGCTGCAGACGAGGTCATCGCCGGCGAACACGACGACCAGTTCCCGGTCGACGTCTTCCAGACCGGCTCCGGCACGTCCTCGAACATGAACGCCAACGAGGTCATCGCCAACCGCGCCGCCGAGCTCATGGGCAGCGAGATCGGTGACCGCGTCGTCCACCCCAACGACCACGTCAACTACGGCCAGTCGAGCAACGACGTCATCCCGACCGCGATGCACGTTGCCTCCCTCGAGGCCGTCGAGAAAGACGTCATTCCGGCACTCGACGCACTCCGCGAGGCGCTCGAGGAAAAAGAAGCGGAGTTCGACGACGTCGTCAAGACCGGGCGCACCCACCTGCAGGACGCGACGCCGGTCACGCTCGGCCAGGAGTTCGGCGGCTACCGCACGCAGGTCGAGAAGGGACTGGCCCGCGTCGACAACGTCCGCGACCACCTCGCGGAACTCGCGCTCGGTGGGACGGCGACCGGCACCGGTCTGAACACCCACCCCGAGTTCCCTGGTCGCGCAGCCGAGTACATCACGAAAGAGACTGGCGTCCAGTTCCGCGAAGCCGACAACCACTTCGAGGCCCAGGCGGCCCACGACGCGATGAGCGAAGCCCACGGCGCGCTGCGAACTGTCGCCGGCTCGCTGAACAAGATCGCAAACGACCTGCGCCTGCTCGCCTCCGGGCCGCGCAACGGGCTCGGTGAGATCGAACAGCCCGAGAACCAGCCCGGTTCCTCGATCATGCCCGGCAAGATCAACCCGGTCGTCGCCGAGGCCGTCAACCAGGTCCACAAGCAGGTCGTCGGCAACGACGCCGCTGTCTCCGCCGGCGCTGCCGAGGGCCAGATCGACCTCAACCTCTACAAGCCCGTGCTTGCACACAACTTCCTTGAGTCGGCTGAACTCATCTCGAACGCGAGCCTGGTGTTCGGCGATCGATTCGTCCGCAAGCTCGAGGCCAACGAGGAGTACTGTGCAGACCGCGTCGAGGAGTCGATGGCGATGGCCACCTCGCTCAACGTCCACATCGGCTACGACAAGGCCAGCGAGGTCGCCAAGACCGCGCTCAAGGAGGACAAGACCGTCCGCGAGGTCGTCTTAGAGAAGGGCTACCTCGACGAGGACGAGGCCGACGAGGTCCTTGATCCCCGCAAGATGACCGAGCGCGGCATTCTCGGCCAGGACGACTAACCGAGTCGACAGCGCTTTTTTCGCTCTGCGATTCGCCCTGCTCAGGGCCGTGCGATCAGCACTGACGTCTCGACCGTTCGGACGACGCGATCGGTCGTACTCCCGAGGAGGTGTTCTTTTAATCCCGAGCGGCCGCTTGCACCCATGACGACGAGATCGATGTCCGCATCGTCGCAGTAGGCCGCGATCACATCGTGGGGGTCGCCCTCGCGGGTCGTCCGGTCGTGGGTCACGCCGGCATTCCCGGCCCGTCGTTCGGCATCGTCGAGGGCCGACTCCGCTTCCGCCTCGAGCGTTTCCGTGACTTGCGGTGCGATCATCCCCGACGCACCCGCGGACATCTCTGTCCCCTCGTCGATAACGTGGAGAAAGTGGACCGTCGCTGCCTCCCCGTCGGCGATCGCGACAGCCTCGTCGACCGCTGCCGTGCTCGAGTCGCTGCCGTCGGTCGGTACCAGAATGTCGTGATACATGGCTGTTCGTTCCACCGCGACACGGAAAAGCCGGCGGCGCGCAGCCGCGTAGTCCGCTCTCGACGTCACGTAATCGGTTCGTCGGTTCGATCTCGTTACCGATCGGCCGCTTCGACCTGCCGCTGATCGAGCGGGTCCTCGATGTCGCCCATCACCGCCTCGAGCAAGTCGGTTACAGTGACGAGGCCGGTAACATTGCCATCGCCGGACTGCGTCCGGCTGCTCGAGGAACTCCGTTCCTCGCTGTCTTCGATCACCAATGCGAGTTCCTGATTTTCCGCCTGGAACTGGTCGACCGCGTCGCTGACGTCCGTATCGGGGGACAGCGTCATCGGCGGTGCTGCCAGTTCCGCGAAGTCGACGTCACCGCTCGCCAGTTCCTCGCGGTATCTGACGAGGATCGGTGTGTAGACGATCCCGCGAAAGTCGGTCAGGTCGTCGCCGACCAGCGGATACCGCGTCTGTGGGCGGTCTTCCATTTTTCGAAAGTTCTCCTCGGGGCTCGCTTCCGTCGACAGCGCGATAATATCCTCGGCATCCACCATCACCTCACGAATCGCCTGCTCGCCGATCTGAAACGCGTTCATCACCTCTTCGCGGCGTTCCTCCGGGAGTTCTCCCTTCTCGAGGACCGACCCGAGCTTGTTCCGGAGGTCGGCCCGCGACTCGATGACGTCCTCTTCGGTCTCGAGCCATGCGCCAGTCATCTCGATCCCGAAGAGCTTGAGGGTCAGCTTCGCGATGCCGTCGCCGAGAGTGATGATCGGTGAAATGATCCAGTGGAACCAGTACAGCGGTGTCGCGCCGTACCGACAGACCAGCCGTGAGCGCTCGACGCCGAGATACGTCGGCGTCTGTTCGCCGTGGGTCAGGTGAACGAGGTTGATGATGAGGAAGGCAATGATCGCTCCGCTACCGATCGAAGCAAGCGCCGTGTTCACGAACAGTGGTTCGAATATCGCGGCCAGCGCCGGTTCTGCGACGATCCCGACGGCGATACTCGAGGCTGTAATCCCGACCTGGCACGTGGTGAGGTAGAGCTCGAGGTTGTCAGTCATCTCCCATGCCCGCTCGAGTGCGGGCGTGTCTCCGACGAACTCCTCCTTGGTGAACTGTCGAGCACGAGTCAACGCAAACTCGATCGCGACGAAGAAGGCGTTCGCCAGAATCAGCAACACTCCTGCGAACAGCCGGCCGCCGATGACGAGTGAGTCCATTACCGAGCGGTTAGATCGCCAGACAGAAATCAATCAGGGAGACTATCGCCGGTTTGACCCACTCCCGTAACTCTAACTACCACTATTTCGACACTCGATAGTGGTGCGCGATCACACAGAACATGAGATGGCCGATCCCCCAACAAATCAACAACTCGAGGTCGAGTAAACACGAATTTCAACCGTTCTTTTTTGCCCGGCTATCGGCCCCAAATCGGGTCAGTGACGCCGAATCACGCACGAATCTGGCGGAATAAAAGAACCCAAGCAGTTTTGGCGGATGCTCACGTCAGACGAAATATGCACACCTGTCGTAACTGCAACCAGTCGTTCCAGACCGAGCTCGCCCTCGAGCTACACCGCGATACGTGCAAAAAGGGACAACTCTTCTGTCAGGTATGTGGCGATCGATTCCGAGAAGGAGACGCGACCCAAGACGGCTGGCACTACGAGTGTCCGAACGAAGACTGTGACGGCGACGGCCTGCAGGACGACCTCTATCGCGTCGAAGACGTCCGAACGACGACTCACTGACAGGAGTCGGTCTTATCCCGAGGGTTCGTTTCCTTTCTTCTAGTTACTGGAGTCCACGTCGACGACGCTCGGTCGCACTACGGGCGGTCGTGGAACTCCGAATCGAACGAAATCCATGTCTCGATCGGAGCTCTCACCCGGTGCAAACGACCGCCGCTTTCCCACCCTTTAATCGAATCAGTTCCGTCACGACACGTATGGAACGGCTCACGCCGCGCGTTCGGATCGTCTGGCTCGTGCTCGCACTCGCTCGAGCCGCGATCATCGGTGGATTCATCGTCGGCGGGGCGATCGGCCTCTCACGAACCGAACTCGGCGACGCCGTGCCGGTTGCGATCGTCCCCGCTGCCGCGGTGATCGCAGTTGCACTCGCCGTGATTCGCGTCTTCATCGCCTGGCGACGCTACGGCATCTGGCGATTCGAGCTTCGAGACGACGATCTCTACATCCGCCGGGGTGTCTTTACGCGAACCAAGACGGTCGTGCCCTTCGTTCGCGTCCAGCACGTCGATTCTCGGCGATCACCGCTCGAGCGAGCGGTCGGCCTTGCGACGGTCGTCGTCTACACTGCTGGCTCGCGGAGTTCGGACGTCGCGATCCCTGGCCTGACGCCGGCACGCGCCGAGGCACTCCAGGAGTCGCTTCGCCGACTTGCAATCGAGAGCGCGGGTGAAGACGCCGTATGAAGAAACTCCATCCAGCGTCGGTGGCCGTCCGGTCGCTCTCGCGCAGCCTCAATACCGGCTTCGTCTTCTTCATCATCGGCGTCGTCGTCTCGCCGGGCGGCAACGGGATGGATCTGCTGTCGATCGTCGGCCTCGTCGTCCTCGGGATCATCACCGGGATCGTCTACGAGTTCGCCTACTACCAGCGGTTCAGATATGAACTCACCGCGGACACGTTCGACGTCACCTCCGGCGTCCTCTCACGTCGCACCCGCGAACTCCCGCTGGGGCGGGTTCAGAACGTCGACATCAGACAGAACGTGGTCGACCGACTCCTCGGCATCGCCGCCGTCCACATCGAAACTGCTGGTGGTGGCGAGACCGAAGTCAGTCTTCGGTACGTTTCCGAGACAGAAGCCCATCGCCTCAGACGGCAACTGCGACAGGGCACACGTACCGAGGCCGAAGACACGGACTCACTCGAGGGTGAGGAAGCCGCCGTTGGATCCACAGCAGAGACGGCCGAGGAGGAAGAACTCCTCTTCGAAATCCAGCCCCGTGAACTCGTGATCCTGAGCGTCTTCACCATCGACCCGGGCGCGAGCGTGCTGGGCGGGATCGCGCTCTCGTTTGCCAGCGGGTTCGATCCCACTACGCTGGTCCCCGCCGACCGCATCAGCGGCCTCCCGGGTCCGGCAACCGGGGCGTTCGCGCTCGTGTGGGCGATTCTGGTCTTCCTGCTTGCTGCCTGGCTCATCAGTGCAATCCTCACGTTTACCCGCTACTACGGCTTCCGACTCACGCGTTCCGGCGACGAACTCTACTACGAGCGGGGGCTTCTCCAGCACTACAGCGGGACGATCCCCCTCGAGAAGGTCCAGGCACTAACGATCTCGGAAGCGATTCCCTTCCGCTGGTTCGGCTACGCCGCGTTGAGCGTCGAGACGGCCGGCTACGCCCCCGGCCAGTCCGACTCTCGCGGGACCGAATCCGCGATTCCCCTCGCCGATGCCGACCGCGTCGTCGCGCTTGCGCGTGCGATCGAACCCTTCGGCCCGATCGACCTCGAGTCGCCACCCCGTCGCGCTCGAGAACGGTACGCAGTCCGCTACCTGCTGGTCGTCGCTGCGTCGGTCGCCGGTGCGTTCGCTGTCGCGCGCTACACGCCGCTTGACCGGTGGTACATCGCCGCCGTTCTCGTCGCGGTCGTCCCCGTCGCTGCCCACCTCAAATGGACGAATCGTGGGTTCCACACCGGTGAGCGATACGTCCTCACCCAGACGGGGTTCTGGCGGCGAACGACGAAGATCGTTCCCTACTACCGGGTGCAGGCCGTCCTTCACGAGGCGACGATCTTTCAGCGCCGTCGTCACCTCGCCAGTGTGACTGCAGACACCGCCAGTTCCGCCTCGTTTTTCGGTCGGGCCGCGACGGCCCACGATATCGATGCCGATCGAGGACTCGAGGTACAGGCCGCGATTGAGAAGCAGCTACAGGAGCGACTTCGGGTCCGGAAGCGCCAGCAACCAGCCGACCGATGGGCTCAGGACTCGAGCGACCCGACGGATGACACGTCGATGGTCGACAACGATGATCCCTGCTGATCGTCCCGTGGTTTGCCGTCGATGTCAAGAAACTCTGTATAGCGTTATAGGATTTATTAGTTCGAAGGTGGACAGTGCGCACCTCGAGGTACTGGCAAGAGGCAGGCACAGTGACAGCCGCTGTTGCCCTTCTATCAGTGACGACTGTCGGATTTCGGCCGGCCGCTCGTGGCTTTCTGTCCTGATTCTGTCCAGGAACGCCGCAAGGGCTCGAGCACGACGGTAATCATCTGACCGCTACGTCGTCGCGTGTATCGATCGGGAAACCAGTCCCCGGAAACCGCTGTGTGTCTATCCCGCCAATGAGAACGCAACAGAATCGCGTCAGTCGCGTTCTAAGGCGGCTCGCGCTGGTCTTCGTCCACAACGGCATTGGTTCAATATCTACCTCAGCTGTCTGGCAGCGCACTGTCTCCGGCGTTCTGGACGCAGGGCCGCAGACAATAACCGAACCTGTTGTCACCTCTATTCATGCGTTGCATGTAGCACGTATGCAGCCGCACAATCGTACTGGTGCATGCGAGATGAGTGTACAACGGTGCGTGCGAGACGAGTGTCCCGACGGCTGTGAGGGCTCTCACACCTCACTGGGCAGTGAAAATCGGTCCACTACAAATCGGTCCCTGACCACAGCCCGATGAGCTCTGATAGTGTCTTCTCACTCCGTTCGCACTTCCCACATCCCAGCGACCGCATCCCTGTGACGCCGACTCGAGTAACGGACAGAGTCCCTCCCAGAGACCGGAGTAGCCGTCGACCGAGTGGCCACTCGACTGGGGACATCCATGCGAGGCCACCCGAGACGATCGTCGACGGCGGCTGCCGTTCACTGCAAGCACATGGTCGTGCTCGAGCAGCGGTATCAGTCGCTGATCGGCGAGTGATCGCTGGCTGGTGACGCGCCCGCTCGAGTAAGTGGGGGGTGATGAACGAATCGATCTAGAAGAAGCTGGCAATTAGATCCAGAACGTCCAGAATAAATTCCACTGCCTTCCTGAGTTTCCCCTTGCCGCTGTTTTGGTCTTCGTCTGTGGACCCCTCCTGAGTGGCTGCTCTCTTGGCCATATTTGAGAGCGTATGTTAAGTTAGATAAAGAATATGATGGCTGCCCAGCACGAATGCGTAATTACCGAGTTTCCCGTCCTTCTCTCAGGCAGCAATCCCGGTGACGAAGTGAAACACTGTCTACTATTCTGCCCGTTTGTTGGCCGAGACGAGACAACGTATCCACACGACTGTCGGTCGTATGCCCGATTATCGAGACCACAACCGCAGTAGTATATCTGGAATTGTGGGACTAGCTGGCAATATCTAATATATCGGTTAATAGGACCGTCTATGATATACATCTAGATTTGTGGGACCACAACTGGCGCTATTTAAGTGCTACCTTCTAAGATAAATATACTTAGCTCGAATAATGGGTAGATTGAATATCATCGCGATTGATCGATCTGCTATGAGCGATTCGGCCGATACCTCTCGATCGACTGTCAAGACTTACGTCCCAGCCTACCAGAAAGCAGAGTGGCAATCCCACGCCGACGACCTCGACATGAGTCAAAGCGAATTCGTTCGGACGATGGTCCAAGCCGGACGCAAAGGGTTCGATCCCGACTCAGGGGAACCCGATTCTCCGGACCCAGACCCTGGGGGTAACGGCCTCGAAAGACAGGTCCTCGAACTACTCTCTTCTGACACGTATTCGTGGGACGAACTACTCGAGGCGGTCTCCGACGACATCGAGTCACGACTGGACGAGACACTCGAGGAGTTACAGGCGACCAACCGAATTCGATACAGCGGTCGCCACGGTGGATATACGACCGTCGACGGTGGTGGGGATGGCGACTGAACCGACCGGCGACGCGCCGGCGGACGTAGCGGATCCGATCGCGTACTTCCTCGATGACCAGCGCTATCACGGCAAGAGCGAACGGACGCTTGCAGCCTACGAGCGAGTGCTGCGGCGATTCGAGACCTTCCTTCGCGAGCGCTTCGACGTCGACGCGGTCGGCACAGCTCAACGCCGAGAGTGTATGGCCTGGGTCCATTCGCTGCGCGGCGAGTTCGAAGACAGCACGATCGCGACCTACGCATCCTATCTCAATCGGTTCTACGACTACATGACTCGTGTCGGCGTCTTCGACGATAATCCGATGGCGCTCGTCATGGAGGAACTGTCTGAATCGATCGAGACGAATCCGACGCGACGCGATATCTCGGTGCCGGAAATGCAGTCGTTCGTTGACTCGATTTCTCATCCCCTCGAGCGAGCTGTCGTCGTCACGCTCCTCAAGACGGGGATGCGCGTTGGCGAGCTCTGTAACCTCGATCTGCGGGATCTCCACCTCGAGACGCCGGCACTCGAGCTTGACTGGACGCCGCGTGTCGGGCTCGAGCGCCGGCCCGCGTCGGTGTTCATTTCTGCCGAGCCAGCCCGCGGTGCAACCATCAACGGTGAAGAACGGACGGCCTCGAACAAACGAAAGCGGGATACAGTCGTCCCCGTCGACGGCGAACTTCGGCAGGTGGTATGCGAGTGGCTGGCGATCCGCCCGGACGCGGTATCGTCAGCGCGGCCGCTCTTTCTCGATACTCGCGACTCGTGGGGCGAGCGGCTCACGCCGTCGGACGTCCGCTATCTCGTCGAGAAACACGCCCGCGACCACGGCTGGTACCGCACCGGTGGAGGGACCCAGGAGAACGTCACACCACACTACTTCCGGCACTTCTTCACGACGCATCTGCGGGACCGAACTGGTGATCGGGGGATCGTGCAGTATCTCCGGGGCGACGTCGCCGGCGACGTCATCGATACCTACACCCACAATTGGGGCGATCGCGTCCGCGAGACCTATCTCGAGTCGATTTACGCTGCCACCCGGTGATAGGTGTCGGATCGACAGTGATCTCACTGGGATGTCGGTACAGTGCACTAGGAGACGGCCAGAGCAGTTCGACGGTACGGGCTACTACGTAATTGCCGATCCTCACGTCGACACATTCCGCTTCTGTGAGAAATAGTGAATAGAGTATAATTATGATCGTACTCAAAGACAGTGTCTCAAATTGGGCCGATAAACTGCATATAGCTATATCAATTCGTACCTCGAGATCATGCCGTCGTCGGCTGCATCAGACGAGCCGCTACGTGCGTTTGACCGGTGATACCCGTTGTCTGGCAGTCGCAGCCCGCAGTTCACAATCGACGAGAGAAAGCGCTAGCCAACCGAGCTGTCGGTTACTGTTCGTGTTTGCTAACAGTTGTTCCAGATCCCGTAACTGAGAGTGATTGGTCGTTGGTACGCGTGAGCGTAAACTCGAGCGTTACCTCAAACGCCGGTGACTCGCTCGAGGGTCGTCCTCGGTGAATCGTGGCGTTATCGACGAACCTGTAGGTGCCGGGTGGAAGGCACGGGTCGTTCTGATACCCGTACACAGCGAACTGCTGGCGAGTGGTTTCTCCCGGGTCAAGCGTCGTGGAACTACCGAGTTGTTCGAATATCACACCTTGTGTTATGTTCCAACACCCGTCCTCAGCGGTCATCGGAAGCGGATCGGTCTCACCCATCCATTCTATTGGGTCATGGGCTGCATCCGGGCCGTTGGGGATGAGGATGAGTCGGTTCGTGTCCGGCTTGCCATCGCTTAGATACGAAGTGAATGGTGGCGTTACACCTGTAACGAGTGTGAGCGGCGTCGCTGCAGTGTTCGTCAGCGTGGTGTGAATCCGGGCAGGATGCGTGTCCGTGAACTGGGCGTCCACTCCGATATCGAACGTGAATTCAGCAGTCGTTAGTTGGGCTTGCGTCGGTGTCGAGGGCTGGCTTGGAGACGGATTCGATTTGTCGGAGCCTCGATCAGCGACACAACCGGCAAATGCGCCCGCGAGGGCTGGCCCGACAATCCGAAGGGCGGTACGCCGGTCACAGGGGGACTGCATGTGCGTGAAGAGTGACCATATTCGTGATAAGTTTTCTGCAAGCAGACGTTGAATATATGCTGGCGCGTACAGCGCCAAGCAGACTCCGGTCAAGGTAAGAGCGGTTCGATTTGAGTCGCTTAGAGCAGCGCAACCGGGCCGTTATCGAGTCGTCTCGATGTGCTACCGGCGACAAACTCTCTGCCCGAATGATTATTAGGCAGGTTCTGGTTGCCTAGTTGTGGTACTATACCATGGTTGATGCTACCATACACGTTCTCGACCGCGGTGGTCTCGACGTCGACATGAACTACATGATGGAAGGGCACGTGCTCGGCACACACGATGAGCCCAATCCCGACATCGATTACGGCGAAATTCCAGTCTGGAGCCTCGTAATCGACCATCCCGAGGGAACGATCCTCTGGGATACTGGCTCCCATCACGACGCACTCGAGGGGCACTGGCCGGAGGGACTCCTACAGGCGTTTTATCCACACGACGCCCACGAACATCGGCTCGACGACGACCTGAACGAGGCCGGATTCGGTATCGACGACATCGACTACGTCTTCCAGACCCACCTGCACCTCGACCACGCCGGCGGGCTCGAGTTTTTTGATGGGACGGATGTCCCCGTTTTCGTCCACGAGCGCGAAATCAAGTTCGCCTACTACAGCGCGAAGACCGACGAGGGAAGCGGCGCGTACATCCTCGAGGACTTCGACCACGACCTGAACTGGCACGTGTTACACCAAGATCGCGAGCAACACTTCGAGGACATGGAGTTCGTCCGCTTCCCCGGCCATACGCCCGGACTCACCGGGACGGTGATCCATCTTGACGACGAGGGAACGCTCGTCTTCACCGGCGATCAGGTCTACATGGCCGACAACTTCGAGGACGAGATTCCGCTCGGGGCACACCTCCTCTGGGGCAAAACCGAGTGGTTCGACAGCCTCCGTCGCATCAAAGCACTCGAGCGGCGTCATGACGCCGAAATCGTCTACGGACACGATCCCGAGCAGTTCGAGGCCATGCAACCGGGGTGGGGGCTGTGAGCTACGAGCGGTCCGTCTCCGCTAGCCCACACGAACGCATGCCTGAAACCGTCTGGCAGATTCAGATGCCAGAGATCCGTGTCGGTCGCGGCGCAGCCAGCGAACTCGGCTTCCAGCTCGAGGATCTGGGCGTCGAAGACGATGCACGCGGACTGATCGTGACCGACGAGACGCTCGCCGAGCTCGGCCATGCAGGCCGGGTCGCCGACCACGTCGAAGACACGGGATTCGATGTCGACGTCTACGACGGCTCGGAGCGCGAACCCTCGATCGAGGCCGTCGAGGAGTGTATCTCGTTCGTCCGCGAGGAGATGGGCACGGACGGCTACGACTTCTACATCGGGCTCGGCGGCGGCAGCTGTCTCGACACCGCGAAGACGACGCGTGC
>Ga0207757_101281_pt1 | contig 11319 bp, 11 predicted proteins | sample A23P3SouthBayCA_2_FD_187752 | JGI IMG/M metagenome (GOLD analysis project Ga0207757, IMG submission 187752) | Aerobic enrichment media microbial communities from Eden Landing Ponds, California, USA - A23 P3 (2) (SPAdes) | ecosystem: Environmental > Aquatic > Marine > Unclassified | place...
CCTTCGAGAGGCTGCCGCGGAACCCCTGGTTCTGCTCGTCGACGTGGGTGACCTCTTCGAGCAGTTCCTCGATGAGGTCGTCGTATTCGGCCTCCGAGTCGGGAGCGCTGTGCTGGCCGCTCACCGTGAGGAGGCGGTTTTTCACCTCGTTGAGGACCTCCGCCTGCGGGCCGGAGACCTCCGGCTCGATGGCGTAGTACTTAGTGTCCTGTCCGAGGTCGCCGTAGATGTGGCTGTAGATCGGCCCGCCGACGGGGTAGATGACGTTGGGGCGGTTCGACTCGTACTCGGATTTCGGCTCCTCGATGAACTGCGGGAACTCCCCGGTGATCTGTTTGAACTCCCGTAGGTGCTCGCGGAGGTGTGGCCGCCGCATGGCCGCCTTCCGGAGTTCGTCCGACGGTTTCGCTGTGCCGTGTTCGGTCATGGTCTACTCCGTGTCTCCTGTCGGATCGGTCGCGTCCCGGTCGCCGGGACGGCTATGCGTCGATTCGGTCATCTGTTTAGGCGACGCTCCGGCTTTCAATGACGATTCCGGTCCCCGAGCGGACCGAAAAGCCGATCGTGTCGCCGACCTGTTCGCCCATGCCCGCGAAGCGTTTCACGTTGATCTGTCGGCGGATGTCGTTGCCGACCTCGATCATCTCCAGCTGGAGGAACACGTCGGCGATCGACCGGAACGGGCCGATCGCGTCGTCGTCGACCGCCGAGGGGTCGACGGTGAGAACCACCACCTTCCCCTGCGAGATGATCTCCCGGAAGAAGGAGATGATCTCCAGGGCCGCCTGTCGCTCCTCGTTCTTCCGAACGAGCGCCTCGAAGGTGGGGTCGTTCCGGAAGATGGCGTCGAACGTGTCGAGGAAGACGACGTCGGAGTTCCACATCGCCTCCGCGTTCATCAGTCGCTTGAGCAGCTCCTTGCGTTCGCCGTCGTCGTCGGAGAACGCTCCCCCGGAGTCGAAGTCGGCGTGGAGGAAGAGCATCTCCTCCTGTAAGAGCGGCTTCACCATGTCGTACTCCAGCGAGTGCATCTGGTCGATGAACCCGCGAACGGTGAGTTCCGTCGACATCATCGTCACCGACGCGCCCTCCTCGACGAGCCCGTAGGCGAACCGCTGGGAGATGGCGCTCTTGCCGGCGCCGTAGTCGCCCTCCATGAGGACGATGCTGCCGCGGGGGATCCCCCCGCCGAGCTCCTTGTTCAGTCGGTCGCGCTCGCCGAGGCCCAAGGAGAGGAGGTTATCGTGGGGCATCTCAGTTACCCCCCTCCACGCGGAACTGGAACAGCTCCTCGTCGCCGTTGGCGGTGACGTACACCCGGTGGTCGCCGTCGGCGAGCCCGCCGTCCGCGGTGTCGTCGAGCTGTCCCACGTCTATCGTGAGCCGCAACACGTCGCCGCGGCTCCAGACCGCGCCGCCGTCGGCGGAGACGAGCTCGCCGTCGAGCGCGCTCGGCTGGACGTACTGACCGTCAAAGACGACGTCGAGCCCCGAGCCGTCGGCCGCGAGCCGATAGGTGCCGGTGTTCTTTATCAAGAGAGTCACGTTCCGCTGGCCGCTGGCGTTGTACACGCCCGCGTTCGCGTCGGAGATGATCGTCACGTCGGTTCGGAGCTTCTCGGTCGCGTCCAGCCCGGCGTCGTCGACCGCAGCGCTCACGCGGTCGACCCCCGTGGTGATCGTGCCGACGACGCCGGCCGCGATCACGAGGCTCGCGATGAACAGGATGAGGTGCGAGACGGGGACGCTGGCCATCTACGCGCTCACCTCCGCGGAGTCGCGGACGCCGGACTCGACGACGAGGACGACGCGAGGCGAGCCCGCGGTCACGTTGGTCGAGAGGTCGTTCTCGTCGACCACGACAGTCAGCGTCTCGCCTTCGAGCCAGAGTTCGGTGTCGCCGTCGCCGGCGACGGTCGTAGTCGCGTTCGCTCCGCCCACGTCGACGTACTCGTTATCGACGAGCAGCGTCGCGTCGCCGGCGACGAGGCCGACGGAACCGTCGTTGGTGGCGTTGACGGTGAGATTGCCGGTCCCGCTGTCGTACGTCGCGTTCGACACCGCGAACGCCGTGTTCTGCCGTTCGAGCGCGCGCTCGTTGATCCCGTGTTGCGCGTCGCTGACGCGGTCGAAGCCGTTGGCCGCGACGGGGTAGAACGTCGTGAACGCGAAGAACAACCCCGCGACGATGATGGCCGTCGACGCGGAGACGCTAACGCCCATCGCCCCACCCTCCGTCGGCCGGGTCGGCGCGGTCGGAACGCGGGTTCGGGTCGTTCATCGGCCGCGGGGAGCCGCCGTTGCGCTCGCGGCCCTCGGACCCGCGGCGGTCCGCGTTACCGTCCCGGCGGTCCGTCTGGTCGCCCCGTCGCTCCACGTCGCCGCGGCCGTTCTCGCTCGGTCGTCGGTCGCGGCCGTCGCCGTTGCGGTCCTCGCGCCCGTGGCGGTGACCGTCGCGGCGGTCGCCGGAGCGGTCGGGCGCGCGGCGGTCGCGACCGCCCTCGCGTCGCCCGTATCCGCCGCGCCCGCCGCGACCCGATCCGACTGGCGGCCCGCCGCCCATCAGCGATCCCCCGGCGAGGTCGTCCCAGCGGTCGAGCAACAGGAGGTGGCCGCTCGTCCCGTTGAGCTGGGTGACGTACCGGAGGCTGCGAGTGTGGTGTTCGCGGACCAGTCGGTCGGTCCCGGGCCGGTCGACGAGATTGCGGTCAATCGTGCCGAACCCGGAGAGGAAGTCGCGGAGCCGCGCCGCGGCCTCCGGGCCGACCCACTCGATGCGCTCGTAGTAGTTGATCGCGCGCACCGCGTCGGTGACGTCGCTCTCGGAGACGAGGAACTCCAGCCACTCCATCACGAGGAGGTCCCCGACGTAGTCGCCGGGCAGCTCCGTGAGGTACGGCTTGCCGCGGGTCCCCGAGAGCTCGTCCTGCTGGACGTACTCGAACCCGCCGCCGTTCGCCTCGGCGGGGTCGCCGCCGGGCCGCTGGCCGCGCGAGCGGGCGGGATCGGGTTCCGGCTCTGGCTCCGGATCCGGCTCCGGCTCGTGACCGTTCGTCGCCGGACCGTCGTCGACGGGCTCGTCGTCGAACGAGTCCATCCCGTCGTCGAAGTCGATGCCGTCGTCGGGCTCGTCGTCGAACGGGTCCGGCTCGTCGCCGAGGTCCTCCTCGAACGAGTCGCCCCCGTCGTCGAACGGGTCCTCCTCCGCGCCCGCGTCCGTTTCGGCGCCGTCCTCGTCGGCCCAGTCGGCCTCCCCGGCGTCGTACTCCTCTTTCAGCTCGCTGAAGCTCTTTCCATCGTCGTTCATGTCGTCTCCGTCGTCCGCCGCCGCGGTCTCGGACGCGGCGTCGGCGGGGTCGCCGTCGTCCGTGTGCTCGTCGCCCGGTTCCTCGTCCAGCTCGGCGAACTCGTCGTCGTCCTCGAGGTCGTCGTCGAGCAGGTCGTCGTCGAAGAACCCGTCGGCGTCCGCGTTCGCGACGTCTTCGTCGAGGTCGTCGTCGCCCGCGTCCTCCCCCTCGTCGTCGTCGAAGAGGCCGAACGAGCCCTCGCCGCCGCCGTCGACTCCGTCGAAGCCGCTGGAGTCGTCGACGAACGGGTTGATGCCGCGGGTGACCATCTCGTAGATGTCGAGTAAGTTCCGCACGTCCTCCTCGATGTCGTCGACGGCGGCCGAGATCTCCTCGTTCTCCGAGCGGACGGTCGAGACCGTCGACGAGAGCGAGGCGACCTCGTTCTCTAAGTCGTCGAGCCGGTTCTCCAGCTCGTCGGTGTTGGCGCCGCCGCCACCGCCGCCGCCGCCGTCGTCGAACTCGTCGTCCCACTCGTCCATCCCGTCGAAGTCGTCGAAGCCGTCACCGCCCCCGCCGCCGCCCATTCCGCCGCCCCCGCCGCCCATCCCTCCGCCACCGTCCATCCCGCCGCCGCCGAAGGGGTCGTCGTCGCCACCCATGCCCCCGGAATCGTCGTCGTCGGAGCCGTCATCGTCGAGGAACCTGTCGAGGACGCTCGCACCGACGAGCCCCAGCGTGGCGACTATCCATGCGGCCGTTGGAGCTCCCCACACCGGTAGTTCGAGGCCCATTACCGTGTACAACCCCCAGAACACACTTCAATTCACCCCTCAAAATATCAGCTATGAGAAGGCGTCACGCAGGAGGGGCGCCGGCGAGACGGAGGCGGTCGTTCGGCGGTTTGGAGACTGCGGCGTCCCTCGACGATTCGGAGACCGCGGTGTCCGCTCCCGATTCGGTCTCAAAGCGTCCGCTCGAACCCGTCGGCCGCCCGGACGACCAGTCGGCCGTCCGCCCTGAATCGGACGGTCCGGCCCACGCCGTCGCCGACGGCGCGCTCGACTATCGGAATCCCGGCCGCGTCGAGGCACTGTTCGGCGCGGGCGACGTTCCGCGGTCCGACCGCATCGGTGAGGTCGAGCATCTCCGCGCCGCCGGCGACGCGCGCTTCGAGTCGGGCGGAGGACGCGCCAGCGGCCTCAAGCTCCGCGATCAGCGTTTTGATGCCGGTGTCGACGTACTTGCCCGGTCGCTCGATGCCGGCGCCGGTCTCGGTACCGTTGGGCAACATCGCGTGTAACAGGCCGCGAACGCCGGTCGACGGATCGACGAGCGCCACGGCGACGCACGAGCCGAGACCGCTCGTCGTCAGCGTCTCGCCGCCGGTCGCGACCGAGAGATCGCTGACCCCGACCTTGATCCGACCGGCGTCGGGAGCGCGGGAGAGCGTTCCCTCGCGAGACGACGAAGGATGGCTCACGACTCCGAGAGTCGGTCGAGCGCGCGGGCCAGTTCGCGCTCGTCCGGGAGCGCGTACACGTCGCACCGCGTCTGTATGCCCTCCGTCTGGATCGCGGCGTCGATCACGAACCCGTAGTCCTGCCGCCGGCTCAGCTTGGCGATCAGCGGGCTGATGGCCGCCGAACCGATGTCGTGGACGAACTCCGGCGGGGAGTGGGTGATCGACGTGCCGAGCACGTTCGCCCAGCCGTCGATGAACCCGCTCGTCATCACGTTGCCGAGCTCGCAGAGCGCGTTCTCCGCCATCCCGCCCAGCGGCTCGTCCGGCTCTGTCGGAAGCATCGAGGCGGCAATCTTCGCCGCGGACTCCTCTTCGAAGAGGATCGCGAGGTAGCCGCTCGGCTCCCCCTGCAACTCGAAGACGGTCCCCGCGTGCGGTTCGACGCCCACCTCGGCGGGCACGTCGGCGAGCGGGACGAACCGTAGCCGACTCACGTCGACGCTCGTGTCGAGGCCCGTCATCATCGCGATGTTGTCGGCGGCGTTCGCGGAGCCGCGCTTCGCCAGCGACGCGAACGTCGACAGCGACTCGTAGGGGACCGCCGTGCTGTCGGCGCCGTCGTTTCCGGCTCCGCCGTCAGCGCCCGGCGCCGCGGCCGGCGCGGTCTTCCCCACGACGAGGTCGCGGAACTGCCCGGAGTCGGGAAGCATGTAGATCGAGAAGTCCAGGTCCGTCGTCGTCGCGTCTAATCGGCTCTCGAAGAGGAACACGCCGTCGCCGGCGAGCGCCCCGTCGGGGAGGACGGCGGCGCCGTCGGCCTCGAAGTACCGAGGCGGCGTCATGTCGATCGCCGTTCCGAGGTAGTTGGCCCAGCCGTCGAGGAAGCCGCCGAGCGCGATGTTGCCGACCTCGGTCACCGCGCTGCGTTCCATCGACGCACTACCGGGCAGGAGCGAGAGCAGGGCGTCGACGTTGTCCGCGTCGAACGCCAGGACCGCTTCGCCCTCCAGTCCGCCGCGGAGCCCGACGCTCACGCCGATCGACTCCCGACCGGCGAACGCCTCGGCGAGGTCCTCGCCGCTGGCGACGCTGGCGCCCGTGACCTCCACGGACAGATCGGTCCCAGTCAGGTCGGTGAGCGCGCCGGCGGCCTGTCCGGCCCCCCGCTCCGCCAATCGGTTGCAGGCGCCGAGCGCTCGGACGTCGACGCGCATTATACCGCCGATCCGATGGCGTCGAGCACGTTCGGCTTCTGGAACGGCTTCGTGATGTACCCCTCGGCGCCGGCCTTGATGGCCGCCTTCATCTTCTCCTCCTGCCCGACGCTGGTGCACATGATCACCGTCGCCTCCGGGTTCTCTTCGAGGATCTCCGTCGTCGCCTCGATGCCGTCCCGGATCGGCATCACGATGTCCATCATCACGAGGTCGGGGCCGTGTTCCTCGTACATGTTGACCGCCTCCACACCGTTTTCCGCCTCGCCGACGATCTCGAACTCCCCTTCGAGGATCTCCCGGAGCAGGTTCCGCATGAACTCCGAGTCGTCTGCGATAAGCACGCGCGTAGCCATGGTTATCTGGAAGGCGGGACAGCGTTCACTTAACGACTCCCCCGCGGTTCTCAGCGCTGAGAACCGATCGCGAGAAGACCACAACCGGTGAGACGGACCGCGCTCGTACCCAGTGACCGAAGAGGCTACACCCAGTGACCGAGGAGGTACGTCGCACCCACGAGAACCGTCCCCCCGAACGTCTCTCGCGTCCCGATACCGAAGGGAAGGAACGTCGCCGGCGCGTCGTCCGGGCCTTCCTCGTCCGGGGAGCCTCCGTCCCCGCCGCCGCTCTCCAAAGACTCCTCGTCCGGGGATTCGTCGGTCGAGTTGCTTCCGTCTCCCGTGCCATCGTCGCTCTCCGCGTCCTCTCCACTGTCACCGTCCGCGCTCTCCGCGTCCTCTCCGCCGTCATCGTCTTCCCCGCCGTCCCCGCTCTCGCCGTCGGTCGTCGCTGGATCGCCTTCGTCGGTGCCGTTCCCGTCGTCCTCGTCGACACGCGTCACCGACGGGTCCGCTTCCACGGTCAGCGTTCCGTTCACCGTGTGCCCGTCGATCGCGAGCATGTACGGGTACTCGTCCGGCTCTAACTCGGCGTCGATGTCGCCGAACGTCTCGTTCTTCGAGGCCCCCGGTCCGACCGTAACGTGACGCCCCTCGACGAGTCTCCCGGTATCGACGTCGATCGACAGCCGTTCCCGGGTCTCGACCTGCCCGACGTTTCGCACCGCTGCGGTGAGGTTTGCTAGCGACTCCCCCCGAGTCACCGTGAGATTCGTCGTCGTCTCGTTCGTCAGTCGCAGTTGGGACGGGTTCTCGGCGTCGTCGACGACGAGCACCGTCCGGCTGTCCTGCAGCGACTGCCCCCGGTACAGCCGGTAGCTCGCCGTCGTTCCCGGCGTCACGTTGGTGAGTCCGGTGTCGACCGAGAAGTTCCCGTCGTCGATAACCATCTCCGACTCCGTCCGCGACGGGTCCCCGTCGCCGTCCCTGACGACCGTCGCCGACAGCTCCGTCACGGGCAGGATCGAGGTCGTCCCGGTGATGGTCCCGTTGTCGGGCTCGACGAGGAGGTCGCCCTCGTCGGTGACGCGATCGTATCGGAGATAGCGTTCGCGAACGCTGAACGAGGCCTCGGCGCTCACCCGGCCGTCCGCGCTCTCGTGGTACGGGTACTGTTCGGACACCTGGTTGTCCGCGGCCGATTTGGGTTCGAACGCCTCGGGCGGCTCTTGTCCGTCGCGGAACGCGTACTGCTCGCCCTCGGTCCCCTCCAGGGCGAACTCGACCGCGAACTCGTCGCCCGGATCTGGGTCGGCGGTGAACGGTCCACCGTCGCTCGTGTCTATCGCGAGGTAGAATCGGCTGGGCGCCCGATCGCTGTCCCCGCGTTCGAGCGTCTCTCCCTCCGCGAGATAGAGCGTGACGTCGTCCGGGTCGGCGTTCGCGAGGTCGAACTCCGCCGCGCGCTGGTTCCGCCCGGGATTCGTCTGTCGGACCCGCAGCGAGACACCCTCCTCGGCTTCGAGGAGGTCGGCGAGGATCCGGTGATCGATCTGGGTCCCGGGCTCGATCGACCCCTCCGATCCGCTCGACCGCTGCTTCGCGAAGTGAGACAGGGCGCCCCAGATCCCGGTCGACTCGAAGCCGAGCACGACGCGGTCGCCCTTCGTCACCGCCGTGCGCTCGACCCCGTTCTCCCTGAGCGCGCCGAGCGATTCGGTCCCGCCCTCGCCGTCGCCGATCACGTCGCTGTCCGCGGTCGTGAACACCTCGACCTCGTCGTGGAACGTCGGCTGCCGTAACACGAGATCGGACTCCGCGGCCACTTTAACCGGATCCACGGCGCCGGAGTCGCGGACGATGAACGTCCCGTTCGTGACCGCGAGACGGTATCGCTGCGGAACGAGGGGCCGCGCGAGGCCGCCCGCCCCGGTCGCCCCCGACAGCTCCGAGAGGTTCTCCGCGATCACGTCGCCGTCCCCGTTCCTGAACTCGAGGTCGCAACTCACGTTAGAACTGCTACAGCTGTTAACGTTGCTCTCGTTCGTTCCGATGAGACGCGTGTTGATCGTCGTGGACCCGCCGGTCGCCTTCACGACGTCGACGAACCCGACAGTCCCACCCGAATCGGTGAGTCGGTTGCCACCGATCAGCAGGTACGCGCTGTCGTTCCCGGATGCGCCGAGGGTGTGTCTGATCTCCACCGGATCCCCGGCCGTCCCGGTGTACATCGGTCGGCTAAACCCCCCGCTGATCTCCTGGCGGGTGGCGCCGCCCGGTTCCGCTTCGCCGTCGGTCGTGATCGCCGGGGGAGCCGCGTCTCCACCGGGCGCCGTCGCGTCTCCTTCCGCGAGGGCCGCCGCGGCGGGACCCGCGACCGCCGCACCGAGAACTGAGAGGAGCACCGCGAGCGCGACCACCACGACGCCGAGGTCCGAGAGCCGCGCGCGGAGCGCTGCCTTCGCGTCTGTCTCCGCGTCGTCCGGTGAAGCTCTGGAGGTCATCGTGGTGTTCGTTTTCGTCGTGACGGGCCGCGCCGCTCCGACGGCCCGTCGTCGGTTGGTACGCCCTCGGGATCTCAGCGACTAAAGCGTACCCTCCCGATTATCGCGTCGGAGAACCGGATCGGCTCATCGAGGGGGTGAAACGAACCGAATCGGCGGACAGCAACGAGATCGGGCCGTCAGCAAAGCTCCGAAGAGTTAAGTCCGCCCGTAATGCCCTTCCGATGAGGATGAAGACCTGCCCCCGGTGTGACTCGTCGCTCGACGACGAGGCCCGCTACTGCGTCGAGTGCGGCGCCCCCCAAACGGATGACGCCGCCGAGGAACTCGACGAGTACGTGCAGCGGCAGGCCCAGCAGATGACCGCCGACTCCGGGGGTGCAGGCGGCGGGAACGACGGAAGCGGCGGTGAGTCGGGATTCGTTCCGACCGATCAGCTCACCGACCGCGAGCAGCTCTGGCGCCGCGGCTGTTACGTCCTCGGCTACGGGACGATCGTCGTCGCGCTCACGCGCGTCCCGCAGATCGGCGCTTTCCCCCTGATACTCGGTGGGATAGCGATCTTACCGCCGATCCGCCGCCTGACCGCGGAGCCGCTCGGGAGTCCACTGAAACGCGAAGTGATGGCCGGGCTGTACGCGGTGTTCGCGCTGCTCGGCGTGGCGCTGCTCGTGCTCTTATAATTCCCTACTCGATCCGGAACCCGCCCGAGTCCTCAGCCGCGCGTACCAGGTCACCGATGCTGTCGCTCGCCGTGAGCCCATGGCTCGCAGCGAAGCGCTTGATCGCCACCGGCGGGACGTCGACGGTCGTCTCGCTCGCGACGAGCAGGAGTCCGAGCGCCTCCGGCGTGGGCGAACTGGGCCCGGCGTTGGACGCGAACCACGTCACGAGCGAGTCGAACGTCGCCGTCACGTCGTTCGAGACCATCCGCTGGCGGGTGGTGTCCCCGTCGACGTGGAGCGTCGCGTCGATCCCGTAGGTGAACCCGTCGTCGTCGAAGGAGCTCGCCAGCCACCGGCTCACCGACTGGCGGTCGACCTCGGGAGCGCCGCGGGCGCCTTGGCGACGGTTCGTAGGAGCGCCTCCCTGCGCCTGACCGCCCGCACCGCGGGGCGCGTCGGTTCCGGCTCTCCCGCCGGCGCCTGCACCCCCCGCGCCGCCCCCCGGATCCGGCGGTCGTCGTTCGTCCGGGTTCGCCGGGTCCGCGGACGTGAATCCCGTCTCGTCGGTGGAGCGTCTCTCCGGCTGCGCCCGTCGGACGTTGGGTCGGCCGTTCGTCCCGACGACGTACCGGCTCTCCCCGATCTCGACGACGCTCTCGTCGTCGGTGAAGTCGAGTTCGTCGGGATCGGCCGGTGGCGCGTCCGGGTCGGCCGCCGGTGCGTCGTGGTCACTCATGGCGTAGCCGTGGTGACGCGAGAAAATAGGTGTTCCGGGCGGAGGGATCCGCCGGGACAGTAGTTAGGGGCCGATTCGAGGCTCGTTAGAGCCTGACCGCTTCGCCGTCCTCGCTGTAGAGGTCGGGCGACGTCAGTTCGAGAGAGGTCGTCGCCGACGCGGGCGAGACTATCTCGAGCGACGACGTGTCGCTCTCACCGAACGCGACTAAGCTGGATGTGTTGTGCGCGTAGGTGAAAGTGCCACTGCCACTGTCGTATATATCACTGTTCGTCGCGTTCCCGAACGGCTCTCCGGCCGGGTTTATCACGATCGTGAAGTCCGTGTTTCTGTCCAACACGGCGTCACCAGCCGGCTGGAATTCCCCGTTGGTGTTCTGGACAGCGAACGTGCTTGCGTTGAGATGACTTGCGTTCCCGATATTGGCCGTGTCGGTACTGCCGTTGGCTGGCTCATCTGTGAACACGAGATTTGCCTGTCCGTTCGGTCCGACCGCTTGGATCGTGGTTTCTGACAGGTCGATCTGATCGGAGCCGGCGGCACCAGACACGCTGACCTTGATCGACTCCAGTTCGCCCGTGCTGTTGTTGCCCACGATACCGACTTCGCTCGTCACGTCGATGCGCTCGGAGACGAGGTCCGTACTTTCCTGCCCGGTCGCCTCAGCCTGCGACTGGAGGAATCCGGCCGTGTTGATCAGGACGCCGGCGGCGATCGCTGCCACCAGCACCATCGCGATGAACACGATGAGCGTCCCGATACCGACCTGACCGCGGTCCTCGTCGGCGTTGATGAATTCGAACATTGTTACAGCCTCACCGAAGTCTGATCATCGGTAAGCGTCGTCGGGACGCGGAGCTCCGAGCTCGTGGTCGCACCCGACGCCGTCGTGAAGGTCAGTTCGAGCCGCTCGCCGCCTTCGAGCGATCCGTAGTCAAGTTGATTCGCCTCTAGATTAATTCCGACATCAGCACGGTCGCTGGCGTCCGTCAGAACGACGTCTCCCGGATCCCCGGTGTACATATCGATCGTCACGTAGTCGGCGTCGAGCTGGAAGGTATCCTGACCTTGCGTACCGATGAGCTCAGCGCTCGTTTCGTTGAGATCGAT
>Ga0207757_101283_pt1 | contig 11310 bp, 15 predicted proteins | sample A23P3SouthBayCA_2_FD_187752 | JGI IMG/M metagenome (GOLD analysis project Ga0207757, IMG submission 187752) | Aerobic enrichment media microbial communities from Eden Landing Ponds, California, USA - A23 P3 (2) (SPAdes) | ecosystem: Environmental > Aquatic > Marine > Unclassified | place...
TCGCCCTCGCGGAACCGCTGGTCCTGTCGGCCGTAGCCCATGTACGGGACGACCGTCACGACCTCGTCGGCCCGGTCGGCGACGGCGTCCTGCAGCTGGAGCAACTCGACGTGGGCGTCGCTGGAGTCCGTGCTCGCCACCACCACCGCACGGGACCCCTCGAAGTCGGGCACACGGGCGAGGAGCTCGCCGTCCGCGAACCGCTCGAACTCGACGGGGGCCAGGGGCTCGTCGAGGGCGGCGGCCAGCGACGCCGCGAGCGACTGCGACCCGGACCCTGGGACTATCATGACTGCGGCTCCCTCGTGCAGGGTAACAAGCGTTTCCGTCGGCAGGCGTTTGCAGCGAGGTCGGGGATGGCGGCGAGGTTGGCTACGAAGCCCTCGGTCGCTCGTGGTCCCACGACTCGCTGCGCTCCTCGACCTCACTGCGTTCGGTCTGCGGTGCTTGCGTCGTCGGGGGACCGACGAGCGACCTCGCCCTTCGAGTCCACCAGGAGAGCAAGCTCTCCTGAGCCCTCGCTCGCTCCGCTCGCGAGGACGCCAGGGGGACGGTTTCCCGTCGAGCGACGCCCGTGGTCGTTCCAGCCGAGCAGGGTACCCCCACACCTCCCCGCCCGCTCGCCGGCGTGGCTCCGCACGGCGCTGACGCGCCGGCTCCGCCTGATGGGGCGAGCGGGCGCTTCCTGTGGTGGAACGGGCCGGCCGTCGCTTCCGGCTGATTACTCCAGCGAGACGCCGGGGACGGCCAGCCGCCGTGCGCCGGGGAGGCCGAGCGAGCGGTCGCGCCAGCCGTCGCCCGCGTTCGCCAGGACGGTCCCCTCGGCAGTGACGGCGTAGGTCGCCTCGGGGCCGTACGCCACGTCGACGACGTGGCCGGCCACCGGGAGGTCGGTCTCGACCCAGGCGGCCTCGTCGTACCCCTCGCTGGCGGGCGAGCGGGCGTACAGCGCGTCCGGGGTCGCGGCGTGGGCGCGGCCGTCGGGCGCTGCGGCCACGGCCCGGAAGTCGCCGGCGAGCGCGTCCATCCAGCCGTTGCCGAGGTAGTAGAGCCCGTCGCCCGTCGCCGCGAGCGGGACCGCGGGCGCCACGTCACGGACATCCGCGAGGCCGAGGCGGTCGCCGTCGAGGCGGAACAGACCCTCGGCACCCGCGACCATGTCGTCGACGATGGCACGCACCTCGCCCACTTCGGCAGTGGTCGTCCAGGAACCCGGCGCGGGGTCGTCGGTGTCGCCGACGGTCGGGTCGCCGTCGGGGTCGAACCGGAGGACACGGTCGTCGCCCGCGGCGTGGAGCGCACCGTCGTGCCAGCCGACAGCCGTCGCGTCGCCGAACCCGGTGGGGCGGAAGGTGTCGCCGGTGCCGAGGCGCACGTCGTCCTCGCCCGCGAGCGCGAGGTTGCCGTCCGCGCCGGCCACGTCGTGGACGCCGCCGCGGTGGGCCAGGCCGAACTCGCCGACGAGGTCGTCCGAGACCTCGACGCGCGCGAGCCCCGCGCCCGTGGCGACGAACACGGCCGTCGTGCCCGTCTTCGCGCCGTAGACGCGCTTCTCGTCGATGGAGATGTCGTCGTCGCTCATATCCGAACGCCGACGGCCACGCCCAAAGCGATTGCCGTGCGGCTCCGGCTCCCGGTGTGGGCGAGGGCGTCACGGGATAGCGACGGCGGGGTGCTGTCCGGAACCCCTTTGACGCGACCGGACGGACGCCCACCCGAATGGAGGTGTTCGGTTCCAGCGGGGTCCGCGGTGTGGTCGGTGACCTGATGACGCCCGCGTTCGTCGGCCGGGTCGCGCGCGCTGCTGGCGCCGTCTGGCGCGAGGACGTCCCGGGTGACGACCGACCGGTGGCTGCTCTCGCTCGCGACACCCGCCGGACTGGCGAGACGTTCGCGGACGCCGCAGCCGCCGGCCTGACCAGCGTCGGCCTCGATGTCCACCGACTCGGTGTCGTCCCCACGCCGGGGTTGCAGGCGTACGCCGAGTGCAAGGGGGTCCCGGGACTGATGGTGACGGCCAGCCACAACCCGCCGGAGTACAACGGCGTGAAGCTCATCGGCGCCGACGGCATCGAACTGGACCGTTCGGACCTCGAACGCGTGGAGGCACACGTCCGCGCGATGCGCTCCGACGGCGCCGTCGGGCCGCCTCACGCCTCGTGGGACGAGACCGGCCGGAGCTACCGCATCGACAACGCCAGACGACAGTACGTCGAGAGCGTCGTCGACGCGGTCGACCGCGAGGCCATCGCCGGTGCCGACCTGACGGTCGCGCTCGACCCCGGTCACGGGGCCGGTGCACTCACCTCGCCCGACCTGTTCCGCGAACTCGGCTGCGAGGTCGTCACCGTCAACGCGACGCCCGACGGCCACTTCCCGGGCCGCGACCCCGAACCCGTCCCGGACAATCTCGCCGACCTCGGGCGACTCGTCCGGGCCCGCGGCGCGGATGTCGGCATCGCCCACGACGGCGACGCCGACCGCGCCATCTTCTACGACGCCGCCGGCGACCCCGTCGAGGGTGACGCCACCCTCGCGGCGCTGGCCGCCGCGGACCTGGAACCCGGGGACGCCACCGTCTCCGCCGTGAACGTCTCCCAGCGGCTCGTCGAGGCTGCCCGGCGGTCCGACGCGGCGCTCGAACTCACGCCCATCGGGAGCACGCACATCATCACGCGCATCGAGGAACTGCAGGCCGAGGGGACCCACGTCCCGGTCGCCGGCGAGGGGAACGGGGGCGTCCTCTTCCCGCCCTACCGCCTCGCCCGCGACGGCGCCTACACGGCCGCCCGCTTCTGCGAGTTGCTGGCCGGCCACGGCGACATCGCGGGCGTCGCCGACGGCCGCCGGACGGTCCGGGAGGTGGTCGCCCCGTTCGACGGCTACGAGAACGTCCGGCTGAACGTGGGACACTCCGGCGGCACGGAGCGCGAGGCGATGCTCGAGGCCATCGAAGCCCACGCTGCCGCGGCGGACGCCGAGGTCACGACCATCGACGGCTACCGCCTCGACTTCGGCGACGCCTGGGTGCTGGCCCGGGAATCGGGGACGGAACCGCTCATCCGGGTGTACGCCGAGGCACCGAGCCGCGAGCGCGCGGAGGCGCTCGCCCACGCGATGCGGGACGATATCCTCGCGGCAGCAGACTAGTCCCAGAATATCTCGAATAGCCCCTCGATATCCATCTAACTCTGCTCGAAGAACTTATGTCTGGAATGTTCGCTGGTTCGGGACGAATCACGCCCCCACGATGAGCGGCCCCATCAGCACGCCCATCAGGTGTGACCGGCGTGCGCCGAGGCGGGCCGGGACGAGGCCCAGCAGTCCTGCAGCGAGGAAGATGCCCACGCCGAGCACGCCCGCGAAGACGAAGGAGACGGCGGCGAGTCCCACGAGGACGGCGGCCGACAGCCGGGTGTAGTCGGTGTCACGGAGTCGTTCGAGATACCGGTCGCCCAGCACCGGGACCAGGCAGAAGCCGGCGACGGCCGCGAGTCCGGCGGCGGCCAGGAGCAGTGGCAGGTTCAGCGGGGTCTTCGCCTCCTCCAGCGCCACGAGAACGCCGGTTCGCGGGGAGCCGAGTGCGACGAGCGCGAACAGGGCGAAGACGGAGTTGTGCCTGTGGCTGTATAAACAGTGCAAACACTCTAGTGGTTGGCTCCGTATGCGTCTCATATGGGAGAGCGCCCGACCATAGCCTTCCGCGTCGACGCGGAGCAGAAGAGCGAATGGGAACAGTACGCCGCCGAAGAGGACGAATACGACAGTCTGAGTCACTTGATTCGCGTGGCCGTTGCCCACGAGATGTCCGACCGCTACGGCCCTGTGGGCCAGGGCGGTGGAACAGACGGCGGCGGTGGGGAGCAGATTGGCGAATTGGTCACCGCCGTCGACAAGATGCAACGCCGTCTTGCGGAAGTAGAGGACGCCGTAGAAGACGCTACTGAGGCCGCATATAGTGGAGGCCCGACAGGCGAAGGGATGCCGTCTCACGGGGAAATCCTCGATGCACTGCCGACTGGCGAGGACCATGCTCTAACGCCCATAGAAATCGCCAGGCGTCTAGATATCGACGCTAAGACCGATGCAGCCGCTACCCAAATGTTGGGGGTGGAGTTAGCGGGCATGGTCGACGACACGGCTGCCGTGGAGTCCGTTGAAACGGGGGGCAGTCTGCGGTACTACCGTGAGGACTAATCCATGTCTGAGACCACCACAAAGGCCGAACGGGCGATATCAGCTCACCACTCCTATAAGGCCAAACAGTCCGACAACACGGCCCGCGAGTACCGCCGTCACATCCGCCGCTTCCGTGACTACCTGGCGGAGCAGACAGACGCCACCCTCTGGGACGCCCACAGTGGTCACGCGGAGGACTTCTACGAGTTCATGCTGCAGGACCAGGGCTACGCCCCATCCTCGGTGCGGGTCGCACACGCGGCACTCGGCGACTTCTACGACCAGTTCGACAGGTTCGGCGAAGAAGGCCGTCGGGGCTTCCCGCAGGTCTCGGTTGCGCAGGACCCGACGGAGTACGCGACGCCCGAACGGATTGATGGGATGCACAAGTCGTCGAAAAAGGACGTAGAGGGCGGTGACAGGCCGCTAACAAGCGAAGAGGTTCAAGAGTTGGTGGACAGTGTGCCCGCCCCGACAGTGCGGAACCAACTCATGGTCCGACTGCTGTATCAGACGGGCATGCGGCGGTCGGAACTCGTGCGGGTCAAGCTTGACCACATTGACCGAGACGCCCGTAGGGTCGCCGTCTACGGCAAGAAGACCGAGGACCCCCGCACCGTGTGGTATCAGCCCTCGCTTGACTCCCTACTGTCCATGTGGATTGAGGGGGACCGTGACGCGGTGTTCAACGCTGCCGAGTCGCCGTACCTCTTCCCGACGAGACGACAGGAGCGGATGGATGAACAGACCGTCACGGACGTAGTGACCGAGGCTGCGGAGAACGCGGGCCTGCAGGAGGTAGTCTACGAGAACCGTGCGGGCCAGGAGATACGCCGTGTGGGCGCCCACACACTCCGCAAGAGCTTCGGTGTCCACTTCATCAACGACGGCGGTGATATCAGCTTCCTCGCCGACCTGCTGGGCCACGACGACATTGAGACCACGAAAGAGAACTATCTCAAATATTCGACCAAAGACCTTGAGAACTCCGTCCGTCGCCACGGCCCGAGTATATAAACATCCATTCTCAGACGCGAATCTTCCGCTCTCGGCACTCTCGACCACCTGAGGAGTTGCTATACCAACGAATCGCTCAGACAGAAAGTCCGTTCGTTACCACCGCACCCGTCCAACCCCTACCCCTCAGGTACTACGATGGGGGTTCCTCTTCTCGCTGCTGTCTACGGGTGTTTCAGGCCTTCTCGCGGAGGCGGGTGCAAATCGCTTCTAACGCCCGTATTCAGAAGGAGGAGTGCCTGTATCACCGATATCGTGATGACGGTCGCTGTCTGAGAGCCGTCACACGAGAATATCCAGGCGCATATCTGGCCCGTCGACCACCGCCACCAACGTGGGCGGCTCCGACGTGCCTGGTCCCGCCCGCACGCGCGTGGCTCCGGTTGGGTAGTTGATGCGGGGGCTCATGGGCGTGGAGTAGTCCAACGGGAGTTGGGGACAGGCCCGTGAATAGTACACTATAGTAATATACCGCCCTCTGACTGCGCACGCGGGCGTACGCGAGGCCGCACCCCCGCTAATTCCGATTTTGGCCCATTTGGCGCCTTTACCGCCCCTAATTCCGATTTCAACGCCACGCGAGATATGGCCGTATCAATATATAGATATATCAAGTGGGAATTATGATACACCGCGTCGCCTCTCACACACCAGTTACTGGATTCAATAGAACTCTTCAAATATTGAAAATTGGTGACGGTGTGTCATCCCAGGCAGTTTTGTCCCCCCAAACCACGAAACGGCTATTTTCAGTCTTGTTTTGTGAATCTATCGACTCAATATATTCCCCAGACACACCTACAAATTCATAGTCTTCCCTATCTGGCTGGTAAAATTGATAAATTCCAGTGCTTTTGTCTTTTGCAGCCGTTAAGAATTGCTCTCCGTCTGATACTGACGGATTGGTCTTGTTTGCAAGTTCGTCCGTAATATGAACTGCAACCTGACTCATATTAACGTCATGTCCCTACGCACTTATATATGTTAGGTGAGACGAGATTAGCTCACGGTTTGATAACCCGTCAGTGTGGTATACACGGAGGTGGTGACCCAGGGCGGTGTACCGTCCTCCGTGGTGGTCGACCGTCTGTTCTTGTGCGCCTCAGGCGGATTGAGCAGGAATCCGCGTTCGACCACTGACGGGCGTGGTGCCGCTCTGGGCCACCGAATTATCAACGATGCGAAACAATAGAATCCGACTCAGCGACGACGAGAAGAACGTACTGGATGCAACGCGCTCTGCAGTGTATGATGGGGCGGTCCCCCGTGGCGTTGTGGTCGAACGCGCCTGTCGGGCGCTCCTCGCTGCAGAGGACACCGACGACGGGGCGGAGGTGGTCCTGTGAACTACCGAACGGTCAACCTCGGTGACGGCGACGAGATTCAACTGCAGGCCGACCTGCAGGCCAGCCAGGTGGCGGCCCTGAGCCCCGAGACCCTGGCTGTAGCCAACGACACCAACGCGACCCAGGCCACGTACCGACGCGTCAACCACAACATCCCTGGCGCTGGCAACGTGGACGGCGTCACCGTCCCCGACGGGGCTATCTGCCTCGAACTGGATTCGGGTCAGGTGCAGTACCTCGTGGAGGTGTGACCCATGTCAGAACTCCGAGTTGTCGACACGGCGGTGGAACCGTTCGACACCGTCACGCTGTCGCCCGACCGCGTCGAATACGACGACGGCCAACTCACCGCCGTGTATCCGTCCGACGCGGATACCGAGACCTTCCGCGTGGCACTGTTCGAGTACGGCGGTGAGGCCGACGCGGTCGACCTACCAGAGGATTCTGCGGTCCTGTCGGTCGGCGAGGGCGTGGTGGTCGCTCTGGTCCCTGAGACGGCGTACCACGGTGGAGGGGGAGCATGACCGTTGCACTTGACCCCGACACGGTCGAAGCCGCACGGAACCGTGATGGAGCCCCAGCAGAGGACAGGCCTGAGCGCATCGCCGACGCACTCGGTGGTCCGACCGTCGGCCGCGGCGAGGGGGACCCCCTGGCAGCGGAGAACTACGCCCGTTACCCCGACGCCGACAACCCCGAATCGCTTAGCAATCCCAAATGGTCGCCGCTACTGCGGAGTCTTCTTGACCATTCCGCTGTCACCGACTTCGAGGATGCCGCTAATGAGCTGGCAGGGGCGGAAGGTGGTCCGAACCTTGAGCAGTGGACCGAGGCGATTCGGCGGGCCGCAAGTGCGTTGCAGATTGACCCCCCGTTCGACGATGGGGATGGGGGCGACGACGCACGTGACACCCTGACGACCGTTCTCGGTCACCCTGTCCCCGACAACGCGGAGCCGACGAACCCCATTCTCGTCGCCGAGTGCTACGTTGCGGGCCTCTCGGTGAGCGAGGCCGCAACTGTCCTTTCTGAGTATACAGACCGTGACATTCAGCCCATGAAGGTTCGTGACATTCTAAAGCAGGTCGACCTCTTGCCAGGCCACGAAGGCGAGGGTCCGAAGACCTCCGAGGAAGAAGATATCCGTCTCGGGGGCACCACCGTGAAAAACCGTGACAGTCCATCGGAGGGCGAGAGCGGTGGCCTCTCGGTGAACGTGAACGATTTTTGAGCCGATAGCCGTGGCTGGCGGTGGTTGAAAACGCGAAAAAGGAAGAACTATGACCGACAACGGCGGGATTTTCGGCTCCCGCAGGCCGAACAAGTTCAACATCGAAGTCGAGTTGACTTCTCGGCGTCATCGGCGCCTCACGCCTCTGCCAGTTAGACCGAACTGACAGGTCCGACTTTTACGTCGCGTTGCCAGGGCCGCGTGCGGGGGCGGAAGGTGCCCCGACGACGGCGGGGCGGTTGCGGTGGCAGACTTTTTAACACCGACAAATAACAAGAAAATGCATGGGTCCGTACCAATTCATTTTGATTCTTCTGGGTATCCTCCCACCATTATGGGCGTTGATAAAAATTGGTGGCTGGCTCCGTGGAAAATTAGACCCGATATTCACCTCAGAACCAGTCTGGGAGGACTACGTTGATGACGTTCAATCGCTGGAGGGCGCTACAGAAGTATATCCAAATAAGGAAGAAAATCGCATTCATTTGGAATACAATAAATCAGAGAAATCATTCCTCTACAATACAAAATACGATTACGAGGTTCTGGACTTCAAGAAGCCAACTCTGATGGTTGAACCATTAGACGAAAATTGAGGCTCAAGACCGTCCACGGACCGCCGATATATTACCGATTCGTAGGCGGGGGGCTACTCCGCAGGAGCGAACGCAACTTTCTCGCCCACCTCGGTCCGAGACCGAAGAACCCCACTGGCAGGAACGTGACGAACGCAACAATCGCAATCTGGGCCGTTGTCAGAGGCATATTGGTCACCAGCCCGCGGCTCGCATTGAAACAAGGGGGTGTCAAAAATAAATAGAAGTATATAGGTGGCGTAAATCCACCCCTACCAGATACGCACGTAGGGACCCGCTCGAACGTAATTTTGGGCGGGGAGGGATGTGGGAAGATGTTAACGCTGTATTAACAGCCACACGGACAAGACGGAGTTGGCGGTGTTGACGCCGCTCGTCGTGACGATGAACCCGCGGGCGCCGCTGCCGCCGACCGCGAGCAGGGCGACCGTCGCCGCGACCGCGCTGGAGACGCCGGGGACGTAGCCGACGACGGCGCCGGCGAGCGCGCCGACGGCGCCGAGCCGGGCGACGGCCTTCGGTCCGGTCGCGACGGTCGTGTCGCCCTGCGGGGGGACACCGCTCCCGCCGAGCGCGTCCACGAGGACTGGCGCACCGAACAGCCCGGCGAACAGCGGCGTCAGGACGCCGCCGACGGCGAGCGGCGCGGCGGGGTCGATGTCGAGGGTGAGCCAACCGAGCGCGCCGCTGGCGAGGAACGACCCCGCGCCCACGAGCATCCGGAACGGGTCGCGCTCGGTGAGGACCAGCACGAGGGCCACGCCGCCGAGGACGAGCGGCAGATGTGCCCGCAGCGTCGGGTAGGCCGTGACCATCGCCCGCGTGACGGGGATGGCCAACGGCACCGCGAGCAGGACGGCGAGGCCGCTGCCGAGCGCGGAGAGCCGGAGTGCCTCCCGACCCCGTCCCTCGAGTACGAGTCGGTGCCCCGGCAGCGCGGAGGCGGCCATCGCGGGGTCGGGTACGCCCAGCGCGAGCGCGGGCACCACGTCGAGGAACGTGTGGACCACGCCGGTCGCCAGCAGCGCCGCGCCGACGAGCCGCGGCGGGCCGGGGACCGCGGGCGCAACGGAGGCCAGCAGGAGCGCCATGTTGTTCGCGTGCAGCCCCGGCGTCAGCCCGCTGACCGTGCCGAGGAGGACCCCACCCACCACGAACGCCAGTGCCGTGGCCGCCAACGCCGGGTCGAGCAGGAACCGGACGCCGGCGAGGTCGACGGCCGCCCGGAGAGGGAGCTGGCGCGACGCCGGCGGCACGGACGGGAGCACGGGGAGCACGGTGGGCCGTCTGGTCCCGGCACCCTACTTGAACTCTCGTGCCGAGTCCCGGATTCGAGGGTCGAACCACGGCGCCTAAGCGCGCCGAACCCCAACCGCGAGGTGATGAAGCGACGGACGTTCCTCGCGACGGCTGGTGCCGCCGCCTCGGTCGGCCTCGCGGGCTGTGGGTCGAGCGCGGCGCTCTCCGACGACTCCTACGACGTGGGGATGGTCCACAACGCCTTCCGGCCCGTCGAGTACGAGGTGTCGGCCGGCGACACCGTCGTCTGGGGGAACGTCGGGAGCCGGGGCCACAGCGTCACGGCCTACGAGAGCCTCATCCCCGCGGACGCGACGTACTTCGCCTCCGGGGGCGCCGACTCCCAGCAGGAGGCGGTGGATGGGTGGCCGGGTGCCGGGAACATCCAGCCGGGGGAGACCTACTCGCACACCTTCGAGGTGCCCGGCGAGTATCAGTACTACTGCATCCCCCACGAGGCCGCCGGGATGAAGGGGACCGTCGTCGTCACGGAGTAGCCACTGCGGGAGCGAAAAGAGAACGGAAAAGCTCGGGTTCAGACCTCGACGTCCTCGTCCTCGACGGCGACGGCGGTCTCCTCCTCCTCGGCGACCTCCTCGGGGCGTGCCTCGAGGGTCATCTTCTGGACCTCCACCCGGCGGAGCGGGTAGATGGTCTTGGCCTCGGCGTAGATGGCCGAGGAGAGCTGGCCGTTGACGACCGCGTCCACGAGTTCCTCGAAGGTCCGGTCCTCCGCGGCCTCGCGGGTCAGGTCGATCATCGTCCGGCGGATCGCCTTCTCCTGGGAGTGGTCGGCCTTCTTGGTCGTGAACGCGACCGGCTGGATCTGGACGCGGTAGTCGTCCGTCGTCAGCACGGTCTCGTAGGTGGCGATCTTCGAGGAGCCACGGCGGACCAGCGAGCGCAGGTAGTCCCGGGTGAGTTCGTGCCGGATGAACTCCGTGTACGCCGAGTCCGAGCCGACGTCGTTGATCTGGAACGTCAGCTTCGTGTTGTTCTCGCTGGCGTCGTTCTCCAGCTCACCGAGCGTCGTCTCGATGGTGCGTTCGTAGAGCTGTTCGGGTTCGTCGGCGGGGGTGCGGCCGAGCTCCTGCCGGTCGAACTGCTCCGGCGCGAGCACGGTGTACCACCGCTTCTCCTGTTTCCGTCGGGAAACGCTTCGTTCGCTCATGTGTCGTGTGTGTCGTCTGTGGTGATGTCGCTGTCGTTCGTACCGCCCGATGCCTCCTCGCTCTCGTTCGCCGCGTCACCATCCACGGCCGCCTCGTCCCGGTCGTCCACCGCGGTCGTCGCCTCGCCCCGAGCGGTCGCCGCGACCTGCTCGGCCACGCGGAGGTTGACCACGTAGTCGTCGACGGTCGAGCGCAGGCCACCGGTCGTCGGGCGCTCGATGCGCGTGACGACGCGGTCCTCGGCCACTGCGGTCTCCATCGCGTCCGTGTTGTCCGGCCGGACCGCTCGGGCGACGACCGCGGGGTCGTCGTGGCGCGTCCGGAGGGTGGCACGCTTGCGGACGCCGTCCGCGCCGTCGACGGCAGCGTCGGCCCCGCTCATGCCAGTTCCTCCCGGAACGCGTCGAGGAGTCCCGTCGGGTCGCTCGTGTCCAGCCGGGCGTACGCCGTCTCGCCGCGCGTGTGGCTCG
>Ga0207757_101287_pt1 | contig 11267 bp, 7 predicted proteins | sample A23P3SouthBayCA_2_FD_187752 | JGI IMG/M metagenome (GOLD analysis project Ga0207757, IMG submission 187752) | Aerobic enrichment media microbial communities from Eden Landing Ponds, California, USA - A23 P3 (2) (SPAdes) | ecosystem: Environmental > Aquatic > Marine > Unclassified | place...
CGGGACACCCGAGCGCGTCGAACTCGCCGAGGCGTCCCAGCAGCTCGAAGTTCTCCCGCCTCGACTTCCCGAAGCCGATCCCGGGGTCGACGATCACGTTCTCGCGCGGGATCCCCGCCTTCTCCGCGAGGAGGACGCGCTCGCCCAGCTCCGCGATCACGTCCTCGACCACGTCGTCGTAGTCGGGGTCGCGGTCCGGGTCGACGGGGGCGTCGATACTGTGCATCACGATCACCGGCACGTCCCGCTCGGCGGCGAGAAATCGCATCCCGGGGTCCTCCAGCCCGGTCACGTCGTTGAGGATATCCGCACCCGCGTCGAGCGCCGCCTCCGCGACGGCCGCCTTCCGCGTGTCCACGGAGATCAGCGCGTCGACGTCCGCGATGGCCTCGATCACCGGCTCGATGCGCGCGATCTCCTCGTCGGTGGGCACCGGGTCGGCGCCGGGTCGCGTCGACTCCCCGCCCACGTCGATGACGTCGACACCGACGTCGACGAGCGCTTCCGCCCTCGCGAGCGCGTCCGCCTCGTCGAAGAACTCCCCGCCGTCGTGGAACGAGTCCGGCGTCACGTTCAAGACGCCCATCACCGCGGTACTCTCGGTCCACGGGTACTCGCGTGCGGTCGGGGTCGCCGCGTCCGCGATCCCGACTGCCTCGCGCAGATCCGCCGCCACCCCGGAGAGCCCGTGATCGAGGTCCTCCAGCGTGCCGGCCAGCTCGACGAACTCGGCGCGCGACCCCGAACAGACGACCTCCGCGAGCTCGCCGCCCTCGACGCCGCTGACGCCGCAGGCGACGCCCGATCGCGCGGCCTCCCGGCGAAGCTGCGTCGCCTGCGTCTCCGAGACGCGTGTCTTCACCGTCTCGTGGACGCTCTCGCCGGCGATCTCGTCGATCTCCGCGGTCGGGACGCTCGCGTCCGTGAGCGCCTCGCGGGCCGACGCCTCGTCGGGGAACCCCTTCGGGACGAACTGCCGGGTCCACGTCGTCCGCGCCTCCGCGACGCAGAACAGCGAACCCGTGAGGAGCACGCAGTCGTCGGGGCCGGCCGCCGCGCGCACCGCCGTGAGCGCGTCCGGGACCGACTCGCCGGCGACGACCGCGGCGTCCGTCTCCCGCTCGAACACGCGCGCGAGCACCTCCGGGTCCTCCGCGCGGTCCAGCGACGGGGCGCAGGTGTGGACCGTCGCCGGCGCGGGCAGGGCGGCGGCCATCTCGCCGTGGTCCTTGTCGTGCATCGCCCCGAACACGAGGTGGAGGTCGTCGTAGTCGAGTTCCGCGAGCGTCTCCCCGAGCGTCTCGCAGGCGGCGGGGTTGTGCGCCCCGTCGAGCACCGTGAGCGGGTCCGACTCCATGACCTCGAAGCGCCCCGGCCAGTGCGCGTTCCGGAGCCCCCGGGCGAGGGTCGCGCCGTCGTCGACGCCCAGGGCTCGCACGAGCGCGGCGGCGACGCCCGCGTTCGTCGACTGATACGCGCCCAACAGCGGGATCCGGGTCTCGACGGCCCAGCCGTCGCCGACGAGCGCGACGCGCGACTCCTGCGGGCTCACTGCGCCCTCGTACGTCGCCGTCAGGTCCGCCTCGGCGGGCTCCGGCCCCCCGGTCGGCCCGGAGACGGAGATCACGTCGGCGCCGGCGTCCCCGGCGACCTCCCGAACCGTCGCGAGGGCGTCGCCGGCGGTCGCCGTGACGAGCGGGCCGCCGACCGGTGCGACCTTCGCTTTCGTGCGCGCGATCTCCTCGACCGTGTCCCCGAGGACGGCCGTGTGCTCCAGCGAGACGTTCGTCACCGCGGCGGCGACGGGGTCGACGACGCTCGTGGCGTCGAACTCGCCGCCCATCCCGACCTCCAGCACCGCCACGTCGACGTCCGCGCGGTCGAACCGCCACAGCGCCAGCGCGGTGACGACCTCGAAGAAGGTGAGCGGTTCGCCGCCGGCCGCACGGTCGACGAGCCACGGCTTCGCCGCCTCGACGAACGCCACGACCTCGGACTTCGAGATCGACCGTCCGTCGACGCGCACGCGCTCGCGAACGTCCTCGAAGTGGGGTGACGTGTAGAGGCCGACACGGCGGCCGTCCTCCCGCAGGACGGACTCGACCATCCGAGCGACGCTCCCCTTCCCGTTCGACCCCGCGATCTGGACGAAGTCGATCCCCTCGTGGGGGTCGCCGAGGTGGGCCAACAGGTCGCGCACCGACTCGGTGCCCGGCTTGACCTGAAAACGCCGGAGGTCGAAGAGGAAGTTCGCCGCCTCGTAGTAGCGCATACGCGGAGGGACTTGCGGCGCGCGCTTATGGCTAACGGGAGCCACCGAGCGCCGATCCGTCGCGTCCGCCGACTACCGCGACGGGACGAACTCGAACCGCGCGCCGCCGCCGGCGCTCTCGGTGACAGCGGTCGTCCAGCCGTGTGCGTCCGCGATGTCGCGGACGATCGCGAGCCCGAACCCGGTGCCGTCGTTCGCGGTCGTGTACCCCCGATCGAACACGGCGTCCCGTTCGTCCGGGTCGACCCCGGGTCCGTCGTCGGTCACCGCGAAGCCGCCGTCCGGGAGCGGTTCGACCGCGACCCGCACGTCCTCGCCGCCGTGGTCGACGCTGTTTCGAAAGCAGTTCTCGAGCAGCGTCCGAAGCCGTTCGGGGTCGGCCCGCACGTCGGCGTCGCTCTCGACGGCGAGTGAGGCCTCGGGCGCGTCGACGGTCGACCACGCCTCGGTGGCGACCGTCGCCAGCCGGACCGGCTCGGGGTCGTCGACCGCCTCCCCCTCCCGTGCGAGGTCCAGCATCGAGTCGACGAGCGCGTCGATCCGGTCGAGGGCGTCTGCGGCGTTCTCGAGGTCGTCGGTCTCGCCCGTCTCGCGCGCCAGGTCGACGTAGCCGCGGGCGACGTTCAGCGGGTTTCGGAGGTCGTGAGACACGATCGACGCGAAGCGGTCGAGCCGCTCGTTCTGCCGTTCCAGCCGGGCGGTCCGTTCCGACAGCGTCGCGCGCCGTCGCGCGCGGTCCATCGCGGCCTCCACGTTGGCCGCCAGCACCCGAGCCAGCTCCCGGTCCGCCCGCGCGATGTCGTCCTTGCGGACGGACCCCAGCGTAACCACGCCGTGGTCGTCCAGCGGGGCGACGAGCATGCTCCCCTCGCCGCTGCGGGGCACGTCGTCGTCGATCTCGGTGATGTCCTGAAAGACGAGCAGCGTCTCGTCCTCGAACGACCGCCACTGTATCGTCTCGCCGCGGTCGTACGCGCGGCGCTCGCCGGCGAGCCTCTCGACGGTCGGCGAGACCGCCGTCGGGAGCAGCACGTCGTTCTCGGGGTCGTACAGTCTGACGGTGTGAAGCGAGAAGCCGAGAACGTCCGTCGCCGCCGTGGCCGCGATGTCGGCCACCGCCTCCCGCGAGTCCGCGTGCATCATCCGCCGCGTCGCGCCGTGCAGGCTCGCGAGTTTCTCCGCGGTTCCGTCGTCCTCGTCGTCGGGGGGTGCCTGTCTCATCTCCGGTCGTCGGTCCTCACCACCAGTGAGGAGTGCGGGTACAAGTACGGTCGCATGCGGTTCGTCCCTCGCCGAGCGAAATTATCCCCCGGTGGACACTCCCACACGGCTCGCAGTCGGCCACGGGGAGTCTTCAGTCGTGACGGAACGCCCGGTCACCGGTGAACACCATCGCCATGTCGTGCTCGTTCGCCGCCGCGATCACGTCGTCGTCGTTGACCGAGCCGCCGGGCTGGATCACCGCCTCGATACCCGCGTCGGCGGCCTCCTCCACGGCGTCCGGGAACGGGAAGAACGCGTCCGACGCCATCACCGCCCCCTCGGCGGACTTGCCCTCGGCGTCCTTCTCGGCCTTCATCGCCGCCAGCGTGACGGCGTCGACGCGGCTCACCTGCCCCATGCCGACGCCGACCGTCTCGGTGCCCGTCGCGAACAGGATGCCGTTCGACTTCACGTGCTTCATCACGCGCCACGCGAACAGCATCGTCTCCACCTCCTCGTCGGTCGGCGCGCGCTCGGTGACGACCTCCAGGTCGTCGCGCTCGGGCGCCTGTAGGTCGCGCTCCTGCACGAGCCGACCGCCGACGATGGGCTTCTCGGTGAGGGGCTCCGATCGCTCGCCGAAGGAGTCCTCGTCCCCCACGTCCAGCACGCGGAGGTTGTCCTTCTCGAACAGCACGTCGAGCGCGTCGTCGGCGTAGCCGGGGGCGACGACGACCTCCTTGAACGAGTCCACGATCTGCTCGGCCGTCTCGGCGTCGCACTCGCGGTTCAGCGCGACGATGCCGCCGAAGGCGGACTTCGCGTCCGTCGACAGGGCGTCGGCGTACGCGTCCGCGAGCGTGTCCGCCGTCGCACAGCCGGCGGGGTTGGTGTGTTTGATCACAGCCGCGGCAGGCTCGTCGAACTCCTTCACGAGGTTGAGCGCGCCGTCTGCGTCGTTGTAGTTGTTGTACGACAGCTTCTTGGCGCCCTCGTTGAGCTGGTCGGCGGCGACGACGTTCGCCTCCTCGCAGGTCGTATCCGAGTACAGCGCGGCGTCCTGATGGGGGTTCTCGCCGTAGCGAAGCTCCCTGACGCGGTCCTCGCTGGTCGTCCGTCGCGCGGGGAACCGGCCGTCGCCGTCGTCGTCGCCCTCGACGTGGACCTCGTGGGCGTCCACGTCGACCGTCACGCGGCCCTCGGCGAACCACTTCACCGCCCGCGGGTACGCCGCGAACTCCGCCTCGTACAGCACGCGCTCCTTCAGGTCGTCCTCGTCGTCGCCCTCGTACACCGGGACGGCCTCCTGGGTGACGATGGGACCGCCGTCGACCTCCTCGGTGACGACGTGGACGGTGCAGCCGGTCTGGCGAACGCCCGCGTCGAGGACGCGCCGGTGGGCGTCGTTGCCCGCGAACGACGGGAGCAGCGACGGGTGGACGTTCAGCGTCGTCGGCGCGGCGTCGAGGAACGCGTCCGTCAGGACGCGCATGTACCCGTCGAGACAGACGATGTCGAAGTCGTAGCCGGCGAGCGCGTCGAGGACCCGATCCTCGTGGCTCGCGCGCTCCTCCCCGTCGTCGCGCTCGACGACCTCGGTCGCCACGCCGCGCTTCGCCATCGCGTCCAGCACCGGCGCCTCGGCGTCGTTCGCCAGGACGACCGACAGCTCGGCGCCGCCCGGCGCTCGGTCCGCGATGTTCCGAAGGTTGCGCCCGCGATTGCTCGCCATGCCCGCGATCTTCATGATCGGACGCTCCCGCGCCGCCGGAAAGAGCGTTGCGGTCTCGCGGGGAAGAGTATCCACGAACTCGCATCGAACTCGTGCCAAGACTCCACACAACCGCCAATCGTATGCACAGACGTGGTGGTCGAGGAGCATCCCGACCGAAACCGCTTTGCCGCCGGCGTCGGGAGCGCGGGTATGGACATCCCACGCGAGGACCCCCTCGCCGCCGTCTCGCCGCTCGACGGCCGATACGCCGGTCGGACCGCGCCGCTCGTCCCGTACGCCAGCGAGGCCGGCCTGATCCGCGCCCGCACCGAGGTCGAGGTCGAGTACCTGCTCGCGCTCGCCGACGAGCCGGGCGTCGACCTCGACCTCTCGGCGGCGGAGCGCGCCGATCTGCGCGCCGTCGTCGACGACTTCTCCACCGAGGACGCCCGCCTCGTCAAGCGGCTGGAGACCGAGGGCGCCGAGGGCTACGCCGCGACGAATCACGACGTGAAGGCCGTCGAGTACTTCCTGCGCACGGAGACGCCCGAGCGCCTGCACCCGTGGATCCACTTCGGCCTCACCAGCGAGGACGTGAACAACCTCGCCCAGCGGCTGCTCGTCAAGCCGGCAGTCGAGGAGGTGCTGGTGCCGAAGCTGCGCGAGGTTCGCGACACGCTCGCCGACGAGGCACGCGAGCACCGGGACGTGCCGATGCTCGCGCGGACGCACGGCCAGCCCGCGACGCCGACGATCTGGGGGAAAGAACTCGCTGTCTACGCCGCCCGACTCGGGACGGCGATCGGCCGCGTCGAGACCGCGGCCGCCGGCCTCTCCGGGAAGCTCGCGGGCGCCTCCGGCACCTACGCGGCCCACCGAGCGGCCTACCCCGACGTGGACTGGCGGGCGTTCTCCCGCGAGTTCGTCGCGTCGCTCGGGTTGGAGCACACCGCGCTGGCGACGCAGGTGAACCCCTGCGACGACCTCGCGACGCTGTTCGACGCCCTCCGCGGCGTCAACAACGTCCTGCTCGACCTGGATCGCGACGTGTGGCTGTACGTCTCGGACCGCTATCTCGGACAGGAGGCCGCCGCCGGCGAGACGGGGTCGTCGACGATGCCGCACAAGGTGAACCCGATCGACTTCGAGAACAGCGAGGGCAACCTCTCGAAGGCGAACTCCGATCTCACCTTCCTCGCGGACTACGTCACCACCTCGCGGCTCCAGCGCGACCTCTCGGACTCGACGGTCAAGCGCAACGTCGGCGCCGCGCTCGCGCACTGTCTCATCGGATACTCGAAGACCGCCGCGGGGCTCGCGAAGGTCGTCCCGAACGAGCAGGTGATGCGCGATGAACTGGAGAACACCCCCGAGATCATCGGGGAGGCCGTCCAAACGATCCTCCGACGCGAGGGCGACACCGACGCCTACGAGCGCGTGAAGGAGCTGACCCGCGGCAAGCGCGTCACCATCGAGGACTTCCGCGACCTGTTCGATGACCTCGACGTGGACGAGTCGGTACGCGAGGAACTGCACGCGCTGACGCCCGCCGGCTACGTCGGATACGGCGGCGACCTCGTGGACGAACTGGACGGCGGCGACTGAGCGTCGCGGGACGCGCGGTCGCCGGGGCGGTCCGAACGATCCGGGCGGTCCGAACGATCCGGGCGGTCAGATCGGTCGCGGCGTCGCTGCCCGTCGGGATCGACCTGAATCGAGAACTCGGGGAGCCGGCGCGGGATCCGGTTCGGTCCGGTCCGGTTTCAGTACTCCTCGTACGCGAGGTTCATCAGCCACTGGGTGAACGCGTCGGAGTTCGGATCGATCTCCTCCTCGCCGATGAACGGGGAGAGCATGTCGCCGGCCATCATCAGCGAGAAGTTCAGGTCCTTCGCCGTGGGGGCCAGGAAGTACGTGTTGTGGCCGTTGTAGACGGCGTCCTCGCGCTGGATGAGGCCGAGCTCCTGCAGCTTCTCTGCGATCCGGCTTCCCTTTCGCGAGGAGACGTCCAGCTCCTTCCAGAAGTCTGATTGGTGGATGCCGCCGGTCTCGCGGACGAGTTCGAGGCCGGCGAGCTCGTCCTCGGAGAGGCTCGCTTCGGCGTCGGAGGCGCTCATATACGCCCCAAGAACGGCGTCCCCGTTTACCCTTTCCCTTTTATTCCGTCCGCCGAGAACTCCGTGGGGCTCGGTCCCGACGGCTTGCGGCCCCGACGGGCCGCGTTCCAGCGGCGAGGCGCTTCGGTCACCCGTCGGTCTCGACCGGCTCGTACGCCGCCTCGCAGGGCGGCCCGTCCGCGTGTTCGTACCGGATCGCGCCGCCGGTCCCCGACCTGATGAGCGTCGACGAGACCGTGCCGAACCCGCGCGTCTCGTCGTGAACGCAGACGCCGAACTCGTGATCGCCGAGCGCCGCGCCCGCACGGTCGAGCCACGCGTCGGCGGACTCCCCCCGCTCGGGCGCGAGTTCGCGACGGAGCCGCGTCGCGTTGCGCGCCTCCTCGGGGCCCGCTTCGGGTCGTGCGGGCGGCTCGAAGTACTGTCCGTCGTACCCGGTGTTGCCGACGACGTGGACGCCGGGCTGTAGGTCCGTCACCGTCAGATAGCCGTCCCACTCCAGCAGGAGCGCCGCCGACGCGTCCGCGAGCACGAGGTTGAAGCCGTCGTACCCGTGCTCGCGACACGACTCCGCGACGTGACTCGCCGCGGCCTCCGCTGACGCCGCGTGCAGGCAGTCGTCGACGAGCAGGCCGCGCGAGCGCTCCCCGGCGAGCCCGTCGACCCAGCGATTGGTGATCCCGACGAAGAGGCCGTCACGCGTGACGCCCACCCACGTCCCGCCCGCCTCGGCGTCCCGCGGCGCGATGACCCCGTCGCCGCGGACTGCGGGCGGCTCGGATGGCCGGCCGTACGACTCGTCGCGGTTGGCCGCCACGACGACCGGGGCGTCGGCGAACACCTGCCAAGCCAGCGTCAGGGTACACATGCCCCGCAGTACCGTCCCGGCGACCAAAGCGGCGGCGGTCGGGCGGGCGACCCGACCGCACCGGGTGACGTCACAGGGTCGTACCCGGAGACCCTATCCGAGCAGGGAGTCGAGCGCGCGGCGAACCGTCTCGGCGGCGTCGCGGACGCGGTCGACGCGGACGTACTCCCGTTCGCTGTGGGCGACCGCGCCGTCCCCGTCGGCGAGGTGTCCCGGCCCGAAGACGACCGTCGGCGCGGGCGCGAAGTACGACGCCTCCGTCGCCGCGCCGAAGGGCCGAACCTCGCCGTCCGGTTCGCCGCCGACCGACCGAGCCGCGTCGCTGACGGCCGACACCAGCGCGTGGTCCGGATCCGTGTCGAACGCCTCCAGGAACGGGGTCGGGCGCTCCGTCAGGTCGAACTCGACCCCGACGGCGTCGTCGACGGCCGCGCGGACCGCGGCCTCGAGATTCGCCCGGAACCCCTCGGCCGTCTCCGGCGGGACCGACCGTCGGTCGACGGTGATCGTCGCCGCCGCCGGAACCTGATTGGTCGCCTCTCCGCCCGTCACGCCCGTCGGAACGAGCGTCGGCGCGCCGAGCATCGGGTGGGCCTCGGCGTCGGCGTCGAACCGGCGGATCGCCGCGAGCGCGTCCTCCAGCGCGGCGACCGCGTTGACGCCCGAATCGGGCTCGGCGGCGTGGGCGGCGGTGCCGGAGAGCGTCAGGGTCCCCTCGAACCGACCGCGCGCGGCGACGCAGACGTCGCAGTCGGTGGGCTCGCCCACGAGGAACAGGTCGCCGTCGACGGGTTCGACCGGACCGTCGGGGTGGTCGGCGTCGCGACCGCGCACGAGCGCGTCGGCGCCGGTCGACAGCGTCTCCTCGTCGGGACTGACCGCGAGCGTGACCGCGCCGCGGGCGGGCTCGATGGCGAGAAAGCCCGCCAGCAACGCCGCGAGCGGTCCCTTGGCGTCGCAGGAGCCGCGGCCGCGGAACACCTCGCGTCCCCGATCGTCGGTGTCCCGCTCGAAGCGCACGTGCGGCGGGACGGTGTCGATGTGCGTGTCGAGTACGAGCTGCGGCCCCTCGGCCGCCGCGCCGGCGTCCGACGCGCGCCTCGTCGCCCGGACGTTCCCCGCGTTGTCGACCCACGGGTCCGCGCCGTGGTCGACGAGCGTCTCCACGAGGAACTCCCGCATCCCGTCGACGGACTCGTGAGACGCGATCGGAACCGCCTCGGCGAGGAACCCGACCGGATCGAACTCGGTCGTGGACGTCGGCGACGGCGGCGAGCCGTCGCTCATTCGCTCCCCTCCGGATCCGACTCCGGAACGGGGAGGTCCACGTCGAACTCCCGCGCGGCCGGCCCGGTCAGCGTCGCCGGCGCGTCGTCCGGGACCGTGATCCGCAGCGTGCCGCCCGGCGGAGACACGGCGAGGTCGGTTCGGTCGGCGATCCCGAGGCGGCGCGCGACCGCGCCCACGGCGACCGCGCCGGTGCCGCACGCGAGCGTCTCGCCCTCGACGCCGCGCTCGTAGGTGCGCTGATCGAAGGTCCCGTCGCCGGTTCGGGCGGCGAGCGTGACGTTCGCGCCCTCGGGGAAGGCGTCGGCGTGGCGGACGGGCGGCGCGACCGCGTCGAGGGCGACCGCGTCCACGCCGCCGGCGTCGTCGGCGTCGCTGCCGCGGTCGACGAACGCGACCGCGTGGGGGACGCCCGTGTCGACGGCCGTGACGGTCAGTCCCTCCACGTCCTCCTCGATCAGCGGCTCGTCGCGGTCGTCAGCCAGCGGAACATCCGCGGGATCGAACGACGGACGGCCCATCTCTACCTCGACGGTCACCTCGCGGCCGCCATCGTTTGTACCGTCCGAGTCGGCGTCGTCCGAGTCGGCGTCGTCCGCGTCGCCTCCGCCGACAACCGCCCGACGGGTCCCCGCGGGCGTCTCCAAATCGACCACGGCCGCGCCGGTGCGTTCGCGCACCCACGCGGCCGCACAGCGCGCGCCGTTGCCGCACATCGCCGCGATCGAGGCGTCCGGCTGGACGAGCGTCATCGTGGCCGTGACCGGACCGTCGCCGCCGACGGTCGCCTCCTCGACCTCCATGAACAGGACGCCGTCGGCGCCGGTCCGCTCGGCTCCCTCGACGCCGGTCTCGCGGTCGCAGTGGCGGACGGCGAACGCGCCGCGGTCGGGCACTCGGCCGTCGGCGTCCGCGGCATCCACGACGAGGAAGTCGTTGCCCGTCCCGTGGTACTTCACGGCCGGGACCGTCCGGGGCTCGGCGGGCGCGCTCGGCTCCGTCGACTCGCTCATTCGTCCGGCCCTCCGCGCTCCAGCCGGGTAACTCCCGCGAGCGTCTCGCGCTCGCGGAGCACGTCGCCCGCGAGGCTCACCTCGGCGGGGCGGGGCCGAGAGTTGTACGTCGAGGCCATCTCGTAGCCGTAGGCGCCGGCGTTGCCCACGGCGAGCAGGTCGCCCCGCTCCGGGATCGGGAGGTCCCGCCCGTCACAGAAGGTGTCGCCAGTCTCGCAGATCGGACCGGCGACCGTGACGGGCCCCTCGGCGCTCCCCCCGGACGCATCGAGGTTCCGGATCGCGTGGTAGGCGTCGTACATCGCCGGCCGGAGCAGGTCCGTCATGCCGGCGTCGACGCCCGCGACCGTGGTCTCCGGCGTCGGCTTCACCGTGTTCACCGTCGTCAGGAGGACGCCGGCGTCGGCGACGACGTAGCGGCCGGGCTCGACCGCGAGCGTCGCGTCGACCTCGCCGAGCGCCCCGCGGGTCGCGTCGGCGACGGCGTTCAGATCGAGCGCGGGGTCGTCCTCGCGGTACGGGACGCCGAACCCGCCGCCCACGTCGACGAACTCCAGCGCCCCGTCTCCGACGTTACGCGCCAACTCGCCCATCCGGGCGACGAGATCGCGATGGGCCGCCAGGTCCTCCTCGCCGTGGATGCCGGATCCGGCGTGTGCGTGGATCCCGACCACCTCGAACCGGTCGCGGGCGTCGGCGACGACCCTCGCGACGCGATCGTACGGGACGCCGAACTTCGGCGCGGCGCCCGTCCGGACCTTCTCGTGGTGGCCCGCGCCGACGCCGGGGTTGA
>Ga0207757_101288_pt1 | contig 11266 bp, 14 predicted proteins | sample A23P3SouthBayCA_2_FD_187752 | JGI IMG/M metagenome (GOLD analysis project Ga0207757, IMG submission 187752) | Aerobic enrichment media microbial communities from Eden Landing Ponds, California, USA - A23 P3 (2) (SPAdes) | ecosystem: Environmental > Aquatic > Marine > Unclassified | place...
AGCGAAGCGAGCGCGAGGAGCGCAACGAGCCGCAACCGGTCGAGAGCGCGAGGGCTTCGTAGGTGGTCTCGTTGCTGTTGTGGATGCAGTCGTCCTGTGAGAGCGCGAGGGCTTCGTAGGTGGTCTCGTTGCTGTTGTGGATGCAGTCGTCCTGTGAGGGCGTGAGGGCTTCGTAGGTGGTTCGGTCGCCGTACCTGCCAATCGCTACGGAAACACGGTAAAACCGCCTATTCTTCTCGTAATCGGGCCGTCATCTCGAGTTCGAAGCTGCCGTCGCCGGTTCGCTCGAAGCCGACCTTGTGGTAGAGGCTGATGGCGGGTTCGTTCCAGCGTTCGACCGTGAGCCACACTCGTTCGATGCCGATGTCGTGGCCGTGACCCAGCAGGCCCTCGATGAGCTGGGTGCCGATGCCGGCGTTCTGGTAGTCGCTGTCGACGAAGATGGCGAGTTCGTAGGCGCCGCCGCGGTCCGGGACGAGCGTGGCGTGGCCGGCGGGCCAGTCGTCGTGCCACGCGACGACGTTGTAGCAGTCGTCGTCGGTGATGGTGTCGAGCCAGCTCCGGATACGCTCCTCGCCGGCGGGCGGGATGCCCTGGGCGCGGTCCTCGGGGTCGTAGCCCTCGTACATCTCCACCAGCGCCTCGAGGTCGTCACCGGGGCCCTCGCCGTACACCCGGACGGTGAGCTCGCGGTCCGCGCGGTCGGTGAATGTGCGCGGCGGCGGTTCGTACGGTCCGGCGACCGTGTCGGGGTAGTCGCGAGTCATCTGACGAGGGTGACCGAGACGCTGGCGTTCAGGACGACGAACTCCGCGATGCTCCCGAGCTGGATCTTCCCGAGCGGGCTGGTCTCGCCGCCGCCGAGGACGATGCGGTCGAAGCCCTCGCGCTCGGCCACGTCGACGAGCCGGCTGCCGGGGTCGCCCTCCAGCCGCCGGACCGCGGCGTCGACATCAGCCGCCGCGAGCGTGTCTCGGACCCGTTCCTCGACATCGTCGACGGCGGCGGCGCTCTCCGGGTTGTCGAGGACGGCGACGGTCAACTCGTCGCCGGCCTCTCGGGCTCGTTCGACGGCGCGCTCCAGTGCTCGGAGCGAGTCGTCGCTTCCACCGACGCCCAGCAGTACCTTCATGCGTCGCCCCTCGGCGGGCCGGAGCAAAAGCCTCCCGGCGACAGCGTGCCCAGGCAGGGCCCACGGCGCGAGCGACCGTCTCCCGGACCCGGCCTCCCGAGCGGGACACTGCGGACCTCCGGTTACTTCTGGGGCCCGCCGGAAGGCGCGGGCATGACCGACCGGACGACGCGGCGGCGACTGCTCGCACTCGGCGGAACCGCACTGGCGACCACCCTGGCTGGCTGTGGCGGGGACGGAGGGAATGGCGGCGATGGTGGGGACGGCGGGGGCGACGGCGGCGACGGGGGCAGTGATGGAGACGACGGCGGCGATGCGACCCCGACCCCGACGCCGACACCTGTGGAGCCCGACCGGACCATCGCCGTCGATCCCGATGGCAGCCTCAGGTTCGACCCGACCGAGGTGACCGTCTCGACGGGTGCGACGGTCCAGTGGACCTGGGAGTCGGACTTCCACACGGTGACCGTCGAGAGCCAGCCCGAGGGCGAGAACTGGAACGGGACCGGGGAGGAGACGCACGACGAGGGGTACACCCACGTCCACACGTTCTCGACGGCCGGGACCTACGAGTACTTCTGCCAGCCACACCGGGGACAGGGGATGGTCGGAACGCTCACGGTGGAGTAGCCGCCGTTCGGCAGGCACACGGGCCAGCGACCACTGACCGTCCGTGGTCGGGGGTTGGAGTGAGTTTTATGGCCACTGGACCGGAGGATTGGGCATGGACTTCGAGCTACCCGGCGAGCATCGGATGATCCGGGATACGGTTCGTGACTTCTGTGAGGCCGAGATCGAGCCCATCGCCCAGGAGATCGAGGACGAACACCGCTTCCCCGCCGAGGTGTTCGAGGAGCTGGGCGACCTGGACCTGATGGGGGTCCCGGTGGCCGAGGAGTACGGCGGCGCCGGCGGCGACTACCTCATGTACTCGCTCGTCGCCGAGGAGCTCGGCCGCGTCTCCGGTTCCATCGGCCTCTCGTACGTCGCCCACACCTCGCTGGGGAGCAAGCCCATCGAGGCGTTCGGCACCGAGGCACAGAAGGAGGAGTGGCTCCGGCCGCTCGCGACCGGCGAGGAGATGGGCGCGTGGGCACTCACCGAGCCCTCCTCCGGGAGCGACGCCTCGGATATGGACACGATGGCCGAGAAGGACGGGGACGAGTACGTCATCAACGGGACGAAGCAGTTCATCACGAACGCGAACGTCGCCAACTCCGTGCTCGTGAAGGCCGTCACGGAGCCGGGCGCGGGCTACGACGGCATCTCCACGTTCATCGTCGACCCCGAGAACGACGACGGCTTCGAGGTCTCGACGGTGTGGGACAAGATGGGGCTGAACGCCTCGCCCACGTGTGAGCTCCAGCTCGACAATGTCCGCATCCCCGAGGACCGTCTCCTCGGAGAGGAGGGCGAGGGCTGGAAGCAGACCAAGAAGACCCTCGACGGCGGCCGCATCTCCATCGCGGCGCTCTCGACGGGCCTCGCACAGGGCGCGTTCGAGGCCGCGAAGGAGTACGCCACCGAGCGCGAGCAGTTCGGCAAGCCCATCTCGAAGTTCGACGCCATCCGCGACAAGGTCGTGGACATGGACCGGAAGATCGAGCGGGCGCGCCTGCTCACCCACAAGGCCGCCACCATGTACGACGACGGCGAGAACGTCACTCGCATCTCCTCGCTCGCGAAGCTGGATGCCTCCGAGGTCAGCCGGGAGGTCGCCGAGGAGGCCGTCCAGACGCTCGGCGGCTACGGCTATACGGAGGACTTCGCCCCCCAGCGGTTCTACCGGGATGCGAAGCTGATGGAGATCGGCGAGGGCACCAGCGAGATCCAGCATCTCGTCATCGGCCGCGAACTCGGACTGTAACCCCTCGAACCCCGAACCTGGCCTGCTACCGGCCCACAAGAGGTTTCCCCCTGAGATTCAGAGTTGCTCATGCGGGTCCCCGGGTAGGGGAGGACCCGCACGCCGTTCCACCCGGTGAGCGCCGGCTCCGGGGCCGGTTCCGGGCTCAGAGCCGGGCGGAGTGGTACCGGTACAGGGCCTCCCGTGCGAGGCCGACGAGGAACCGGTCGCCGCCCACGGCGAGGCCGACGAGGCCGGCGAGGAAGACGATTCCCCACGCGACGCTGGTGAGGGCCGCTCCGCCCAGCGGCACCCCCGCGACGAGTCGCCGGGCGAGCACGATGGCACCGTCGAGTGCGTCGACGAACCGGGCGTACCCCACGGCGACGATGACGAGTCCACCCAGTGCGGCGGCCCCGTGGACGGCGTGGCGGGCCGGGTCCGGGCGGTGCTGTTCGAGGAACTTCACGAGCACATCGCGTGCGGCGAACTCCGGGGCACGGCCGCGCCGCTGGCGGACGGCCGAGACGGCGAGTGCGATGGCGAGCGCGACCCACAGCAGAATCGCGAAGCCCAGGCGGATGCGGCCCGGGGTCGTGCCGGTGGCCTCTGCGAGCGGCCCGGCCAGTACCGGCGTCGCCCGGTGGACCACCAGCGCGAACAGGGCGAACGCGATAGCGGCCTCCAGGTGGCCGTACTCCGGATACCGGACGGTGAACGAGAGCCGCTCCATACCGGCACGCGGCCCCGGGCGGACTTGAGGCTCCCGGCCACCGACCGGCCATCTGGGCGAAGCCGGCCGGAGCCGCGGGAAAGGCCACGACTCAAGGGGCACCCGCCCGCGTCCCTGGTATGGGCACGCCGCTTTCGTCCCGGGAGGCACAGGCCGCTGAAGTCGTCGACCGGCTGTACGAGCAGTACCCGGAGCCGGAGATATCGCTGGACTTCTCGAACCGCCTCGAACTACTCGTCGCGGTCGTCCTCAGCGCGCAGTGTACCGACGAGCGCGTAAACGAGGTCACCGCGGAGCTGTTCGAGGAGTACCGGTCGGCCGAGGACTACGCCGAGGCGAGCGAGGAGCAGCTCGCCGAGGACATCTACGGCATCACCTTCCACAACAACAAGGGCGGCTACCTGAAGGGTATCGGCGAGATGCTCGTCGAGGAACACGACGGCGAGGTCCCCGACACGATGTCGGCGCTGACGGACCTGCCGGGCGTGGGCCGCAAGACCGCGAACGTCGTCCTCCAGCACGGCCACGAGGTCGTCGAGGGTATCGTGGTCGACACGCACGTCCAGCGTATCTCCCGGCGGCTCGGGCTGACCGAGGAGGAGCGGCCGGAGACCATCGAGCAGGACCTCATGGATATCGTCCCGGAGGAGGAGTGGCGGGACCTCACCCATCTGCTCATCAGTCACGGTCGGGAGACGTGTACGGCGCGGAACCCCTCATGTGCCGACTGCACCCTGGCGGACATCTGTCCCTCGGAGAAGGGCGACGCGGACGTGGACCTCGCGAGCGGCGAGGCGTGGTCGAGTAACGGGTGATTTTTCATCGGCCATATCTAGCCTGAAATGTGGGTCTGAAACCGAGAACAGTCCTTCTGATGCAGTCGTTCGTTGGTATCGTCTATGCACTCTTACTGCTATCATTGCTGCCCTCGAAGATGTTCGACACAGTATCGAACAGCGTATTTACGGGGTCTACTGATGTGGATTTCTTGCGGAGCACTATCGTACTCCTCCTATTCCTTGGGGTAGGGCACCTCTGCACGTTTCTCGTCACCGCATCCGGAACGCTCACCAAAGGAGACACCTGTGTCGCCCGGGTATTCCGGTGGGTCCCGTTCACTGCGAGGCGGCGTTCCGAGATCTCCATGGCGGATTCGGCATATGAAGCCTTCACGGACTCGTTCGCTTCGGTCTACGACGACCTCGAAACTTCGAATCAGATACGATACGCATCCAGATACGTCCGGACATCGGGATGTTGGCGACCGAGCTACTACGAGGAAATTTCCGAGATATTCTTCCAGCTATCCTTCGTCATTACGGCTACAGCGGGAGTAGCATTGATCTCTGGGTATAATAAGGTCCGCACAGCCTATACGGCGATACTCCCTGTTGGACTGTTCGTGGTTATAATAGTGCTTATGGCTATTTTACTATTATCATGGTTGTCTGGTCTATCCTCAAATTTATACAAGCTCACGTCGATAATATTCGTATTTACACTGTTGTTTGCCGCTATCCCCTCGATTAGATGGGGATATCAGACGCAGCTCTTCGATTGGTTCAGTGGACGGGAGTTGGCTCTGGTTATCTCTTTGTTCGTCCTTGCGGCTCTTTGTCAGCACGTGGCAGCAATATATCATAACAAAAAGGTTCGAGAAGTTGCCATCTCGTTCATCAGTCTCTCGAAGTCAGAACAAAAAACCGAAATTGGGCGTGACTCGTGAATGTTTCAGTAGAATATGGGCATTATCACAATATATTATCAGGTCACCACGTACCGGAGTGCGAACCGCGAGACCCCCGTCAGCCACGCGATGAACCAGAAGAAGGTGTAGCCGAACACGCCGACGCGCAGGCGCGAGCGCCAGTGGCTCATGCGCTCGGAGCCGATCTCCTCCAGCAGCACGTCCTCGTCGTAGTCGTGGTAGAGGTCGTGTTCCCACTTCGCGCGGAAGATGCGGACGATGCCGGTGAACGCGAACAGGAGGAAGGCGTAGGCGGTGAGGCCGATGAAGGCGTGGACGGCGGAGTAGCCGCCGAACTGGGCGCTGTGCCCCCAGATACCGAACAGTCGGGGGAACATCCAGCCCACGAGCGGGCCCGTCGTCAGGGCCAGGCCCGTGAAGATGAACTTGAGGTGGTAGGTGAGGACGCCCCAGGTCACCGCCTCGGCGTCGATCATGATCCACGCGCCGTAGAGGAAGCAGGGGAGCGACAGCGTCACCGCCACGGCGACCAGCGTGGCGACGAGGGCGTCCGAGACCATCACCCGGCAGTAGGGGGCGGAGTCGTTTGAGCGTCCCGATGGCGGAAGGGACGGGTCGACCCTCGCGTGGCCCCGGGCGCTGGGCGGCCTCAGTCCTCGCGCTCGCCGAGGAGGTTGTCGATCAGGTTCGCCTGCGCGCGGCGGAGATGTTCGCCGACCGTCGAGGGTTCGAGGCCGAGTTCGGCGGCGATGTCCTCGGGGGTGGCCGAGCGGGGGACCTCGAAGTAGCCCAGTTCGTGGGCGACCTCGACGACCTCGCGCTGGCGGTCGGTGAGCGCGTCCAGCGGGGCCGAGGGGCCGCGGTAGTCGGCGAACCGTTCGACACGGGCGCTGATGCCGACCTCGCCGAGGCGCTCGACACCACGGCTGATGTCCTCCTGGGACCCGACGACGGACACCTGGATGCCACGCTCGTTCATCCCGCGGACGTTCCGGGTGATGGCGTCCTGCTCCTCCGGGAGTTCGGGGATGCTGATCTCGCAGAGATAGGCCGCGCCGGAGCCGTCCCCCTCGATACGCTCCCACCAGACGATTGGCTCGAGGTCGTCGATCCGGCCGTCGGCGACCGGGTTCTCCAGACGGATGAGGACGATACCGCTCGAGCCACGCCAGACGAGGTCCTGCACGTCGCGGATTCCGGCCTCGGTGGCGGCCTCGAACAGCCCGTCCATCCCGAGGGCCTCAAGCTGGGAACGGTCGATATGTAACACGGCCTCGCGAACGTCCGGCATCGATACGTCCGTGAGGAACGGACGTGCATAGTCTCTGCCCCTTCCCGGCGGCGGGCTGTCCCCCGTCAGCGACGGGCGGATGCGTCGGAAACGGTTTACCGCGAGCAGCCGTAGGTTCGGGCGATGGCTGACCCCCGGTCCACCCCCAGCGAGGAGGCGGATGGCGACGCCGAGGCACCGCGCGGCGACGAGCCACGCGACAGCCGCGGGCAGGAGGCGGGTGGGAGCGGCGAGACGACAGCCGAGGGCGCCGCCGACATCGATGATGCCGACGGTGGGGCGACGGGCGACCCCGGTACCGACGAGCTCCGGGCACAGGTCGAGAAGCAGTACGATTTCGAGGACTTCACGCCCGAGGACATGAAGCGGATGTCCCCGAAGGAGTGGGACGCCGCGTTCGACCCGGACACGTGGATTACGGGCGAGGAGCTGATGGACCGGGTGGAGGCCGACATCAAGGCGGCCGTCGTCCGTCGGGACGTGTTCGCCCGCGTCGAGCGGCTCGCCGACCCCGACCGCATCGTCGCGTACTCCGACGAGGGGTACGCCGTCGTCTACGAGGACGGCAGCGTCGAGGGCTCCGGGACGGTCCTGCGCGACGTGAAGCCGGTTGTGGCGCTGTGCTCGATGGAGGAGTACGAAGCCGACGAGATGCCCGACGGCGAGTTGCTGCCGGACCCGATGGAGGTGCCCGAGGGGAGCGGCGAGCGGGGGAACCTGATGCTGCAGATCGTCGCCGGGGTGCAGGTACTCGCGGGGCTCGTCCTGCTCGGCGGCGGCATCGTCTCGGCCCTGAACGGCCGGGAGGGGAGTTCGGTTCTCGTCGTCGCGGGGCTGTTCTTCCTCCTCATCGCGTTCATCCTCTTCTTCACGGTGGCCAACGCCCGGCTCTCGGACAAGTTCCGGGCCGAGGAGTACCGGAACCGTCTGCGGGCGCTCGGGATGGAGGGCGAGGACCGACCGGCGTTCATGGACGACCTGCTCGAGGAGCACCCCGAGCTGGCCGAGCCCGACGACGATGGCGAGTCGGCCGCCTGACCTTCCGACCGGTGATTGCAACGGGTTGATACGCCGGGTGCGAACCGGCGTGTGTGCCGCTCTCGAACCCTACCGAGGCCGGCGCCACGGCGTTGCGTTCGGTGAGTTTATACGCGCGTAATCCGGAGTCCTTGGTGTATATGAACAGACGGGAGTTCCTGCGGACCGGTGCCGGGGCGACCGCCGTCGCCGCGGCAGCGTCCGCCAGCACCGCGGGCACGGCCAGCGCCCAGGCCGCCGAGGTCACCGTCGGCCCTGGCGGCAACCTCGTCTACGAGCCCTCTGAGGTGTACGTCAAACCGGGCGACACCGTGAAGTGGGTCTGGGATTCGGACAACCACAACATCCAGGTCCTCTCCACACCGGAGGGCGCCACCTGGGAGGGCACGGAGGGCCCGAAGACGAAGACGTACAACACGGGCCACGAGTACGAGCACACGTTCGAGACGAAGGGTACCTACGAGTACCAGTGTTTCCCGCACGCGCCCTCGATGGCCGGGCAGGTCATCGTCAACGAGGAAGGGAAAAAGCCCGGCGGCGGAGGTGGCGGGCAGAAGGAGGCCGACCCCAAGCACATGGGTGTCCCTATCCAGGCACACTTCGTGGGCATCGCGACCATCCTCGCCATCCTCGTGTCGGTGATGTTCACGTTCTTCATGCTCAAGTACGGCGAGAGCCCGCACGCGAGCGGGGGTGACTGAGATGAGTTCGGGTAACAACACATACGGCGCCATCCACCGCTACGAGCCCCCAAGCGAGTCGACGGCGGCTCTCATCGGCATCGTCCTCCTGACGGTCGTCGAGGTCGTCTTCGTGGGCCTGTTCACCTACGGGCTCGTCGCGGGCTGGGCGATGTCCGAGTTCGGGAACATGTTCCTCGGCGGGATGCTCGCGGTCATCTTCCTAGACCTGGCGTTCATCCTGCTCCTCTACCGGAAGGAGTTCCTTCCGGACGTGATGATCGTCAAGAAGCGCCGGCGGAAGTGGGAGGACCTCTACGTCCGCGAGGAGGACATGCACGGAACCGATTCGGTACCCGACGCCTGGGAGTCGGTGAAGCGCGCGGTCTACCCCTACTACAAGAAATAATGAGCGCAGACGACAAGTATCCGGCCGAGAGCGGCCGACGGCGCTTCGTCAAGGGCGTCGTCGGGAGCGCGACCCTGGCCGGTATCGGCACCGGCTCGGCGGTCGCGGTCAACACCGCGACCTCGTCCTCCGGAGCTGGCGGTGGTATCACACAGTACTTCGCCATCGAGAACACGGACGGGCCCGCCCCACGCGGCATGCCGCAGGTACCGGTGAAGAAGAACGACGCCGGCGAACTCGTCGGCATCTGGCCCGACACCGTCGAGGACGGCGTCGCGAAGATGCAGCTGGGTGGCTCGACGTACACCTCGGCCGCGTTCCAGTACTGCGGTGTGCAGACCTACCCCGGTGTGCAGCCCGGTGCCGACCAGAACAACGTGTTCAAGGCGGCCGCCTCGCCGCCGTACGACTGGCAGTCCGAGCAGCTGGAGCCGGGGGACCCTATCACGGCGGACCTGTTCGAGGACTTCCGCGAGTGGAACGGTGGCATCGGCAAGGCCGGACTCGGCAAGCCCGCGATGGCCAACTGGCGCTCCGAGGACGTACCGCCGTCCTCGACCATCCCGGTGCAGGTACTCCGCTCGCCGAAGATCATCGAGATGCGCGAGAACCCGCCGGAGGACATCGACGGCGACTGGCTCCGCGCCACGACCACCGAGGACGGGTTCATGGCGTGGGTCGACAAATGTACGCACTTCTGCTGCGTGCCGGCGTTCAAGGCCTACGAGGGTAGCGCCAAGTTCGGTGCCGAGGACGGTGTCTACTGCCAGTGCCACCAGTCGATCTACGACCCGTTCAGTATCGTCAACGTGTCGTTCGTCGCGCTGCCGCGCCCCGAGTAGCTGACGGGTCGCGAACCACGGCTATAAGTCGTATCGGCACCAACAATCGGGCAGGCGGTCACCACGGAAACCGGGAGACGGGAACCACACAACATGAGTCTGGAACGCAAGGACGAGTACGACCACGAGGGCTGGATGAAGGAGCGGGACCTGACTCCGGTCGAGACGGTCTACCTCACGACGCTGATGTGGCTCGACAAGCGGCTCCGCATCGTTGATTACCTCGAGCTGCTCGAGGACCTGTACTACAAGATCAACATGCAGATGCCGAAGAGCCACACGGAACAGTACAACCTGGACAACAAGTTCTGGTACTGGTACCCCCTGTACGCACTCGGGAGCTTCAGTACCATCGCCTACGTCGTCGCAGCCATCTCGGGAGCGCTGCTTGGCTTCTACTACTCGCCCGCGACCACGGGCGACCCCTCGACGGCGTACAACTCCATCACCTTCATCATGACCGACCTGCGGTTCGGCTTCTTCCTGCGGAGCCTCCACCGCTGGTCGGCGCAGGTGATGGTCGCGGCGGTCTTCCTCCACATGCTGCGCGTCTACTTCACGGGCGCGTACAAGGAGCCCCGCGAACTGAACTGGATCATCGGCATCGTGCTCATCTCGCTGACGATGGTCTTCGGGTACACGGGCTACCTGCTCCCGTGGGACCAGCTGGCCTTCTGGGCCGGACAGATCGGGGTCGAGATGGCGTTATCAGTGCCGTTGGCGGGTGAGTGGGTGGCCCAGCTGCTGTTCGGCGGGTTCACCCTGAGCCAGTCCACGCTGCAACGGATGTACATCCTGCACGTGTTCTTCCTGCCGTTCATCACGACGGCGCTCATCGCCATCCACATCGGCATCGTCTGGATGCAGGGCATCGCGGAGCCGCACTGATCAACAATGAGCAACGAAACCACCACCACCGACGACGCGAAGGAGACCGCCACGGACGGCGGTGAGGCGAGCGACGCGAGCCGAGCCTCGTCAGAGGTCCGCTCTGACGGCGGCAAGGAGGCTGCCGCCGACGGGAGCGGTATCGTCGCGCCGGACGACGAGACGCCGACGTGGCGCGAGCGCAAGGAGCGCACGCAGGGGCTCTCGCAGCTGACCTACGAGTACTTCGAGCGGGCGCGCCGCGAGGACCAGGACCTGCGGACGGAGAGCGACTACGTCGAGCGGGACGTGCTGGCGTTCCCGGTATGGCCCCACGAGATGATCCGGAACCTCGCGCTGACGAGCTTCTTCGTCGGCATGATGGTCTTCCTCTCGGCGGCGCTGCCGCCCCACATCGGGGCGCCGGCCAACCCGTCCCAGACGCCGGCAGTCATCCTGCCGGACTGGTATCTCTACTGGTCGTTCGGGCTGCTCAAGCTCGGGCCGCTGAACCCGGACCTGGCGTTGCTGGGCGGGAGCAAGCTGATGGCCGACCGGACCTACGGCGTCGTCGCCAATCTGGTCGTCGTGGGTTTCATCGCCATCGTGCCGTTCCTGAACAAGGGTGCGGCCCGGCGCCCCGTCGAGCAGCCGTTCTGGGCGGCGGTCGGCGTCTTCGGCGTCATCTTCGCCCTCACCATCAGTACGCTGTCGGTCAAG
>Ga0207757_101290_pt1 | contig 11257 bp, 10 predicted proteins | sample A23P3SouthBayCA_2_FD_187752 | JGI IMG/M metagenome (GOLD analysis project Ga0207757, IMG submission 187752) | Aerobic enrichment media microbial communities from Eden Landing Ponds, California, USA - A23 P3 (2) (SPAdes) | ecosystem: Environmental > Aquatic > Marine > Unclassified | place...
GCCGTCACTGCCGTCACTGCCGTCACTGCCGTCACTGCCGTCACTGCCGTCACCGCCGTCACCGCCGTCACCGCCGCCGAGACACCCGGAGAGCGCCGTCCCGGCAATGGTGGTCGCACCGGCAGCGAGCACGGTGCGGCGACTGGTATTCGTCGTGCTGTCTGAATCAGTGGGCCTGTCAGGATCGTTCATGTCTGACGTCATAGTTCGGAGGATGTAGTCCTACATTAAAAAATTATTCATTTACGGGTATCATCTCTGACATTCACGGAGATCATCTCTGAGTGACTGTTTATCGGCTGCAGTCGCTGGATCTCCGAGGCTTAGAATCTCTCGGTTTGCGATCGCTCCGTTGTTCTCGGTCTCCACTGCTGCGGTCAACGTCGGCTGCGGTCAACGTCGATGGGATCGCGTTCGTGTGCGATCAACAGTATTAAAACGTTCGCACTTCCACAGATGGTCACACCACCTCAAACTCCGTAGAGAGGCCACCTGACGTAACCACGAATCTCCCTGGCTCGACTTCCATAGTGCCGTCAGGTTGCACGACGCCGAGGTCGTCAACATCGATCGAGAGCGTCGCGCGGGTAGATTCTCCTGCCGGCACAGAGACACGATCGAACGCTTTAAGCTCTCGTACCGGTGTCACACGTGAGCTGACGCAATCACGAACGTACAGTTGCACGATTTCGTCGACTGATCGCTCGCTCTCATTTTCCAGTGTTACCGTTACGTCGATCGAATCGTTCGTTCCTACTGTTGGCTGCGCTACGTCAATCGCCTCATAACTGCAGTCTGCGTAGCTCAATCCGTGTCCGAACTCGAAGAGGGGATCGTAAGACGGTGAGTGTTCGTTCTCACCAATCGGGGTCGGATGCGGGAGTCGATCGTGCGTCTGCGGTAGCTGTCCTATCGATTTCGGCATCGATATCGGGAGTTTGCCAGATGGATTTACTTTCCCAAACACGACTTCTGCGATTCCCTGGCCGCCCTCCTTTCCCGGGAGGTATCCCATCAGAACCGCGTCGGCGTGCTCGACCACGTCAGTGAGCACCAGGGGCCGACCAGAAATAACGACGAGAACGGTCGGCGTCCCCGTCTCGGAGACGGTTTTGAGCAACTGTCGCTGAGCCTCGGGAAGACTGAGCTGGTCGCGTTTCGGGAACTCGTCCGTTGGTCCTGTGACGGAGCGCGGGCCGAACTCATGGATGTACCAGTTCTCGCCTAGGACCACGACGGCTGCCTCGCTATCCGCCGCCGCAGAGCGGACTCGTTCCAAGTCTTTCGTCTCGGTTATCGACGCTCCGGGTTCGTAAGTAATACTAGTAGTATCCCCGGTGACGAGGCTAACCCCGTTACGGATGGTCGATCCGCGATAACTGTCGTTCTGGACGACGCTCCAGCCGCCACAGAGGTTGTTGATCGAGTCTGCGTTTGGTCCGGTGACCAGGACGCTGTCGAGGGCCGGATCCAGCGGGAGCGTCTCGTCGGTATTCTGCAGTAGCGTCACTGACTGTCTAACGCTGTCGAGAGCGACTTGACGGTGATCCAGGTTTCCGACGATATCACTGGCGTCGCTTGGATGAACGAACGGATCGTCGAACAGGCCGAGTCGGAACTTTGTTTTGAGAAGCCGTCGGACGTGCTCGTCGAGCCGTCGCTCGGGGTATTGACCTGACTCAACGAGATCGACGATCGTGTCAGCAGTATCTGGGCCGCCGACCGAAAACACGTCCATCCCGGCGTCGAGCACCTGCCACACCGCTTCGGATAGAGAGTCGGACGTCTGATGATTGTTCGGGAGCATCTCTGTGGCGAGCCAGTCAGAGTAGACCGCTCCGTCGAACCCCAACTCCCCACGCAGCAGTTCCGTCAACAGTCGTCGCGACCCATGTACGGGCTCCCGATCGACCGAGTTATACGAGGGCATAATCCCGAGCGCCCCTTCGTCGACGGCACGCTTGAACGGTGGTAAATACACTCTCTGAAGCGTTGTCGGCGAGACATCAACGGGGGCCGCATCTTCCCCCCGCATGGGACCGCCGTACGCTGGGAAGTGTTTGGTTGTCGCCGCGACGCCCTCCGAGAGAGACGCATCTCGGTGCTGGAGTCCTCGGATTTCCGCTGCCACTAGCTCCTGTACCAGATGCGGTGATTCGCCGTAGGTTTCGTACGTTCTTCCCCATCGAGGGTCGCGAGCAACATCCGCAGTTGGCGAGTAGTTCTGTGTCGCACCGGTCGCCCGCATCTCTTTCGCCGTAATACGGGCCGATCGTCTGACGATGTCCGGGTTCCACGTCGCTGCCATTCCGAGGTTATGCGGAAATATCGCACTTCCGTCGACGTTCGCGTGTCCGTGGATGGCGTCAACAGGGAGCAGTAACGGAATTCCGAACCGAGTCTCATTTATTGCCACTCGCTGTAACTGATTCGCAATTCGAGAGGTGACGGCAGGGTTGTTGTACGGAGAAATGCCGGTCCCAAACGGAGTCACAGATCCAACACCAGAGGTTCGAATTGAGTCCTTAACGTCGTCTAAGGTCTGTTCTACCAGCCCATCCACACCGGTACTACTGTTCGTCATCGAGAACTTCCCAACCCACATCCCGGTCAACTGACCCGCCTTCTCTTCGACTGTCATCCGGTCCAGGAGGTCTTCCACTCGTGCGCCAATCGGAGCGCTTGAATCCGTATATGTATATGTACCCTCAGTCATGGGGCAGCGTACTGGTCAATTCGGTTTAAATCTGTGGTCAGTTGCATCACCCGTCTCTCCTCCGTCAACGGCAGAAACCCGTTCGTTAGACTCAGGATAACGGGTTCCCAGCGAACCCGTGACGGTGATTCACCGTGGCTAGTATTACTATCATTACCTATAATGAAGAGGAACATATCTTCCCGACAGAACGTTTTCAATGATGTTGTAGGTGTCGTATGATTCGATTGGTTACTCTCCCGAGTTATCTCTATTACAAATATAGTACTGTAATGTAAAATGGAGGCCTCCCGGTAGTATTACTAGTATTAAGAAGATCGACGGACATCAAGAATATAGTGCAGTATTCCGACAGGTTAGCCGTTAGCGTGTCAGCTCTCAGTGGTTCGTGTCTCTCTTCAAAAACGTTTACAGACGGAGATTCACTCGTTGCGTTTGCAGATCGAATTAACGCGCCGGACCGACTAGCGACCGAGAGATCGATGCTGTGTGTCCCACCGACAACCATGAACTTGCGACAGCGATCGGCGGCGAGAACCCGTGTGGCTCCCGTATTCAGTCGCTACTGGCGATAGTCGCTACCGGTTAGACGGAGACCGGGCGATCGTTGGCGACGTAGATCTGATACATAACTAAATCGATAAAATTGGCCCGCACTTACCGATCGATATGTGTGCAGCGGAACGTTCGAGGAGTCTGGTGAACTGCGATCAACGCGGACGCTCTCGCTGACAGCGTCAGGGAAATCGCAGACATCGATCGTCGATCATCTGATCGGTCTCGCGTGCGAGTGCGGGAGTACGCTAATTCCGATAGAGGCGTTTTGAGACAAGACCGGATCCCGCGACACAGAGAACCGATCTCAAGACTGATCCTGATAGATACCTTCCCGGACGAACGTAACTGGACACGGTGCAGTAAGGAGGACCTCCTGTGCGGTGCTGCCGAACACTGCCTTTCCGGTCGGCGACCGTTTCTGCCCTCCCACGATAAGTACGTCAGCCCGGACGTCTTTCGCGATGCGAATTATCTCGTCGGCCTCGTCACCTAACGCGGCTCTCGTTTCGATATCGATCCCGGCATCACTCAGCCGGTCGAGGATCTCTCCCACGAGATCGGTCTCTTTGGCCAGCGTCTCTGGTGAGAGGTCTTGGTCTCTAACGTCGAGTCCGAGCTGGTTGATCGCATCCTGGTAACTCTGAGCCTCGTCTTCATACTCGCTTTTAGAGAGTACGTGCGCCACAATTACCGTGGCATCGGTCGACTCAGCGATGTCGATAGTGTGATTAACGAGTTCGTCAACCCGATTCTCATCATCACGGCCAACTGCAAGTAGGATTGTTTCGATCACTAGCGGCGGTGTTTGTGAGATACAGTTAAATAGACTCCGGAATTCCGAATGTTACAATTACGAATCGCGACGCGTTTGGTGGGCAGGGTTTTTCGGCGGAAACAGGCGCGATCAACTCTGAATCTCTTGTTCGAGGAGCGTTTCACCTTCGGCACAGGTGAGGGCGACGACCTGACGAGAGGAGCAACACGACGGCACCGCAGTCTCCGACATCGACACCGCACTCCCGGTCGTCGGACATTTCGGAACGAACAACCGAAGTCCGGTGAGGAGCTGCGCGCGTTCGCGTGCGTTGTATTCATCCCACATCGAGACGTGAGCATCGAGCATGATTGCCCCAGTTACGTCAGCAACCAACGCGGCTTCGGACGGCCAATGGCCGACCCAAGTCTCGTCGCACGTGAGATTCACGCCGGTCTGATCCTCTTCTAAGCTTACCGAACTGCGTGCATCGACGCGGGGTAGCATGAACGAGACCGCAGACGCCGTCATTCCCTCGAACGACTCGATTTCGTCGTTCCAATGCGTTCGAGCCCGATCGGTGAGGCATAAATCTGCGCCGTCGTCGCAGACCCGTAGCACGTTCTCAGACACGAGGATGTCCTCGGTGTCGAGGTTAGCCACTTTTCCTGAGGAGTGGCTGTTACTCTCGGTGGTCGTCGGTTGTTTTCCAAACCAGCGGAGCACGCGCTCCGGCATATATCGCTGAGTCAACGTGGGGGTTCCGGGAATCAGGTACCCGCGTAACCCGATCGCGACGGCTGCGATACCCAACACACCACCGGCGAGATAGAGCGATTCAACTGCAACGATCGCCGCCAGAAGAATCCCGATCACGGAATTGACGATCGTACACGGCATGCATCGATTTGAACCCGTATATCGCGGGTCCTGAATCGACTGTATGTAGCGCATGTGTCTGTGTAAGTTGAATCGACAGCAGGGTATAATTGTTTCTCACAGGTAACGCGCGTATGACCGCGCTTCCACGCCGGTAGAGAGATAGCGATCTACTATTCAACTTCTGACAAATCCTCTAATATAACACAAAGAGTATATTTGACAGACTCTCTGCAGCCGTGTCGTCGGACGCGACAGCTAGAGTTACCCATCGGAAATTTCCAATACGATTCTCTGTACTAATAACAAGCGAGAGCACATCCCCGACACTGCGTTTCCCAACGGCACCGATAGACGGACCGATTCACTTGGTCTCTCTCCAGATAACCTTCCAAATGTGTTATTATTACGTGTATAAGGATCAAACGAAACGTCACAGTGGACTGTTCGCCGCTGAACCGGATCGTCCTTGCATCGACAGCGACGTGACTCGACGGTCACTGCCGGCTGGCAGTCTATCGATCTTCGTCGCCGACTGAGAGCCGCGATAGGACTGCGTTTACGCCGAACTACTCAAAAATAACGATAGTATTTGAGAGTGGTTATTTCTGTATCATGATACTTTCTCGACGGTGATATCACGAACACCGTTCTCACGAGATGAACGTGTGTTTATCTCGTTTCAACAGTCCCGAATCGGTTGGTTCCGGGCATCACTCGTTTTGAATTCCACCGTCTCAGTTGCCATCCACATCCGAAGGCCGTCTTGCCGGAGCGGCGAACACCGAATCCCTCATAGTCCGTCGGCGAAATGGGAAACCGACCAACGAATGTCCCTCCTCGAAGTGACCACGGTCACCGGGCTCTCGGTGTTGATGGGCACGGTGGCGACCCTCTGTGTCTGCGTAGAGCGCCGGCAGCTAGATCGAACCGCAGACGAGTTCACCGTCAGGTTTCGGTCCGTCTTCCCATATCTGGGGGCCGCGGCGGCGTTCCTCCTGCTCAAGCAGGCCACACACGGCTACAGGCTCCGGCTCTCCCGCGCACTGAATTGGAACATTACCGACGGACTGTACGCCCTCGAGGGCGAGTTCGTGGCGGGGCTCCAGCACGCCGTGCCGCCGGCGGCGCTGGATTTCTTCTCGGCGACGTATATGCTCGGGTTCGCGTTCCTGCTGGTGACTGCACCGATTCTGTACTTCCTGTCGCCCTCTCAGCGGCGGCTGAAGGAGCTGTTAGTCGCGTACGTCGTGAACTACGCCGTCGGCTCCGTCTTCTACACCCTGTTCATCGCGTACGGTCCCCGCAACCACCTCCCGTCGGTTGAAGGACTGCTGTATCAGTTCTATCCGGCGTCGCAGACGCTCACGGCCGCGGTGTCGTCGAACACGAACGTCTTTCCCTCCCTGCACACGTCGCTCGCGGTGGCCGTGGCGCTCGTCGCGTGGCGGTCCCGGAGCGAGTATCCTCGGTGGTTCGCGATCGCCGCGTTCGTCGCGGCGAGCGTCGTCATATCGACGATGTACCTCGGGATCCACTGGCTGACCGACGTGGTCGCGGGGCTCGCGCTCGGCTGGGGAAGCGTCTCGGTGGCCGTGCGTCTCGTCGGGTACGCGGAGACGAGCGCGACCGCGAGGCAGTCACGTCAGGTTCCGATCGGGACCAACGGCGACGACTGACGAGCACCGACCGTGCGTCGTGTGGCGGAACTCGATCCACACCGACCGCCTTCTCGCGGCGTGACCTTCTCGCGGCGTGAACACGTTCGGGACAGTGCCCAAACGGATGGGACGACGAGAGTAAACCGATGTTCGACGACCTCGACACGGACCGGCGGCCGCTGGTTCTCATCTGGGAGGTGACGCAGGCGTGCGGGCTCGCCTGTCGTCACTGCCGGGCCGATGCGAAGCCGGCGCGTCATCCCGACGAGCTGACGACCGAGGAGGGGAAGCGACTCCTCGACGACGCGGCGGAATTCGGGGAGGGGCAGCTCGTCGTGCTCTCCGGCGGCGACCCGCTCGCCAGAGACGACTTGCTTGAACTGGTCTCGTACGGCGATGAGCGGGGGCTTCGCATGACGATCACGCCGAGCGGAACGCAGTCGCTGACGCCCGATCGAGTCGAGGCGCTCGCCGACGCCGGCATCCGGCGGATGGCGTTGAGTCTCGACGGGGCGACTCGGGAGAGCCACGACCGGTTCCGCGGCGAGGAGAGCTTCGAGAGCACCCTGGAAGCGGCGGAAGCCGCTTCCGACGCCGGGGTGCCGCTCCAGGTCAACACGACCGTCTGCGCGGAGACGCTCGACGAACTCCCGGCGATCCGCGACCGGGTGGGCGAACTCGGCGCGGTGCTCTGGAGCGTCTTCTTCCTCGTACCCGTCGGTCGCGGTCGCATCCTCGATCCGATCGCGCCGGAGCGCGCCGAACACGTGATGGAGTGGCTCCACGGCGTCGCCGAGTCGGCGCCGTTCGGTGTCAAGACGACGGAGGCACCCTTCTACCGCCGAGTCGGTCTGCAGTCCGACGGGGACGCGAGCGCGGTCCGACGGCGCGGCGGGATCACCGCCGGTCGCGGCTTCGCGTTCGTGAGCCATACCGGCGAGGCGTATCCGTCCGGATTCCTCCCGGAGTCCGCCGGCAACGTCCGAGATCGGTCGATCGTCGAGATCTACCGGAGTTCGGACCTGTTCGAGTCGCTCCGCGAGCCGGACCGGCTGAAGGGGAAGTGCGGCGCCTGCGAGTTCCGGCAGGTGTGCGGCGGGAGCCGCTCGCGGGCGTACGCGACCACGGGAGATCCGCTAGCGAGCGATCCGCTCTGTCCGTACGTGCCCGAGGAATACGACGGGGGGTTGCCGGCGACGCTCCGAGGCGGTGCGGGGGGATCGGCAGGGGCGCCGGACGCCGCGGACTGAGTCCCGGCGGCACGGTACGGACCCGGAGATCCGGAAGACCTAGTGACGCCGTCTCAGAACGAGTTCATTGATGATTGAATCAGTAGCAACGGGCTCGCGCGCGCGGCGTTTGAGTTATACCTCTTTCCGAAGGTTATATCCACATATTGTCATTTAAATATAAGCGAATCGCATGACACCGGCGACCCCCATCACGAAGCGTGATGATATCAAAATGGCCGAGGAGGGGTTCATTTATAAGCTCTGTGACGCCGTCTTGCGAATGTGATCCGTTCGGAAAACGAATGGGCGCTGCAGGATTTGAACCCGCGACAGCTTGGTCCGAAGCCAAGCACTCTATCCAGGCTGAGCTAAGCGCCCGTACACACCGATACTTCGGTGAGTATGTTAAGTCCCGCGATTCGAAATCGTCACGGGCCGCACCGAGTCGACAACAGCGATCCCAGCGCCACGGGCGATCAAAAAGAATATTATTGGGTCCCGGTATGGTTTCCGTAGTAGATGTGTCTTGGTCATACGGCGTCACCGCCGAACGAGTGGCCCGAATTGGTCGTGTCGTCGCTGAGGTACGCCCATGTATGACCTGAGGCCACACTTCGACGAGGAGGTCGACCCCGGGACGAACCTCCTTCTCACCGGACCGCCGCTCACCGGGAAGCGGTCGCTGATGATGGACCTGCTGGCGGCCGGCACCGACCGCGGCGACGGCGCGATAGTCGTCACCACGAAGGACGGCGCCGATCGCGTGCTGAAGGACTACGAGAAGCGCACGCCCTACGAGGGGAAGCCGGTCGCGGTCGTCGACTGCGTCACCCGCCAGCAGGGCGTCAACGACGCTCGCGAGTCCGACCGGATCAAGTACGCCTCGTCGCCCGTGGACATGACCGGAATCGGGATCAAGCTCTCGGAGTTCCTTCAGGCGTTCGGGGACCGCGGGATCGAGGAGAACCGCGTGATGGTGCATTCGCTGTCGACGCTGTTGATGTACTCGGACCTCCAGACGGTGTTTCGGTTTCTCCACGTGTTCACCGGCCGGATCCAGAGCGTGAACGGCCTCGGGCTGTTCAGCATCGACTCGACCTCGCACGACGAGCAGGCGATGAACACCCTCAAACAGCTGTTCGACGGCGTCATCACGGTCCCCGAAGAGGGCGAGCCGGAGATTCGGATCGCCTGAGCTGCGAGTTCTGCGCTGCGAGTTCTTTAATCTCTGCGACCGCGTACGCGTAGCCATGCCCCTGACCGACGATGCGGAACTCGATCGCCTCCTCGACGCCGAGGTCATCGCCGTGATCGGCTGCTCGACGACGCCGGGGAAGGCCGCGCACGAAGTACCGGCGTACCTCCAGCGCAACGGCTATCGCGTGATCCCGGTGAACCCCTTCGCCGACGAGGTGCTCGGCGAGACGTCGTACGACGAACTGGCCGACGTGGAGGATGACGTTGATCTCGTGAACGTGTTCCGCCCGAGCGGGGAGGTGCCGGAGGTTCTCGACGCCGTTCGCGAGCGACACGCGGAGCGCGGCGACGCGGGCGCGGCGTGGATCCAACTCGGGATCAGCCACGACGAGGCGGCTGCGGCCGCGGAAGCAGACGGGATCGAGGTCGTCCAAGACCGCTGTATCAAGGTCGAGCACGGGCGGCTTCGCGGATAAGAGTCAACCAACTCCCTCACGAACGAATATTCTGTCCCTAACAGCCACTCGATAACGGATATACTGATAGTTATTCACACACCTCGACTGTTTCAACGAACTTTCGTTCGACGTGGACAGTTACCATCGCGGGAATCACTTCTTCCGATATCGATTCGAACTCCCACCGCCAGCTCCCCGAAGTCAATATCGCGGTGTTTTCCCATTGGAAATAGTACTCCCCGGTTTCGGGGGCAGTGAATTCATCGTCGATCACTGCCGCAACGGGCTCCTCTTGAACGACGTTTCGACTCTCGTTCTCTATCACGAGCTTCGGCCGGGCGCCGTCTCCCAACTGTCGGATGAAGTAGTCAACTGTAGTACCTTCCTCAAGTGTAACCCACCCTGAGTAGAACTCTCCCGCCGAGAGTGTGTCCGAATCGGCCCAGAGTTGGGACCGGTGCTCGTTCGTCGCTGTACCTGCGTTGTTGATTAGGATGCGTCCGTCACCACTTGTACTGAATCCGACCTCGTTGGAGAAGTCCGCTACCGTCCCTTCGAACTCGGAACCGCCGAGCGGGGATTCGATGGTCAAGTCGATTTCCTGCTGATTCGTAGTTTGGATATCGAAAGCAATCGTGTCCTCTTCGGCGACGGTAAAATCGTTCACAGTCGAAGGTCCGTTAGCAGACAGTTCGTACGAGCGATCGATCAGAACTTCTTGATTCGATTGCTCGGTCATCTCGCAGTTCTCTTCGTTCTCGTCATCCGTAGATTCGGTGTCCGACTCGCTCGGAGAGTCGGAACTCTCACCCGCTGGCGATGACTCCGGTGGCGAGTCCATGTCGTCCGTATCCGACGCGCCGGTGCAGCCTGCGAGACCAGTCCCACCGATCATGCCAACGGTTCCGAGAAATTCTCTTCGTTCCATATTAGTTTCTAATGTGATGTGTTATTTAAAACACATCATTGGTGTCTCATATATGATAACTGCTTGCGGACACCGACGGCTACAGATCGGGCCTGTCAGAATTCATATTATCCCTCCCACTCCTCGAAGCTCCGGTACACCCCCTTCGAGAGGTATCGCTCCGAGGAGTCGGGGAACACGGTGGCGACGGTGTCGTAGGGTGCGTCGATCTCTCCGTCTCGAATCGCTCTGGCGGCGTGCTTGGCCGCGAGCGCGTTCGCGGCCGCGGAGGAGGCGACCAGCTGTCCCTCCTCGCTCGCGAGCCGTCCCATCTCCTCGTGGACCTCGCGATCGGGGATCGGTCGGATGTCGTCGACGAGGTCGGGGTCGAACAGCTCGTTTCGCTCGACGTCGTGGGTGCCGATCCCCTCCGTCTTGTACTCCTCGTGGTCCACGTCTTCGCCGAGGAACTCGCGGTACGCGGAGCCGGCCGGCTCGACTGCGACGACGTGGGTGTCGGGGTGTCGTTCGCGGAAGTAGCGGGCCATTCCCATCAGCGTTCCGGCGGTGCCGCAGCCGGCGACGACGGCGCCCACCTCGCCGTCCAGCGCCTCGGCGATCTCGGGCGCGGTCGTCTCGTAGTGTGCCTCGGCGTTGAGCGGGTTCGAGAACTGCTGAGGGACGACGGCGTCGTCGAGTTCCTCGGCGATATCGTGGGCGCGGTCGATGGCGAACCCCATCCCGTCCTCGCTCGGGGTGTTGACCACCTCCGCGCCGAGCGCGCGCATGAGCTGCTGTTTCTCCACCGAGAAGCGCTCGGGGACGACGAACACCGCGTTCAGCCCGAGCTGCTTGGCCGCGACCGCCAGCCCGATCCCGGTGTTGCCGGCGGTCG
>Ga0207757_101295_pt1 | contig 11232 bp, 9 predicted proteins | sample A23P3SouthBayCA_2_FD_187752 | JGI IMG/M metagenome (GOLD analysis project Ga0207757, IMG submission 187752) | Aerobic enrichment media microbial communities from Eden Landing Ponds, California, USA - A23 P3 (2) (SPAdes) | ecosystem: Environmental > Aquatic > Marine > Unclassified | place...
GAGCGACCCGAACGATCCATCTGGGTATCGGTCATCAGGTGAACGTTCGACTGTATATAGAAATACGATGCTATGTTAGCTATGTATTGCTATATAGATCGCCATAGCTCCGAACAACTCACTCATCGAAGACCAATTCCGCGACACTGGACGGTTTAACACGCAACTGAGGGAGCTAGGTAGTATGTGCACGTTCACCACATATTACATAGCCGACTATAGATAGGTGAGACTATAGATTTCGCAAAACTATAGTGGGCAACCTGCCAGACGAGCTGTCAGCTCCACTCTCAAAAACCGTTCCGATATGGCGACACCATCGCTTCGAAACCCACAGCAAAGACGCCGCTCGATTCAGCTCGTCCCTGTTCGGTCGAAGCTGACCGCAGTCCCGTTACTCCCCGACGATTTCCGCGAGCGCCTGCAGGTTCGTCTCGGCCTGCTCGTCGCTCGAGGGAACGTACTTGACCTCCTCTGCGACCCAGTCGGCCGTCGAGTTCTCGAGGTAAAAGCGCACGAACGCGGCGACTTCCTCGCGCTGGAGTGCCTCCTTGGACGGATAGATAAATAGCGGCCGTGCCATCGGATAGCTGCCCGTTTTGGCTGCCTGCAGGCTTGGGTCGCCACACGCGTCGCCCTCGTTTGTTTTGATCGCGAGCGCCGTGATACGGTCTTTGTTCTGTGCGTAGTAGGAATACCCGAAGTAGCCGATCGCGTACGGACTACTCTCGAGTCCCTGCACGATGGTCTCGTCGTCCTCGGTGCTGACGTAGTCGGATCGGTGGGAACCGACGCGACTGACGACGTTTTGGGAGAACCAGTCGTAGGTCCCCGATGTCGTATCGGGGCCGTAGCGTTCGAACGGTTCGTCGGGCCAGTCGGCGTTCAGGTCAGCCCACGTTTCCGCGCCGTCCTCGCTCCAGATCTGGGCGAGCTGGTCAAAGGAGAGACACTCGGCCCACGTGTTCTCGGTACTGACGGCCATCGTGAGCGCGTCGCCCGCGATCTGCATCTCAGCCGGCGTCACGTCGTTTTCTCCACAGTGGGTTTTCTCCCCATCTTTGATCGGGCGCGACGCTGCGTTGATATCCGAATCACCGGGACAGAAATGGTTCTCGAACCCGCCGCCGCTGCCGGTTGAATCGACCGTGACGGTGACATCCGGATGTTTCTCCATGAATCGGGCTTTCATCTCCTCGGAAATCGGATACACCGTACTCGAGCCAGTGACCGTGACGGTACCCGAGAAACCGTCGCTGTTCTCGGTTGTGTCCTGGCCATTGCCAGCGGGTTCGTCGTCACTGCTGGTCTCGCTCCCGAGACAGCCGGCGGACGCAGCCGCCGTTGCCCCGCTGATCGCTGTTAAGAAGTTCCGCCGCGAAACCCCCTCGAAAGACCGTCCGAACTGGTCGCGTCTCATCATGTGAACGACGCCGAAGACTACAAAAATACGATGCTATGAGGGCTGTATATCAATCAATAGTATCCAATAGATCCGTTCGCCGCGTCGTCGGCTCCGATCGCTTAGGCGAGCAGCTCCTCGCTGTTCTCGAGTGCATAAAGCGTCCGTGCGGCCACGTTTACTGCATGGTCGCCGATCCGCTCTACGTCGCGGACGATCACGAGCGTCCGAGAGACGTCCGAAAGGACGTTTTCGAGCGGCCACTCGTCCGATTCGTTCGGAAACGCTTGCGCACTGGTGACTGCATCACCGTCGGCGCGGAGATCAATGAGCGTCCGGACGATGCGCTCTGTCACGGCCCCACAGCGGGCGTCGAGTTCGTCGTCACGGTCGGCGACCGCAAAACAGGCGTCGACGTCGTCCGTGACGAACGCCTCGATCGCGTCCTCGACTAATTCGAGTGCGAGCGCGGCGATCCGCTCGAAATCGACGTCGGGAAGCGTCGGTGCGGACCTGGTCGACGCCAGCGTATACTCCGCTACGTTGGTCGCGAGATCGCCGACCCGCTCGAGATCGGTGACGATCTTAAACGTCGCGATGACGCTCCGGAGGTCACTGGCAACCGGCTGGTACAGCGCCAGCAGGTCGAGACATTCGCCCTCGATCTCGAGCGAGCGGCGATTGACGGCCTGATCGCCCGCGATTACTTCGCGCGCGAGCGCACGATCGCCGGTGAACAGCGCGCTGAATCCATCTGAGAGCTGCTCGCGGACGAGATCGCCCAGCGCGATGACCGTCTCGCGAAGGCGCTCGAGGCGGTCCTGATAGTCCTCGCGCGTCATCACCCGAACTTGCCGGTGACGTAGTCCTCGACCCGGTCGCTTTCGGGGTTCTCGAAGATCTTGTTAGTGTCGTCGTACTCGACGAGCTGGCCGCCCGTGAGGAAGACGGCGGTCTGGTCGCTGATCCGCGCAGCCTGCTGCATATTGTGCGTGACGACGACGACGGTGTACTCCTCGGCGAGTTGTTCAATGAGGTCCTCGATCTTGGCGGTCGCGACGGGGTCGAGCGCGCTCGCGGGCTCGTCCATCAGGATCACGTCGGGGTCGACGGCGAGACAGCGCGCGATGCACAGCCGCTGTTGCTGGCCGCCCGAGAGGCCGAGCGCGTTGTCCTCAAGGCGATCGGACACTTCGTCCCACAGCGCGGCCTGCTTGAGCGAACGCTCGACAATCTGCAGTTCGGCCTCGCTGTCGTCACCGCCGAGCAGCTTGCCTAGCAGGCCGACGTTTACGTCGCCGTGCTTGCGCGGCCCGTAGGAGACGTTCTGGCGGATCGACTTCGGGAACGGGTTCGGGCTCTGGAACACCATCCCGACCTTCTTCCGGAGTTCCACCAGGTCGGTGTCGCCTTCGTAGATGTTCTCGCCGTCGATCTCAACAGTCCCATCGACCCGGGCGCTGTCGATGCGGTCGTTCATCCGGTTGAGACACCGGAGGTACGTCGACTTCCCGCAGCCCGACGGACCGATCAGGGCCGTCACGCTCTGTTCGGGGATCTCCATCGAGATGCTGTCGATGGCGTGGTCGTCCCCGTAGTAGACGTCGAGGTCTTCGACTGTGATCGCGGCCTCACCCTCGAACTCATAATTGGTCCACGAGTCGACGAGTCGCTCGTCGGTCTCGGCGTCGACTGTGAGGCTGTTGGATTGCTGTTCCGTGAGGCTATTGGATTGCTGTTCCTCGTTCGTTCGTGTCACTGTTTGGTCGCTCATTGGTTTAGCTTCTTCCTGAAGTAGATCCGCGAGGTGATACCGATGGCGTAGAAGCCCAGTACCACCATCAGCAGTACGAGGGCGGTCCCCCATCCGAACGCCTCCTCCTGGCCGACGCCGGCGGTGATGACGGCGTACAGCTGGTAGGGGAGCGCGCTCGAGGCCTGTAGCAGCGCCTCGTTCTGGACGAACGGTGGCGCCGCGGTGAACCGGAACGAGCCGAGGATACTCGGCGCACGCGCCGGGAACGGCTGACCGCTGGTGACGAGCAGGATCGGCGCCGTCTCGCCAGCGATCCGGCCGACGCCGAGGATCACGCCCGTCACGACGCCGGGCATCGCGGCCGGCAGCACAACGCTTCGAATCGTCTGCCACTGATTGACGCCAAGCGCGGCACTGGCGTCGCGGTACTCGTCGGGGACGCTCTTGATCGCCTCCCGACTGGTGATGACGACCAGGGGTAGCAGCATGAACCCAAGCACCATCATCCCTGCCAGCAGCGAGTTCCTGTTGCCAAACCGCGGCACGAGGAACGCGTAGCCGAACAGGCCGTAGACGATACTGGGCGTACTCCACAGCGCGTTGGTCGCGGTCTCGATGACCGCGGTGAACCGGCCCTGTTCGGCATACTCGGTGAGGAAGACGGCGGCGCCGATCCCCATCGGGATCGCGAGCACCACCGCGCCGATCACGAGCCAGACCGTGCCGACGATAGCCGGGAAGATGCCGTTGTACTGCTGGCCGAGCACGACGCCCTTCGTGAGGAAGGGAACGGAGATGTTCAGCCCTGGACCGAACTGTGCGCCCTCGAGGAGCTTCGGCAGCCCCTTGCGGACGACGAACAGAATCAGCAACAGGAGCACGGCGATCATGCCGAACGCGTTCAGCCCGATCATCAGATACGCGCCGTTCTGTCGGCCCTGGCTGCCGAACTCCTCGGCGACGATCGCTCCGCTCCAGGCGACCAGCAGGCTGAGCGCGATCGTCACCAGCGGCACGACGATCGGCGCGTGGAACGTGGCCTTGATCGACGGCGGATCCCAGACCCAGCCGACGTCGACGAATCCGGCGACGAGCAAGACGCCCCAGGTCAGCGCGAGGAGGCCGACCGGGAGCGTTGTCCCGATGTCTTCCGGGAGCACTGCGACACCGAGCGTCGCGATAAGCGCGACGACCAGCCCCACGAGGACGCTGCCGGTCGCGCCGACGCCAAACAGGATCGTCGTCACGAGACCGCCGGTTGCGAAGCCGACGACGCCGAACGCAACACCGGTGCCGAGTCCGGTGTACTGGTCGGCGGTGGTCTCGAAGAGGCCGACGTTCGACGCGATCCCGGCAGCGATCAGACCGGCGCCCGCGAGCAGGAACGCGGCGCCGAACAGCGCGAACAGGGAGAGGCCCGCGACCGCGGTGTCTGGGCTCGTACGATCGAACAGCGTCGTCCAGCCGAGCAGGAACGTGACGATAGCGGTCCCAACGATCCCCAGCGCGACGCGATCGAACGTGTCGATTCCCGGCGCGGCCGTCCGGGAAGCGGTCTCTCCGCTCATGATTCACCCTGTAGCTGGTGTTTCATCCGTCGTTCAATATACTGCGAGCCGATCGACAGCACGGTGACGCTGACGAACAGCACGACGCCCGCGGCGAACAGCGCGCTCATGTGCGTTCCGCTGGCGACGCCGTACTGGCTCGCGATGAGGCTGGTAAGCGTCTCCGTGTTACCGAAGACGTCGTACAGCGGGTCGGGCAGCCGCTGGGCGTGGCCCAGGATCACCGTCGCCGCCATCGTCTCGCCGACGGCGCGCCCGACGCCGAGTAGCACGGCAGCCGAGACTCCCGAGAATGCGGCGGGGATGGTGATGCTCTTGATCGTCTGCCAGTCGGTCGTTCCAAGCGCGAGCGAGCCGCTTTTCATCGATTCAGGGACGCTCGCGATGGCGTCCTCGGCGACGGAAACGACCGTCGGCAGCGACATCAGACCGACGACCAGTCCCACGATAACGAGGCTGCCGGATGTCGGCAGTTCCAGGTTCTCCATCATGTAGTCATTCAGAATTGTGAAGCCGATGAAGCCGTATACGATCGAGGGGATTCCCGCGAGCGTCTCGACGGCGGGCTTGACGATCTCGCGGACCGCGTCGGGCGCAATCTCGCTGATGAACAGCGCGCCCGCGACGCCGAGCGGCCCGGCGATCAGCATCGCCAGGATCGTCGTGACGAGCGTGCCCCACATCATCGGGACCAGCGAGTACACTTCTTCGCCGCGGGTTCGCCACATCGGCGCGGACGCCTCGGTGAACATCGAGAGGCCCATTTCCCGCATCGCCGGGAGTGCCTCGCTAATAAGGTAGACGGTAATCAGCGCGAGGATCGCTCCCGTCGCGATCGTCGCGAGGAAGGTCAGCGCCTTCGCCGTCGTCGCCTGATGGTTCCACAGTCCGTACCCGACGGTGAACAGGAATCCCGCTAGGGGGATCGCTGTGAACTGCGAGCCGAGCAGGAACAAGATCGCGGTCGCGACGAGACACAGCGCGCCCGCTGCCCCCGCGGTGACAACGCGGTCATCTGACGCCTCGACCCCGAATCGGTCCTTCAGTTGTTGGAATGGTTCTTTTGTTGTCATAAAATACCGGTGGTTGAACGGCGACGCGGCTCAGTTAGACGGCTCGGGAAGCTTCGAGAGCTGCTCTTCGCGCTCCTCCGGCGGGATCATGAAGTAGTTGTTCGGCGCGACGAAGTTCTGCTGGCCGAACTCGCTCAGCAGCATGCGAATGAACGCGGCCTCCTTCTCGCTGGTGTCCTCGTAGGTGTAGCAGTGGAGGTCCCGGGAGAGCGGGTAGTCCTTCGAGCCGAGGTTCTCGCCGAGGGTGTAGGTCGTGCCGTCGAGCGTCAGCGAGATGGCGGGGACGCGGTTCTCGTCGACGAACGCCAGCGCCATGTACGCGATGGCGTTGTCAGAGTTCGCGACCGTCGTCTGGACCTGCTGGTTCTGGCCCTGGCGGACGTCGACGCTCATTTCCGCCTCGGGGTCGCCGAGCATGTTGGCGCGGAACGCGGTGTCGGTACCGGAGCCGACTGCGCGGCCGACAGCCTGGATCTCCTTGTCGGGGCCGGAGTACTTGTCGATCTCGGACCAGTTCGTGATCTCGCCGGTGTAGATCCCGCGGACCTGATCGCCGTTGAGTTCGGTCACGCCTGCGTCGTAGATCTCCTTGCTGACGACGACCGGCTGGCCGTCGCGGCCGACGACGTGGTCGACGTACTTGTCGAGTTCTTCCTGACTGGCGTCGGGCAGCTCGTCCGCGACGCCGGAACTGGCGTCGCCGATGTCGACCTGCCCGTTCGCGACCTTCTCGATGCCGGTGCCCGAGTGGCTGAGACCGACGTTGACCTGGAACGGCGGAGTGCCGTCGTCGTTGGCCTCGAAGCCGTAGAGGCCGGCCCAGTAGTCGGCCATCGGCTTGTCGGTGTCGATGTCGTATTGACCGGGACCCCAGTACTCCTCGTCGTCGGCCGGCGGGTTGGAGTTCCAGACCGACGCGCCGTCGGACGTGATCGGGTACACTGTCGAGGAACCGTCGGCCGTTAGTGGGCTAGTGCTACCGTCGCTGCTTGCATTGCCCAGACAGCCGGCGGCTGCCATCGTTCCGAGTGCGCCGGTCGCTGCGATGAACTTCCGCCGCGATACCGAATCCACAGAGCGCTCGAACTGGTTGTCTGCCATCACCTGAGAAATCCGATGGGCTATAAAAATACGATGCTATGAACCATATATACCGATCAGTGGCGACATAGCTCTATATAGCTCTACGCCGGCGGCAACCGACGCGACGGGTGGCGACCACGAAGCGCTCGGCTCCGCGTGACGGTATCGCTACACGTGCCCGGGTCGGATCGGCGAATCGCGACACTGACTTACAGCTAGCAGTATAACTCGGCGTATGAGTTTCCTGCAGGTGGGCGCAGTCGCACTCTTTGGGATCGCGGTCGTGCTCGGCGCTGCCGCTGTCGTCTATCGGGACGCAACTCGAGTCGGTGTCTCGAGACCAACGGTCTGGGCAGGAATCGTGGCCATCGCCTGGGGGAGTGCGCTTGGGCTCTATCTCGCACCGCTTGCCGTGCCGATTCCTGGCCTGCTCGTGATGGTCGTCGGGGGACCGGCGCTGTACCTGTTCGAACGCGACGACGTGACACACAACGACGACTCCGCTGATCCGTTCTCGTTGCCTGACGGCCCTGGCGACTCCTCGAGCGACGGGAACCGCGACGAGTGACCGGCTGCCGGCTCGAGTCGCCGTACACACCACACGCCTTTTGCCCACCCCGGTCCAACGGCCGCTAACATGAGCGATTCCGCACCTTCCGGGGCCGACGCCGACGAGGATGGCGGGCCGGCACAGGTCTCGAGTCCGGACTACCACAGCGAGAACCACACGGCTGCCCAGACCTGCGGCTGGACGGCAAACGCCCTCCGCGGCGAGGGGAAGTGTTACAAGAACATCTTCTATGGGATCGAATCCCACCGCTGCATCCAGATGACGCCGGTCGTCCGATGTAACGAGCGCTGTGTCTTCTGCTGGCGCGATCACAACGGCCACGCATACGAACTCGATGACGTCGAGTGGGACGACCCCGAGGCGGTCGTCGACGCCTCGATCAAACTCCAGAAGAAACTGCTCTCGGGCTTTGGCGGCAACGAAGAGGTCCCTCGCGAGGTCTTCGACCAGGCGATGGAACCGCGCCACGTTGCCATCAGTCTCGACGGCGAGCCGACGCTCTATCCCTACCTGCCAGAACTCATCGAGGCCTTCCACGACCGGGACATCACCACGTTCCTCGTTTCCAATGGCACCCGTCCCGAGGTGCTCCGTGAATGCGATCCCACCCAGCTGTACGTCAGCGTCGACGCCCCCGAGCGTCACACCTTCGATCAGGTCGTCGGCGCGATGGAGGACGACGCCTGGGCAAAGCTGCTCGAGACGATGGCCGTCCTCGCCGACAAAGACGAGACCCGCACCGTCCTCCGGACGACGCTGGTCGACGGCGAGAACATGCATCATCCCGACTGGTATGCTGGCTTCTACCAGCAGGCCGACCCCGATTTCATCGAGCTGAAAGCCTACATGCACATCGGTCACTCGCGCGGTCGACTCGACCGCTCGTCGATGCCTGACCACGAGGCGGTCATGGACTTCGCGGAATCGGTGGCCGACCACATGCCCGAGTTTGACGAGGTCATGGGCGTCCCGGCCTCCCGCGTCGCGTTGCTCTCGAAGACGAGCGATACGTGGGTGCCAAAACTGAAGAAGGGAAGCGAGTTCTGGAATCGGGACCCCGTGACCGGCGACTAACCCACCAGCGTCCCGGACCCGCGGCGAAACGCGAGCCAACGCAGATCAGTTACTCGATATCTCGAGTCGCGACTCTCGAACGACGCCCTCGATCGTCACACGGAGTTTACGACTGATGGCGAACAGTGCCACCGAGTACACCGCCGCGCCGAACGCGACGACGGCGAGCAGGTGATACCACCGGTCGACGGCGACGATGTCGATGAGCGGTCGGACCAGCACGAACATCAACACCGCGGCGGCGACCTGCTCGAGCAGCGTCCGGGGGACTAATTCGACAGCCGGCAGTTCCCGGCTGACGACGTATGCGGAGAGGAGATACCGCAGCGTCTCGGCGACGACTGTCGCGATCACGACCCCGATCGCCCCGTATGCAAGTGTCAGTGCGACGCCAAGGACGATGTTCAGCGCAAGCGTCGTCGACGAAATCCACGTGTTCACGTCCGGCCGGTCGATCCCGCCGATCGCACTCGTGAGTGGGCCGCTTTGTGTGCTCACGATCTGGAACAGCGCGAGCCCAACCAGCAGCGCGGCGGCGTCGGCGTACTCGGACCCGAACGCGGTCACCACGAGCAGTTCGGGCATCGCGACAGCGCCGAAAAACATCGGAATCGCGACGATACTCGCGAACGCGAGCGTGTTCGAGACGTCGTCGCTGACGTCTTCGCCCTGACTGTGGAGTCGACTGACACGGGCCATCAGCACACTCTGGGCGGCCATCATCACGAACGTTGCCGGGACGGTGAGCTTCAGCGCGACTTCGTACTGGCCGGCCGCTGCCGGCGCGAGGAGATAGCCGAGGAGGAGAATGTCGAACCGGTCGTAGGTCTGTCCCAGAAACGAGTTCGGAATGCTGTATTTCGCGTACGACCAGAGGCTCGTGATGGTATCACGGGAGGGAATCGTCGGTTTCGTCCGCACAAAGTACCAGAGAACGGGCAATGAGAGGAACGTCGCCGCAGCCAGCCCGTAGGCCATGCCGGCGGCACCAAGTCCGAGGAGGACGAGTGCAAGCTGGAGCGGGAACGTCAACAGCGACCGGAAGGTATCGATCCACATCGAGGCACCGACGAGGCCCCGCGCCTGGACGACGCGGTCGGTCGGCTCGTAGAGCGTGACAGCACTCATCAGGACGACGAACAACACCGGTGCCGCAGCGAGTCCCGTATAGGACACGAGCCACTGCGACGCGAGGAGGCTGACCACGCCCATAAGCCCCAGCCAGCCAAGCGTAAACACTAGTTGGCCGCCGATCAGCTCACGTTCGGGGGCACCGGCCTCCGAGAATCGCTTCATGATCGCCGTTCCCCAGCCGTTGACCGCGCGATCGCCGAGTTTGACCAGCGAGAAGAGCAGATAGAACCCGCCGAACCCGGCCGGCCCGAGCACCCGCGCGAAGACGATGGTGCCAGCGAAGCCGATCGCAGCCATCGTGAACTTCGCGGCCGTCGCCTTCACTGTCTCGCCGCCGAGGCTGACCGACGTCGCGTCCGTCATTCGTTTCGAGCCAACGGCGGCAGAGCGGCGATTCTAGCTCGATTCCCGTGGTATATGGAGCTGACCACGCCAGCCACCGCTCGAGCGATCACGTTCGATCGACGGAAACGACACGGGAGGGGACGCAGCATTAGGCTAGCACCAGCGTAGTTGCGTGCGGTCACACTCATTATCCGGGCGTATCAGTGTACCGCCTGCTCCGATCGTCGAATCGATAGCAAGGGTTCAATCTTCGGCCACCCCCGTCAGCGACACCAAGAGAGACGCTGCCCGGATGTTGAAGAGGCCAGTCGTGGTGTGTCTCTGCATGACGACGCTGGGGATTATCGCCCTTGACGCCGCCGACTACGACCTCGCCCGCGAGTGGGGGTGTGAGAACATGTTGCTCGAGACCCACGGGAAACTCGAGACGTTCGCCCATTCCGGCGAGAACCCGAATACGCTCGAGGTCTGGACATCGGTTGCGACGGGCGTCGAGCCGCCGAGCCACGGCCTCGCCTCGACCGGCGAGCAACAGCAGTGGCGCAATCCGGTCCTCGAGTACGCGAGTGCGGTGGCTCCCTATCTCTTGCCAAAGGACGCGCGTGTTAAGATCGGCACGTGGCTGCGCGGAGACGGCGGTGCGGCCGAAGACGGCAGCGGAACCGACGGCGTCGGGATGACGCTCCGACAGACCGACCACTCGCACCTCTTTGAGCCTGACAATCGCGTCGTCCGCTGGTGGCCCGGCGTCACCCCTGGAAAACACTTGAGCGAAACCTGGCACTGGCTCAACCTCGCCTCGCGCGATGACATCTCCGACGACGAACTCTGGCGGCGGCTGTACGGGAATGCCGGCCTCGAGGCCGGCTGGTTGCAGGGGATGGGACAGACGGACGTGGCCGTTGCCGGGGTCCACATGCACGCCCTCGATGCCGCCGGCCACGCCTTCGCGACACACCCGGACCGCCTGCGGGAGGTGTACGAACGGGTCGATCGCCTGCTCGGGTCCGTCCGCGAGCACGTCGACGAACTGCTGGTGCTGTCGGATCACGGCATGCAAGTTGAGTGGATCGACGGCGATTCCAAACCCGGCTTTCACAGCTGGCGGGCGCTCGCATCGACAACGCTCGCCGCCGACCTGCCAGAAAGCGTGTTCGACGTTCGCGACTGGGTCGACGAACACGCTGCCGACAGCGACGACAGGCGAGCCGAGCGACAGCCGGCAG
>Ga0207757_101299_pt1 | contig 11184 bp, 13 predicted proteins | sample A23P3SouthBayCA_2_FD_187752 | JGI IMG/M metagenome (GOLD analysis project Ga0207757, IMG submission 187752) | Aerobic enrichment media microbial communities from Eden Landing Ponds, California, USA - A23 P3 (2) (SPAdes) | ecosystem: Environmental > Aquatic > Marine > Unclassified | place...
TGCTCTGCGTGTTCGACGACGACGCCGGCGACGTAGTAGGTCACGGCGAGGACGGGAACCACGGCCTGGGCCACCGAGACGTCGTAGCCGAGGTTCCAGCCCACGATCAGGAGGTGGACGTAGCCAATGACGCCCACCACGACGACCGCGATCAGGTCGTAGTAGTCCTGGAAGGCCGCGATGTTGTCTCCCAGCGGGTCGATCGCGGGGAGGACGCGAAAGACCACGACCATGAACGCCGCCAGAACTGTGGGCAGTGCCAGGGCGAACGGTTTGGCCATCGTCTCCCCGGGATCGCCGCTGGCATCGAAGTTCGTCGCCAGCTGTGCGGGGAGGTCGTCGTACGTCAGGAACGATACCGCGACGGTCAGCGCGACGATGGCGATGCCGACCGCGTCGCGCCGGTGGAGGGCGGGTGTCATCTCTGCAGCGGGGATGGACGCGCCAGGGGCTTAACCCTGGAGGTGGCTGACGCCACCACGCCGACCCACGGCCCGCTCAGGGGCCCCTGACGCCGTGGCGCAGCGTCCCGACACCCTCGATTTCGACTGCGACCTCGTCGCCGTCGGCGAGCGCGCCGACGCCCTCCGGCGTCCCCGTGGCGATCACGTCGCCTGGTTCCAGCGTGAGGTAGGTCGTGATCTCGGCGATCAGTTCCGGGACGGAGAAAAACAGCTTCTCGATGGTCGAGGACTGCTGTACCTCGCCGTTTAGCCGAAGCTCGATCGTTGCGTCGTCGGGGACGTGCTCGGGGCTGGCGACGACGGGGCCGAGCGGCGCCGACCCGTCGAAGGCCTTGCCGCGCACCCAGTTTTGCTCCTCGCGCTGGTCGTCGCGGTTGGAGACGTCCACCACGCAGGTGTACCCGGCGACGACGTCGGCGGCGTCGGCTTCGGCGACGTTGCGACACTGTTCGCCGATCACGACGCCGAACTCGGCTTCGTAGTCGATCCGCTCCTTGCCCGGCAGCAGTGAGACGTCGCTCCCCGGTGCGGCCACGGCGTTGGGTGGCTTGAGGAAGAGCAGGGGTCGGTCAGGCACCTCGTTGTCGAACTCGGCCGCGTGTGCGGCGTAGTTTCGCCCGATACAGACGATTTTCGTGGGTTCGCACGGTGGGAGGAGGTCGACGTCGGCAGGGTCGTAGGTCCGGTCCGCGAATCGGATCTGGCCGCCGACCCCGGCCGTCGCCGTCCCCGCGACGTCGCCCTCGTCGTCAAGCCACTCGCCAGTCCTGACCGCACCTGCCGGATCTCGAAAGCGGACGCGTTTCATGCCAGGTGCGTTTCCCGGTCCCGGTCTAAGCGCTTTCGGTGCAGGCTCGGGACCGAACCCCTTTTGCCCAGGACCGAACAACACCGCCGCAATGGACGTTCTCGTCGTCGGCGCTGGGGAGATGGGGCGCTGGTTCGGCCGCGCCCTCGCGAGCGACGCTGCCGCGGACGTGTCCCTCGCCTTCGCCGACGCCGACCGGACGGCAGCCGAGGCCGCCGTCGCGGCCGAGGGCGGGTCGATCGTCGACACACCCGAGACGGCGGCGGCCGACCTCGTCGTCGTCGCCGTCCCGATTCCCGCGGCGGAGTCGGCCATCGAATCCTGGGGGCCATCCGCCGAAGCCGCTGTGCTCGACCTGACGGGAACGATGCGGGGCCCCGTCGATACCATGCGGCGACACGCCCCGGACGTCGAACGGACGAGCCTGCACCCGCTGTTCGCCCCCGAAAACGAACCGGGGAACGTGGCGGTCGTCGCCGACGCGGACGGCCCGGTCACCGAGACAGTCCTCGACGCACTTCGCGACCGCGGCAACACCTGTTACGAGACGACGCCGGGGGAACACGACGAGGCCATGGAAACCGTCCAGGCGCGGACGCACGCGGCCGTGCTGGCGTTCGGGCTGGCCGCCGCGGACGTGCCCGATGAACTCCACACGCCCATTTCGGCGGACCTCTCGGCGCTCGTCGACCAGGTGACCGGTGGTGACGCGCGCGTCTACGCGGACATCCAGGCTGCCTTCGATGGCGCTGAGGACGTAGCGGCCGCGGCTCGCCAGATTGCCGACGCGGACCCCGACACCTTCGACCAACTCTACGAGGACGCTGGCCGATGAACTCCGAGAGCGACCTGGAATGAACGACGAACAGCGCGAACAGGTGCGAACGAACGCGAAGTACCTCCAGCAGGTCCGCCCCGTCGATCCAGATGAGATTTGCGAGTACGTCGAGGGCCAGCCACATCCGGCGGCGGTCCGGCAGGTCCTCCGGGAGTCGGCACCGGACCTCGGGTTCGTCGAACGGCCCGACGGTTCCTTCGAGCCGGCGCCCACCGGTCCCGTCGACGTTTCCTTCGAGGGTGTCGACGCGCTGCCGTCGGTGCACTCCGAAGCCCTCGAGGAGTTACTGGTCGAGGCCTACGGTGCTGGCTGGCCGGACGGCGAGAGCGGCGACGACCTCCGGCGGCGGATCCGGGACCTGAAGACGAGCTACCTCCACGGCGAGGCCGTCGACTACGAGTACGAGACGGCCCTCGGCTTCGCTATCTACCACCTGCCGGCCGCCTACGCCACCGCGCAGTATCTTCTCGCGTCCCTGGCCGCGGATGGCTTGCTCTCCGCTCGCCTTCGCGTCCTCGACGTGGGCGCCGGTGTCGGCGGGCCCGCCCTCGGCCTGGTCGACCTGCTCCCGGACGACGCGCTCGTCGACTACCACGCCGTCGAGCCCAGCGCCGCGGCCGACGTCTTCGAGGCGCTGACCACGGATGCTGGACGGAACGTTCACTTCGAGGTCCACCGAACGACCGCCGAAGCGTTCGAGCCCGAGGGCCCGTACGACCTCGTCCTCTGCTCGAACGTCCTCTCGGAACTCGACCAGCCGGCGGCCGTCACGGGCCGGTACCTCGACGCACTCGCGGACGACGGGACGCTGGTGGCCGTCGCCCCGGCCGACCGCAACACGGCGACGGGCCTGCGCGAAATCGAGCGCGGTCTCGAAGCCGAGCACGGGGCGACAGTTTTCGCCCCGACCGTTCGCCTCTGGCCCGGGCGACGGCCCGCGAGCGACACGTGGTCCTTCGACGTGAAGCCCGACCTCGCCGTCCCGCCGTTCCAGCGCACGCTCGACGAAGGGACACGTGCGGCGAGCGACCCGGACGACCAGCCCGGCGACGGCGAGTTCGTCAACGTCGACGTCCAGTACGCGTTCTCGCTGCTCCGGACCGATGGCCAAACGCGCGTCGATTTCCAACCGAACGCCGCTCGGGAAGCGCCACTGGCACGAACCGAGGATCACGTGACCGAGCGCATCGACTGCGTGGCGATCAAGCTGAGCCACGACCTCTCTGACCCCGACGCCAACCCCCTCTACCTGGTGGGCGACGGGAGCCAGGCGATCGATCACTTCGCAGTCTCTACGGCGGAATCGTCCCTCAATACGGCCCTTCGAACGGCCGATTACGGCGACCTCCTCCGCTTCGAGAACGTCCTCGTCCTCTGGAACGACGACGAGGGGGCCTACAACCTGGTCGTCAACGCCGAGACCGTGGTCGAGCGGATTCCGGCCTGAGCGGGGGCGGTCGACGCCGAGACCGCCCGCGAGCGAGCGGCACGCTTTTGCGACCACCGGCGCTGGAGTGCACATGAGCGACCCGCAGATCCTCCTGACCAACGACGACGGGATCGATTCGACCGGGTTCCGGGCGCTCTACGACGCCCTCTCGCGGGTCGGAGACGTGGTCGCCGTCGCGCCGGCACACGACCAGAGCGCCGTGGGCCGACAGCTCTCCAGATCGGTCGCCGTCGGCGAACACGACCTCGGATACGTCGTCGATGGGACGCCCGCCGACTGCGTGATCGCCGGACTGGAAGTGCTCGTCCCAGAGACAGACCTCGTCGTGGCCGGCTGTAACGAGGGCGCGAACCTCGGTGCGTACGTCCTCGGACGCTCGGGCACCGTCAGTGCGGCCGTCGAGAGCGCCTTCTTCGACGTCCCGGCGATGGCCGTCTCGCTGTACGTCCCCGTCGACGACGACACGGCGTTCGGTGACGTCGACGTGGCCTACGAGTCCTTCGACGCGGCGACGCGTGCGGCGACGTACCTCGCCGAACACGCCCTCGGCGCGGGCGTTTTCGAGACCGCCGACTACCTGAACGTCAACGCACCGCCGGCCGAGTGGGGCGATGCAGGGATGGCGATCACGCGCCCCTCGACAGTCTACCGAATGCGGGCCCACCACGACGGCGACCGAATCGAACTCGAGGACGAGATCTGGGCGCTCATGGCGGCGGACGAACTCCCCGACGACGAGGGGACGGACCGCCGGGCCGTCGTCGACGGCGACGTGAGTGTCTCGCCCCTGACTGCGCCCCACACTCTGGAGCGCCACGACCGACTGGACGAACTGGCGGCGACGTACGCCGCCGAGTCCTGAGGCCCGACGCGCGCGCGAACTCGACGGAGCGAAGCAGTCTTTTCGCTCCCCTCACAAGCCCGCCCCATGAACGACGTGTTCGTCGAAATGCTGGCCGGAAACGAAGACCACGCCGCGGCGTTCGACGACCGGTTCGACGACCTGCTGGACTCACAGCGCCCGGCCGCCGTCACCGTCTGCTGTTCGGACTCGCGCGTCCTCCAGGACCACATGTGGGACAACGACGAACCCGGTCGGGTATTCACCTGTAGCAACATCGGCAATCGCGTGCGCCAGCGCACCGACGCTGGGGATGCCGTCTCGGGTGACGTCCTCTATCCCGTCGAACACACTGGGACCGAGACCGTCGTGGTCGTTGGCCATACCGGGTGTGGTGCGGTGACGGCGACGTACGACGCCCTCACCGGCGACGTTTCCGAGCCCCCCGGAATCGAGCACTGCATCTCCATCCTCGCACCGATGCTGGCCGACGGCGTCGAGGCCCTCCCCGACGGCCTCGACCGGGCGACCGCGATCAACCACCTCGTCGAGTACAACGTCGACCGGCAGGTCGCGTTCCTCCGCGAGAGCCACGACGTACCCTCCTCCATCGACGTTTACGGCGTCGTGTACGACTTCCAGGACGCGTACGACGGCCGCCGGGGCGAACTCCACGTGATCAACGTCGACGGCGAGCGGGACGTCGACGCGCTCCGGGATCGGTACCCCGACGAGGCAGGGCGGATCGAACGGCTGTGGACGTACTGAGAACACGGCGTTCTGACGGCTGGCGGACTGCTCGGCATTCGGCCTGAGACTGACCACTCGAATCCGTTGCTCGTGATACGTTGTGATCTACCGAGTACGGCGCTACAAGAAGATTTCCACGCCCCCGAATGAGACGGAGTGGCGCTGGTAGTCCCACTCCTCGAACTCGCTTCCGAGGCGAAAAAGACATGGATGCGCATATGATATGAATACGTATGGGACAGGACGAGCAGCGCACTGTCGGTGAACGGGGGCAAGTTACCATCCCGAAAGCGCTGCGAGAGAAACTGGGGATCCACGGCGGTGACGAGGTCCTCGTCCACGAAGAAGACGGGAAAATTACGATCGAGAAGCCCGTGAGCCGCGAGGAGGTAGCAGAGGGGTATCGACGGTATGCGGCGACCGACGACGCACTCGAAGCGGAGATGGCCGGCGTGTCTCGCGAAGCTGACGAGTATCTCGGCGACGTTCCCGAGTGGTAATAGATGGACGTTCGCCGCGGGGACGTCGTCATCGTCGAACTCGACCCGACCGAAGGCTCGGAGCAACGAGGAACGCGGCCGTGTCTGGTCGTCCAGAACGACGTCGGAAACGAGAACGCCCCGACGACCATCGTCGTGCCCTTCACGACGTCGCGAGGGGAGGGACAGTATCCATTCGAGGTGCTCGTCCCTACTTCGGAGAGTCCCCTTCGAGAAGATTCGGTCGCCCTCTGCAGTCAGATTCGGACGGTTTCAATCGAACATCGAATCAACGACAATCTCGGCTCGGTTCCGGACGCTCGACTGGACGAGGTCGACGTGGCACTGGAATACAGTCTCGGTCTGACTGAACTCTAGCGCGACTCGCGCTGCTCTACTTTGTTCAACTCGATCAGCAGCCGGAAGATGGCCTTGACGAGGTTCGCGTCCACGTCGTACTGCTCTGCGTTCTCGCCGGCACGGTCCATGACGCGCTGTTCCTGGGCCTCGTCCGTCGTGGGCAGGTTCCGTTCGTCCTTGACGCGGGCGATCGTGTCGGCCACGTAGGTCCGCCGCGCGATCAATTCGACGATGTCGTGGTCGATCTCGCGGATCTCCTCGCGGAGTTCGTCCAGCGACATCTCCTCGGCCGCTACGCCTGTCGCGCCGTTCGTGGTGTCGTCCGTCATATAACAGTCGTTCCCTCCGTCTGCGTGGTCGTTCGCAAGCAGTCGCCGGTTCGGGCACCCCATCGCTCTTCGACGGCGTCGAGTGCATCTGACGCACCGACGGCGGTGAAGCTCGGTCCCGTCCCCGAGAGCGACGCGCCGGCGGCGTCCGGCAGCGCGTCGACGATCGGGCCGGGAGAGAATTCGAGAGCGGCACAGAAGGCCAGGCCGTTGACCGTCATCGCCTCGGCGTAGTCCCCGTCGAGGGCGAGATCGGCGACCAGGTCGGCGATCGGTGCGATCCGCCGACACCGTTCGACGTCGGCGTCCGCGCTGAAAGCCTGCTCGGGGGGCGTCCAGACGAGGACCTGCCAGTCCACGGCCTCGCGGGCGAGGAGTTCGTCGCGGTCGTTGTCCGTGACGGTCACGCCGCCCAGCATGCTCGCGCTGGCGTCGTCGAAGGCGCCGGTGACGGTGACGCCGACGTCGCGAGCGGCGTCGACGCCGATCCGGGCCGCTTCCTCGCGGTCGACCGCGTCCACATCGTCCAGGGCGTCGAGCGTGGCCATGACGGTCGCGTTCGCGGCCGCCGAGGAACTCTTGAGTCCCGAAGCCATCGGCACCTCGCTTGCCGTGCGGACGGTCCCGCCCTCGCCGTCGCCGAACCTGTCCGTGACGCGCTCGACGCAGCGCTCGATCAACCGCGTGTCCGCGTCGGGGACGCCGTCGACGGAGCCGTCGACGCTGCCGGTCTCGGAGAGCGTGACCGTCGCCGTCGTGTAGGCGTCGATGGCGAAGGCCGATCCCGTCCCGGTCGCCAGCGCGTTCAGCACCGTGCCGGCGGCGGGCGCCCGCGCCTGTCCCTGCATCGTGACTCACAGTCTCCCACGCCGGTATATACCAGTGGTGGTTGCGCCGAGGGGGCGGTGCCGCGGCTGCCGATCCCGACCGAATCCGGGGTGGCTTTAGGCGCGGGCCACCGAGTCGCTGGCATGACTGGCCACTCGGAGGTCCCGCCGGACACGCTTCCCGTCGAACTGTCCGAGGACGGCGTCGAAGTCGAGTACACCGACGGCCGGCGCGTCTTCTATCGGGGCGTGCCGACGGTTCAGGAGGGGTCGGTCGAACCGTCTCCGGGCAAGGACGTCCACGTCCTCGTCACGGACGCGTCCGAGACGCAGGGCGTCCTCGTCTACGTCGACGAACGGACGACGGAGGACGAAATCCTGGAGAGCAGCGGCGTGGGCCGCGTCATCCTCCAGCCCGACGAGGAGACGACTGTGTTCCCGGGCGTGTGGGTTCGCCGTGGGAACGTCCGGGTGACCGTCGAGGCGGACTTCGAGACCGTCGACGGCCGGGTGTTCGTCTTCGCCGAGGACGAGATGGGCGAATTCTCCTACGAACTCGTCGCCGAGGACTGAGCGACTCGACGCAGTATTTCCCACCCCTCAGCTTCGCTGTTCAGTGGACCCGATCGACGCCCATCGGCCGGCGTCTCACTGGATGTACGAGGGATCCTCCGAGTCGCAGTTCGCCTCGTGTTGGCGGGCGTCGTCCTTCGAGTCGAAGAGGAGTCCGCATTCCTCGCACTCGTACCACGTCATGTCGTCGCGCGTGGTCGTCGACACCATGGGAGGTGTTGGGCCGGCGACCCGTATATGCGTTTCTCCGCCACGGGGCAGTTGCCGGGACTTAATGCGATCCGTGGCCTAGCCCGAGGCATGACCGCCGCCGGGGAGGGATTCGAGGTTCGCGTCCGGCCGGCGCGAAAGCGGGATGCCGGCCGCGGTATCGCCAGGCTCCCGCCCCACGTCCAGCGCCGACTCGGCGTCCTCAGCGGCGACCCCGTCGTCGTCGAGGGCGAGTCGCTCACGGTGGCGAAGGTCTGGCCCGGCGACGACGAGGGCGACGTCGTCCGGATCGACGGCGATACCCGCGCGAGCGCCGGGACGACGGTCGGGGAGCGCGTCGTCGTCCGGAAGGGGAGCGTCGAAGACGCCACCGCCGTCACCGTCGCCCCGGCCGACGAGAGTGCGGACGCAACGCCCGGCCCGACGGCCGTCCACGACCGACTGCTCGATCGACTGCTCCGGCCGGGCAAGCGGATCCACCTGGAGGGACTCGGCGGGTACGTGGTGACCGACGGCAGTCCCGGCGGGTCGGTCCGGGTAACCGACGAGACTGACGTCGTCGTCGAGTCGGACGTGGTCGATCCGGAGTCGGTCGGCGGCGATGCCGACGGGGCCGCTGGCGATACCGGGGGCCAGGGGACGACCTACGAGGACATCGGTGGCCTGGACCGCGAACTGGAACGCGTCCGGGAGACCATCGAACTCCCGCTCGCGGAACCGGAACGGTTCGCCCGCCTCGGCATCGACCCGCCGACGGGCGTCCTGCTCTACGGGCCTCCCGGAACCGGGAAGACCCTCATTGCCAGGGCGGTGGCCAACGAGGTCGACGCCCACTTCGAGGCCATCTCCGGCCCGGAGATCGTCTCGAAGTACAAGGGCGAGTCCGAGGAGCGGCTGCGGGAGGCATTCGAACGGGCCACGGACGCAGCGCCGGCCATCGTCTTCGTCGACGAGATCGACTCCATCGCGGGGACGCGCGACGAGGACGCCGACATGGAGAACCGCGTGGTCGCCCAGTTGCTGACGCTGATGGACGGCCTGGAGGAGACAGAGCGGGTCATCGTCGTTGGTGCGACCAACCGCGTCGACGCCGTCGATCCGGCCCTGCGCCGCGGCGGCCGCTTCGACCGCGAGGTCGAGATCGGCGTGCCCGACGAGGCTGGCCGGCGAGAGATCCTGGCGGTCCACACCCGGGAGGCGCCGCTCGGCGACGACGTGGATCTCGACTCGATCGCCGGGCGAACACACGGCTTCGTCGGGGCTGACGTCGCCACGCTCGTCCGCGAGGCGGCGATGTCGGCGCTCCGGGCGGACCGCGAGGAACTGCTGATCGAGGAGAGCGACTTCGAGCACGCACTGGCCGCCGTCGAACCGTCGGCGATGCGTGCCTACGTTTCCGAACGCCCGACCGTCGACTTCGCCGACGTCGGCGGCCTGGCCGAGCCCAAGGCCAGCCTGCGCGAGGCAGTCCAGTGGCCCCTCGCGTACGGGCCGCTGTTCGAGGCTGCATCGACCGACCCACCAACCGGGGTCCTCCTGTCCGGACCGCCCGGGACCGGGAAAACGCTTCTCGCACGGGCCATCGCCGGCGAGAGCGGCGTCAACTTCGTCAGCGTCGCGGGCCCGGAACTGCTCGATCGCTACGTCGGCGAGAGCGAGCAGGCGGTCCGCGAACTCTTCGACCGCGCTCGCCAGACGGCGCCGTCGATCGTCTTCCTGGACGAACTCGACGCCGTCGCGGGGCGCCGCGGGGAGAGCCACGAGGTGACGGAGCGGGTCGTCTCCCAACTCCTCGCCGAACTCGACGCCGCGGCCGAGAACCCGAACCTGGTCGTCCTCGCCGCGACGAACCGTCCGGACGCGATCGACCCGGCGCTGGTGCGACCCGGGCGCCTCGAGCAACACGTCGAGGTCACTGCCCCGGACGAGGCGGCGCGTCGCGAGATTCTCGCCGTCCACGTGCGCGGGAAACCCCTCGCCGACGACGTCGACCTGGCCGCCGTCGCGGCCGCCACCGAGGGTGCGACGGGGGCCGACCTCGCCGCGCTCGTTCGCGACGCGTCACTCCGGGCGATTCGCGAGGTGGCGTCGTCGACGGCGCCCGCGATGGCTGCCGACCGGACGGCGGACGTGACGATCGAGCGCCGCCACCTGGACGCGGCGCTGGCAGACCTGGCAGCGGACTGACGGCGACGCAACCGTTAGGGCCCTCCCGCGAGAGGGCCCCGTATGGCCGAGTCGAGGACGTCGCTCGCGGGTGTCGGGGTTGCGCTGGGCCTGATCCTCGGCGCCGGCCTCGGGACGACCGCCGCCGTGCTACTGGACGTGCCCACGCCCACGGTGACGGGCTTCAGCGCCGGTGGCGGACTCGTCGTCGGCGCGGGTGCTGGCCGTCTCGCCGAGGCGAACGTGGGCCGGGATCACCTCGGCGTGCGGATCATCGGTGGGGCCACGGTCTTCGGACTGGTGGTGGGGGCCGGGATCGGGGGACTCACGGCATGGACGGCCGACGCGTCCCTGCTCAGGGGCGGCGCACTCGGCACCCTCGTCGGGGTTGTCCACGGGTTACTCCTGGGGTTCGTGCTCGTGCGCACGCTCGACCGGCACAGAGATGGCGACGTCGGCGAGTAAGCAGCACGTTCGTCGACGGCGAGTCGACCGGCCGGTCGAGGTGTGAGGACGAGGAGGCGGGGGGCGACCGTCCGGACGTGCGCGCGGTCGCCGCCGGGCCGGTCGTGTCGCCACGAGTCGGTGCCGCGAGGCCGAGCAGTGTGTTGCCGGGTCGACGTGAAAAGCGCCTCGCCGGCGGGTGATGATATACTCCCGCCGTCGGATAAACCCTCGCCTCCCGGCGGATCGGGCGGTCGATCGGCGGCGGAGCGACCTCACCGACGGTCCCCGAGGGCGGGAAACTCCTCCCGGACGCGCTCGACGCGGGCTGAATCGAGGTCCGCTATCACCAGGGTCGGCTCGTCCGCCGCCGCGGCGATCGACGTCCCCCAGGGGTCGTAGATGGCCGACCGGCCGAGCAGTTCGGCGTCCGTGAAGGTGCCGACGCCGTTGGTCGCGGCGACGTAGCAGAGGTTCTCGACGGCGCGCGTCCGCGGGAAGAGCTGCCAGTGTTCGACGCGCGGGTACGGCCAGGCGCTCGGGACGAGGATCAGCGTCGCCCCGTCGTCGACGAGCTCGCGATACAGTTCGGGGAACCGCAGGTCGTAGCACGTCGTCGTGCCGACGGTGAACCCGCCGAAGTCG